>C688J18823_10002501_pt1 | contig 11488 bp, 13 predicted proteins | sample HopSoiMetagenom1_FD_18823 | JGI IMG/M metagenome (IMG submission 18823) | reverse complement strand
CCGTGGCGGCCCCGCTCCAGCGAAGGGCTCGCTGCTCGCGAGCTGTGAGGCTCGAATACAGGTCGTGAATCATCCCGGGAGGATGCCGGCGATGCTCTCGAAGGCCGTTCCGATGGCGCCACCGAGGATCATCATCGACGCGACGACCGTGAGGGTGACGACGGCAAGGATCACGCCGTACTCGGCCATCGTCTGGCCGTCCTCACGGCGCCAGAGTGCCTCGCTGGAAGCGAAGAGCTTCAGCACGAGTTCACCTCCCTTCGAGTGGTCGGGGAGGTTCGTCGTCGCTCGTTTGTGAACGGTGCTCGGCTCCACGCCGCGATCCCTCCGGATTGCATGCTCGGCGGGGCCGCTCCGCCCTTTGTCGTCGTTGCTGCGTGACTCATCGGCCGCGAGCGGCGCGGCGCCGCATCCCTCGCGGGAGCGATTCGCAATCTCCCAACTGCGGCGTCGGTGCGTCACGAGGCGGGCGCCGGACGACCGGTTACCGTGTGGCGATGCGCCAGGATGCGCCCGCCGGAGCGAATCGACGACAGCGGCCGCTCCGCGTCACCGCCGTACTGGCCATTGCCGTTGGAATCGGCTTCGTGGTCTGGCTGGTGACTCGGGACGACTCGCGCCCGGCGACACCAGAAGCGTCGACGTCGGCCACACCACCGCCCCCGGTGGCCCCGCGAGCACGGCCGCTTCTGACCGCCGTGACACCGCAAACGCTCGCGATCCTGGCCGCCGACGCAGGACAACCCATCTACTGGGCCGGGCCCAAGCGCTTCGTGAAGTACGAGGTGACGCGGACCCGGGATAGGAAGTTCTACGTTCGCTACCTGCCAAGGGCCATCCCGGTCGGAAGCCGAAGCGGCGAGTATCTGCTCGTGGGCACGTACCCGGTGCCGGACGCGTACCGAGCGGTGCAGCGCGCAGGGAGGCAGCCGGGCGCAACGACATTCAGCGTGCCTGGGGGCGGGCTCGCCGTCGTGAACGCCAACGCGCCGAACAACATCTATTTCGCCTACCCGAACGCCGGCTACCAAGTCGAGGTCTTCGACCCCAGAGCTCAACGCGCGCGGCGGCTCGTTGCCTCGGGCGCGGTTAAGCCGGTCGGATAGGGGCGGTGCGCGAAGCGGCTACGGGCCGCTGCAGATCACGTAAGCGGTGATCGTTCCGCTGCCGGAGTTGCCGGAGCCGGTGCCGATGGCGTTCGCCGTCCAGGTGCCGCCGGTTCCAGCCGACGTCGGATGAGAGTCGTGAACCGCCGCCTTCACGGCGCCGATCTCCGCGCCTCCACCGAGCAGCACGCCGGTCGAACACGATGCCGTCGCGCTCGTCGAGACCACGCCTTCCGCGACGTTGAACGTGACGGGTGTGCCCGTCTCTCTGTGCGAGGTCGCGAGGCCAGTCGCCCCCGTCGGCCCGCGCGAGCCGGTCGCGCCGCGCGAGCCGGTCGGTCCTCGCGCCCCCGTCGGCCCTCGTGCGCCCGTGGGGCCACGGTTTCCGGTCTGACCGGTCGCTCCGCGTGCTCCCGTTGCGCCCTTCGCGCCAGTCGCACCTCGCGCTCCGGTAGCGCCGTTAGTTCCGTTCGTCCCGTTCGCTCCGGTCGCGCCACGCACGCCAGTCGGGCCGCGAGCGCCAGTCGGGCCGCGAGCGCCGGTCGCGCCGCGAGCTCCAGTCGCTCCGGTTGCGCCCCTCGCACCGGTCGCCCCGCGTGCTCCTGTCGTTCCCCGTGCGCCGGTCGCGCCAGTTGCGCCCCGCGCTCCGGTTGCCCCCCTGGCTCCGGTGGGACCGCGCGCGCCGGTCGGACCCGTCGCCCCGCGTGCTCCTGTTGCTCCCCGTGCGCCCGTAGCGCCCGTTGCGCCGCGAAGGCCAGTGGCACCGCGTGCGCCGGTCGCGCCGGTTGCGCCCTTGGCTCCAGTGGGACCGCGCGCTCCGGTCGGACCGGTCGCCCCGCGAGCTCCTGTTGCACCACGGGCACCGGTCACGCCCTGTGCGCCGGTGGCGCCCGTTGCTCCGCGAAGGCCGGTGGCACCACGTGCGCCGGTCGCGCCGGTCGCGCCGCGCGCCCCGGTTGCGCCCTTGGCTCCGGTGGGACCGCGCGCGCCGGTCGGGCCGGTCGCTCCGCGAGCTCCTGTTGCACCACGGGCGCCAGTCGCGCCCTGTGCGCCGGTCGCGCCGCGAACGCCGGTGGCGCCAGTTGCGCCCCGCGCTCCGGTTGCGCCCTTAGCTCCCGTGGGACCGCGCGCGCCGGTCGGGCCGCGTACGCCCGTCGGCCCGCGCGCGCCCGTTGTTCCGCGAGCACCTGTAGCGCCCTTCGCGCCGGTGGCTCCCTTGGCGCCAGTCGCCCCCCGCGTGCCCGTAGGGCCACGTGCGCCGGTCGGGCCACGCGCGCCTGTGGGACCGGCCTTGTTCCAGTCGACGGCCGTCTCATTCTTCTTGCAGCTGTCGTTCGCACCGACGATCTTGATCTCGCCGGAGCTGTTGTTGACGCAGGAGTGGACCTTGTTCGGGTCGCCGCCGTGGGCGAACGCGCCCGCGGCCGAGCATGCTGCGATTACGGTGAGCGAAGCCACCGCAAGCGCGAAGCGCCGTACCCGAGAATCCCCTGCCGCAGTAATCGGTTCCCCCTCCTTACCGGCGCGCCTCCCGTACGCGCCGAACACCCACAGCTTAGGCGGTTTTCAGCGCGCGTCAATCCTGAGCGGAAAAATAAAAGGCTTCGTTAGCAGGGCGTTCGAGGAGCGGACGATGACTGCGGGCGAAGCTGTGACGCGGTGACTCGGCGCCGCAGAGGACATCACCGCTGAAAGAAGGTCCTTTCCTCACGCCGTCGGCGACCACGGCGATTAGGCTGCGCAGCCCGGCCCACTTCGGGTGCGTCAACCATCGAGGGGAGAAGCACATGGCGCGAGGCGAGGGAAAGACAGCCGGCATCTCGGTCGGCGGCATCATCGTGGTCGTGGGGATCCTCGCGATCATCTTCTGGAGCTTCTGGATCGGGCTCGTGATCGTCCTGCTCGGACTGATCGCTTTCGGCGGATTCGCTCGCGGGAAGTGGTACTGAGCCGACGGCTCTGCATCGCTCGAGCCACGCCGCCCCGCCGCGCCACCGGCGCTGGCGGGGTGAGCGATTCACGCCGGTCGCAGCGGAATCGCAGAGGAGCGGATGATGGGACTCGAACCCACGACCTTCTGCATGGCAAGCAGACGCTCTAGCCAACTGAGCTACATCCGCGAGGCGCAAAAAGTATAGCCGCGCAGCCCTGAACCGACCGCTTCATTCGGGACACTTCAATGATGCAACTCGGCGATCGTCGCTGGGACCACATGGCGCTGCTCGCGATCGGCGCCGGCGCGCTCGCCCGCGGGCTCTGGATCTTCTGGCTCCATCCTCCGCCGAACTACCTCTACTCCGACATGCAGGTGTACGTGCACTACGCGGCTGCCCTGGCGCGCGGAGACGACCTGAACGTCTACGCGACGCTCCAGCCACAGGGAACGCACCTGCTGCTCGCGCTACCGCTGGCGATCTTCGGCGACGGCCGGCTTGGTCTCTGGGCGGCCGCTGCTCTCTGGTGGGCGCTCTCGGCCGCGACACCGTTCTTCGCGTGGCGACTCACACGGACCCTGCTGACGCCAGCGGCCGCGGCGCTGACGGCGCTCTTCGCTGCGATCTGGCCGCTCCACGTGACAAACGCCGGCTACTTCCTCTCCGAGACTCCGTCATTGGCGTTTCTGGTCGCAGCACTCTGGCTCGCCTATGGCGTCGAGCGGCGGCACGGAGGATCGGCGGTCTGGCGCGGCGTGCTCGCGGGCGGGCTTGGCGCGATCGCCGTCGCTTGCCGGCCCCAGTTCCTGCTCAACCTGGCAGTGGTGGTTTTTCCCTTCCTGCCGCGTCGATTGCGGGACCGCCGGGCGACGCTGGCCTTCGCGGCGACGATCGTGGTCATGCTGGCCGGAGTCGTCGCGTTCAACAGCGCGATCGCCGGCCGGCTTACCGGGCTCAGCCGCGAGGGTGGCGTGACGTTCTACGTCGGCCAGTGCCACGTCCGGCAGGTCTCGATGAGCACGCCCACGACGTCGTACTCGATCGGGCCTCCTCCTTACGTCCAGAACGGCGGCGCCGATGTCTTCGTTCCCAACCGCGAGGTCTGGGAGGAAGGCTTCTTCTACCGAAGGGGGCTCGACTGCGTCCGCCGCAAGGGCGCGCGCTATCCGCTTCACGCCGCGCGAATGATCGCGGACATGACGGCGACGTCGAAGCCCTGGCCGCAGGTCAACGAGGCGACGCTCAGCTCGGTGGTCGCCGCGACCAACACCTTCTACGGCTACGGACTGCTGCCCCTCGTCGTCGTCGTTGCGCTCGTGCGGATCGTGCGCCGAGTCCCGACCTGGCGTGGGGAAGCAGTCCTGCTGGCGCACCTCCTGTGCGTCGTCCCGATCGTTATCGTCTTCTTCGGCGACCCGCGCTTCCGCGCGCCGTACGACCTCTTCGGTCTCGCGCTCGCGGCTGCGGCGCTCGCTAGCCAGCTGCGTCGAGCGCCTCGTTGACGAGACCGTCGGCGAGGTCGTTGTGCTCGCGCCGCACGGCCGTGTAGGACACCTTCCGCAGCCCGCGCTCAAGGTCGTGCGCGTCGGCGACGAGCTCCTGCAGCGCCTCGTTCTTGACCTTGTACTCGCCGCGCATTTGCTTCACGAGCAGCTCGGAGTCGGACACCACCTCGAGCTCGTCGACGCCGCGCTCGACGGCGGCCTCGAGCCCGGCCAACAGGGCGCGATACTCGGCGACGTTGTTCGTCGCGACGCCGATCGCCTCGCCACGCGCGTCGAGCACCGTCCCGTCCTCGGCCTCGAGCACGTAGCCGAAGGCGGCAGGGCCAGGGTTCCCGCGCGCTCCGCCGTCGGTCGAGAGGCGGGCTTTCACGCGAGCGGGTAGAGGTCGAAGGCGGGCTCCTCGTACGGGTGCGCGCCGCGCAGCGCGTCGACGACCTCCGCCTCGCGGTCGACCGGGTAGACGGTCTCCAGTCTCAGCTCGGGGACGCGCTCCTCGCGGCCTGCCTGCCCCACGCTGGGCGTGCTCGCGTCGCCACCCAGGAAGGTGCCCGTGCCCTCCGCGTACCACGAGCAGCGCTGGTAGTCGCCGATCCGTCCGGCGCCCGCGGCGAAGACCGCGTCGCGGACGGCGTCGAGCGCCTCGGGTGGAACGAAGACGACGAGCTTGCGGTTCACGTTTGCGGACCCTAGTCGGCGGGAACCCGCCCGCCGTGGCCACCCTTCAGGTCCAGCCCCGCCCCACTCCGGCCGAGCGCGCCGACACGGTTGTCGAGATCGAGGTCGACGAGGCCCTGACGGTCTTCGCGGCGGCGATCGAGGACTGGGTCGCACCGAGGCAGGGCTGGGAGCTGATGCTCCGCGAGGGCCATGAGTTCGGCCGCGCGAACAATGTCGAGGCCGAGCTGTTGTTCGTCTCGGGCGAGCAGACCTCGTCGCTGCGGTTCCGGCTCGAGCAACTCGACCGCGCCGACGAGATCGACCCGAGCGAGTTCCTGCTCGTCTTCGAGGAGCAGGATGGCTTCGCAAAGACCGCGCGCCTGACGCCGAACGGGCTCGACGTCGAGCTGTTCCACATCCTGACCTTTACCTAGACCAACTCGGCCGGTACTGCTCGCGGGCCGGTGCGTCCGCCGGACGTTCTCATTCGCCGAACCCGACGAGCACCGTCTCCTGCGGGTCGCGGCCCTCGAACTGCGCGTACAGCGATGCGAGCGTCCTCGTGGCTGCACCGTCCGCCGGTAGCCCGCGCCGCTCCAGCCACTGCGCAACCTCGGTCTGGCTGAGCGGGCCGAACTCGATATTCGCGGCGCAGCGTCCAGGCCGCGCGACCGCCGGATGCAGCTTGCGGATCTCCTCGTTGGTCGTGACGAGCACGAGCACTCGCAGACCCTGGCCGATCAGGCCATCGACGACGTTGAGAAAGCGCGACAGCCCTTGACCCGAGCGTTCGCGCGCATCAGCGGAGAGCAGCTCGCCCGTATCCTCGAGCACGAGCACGCGCCATGGCTTCTCCGACTCTCCCTCGGCGCTCTCGAGGTCCGGCTCAAAGGCGATCTGGGCGTAGCTCGTGAAGCCGAGCCCGCCCTGGCCGACCATCATCGGCACCGCCGGCTGCAGAAGCACCGAGATCAGGTAGTCGGCGTGCTGGCCGAAGAACGAGTCCGGGTCGACGATGTAATGGAACTGGCACCAGTCGCGCCATTCCCACGCAAGCGCGCGCAGCGCGAACGTCTTGCCAGTGCCCGCTCCGCCGTGCCAGAGAATCAGCTGCCCGCCGCGGGAGGGCTGAAAGCCGCTCATGATCGCTCCGAGGCTCTCGCGCGCCGATTCCGAGTAGTTGCCGCTGATGTCCACCCACTCGGGCACACCGATGTTGCGAAAGGCCGGCTGCGCCCCGTTCGGCGTGTAGGTCCAGAAGGTGATGGGCACCTCATGTGTCGAACTCGGGTCTGGCAGCGGGAAGCGTTCGCGCAGCTCGGCGACGACGGACTCCGTGGTGCCCTTGTCGGCGGCGGCGACCGTGACCGTGACGTGCGAGCTCCAGAGATTGATCTCGAGCAGCGTTCCGGGGCGCTCGAAAACGGCGCTCTCACCGCCGTCGGAGGAGCTCCGCAGCAGAGGCTCTCCGAGGGAATCCAAGGTGGCGACGCTGGTTGCCCAGCTCTCGCTCCGCGTTTCTTTCAGCCCAGCCGCGAGCGCACGTTCCAGAAACGCCGCCGAGACGGCGCCGTGCCGTTCGACGTCATGAGTCAGCTGGATCTTCGGCTGCCAGGGGCCGGCCATGCCGCGGCCTACCCGGCGGTGTCGATCTGCGCCTTCTGCAGCTTCCCCGAGTAGTCGACGTAGATCGACTTCCACTCGGTGAAGACGTCGAGCGCCGCCTGCCCGGCTTCGCGATGACCGTTCCCCGTGTCCTTGGTGCCGCCGAACGGCAGGTGCACCTCTGCGCCGATCGTGCCGGCATTGATGTACGTGATCCCAGCTTCGAGGTCGCGCATCGCGCGGAAGGCGGTGTTCACGTCGCGGGTGAAGATCGCGGACGAGAGCCCGTACTTGATCCCGTTCGAGACGCGGATCGCCTCGTTGACGTCCTTGACCCGGATCAGGGCGGTCGTCGGGCCGAAGATCTCCTCCTGCGCGACGCGCATCTGCGGGTCGACCTCGCCGAAGATCGTCGGGCGATAGAACGTCCCGTCGCCGAGACCGTCGCCGCTCGCCACCTCGCCGCCTGTCAGCAGCTTCGCGCCCTCGTCCTGGCCGATCTCGGTGTACGAGTGGATCTTCTCGAGCGCCCGGCGGTTGATCACCGGTCCCACGTCCACGCCTTCCTCCCAGCCGGGGCCGAGGCGGAGCTTCTCGGCCGCCGCGACGAGGCGCGCCTGCAAGTCCTCGTAGACGCCGTCCTGCACGACCACGCGCGAGGCGGCCGTGCAGCGCTGGCCCGAAGTGCCGAACGCTGACCAGACGATGCCCTCGACCGCAAGGTCGAGGTCGGCGTCGTCGAGCACGATGATCGCGTTTTTGCCGCCGAGCTCGAGGTGGATGTGCTTCAGGTTCTCGGCGGCGTTCCGCATCACGGCGACGCCCGTCTCACGGGAGCCGGTGAGCGTGATCACCGGCACGTCCGGGTGGCGCACGAGCCGGTCGCCGACGTCGCCTCCGCCGCCGTGGACGACGTTGATCACGCCGGCCGGCACGCCCGCCTCGACGAGCAGCTCGACGAAGCGCTCGCCGAGCAGCGGCGTGTCGGTCGCTGGCTTGAAGACAACCGTGTTCCCGCAGACGAGCGCGGGTGCGATCTTCCAGGACGGGATCGCGATCGGGAAGTTCCAGGGCGTGATCACGCCGATCACGCCGATCGGCTGGCGCACGCTCATGTTGAACTTGTCGCGCAGCTCGCTCGGCGTCGTCTGGCCGTGGAGGCGCCGCCCCTCGCCGCCCATGTAGTAGCTCATGTCGATCGCTTCCTGGACGTCGCCGGCGGCCTCCGGCAGCACCTTGCCCATCTCACGCGCCATCAGCTCGGCGACCTCGTCCTTGCGGTCGGCGAGCAGCTGCCCGAAGCGGAAGAGGATCTCGCCGCGCCTCGGCGCGGGCACCAGGCGCCACTCCTCGAAGGCGGCCTTGGCGGCTTCCACCGCGCGGTCGGCGTCCTCGGCGGACGACTTCGGGAAGACGCCGAGCGTCTCGCCCGTCGCCGGGCTCGTCGTCTCGAAGGTCTCGCCCGAGACGGCATCGACCCATTCGCCGCCGATGAAGTTCTTGAAGGTCTTGGTCGCCGCGGTTGCCACGGCGGCGATCTTAGCTCTCGGGCGGGTCCGTGCTCGGGAAGGTGCCGGGCGCTCGTGCTCGGCGTCGATCGCGGATCGTGCGCTTCCCGCCGTACTCGCGACCCTTGCGCCGATCGTCGCCCTCACGGCGATCGAGGACGACCGTCACGTGCGGGTTGTCCTTGTAGTACTCGACCATCTTTTCGTAGAGCTCGTCCTCAAGCTCTCGCGGGATCACGCAGTAGATCATCCTGCGTCGGATTGTAGGGACGGTCTGGGCTAGTGCTAGACCGGGCTGATGTCCGGCGCGATGCGGCCGTCGGCCGTCAGCTTCGAGTTCCAGCCGGTGAACATCGGCTCCAGCTCGCGCGGATCGTGCCCCCGCTCGGCCAGGCGCACCGGCTGGCCCGACTCCGGGGTGATGCGGTACTGGTACCAGGAGATGTCCCACGCGACCGTGAGCACGACCTCCGCGTTCGTGCCCGACAGCGGCACGATCGAGGCCTTCGGCTCGCCCAGGCTTTTCGCGATGCCCGCGATGGTGCGCCGGAAGGCGCTCTCGTTGAAGAGATCCGCCGCCTCGACCATGGCGAGCTCGGGCTCCGAGAGCCGGCGCAGGATCGGCTCGTCGACCACCGGCTGGACCGCAGGCCGACGCGAATCCCCGAACAGGCCGCTCAGGCCGCGACGCCTGCGACGCCGGTCGGCGANCACGGGCGTCGTCGGGCTGCCCTCCTTGAACCAGCCGTAGNCGAGCGCCGTGTCCTGGCAGAGCGGGCACACGTCGACGAAATTCTCGCCGTCGGGCGAGTAGCGCACAGCGCGTTCGCCGACGAGCAACGTCCGCTCGCAGATCGCGCACGCCCGTGCGGAGGTGACGGCCTGCCGCGTGATGCGCATGTCGGCCAGGACCCTAGCCAAGAAGACTCAGACCTTCGCTTCTTCCAGCTCGCTCTTGGTCTCGTCGATGATCTTCTGTGCGATGTGCGAGGGGACTTCCTCGTAGCGCGCAAAGTGCATGTGGTAGTCGCCTCGCCCGCCGGTCAGCGAGGTCAGCGCCTGCGAGTAGGTGAGGATCTCCGCCATCGGCACCTCGGCCTTGATCGAGGTCATGCCGCCGACGGGCTCCATTCCCTGCAGGCGGCCGCGCCGGGAGTTGAGGTCGCCGTTGACGGCGCCCACGGCGTCGTCGGGGACGCTCACCTCGACCTCCATGATCGGCTCGAGCAGCACCGGATCGGCCTTGTGGTAGGCGTCCTTGAACGCCATCGAGCCGGCGATCTTGAACGCCATCTCCGAGGAGTCGACGTTGTGCTGCTGGCCGTCGACGAGGCGCACGCGCACGCCCTGCACCGGCGCGCCCGCGAGCTCGCCGTGCTGCATCGCCTCCTGGATCCCCTTGTCGACCGCCGGCCGGAAGCCCTGCTGGATCACGCCGCCGACGATCTCGTCGACGAACTCGTAGCCCTCACGTTCGGGCAGCGGCTCGAGCACGATCTCGCAGTCGCCGAACTGGCCGCGGCCGCCGGTCTGCTTCTTGTAGCGGTGCCGCGCCCGCGCCTCCTTGCGGATCGTCTCGAGGTACGGCACGTGCGGCTGGTGCAGCTCGACGTCGACGCCGAAGCGACTCCGCAGCCGGTCGACCGCCACCTCGACGTGGATCTGGCTCATGCCCGAGAGGAGCTGGTCGCCCGTCTGGGCGTCGCGGCGCAGGACGAGCGTCGGGTCCTCCTCGGCGAGCCGCCGCAGCGACGACGCGACCTTCTCCTCGTCGCCCTTCGCCACCGGCGTGACGGCGAAGCTCATCACGGGTTCGGGGAAGTCGAGCTGCGGCAGCTCGAGCTCGCGCTCGGCGTCGAGCAGCAGGTCACCCGTTGTCGTCTCCTTCAGCTTCGCGACGGCACCGATGTCGCCCGGGCCGAACTCCTTCGCCTGCTCGTGGTCCTTGCCCTGGAGCGTCAGCAGCGCGCCGACCCGCTCCTTCGCATGCGAGCGCGCGTTCACGACGGTCGAGTCGGAGCCGAGGGTGCCCGCGAGCACGCGGAAAAGATTGATCCGGCCCGCAAACGGATCCGCGACCGTCTTGAAGACGAATGCCGCGGTCCCGGCGCCGTTGACGTCGATCGAGGCGGGCCGCTTGGCCGGCGACGGCACGCCCTCGACGAGCAGGTCGAGGAGCGCGGTAGTGCCGAGGTTCTTCGTGGCGACGCCGCACGCCGGGGAACAGCTCGCCGCGCGTGACCGCGTCCTTGAGCGCGTGTGCCACCTCCTCGGTGCCCAGCTCCTCGCCGTCGAGGTAGCGCTCCATCAGCCCCTCGTCGGTCTCGACGACCGAGTCGAGCAGCTGCGTCCGGTAGGTCTGCACCGTGTCGGCGAGCTCGGCGGGGATCTCCATCGGCCCGCTCTCGCGCTCCCCCTCCGGGCTGCCGTACGCCGTCATGTGCAGCAGGTCGACGATGCCGCTGACCTCGTGCTCGCTGCCGATCGGGAGGTGCACCGCGACGCAGCGCTCCGACAGCTGGGTGCGGAAGTGGTCGAGCGCGCGGAAGAAGTCGGCCCGCTCGCGGTCGAGCATGTTCACGAAGACAACGCGCGGCAGGTCGAGGGCCACGCAGCGGTTCCAGACGCGGCCCGTCTGCACCTCGACACCCATCACGGCACTCGCGACGACGATCGCACCTTCGACGACTCGCAGCGCCGCGATCGTGTCGCCGGTGAAGCCGGCGTCGCCCGGGGCGTCGATCAGGTTGATCTTCCGTCCTTGCCACTCGAGGTGGCAGAGCGCGGATGCGAGCGACATCTGGCGCCGCTGCTCGTCGTCGTCCCAGTCGGAGGTCGTCGTGCCGCCCTCGACGGTGCCGAGCCGGTTGATCGCGCCGGCCTGGTAGAGCATCGCCTCCAGCAGCGACGTCTTGCCGGTCCCGCGGTGTCCGGTGACTGCGACGTTGCGGATCTTGCCGGGCTCGGTTGGCATCGCTGGCGACTCCTCCTGAAAAGCGCGGGGACGGTGGAGCAATCTTACCGCCGTGCCCAAGGGCACATTCGGGGCGCGGCGTGCGAAACTACCGCGGTGGCAGCGATCGAGTTCGACTCGGTGTCCAAGGTCTACGACGACGGGACGCAGGCCGTCTTCGACCTCGACCTCGCGATCGAGGACGGCGAGCTGATGGTCG
>C688J18823_10002500_pt1 | contig 11489 bp, 7 predicted proteins | sample HopSoiMetagenom1_FD_18823 | JGI IMG/M metagenome (IMG submission 18823) | reverse complement strand
CACTGGCAAGACCGATCAAAGCCAGTATCTGCTCACCAGCAAGATGAACGTGATTGGCAAATCCGACATGGCTTCCATCAAGCTGAAAGGCTGGTTCGCTCCAAAGATGGCGGCGCTCATCTCCAAGCGAGAGACGGGTTACTTCATTGCCGCTTCGGAGAAGAATATTAAGGTGAAGGTCAACGATGAGGAGATCGCCGGGCAAAGAGCGCTCGCAGAGGGCGACATAGTCGAAGTTGCAGGGACCAAAATGACCTTTGGATTCCAGGACTAACGCGAGAAGCGGTTCTTCTTTCGAAATGGCATGGTCGAATGTCCTGGATTCAGCCGCCCCGGTGAAAGGAGCCGGGGTTTTTCTTGTTCAACAGATTCCAACACTCATTGGCAATAATGCGGACGCGAGGTGATGTATGCACTGTGATCGAGAGCTGCTAAGGAATGTTCCCCTTTTTGCGCTGCTGGACGATGATGAAGCCGCGGTGCTGGCCGGCCAGGTGGAAGTGAAACAGTTTGCCGCGCGCGAGCGAATTTACAAAATTGGAGACGAAGGCGGTCGCGGTTACATCCTTGTTTCCGGCAAAGTGCGCGTCGCAACCGTCGACCAGGACAACCAGGAAGTCGTGATCGATGAGCCTGCGCAAGGGGAGTTCTTTGGATTCGCATCCATGCTCGACGGCACCCAGCACAAGAGTTACGCAATCGCCTTGGAGCAATCCGTCTGCATTGAGGTAGACCGGAAAGACATTACCGTACTGCTGGTACAAAAGCCGCATGCAGGCATGGACATGCTCACCGTATTGGGCAAGCAGTTCCATAGCTCCCAGGAGCTGATCAGAGTACGCGCCGCGCGCAATCCGAACGAGATCATCGAGGAGAAGACCACGATCGGCGACCATATCGCCGACGCCGTCGCCCGTTTCGGTGGCTCTTGGAAGTTCATCATCACCTTTGGCGTTGTGCTGGTTGTCTATACGGCGGCGAATGTAGTTTTAGGAAGGTCTGCTTGGGATCCTTATCCGTTCATTCTCCTAAACCTGTTTCTCTCGATGCTCGCGGCAATCCAGGCTCCGGTGATCATGATGAGCCAGAACCGCCAGGATTCAAAAGATCGTGTGCGCAGTGAACTCGATTTTCAAGTGAATCGCAGGTCAGAGTTTCAAATTCAGGGACTGGCCCAGAAACTGAATCTAATCTCCGATAAGATCGACGACGTTCAGGACCTGGTCAGAGGAAAGTTTTTGAATAGTTAGTGAGTGTTGAAGATTGCTATCTTCCCCGCAGTGAGTTCGCAAAAGCCAGCTATTGCACCCTTAATATGAAAACAGACGCCGTCCGCGAATACTGTCTTTCATTCCCGCACGCCACAGAAACCATTCAGTGGGGAAACGACCTCGTTCTGAAGGTTGGCGGAAAGATGTTCGCAGTTGTGGCGCTCGAGCCTGCGCCAGTGTGGCTCTCCTTCAAATGCACCGTCGAAGATTTCGCAGAGCTGACGGAGCGTCCCGGAATTATCCCGGCTCCCTATGTCGCGCGATATTACTGGGTGGCGCTAGAGAGGAAAGACGCGCTGTCGACCACCGAGCTGAAACACCAACTTCGCCGATCTTATGAACTTGTCCTGGAAAAACTTCCCAGGAAAATACGATCAGCGCTCGCATAAATCCACAAGCGCTCCGATCTGTGGTGAAATCAAGAACGATGAATCAAGAGCAATGGACCGCCGTTGACCGCTACATCAGTGAAACCGTCGTGCCATCCGATGCAGCGCTGGATGCTGCCATTGAGGCGAGCAGCAAGGCCCAACTACCCGCGATTGCGGTTACGCCCAACCAAGGCAAGCTGCTGCAGATCTTCGCACGGCTGGTGCATGCACGCAGGATCCTGGAGATCGGCACCCTTGGCGGCTACAGCACCATATGGCTGGCACGAGCGCTCCCATCTGACGGCCGTCTGATCACGCTTGAGCTCAATGCGAAGCACGCCGAAGTTGCACGTGCCAGCATCGATCGCGCGGGACTGTCGGGCAAAGTAGAGTTGCGGCTAGGCCGCGCGCTCGACACGTTGCCCACGCTTGCAGCTGAGAAACAAGGTCCGTTCGATCTCATCTTTATTGATGCCGATAAGGCAAGTATCCCCGAGTACTTCACCTGGTCGCTCAAGCTATCGCGACCAGGCGGTGTGATCATCGTCGACAACGTTGTGCGCAAAGGCGCGGTGATCGACGCAACCAGCGAAGATGCCGACGTACAAGGAGTGCGCCGCTTGAATGAAATGCTGGCCAGTGAGAGGCGCGTCACTGCGACGACGATCCAGACTGTCGGGAGCAAGGGTTATGACGGATTGACCGTCGCACTGGTCGAGCGAACTTCCTGAACCGGGCTCTGTCAGAGCGGAGCGCCGGGCGAACTGCTCAGGTTCATCGGCTGACGTACCTGTAGGTGCGATTCTCGTTCGCCGGTGAGGCGCCTGGCGCTCCATGGGTTGAATTGATTTGCACCCTTGATTCACTCCTCGCTTCTTGCTTTCCTTGACGGAAAGCAGGAGTAAATTGACGGAAGAATGACTTCTACGCTCAATGCCACTCTCACCGCCGCCATCGTGATGCTCTGCCTGACTGGAGTACTGATCTCCGGACTAGCGCTCGGCGAGCACTACAACACTAAGCCGTCGCCTTGCAGCATCAACGACAAATGGGATTGCGGCATGGTGAACCACAGTCCTTACGCTCTAGTGCGCGGTGTGCCCGTCGCATTCATCGGCATGCTGGGATATGCGCTCATCGGCGCGCTCGCCGGCCGGCTCCCCCGTACCACAGTGATCCTCGTCTTTGTTGGTCTGCTCTTCTCTTTGCGGCTTACCTGGATTGAATGGAAGGTCCTGGGTGTGTGGTGTATCTACTGCGTCAGCTCGCAGGTCATCATTGCGCTAGTGGCGCTGCTCGCATTGGCTTCCTTCTTTCAGGCCAGGCGGATGCAACATTCGTATTGATTGTGGTCACAGAATTCAGCCGACTGGCGTTGGCATTCGAGCTCATAACGCTGTGCGAACCAAAGGTCAGCGAGTGCGAATCTGCCACTCCGCTCGTGGATCGGCAGTACGGTGAAACATAGGTGCTAGGCAGAACTTCTGGTTGCAGTCAATCGTATGTGACATAATTCAGAGTGTTGGGCTCGGTTTAGAAGCATGCACGATCGTAATTGCAGTTCGCTGGTTCGCAGACAGAGAGCCTTGCTCGTCTGGATCTGCCTCATATTCTTTACCAGCCTCTGTTTTGCCGAGAACACCCACCGTCACCTCAAATCCGGACCTTCGGAACAGCGTTGCTCGCTTTGTATTACCTCGCATTCGGTAGCGCGTCCCGCGCAGGTCGTCAGCGCTAGCGCGGCTCCCACCCGATGCATTGCAGTATTGAGCGTTACGGGACAACTCGCCCCTGAGTTCGATTCCATCCTCTCCCTCTACATTCGTCCTCCTCCTGCTGCGTAGCGATCTTCAGCGCGTTCTTTCCACCACAACTTTTGTCGAGTGCAGACGGGTGCTGTGCCAGCACGCGCGCACTTTTTCTATTCGCGGCGGAAGCCCAGAAGAGGAAGGATCCAAATGTTTCGAGATGTTCATGCTGCAGTTCAGGAGTCACGCAACGGGTTCTTTGTTTTAAGTGCATGCGTTTTAGCGACTTCATTGATGATCCTGCTGCTCGCGCCGGGTGCGAACGCGCAGTCCAGGAGCTATACGTCAGTAAGCGGCACGGTGGTCGATCCCTCGGGAGCGGTCGTACCTGGGGCAACCGTCGAGATTCGAAATCCAGTCAGCCAGTTTGAGCGCAGCGTAACCACAGACGCCTCGGGAGCGTTCAGCATCCAGAACATTCCGTTCAATCCCTACCACATGACGGTTAGCGGCAGCGGATTTGCGCCCTACGCTCAAGACCTGGATCTTCGATCGCCGGTTCCAGTGAATTTGAAAATCAGCATGCAATTAGCAACCGCAGTACAGACGGTTACTGTCGAAAGCAACGGCGCAGACCTGATCGAAAATGATCCGACGTTCCATACCGACATCGATCGCAGCTTGTTTGACAAGATGCCGCTGGAAAGTGCTTCTTCTTCTGTGACGTCGCTGGTTACGCTCGCCAGTCCGGGAATTGCCGCAGACTCGAATGGCCTCATGCACGGATTGGGCGATCACGCGGAGAATTCGTTCTCCGTGGATGGCCAGCCGATTACCGATCAGCAAAGCAAGGTCTTTTCTAACCAGATTCCTCTTGACTCAGTCCAGTCGCTCGAAGTGATTTCGGGAGCGCCACCTGCCGAGTTTGGCGATAAAACCAGCGTAGTGGTCCAGGTGACGACTCGCTCGGGATTGGGAAGCAAGGAGCCGCATGGCGCCGTGACAGCGTCATACGGAACCTTTGGTAGTGCGACTGGTGGTTTCAATCTTGCCTACGGCGGCGATAAGGCCGGGAATTACATTTCTGTGAGTGGATTGAATACCGGAAGATTCCTGGATCCACCGGAATTTACGGTAATGCACGCCAAAGGCAACGAAGAGAATGTCTTCGACCGCATCGATTTCAAACTCTCGAACGTCGATACGATGCAGTTCAACCTCGGCTTCACGCGTTCCTGGTTCCAGACGCCAAATTCGTTCGACGACGTAAACATCGGATCGACCGATCCAGCGGGAAATCCTGTGGGTGCCGCAGATCAGCGTTCCCAAATTAAAACTTTCAACATCGCTCCATCCTGGACTCGTTTGCTCAGTGCGGACGCTGTGTTCACCCTAGGAGCATTCGTGCGGCGCGATCAGTTCAATTACTACCCGAGTGGAAATCCCTTTGCCGATTTCAGCCCGATTCAGTCTTTGACCATTGCGCAGGATCGAAACCTCACCAATGCGGGTCTGCGTTCCGACGTGAATTACACAAAAGGAATTCACAACGTGAAGGTTGGAGTCACATACCAGCAAACTTTTCTCAATGAGAATGACACGATGGGTATTGTTGACCCGAGCTTCGTGGCATCGTTTGGGTGTCCCAACGGCAACCCTGCCCCGGATCCCTGTGCCGTGCTTCCGCCGTTCGACTTGACCCAAGGAGGAACCCCCTTCACGTTCAACGGACATACCGACGTAAAAGAGCTTGCCCTTTACGCACAAGACGCGATCAGCAAGGGAAATTGGACTCTGAACCTTGGCATACGTGGCGATTTTTATAACGGCCTAACCACGCACAACGAAGCCGAGCCGCGCATCGGCATTGCTTACAACGTAAAGCAGAGCAACACCGTACTTCGCGCTTCGTACGCACGTGTGCTGGAGACACCGTTTAACGAGAATCTGATCGTGTCCAGCGTCGGATGCGCTAACGAAGTCTTGAATCCACTTCTGGGCTGCTCGTCATCCGACCTGACACCGTTAAGAACCGGCTGGCGCAATGAGTTTCATGTCGGCCTGGAACAAGCATTCGGCAAGTATCTCGTCGCCTCAGGCGAGTACATCACCAAATACACACACAATGCGTATGACTTCAGCGTACTGGGCAACTCGCCTATATTCTTTCCCATTGGCTGGCAGAGGTCCAAGATTCCTGCGTACGCTGGGCGTGTCAGCGTACCGAACTTCCATGGATTTTCGGCGCTGGTCGTAATGTCAACCGTGTCGGCAAGATTTTTTACGCCACAGGTTAGTGGCGCTGGAGCTACCCCGGCAGCGCCTACGGGCGTGTTTCGCATCGACCACGACGAAAAGTTTAACCAAACAACTCACCTCCAGTATCAGATTGGGAAGAGTGGTCCATGGCTCGGCTTTAACTGGCGTTATGACAGCGGACTCGTGGCGGGAGCCGTACCGTTTGCTCCAGCTTCAGACCCGACTTCCGATATCGATCTGACGGGGTTCACTGCCGATCAGCAATTTCAGGCGGGGTTCTTCTGCGGAAGTCAGCGCGCAACTTTAACCAACCCGCTGACGACATGCAACCCAACTGCATTTGGGTCAACGCTCATTTCGATCCCGAAGCCCGGGACCGAGGACGATGACAAGAACCCACCTCGTATCGCGGCCAGACATCTGTTCGATGTGTCGGTTGGCGAGGACAACTTGTTCCGTGGTGACAGATATAAGGTGAGCCTGCAACTCACCGCAATCAACATCACGAATAACTATGCGCTGTACAACTTTCTCTCAACCTTCAGCGGAACGCATTACGTGACTCCGCGAGCGCTCACCGCGCAACTCGGATTCCACTTCTAGCAACAGTGTAGGGACAAGCCGGGGCATAGCCTACTCTTTGGTCGATAGGCTGGCACCCGGCTGTCTGCACATGACCCCTGACGCTGGGCGCCGGCTCACCTGGACCATGGACACTCCACAGATCGTAGAGTGTAAGTGAATCGATTCACTACACCAACAAAATCGATTTTGTAGCTCCTCGAATGCGTGTACACTGCTCTCCATTATTCCGAAGCGGATTAAGTGTCGGAGCGAGAGTCAATGGGAGCGACCTGCTGGCCTCGCCTTGGAGAGAAATGCAGAATCACAATTCTAATTATCACTGGCTTCTCACGGTCATTGCAGCCGTATCAGCTGTCTTCACAGCAACTAGTGTTGTTGCCCAACAGGCGGACCTGCCGTGGATGAATTCCACGCTGAGCCCTGAACAACGCGCCGACATGGTGCTGAAGCAGATGACGCTCGACGAGAAGCTAGCGCTGCTGCATGGGAACGGAATGGGGCACGCTCCACAATGGCAGATGCCGCTCACACACCTTGGGAATGGTGGTGCCGGTTATGTAGAGGGTGTTCAGCGACTCGGCATACCTCCACTTTTCATCTCGGATGCGGCGTATGGAGTAAGGGACAGTGGTGCGAATGGACGCTATTCAACCGCGCTCCCTTCGAACCTCGGAGCAGCGTCGAGCTGGGACCCGCAATCAGCTTGCGAATATGGCGACCTCATTGGTCGCGAACTTAGAGCGCAAGGCTTCAACATGACTCTCGGAGGCGGTGTGAACCTCGCCCGTGATCCCAGGAACGGTCGCACGTTCGAATACGCCGGGGAAGATCCGCTGCTGGCTGGCATTATGGTGGGCAACATGATGAAGTGCGAACAGGCGCAGCATGTTGTCGGCGATCTAAAGCACTATGTGATGAACGACCAGGAAACAGGACGAAATTTCGTCAACGCCATCATCTCCAAGCGAGCCTTGCAGGAATCCGATCTGCTCGCGTTTCACATCGCGCTGTCGATGGCAAATCCTGGCGCGGTGATGTGTTCCTATAACCGAATCAATGGAGATTTCGCCTGCGAGAACTCCTACACCTTGCGGGACGTGCTAAAGAACCAGTGGAGTTTCAAGGGATTCGTAATCTCGGATTGGGGCGGAACCCATAGCACGGAGAAGGCGTCTGCGGCGGGTCTTGACCAGGAACAACCCATGGCTGATTACTTCGGTCCGAAGCTAAAGGCAGCGGTCGAAGCCGGCAAGGTTCCGATGTCGGAAATTGACGAGCATGCACGAAGAGTCCTGTATGCGGAGTTTCTGTCGGGAATCGTAGATGATCCGCCGCAGAAGAGTGTCGTCGACGTTGAAAAAGGACTCGAAGTTGCGCAGCGCCTAGAAGAGGAAAGCATTGTTCTTTTGAAGAATTCACAGTCGGTTCTCCCAATCGATCCATCGAAGGTCCGCAGCATTGCGATTATTGGGGGCAATGCTGATGTCGGCATGATTTCGGGTGGAGGATCAGCGCAGGTAGACCCACCCGGTGGCAACGCGATCATGCCGTCAGGCAAAGGGGCAACACACTGGCAGGATCACATCTGGTTTCCGACCTCTCCGTTGAAGGCGTTGCGGGCAAAATTGCCGAATACGAAGATTGATTTCGACTCGGGAACAGAAGTGAACTCCGCCGTCAGCCTTGCGAAGAACTCTGATCTCGCAATTGTGTTCGCTTATCAGTGGCAATCCGAAGGTATGGACCTGCCCAGCCTGTCTCTCCCAGACAACCAGGATGCTCTGATCGAGCAGGTGTCAGCAGCGAATCCCCGCACTATCGTTGTTCTCGAAACCGGGACCGCTGTCACGATGCCTTGGCTTGACAGAGTTGCGGGAGTAATCGAGGCCTGGTACGCCGGCAGTGCAGGACATAAAGCATTGGCGAACGTACTGGTTGGAAATGTCAATCCATCGGGCAAGGTCGCCATCTCGTTCCCGAAAAGCGAAAAAGATCTTCCACGTGCAGTAATCACGCCAGAGCCGCCTCAGGATCAACGGTTGACGTATGCAGCCCACTACGATGAAGGTCCCAAAGTGGGCTACAAGTGGTACGAAGCGGAGAAGAAGCAACCACTCTTTGCCTTCGGCTTTGGTTTGTCATACACGACGTACGAATACTCTGGGCTCAGCGTTGATTCAGCCGCAAAGACTGTGCGATTCGCGGTGAAGAACACAGGTAAACGGGCAGGCACAGAAATCGTCGAAGTGTATGCAAGACTTCCGAAGGATGCAGACGAATCTTTCAAACGCCTGGTTGGCTGGAAGCGAGTCTCACTTTCACCTGGTGAATCGCAGACGATCACAGTTGCGATTGATGACCGACCATTAAAAACCTTCGACGAAGCCGATAACCGCTGGATATTCGCACCGGGAGATTACCAGATTCTTGTCGGGGCGTCCTCGGATAACGTGCCTCTCACAGGGAGGCTGTCGGTTCAGTGAGTTACTCATAAAAGACGTTTTCGCCTTTTACCGAGGAATTGTCATGCTCGCCTCCCCCAAACCGAACAACACCTTAATCTCTTGGATCTTTCACAAAACGCTCCACTCCCTGGAAAAGGTTTCGTTCTTTTGCCTGGTAGTCATCGCAGTTCCGGTCAACGCGCAAAACACAGCGACAGCATGGACCGGAGTAGTACGCACAGCCGCCGGTGAGCCTATAGCCGGAGCGAAGGTGACAGTTTCCTCGACTCAGGAGAAACAACAAACAGCTGTCACTGGAAGTAAAGGACAATTCGCAATCGCGGGCCTCGCATCAGGGCCACACACGATAATCGTGAAGCTCACCAGGCAAGACCCGACCGCGCCGCTGGCACTGGATATCACTGGGGCTTCTGTTGTCTTGATAGTCTCCGATCAAAACACGCTCTCTATTGCACTCAATCCGCAAGGCGCTTCCGGAGTCTCCAATGCGGCCAGTGGCTCAAGCGGTGAGAAGCTCTCCAGCGAAAAGGTCAACGAGTTGCCGTTGAACGGTCGTGACTTCAGCACGTTGCTGTTGTTGGCAGCGGGCACGATGACGGACGTGAATGGGCAGACAAATTTCACCCAGCAGTTTGCGATTAATGGACAGCGCGGTGTTGAGGCCGTCTTCGCCATGGACGGTGCAGACGTGAGCGATCCTGAAATGGGTGGTAGCACATTCACGAATTTCAACGTGGATGCAATTCAAGAGCTGCAGNCAAGCTCAGGATCGATGCCGGCAGACACCGGGCGAGGAGCAGCTGGATTCACCAACATTGTGACGCGATCCGGGAAGAATGGATTTCATGGTTCCTTCTTCGAGTTCTTNAGAAACTCTGCTCTCGATGCGCGAAATTATTTCGATCACCCATCGATTGCAGAGCCGGGCCGAATCCCTCCTTTCCGCAGGAATGAGTTCGGATTTACNAACGGCGGACCGATTGTCTTACCGAANGTATACGACGGGCGGGACCGGAGCTTCTATTTTGTGCAGTATCAGGGATTCAGNCAGTTGCTNGGAACAACNCAGGTGCTCGCNGTTCCTACNGTAGCGGAAAGAGCGGGCCAGGATCNAGTGACCTACCCTGACGGCAGCACGGATACGCTCCACNTCGCNGGAANTCCGAATAGCCCAGGAGTAAATCCGGCCATTGCCGCCATACTNTCACGCTATNCACTTCCCAANGACCCCACGGGCGCATATGGTGCGCGCACCTACGCTGCACCTTCGAACGTNGTCACGAACGCAGATCAATTCTCAGTNCGCATCGATCNGAAAGCCGGCGCAAAAGGGCAGCTATTCGGCCGATTCAATTACGACGATCTGACGGGACCAACAACCAATCCAGACCAGACGCTGCTTGATCCGAGCTTCGGCGTCACCTACGTGGACCACCAACGAAACGGGGTCGTCACTTACACGCGCACGGAGTCTTCACGCTTTCTCTGGTCGACATCGATGAGTTTCACGCGGACGACCCCTTCGTTTGTGACCCCAAACCACACCGATCCGGCCCTCAAGTTCAACGATGGTCTATACGAAGCCTACAACGGTGCGGCAGGTTCGGTGATGTCATCGTTCGGGAATCTGTTCCAGTGGCAATCGAATTTTTCGTGGACGAGCTCACCACACGCCGTGAAATGGGGTGTGGAAACACGCCTCAATCGCGACACAACATACTTTGGGATCAGCCCAAATGGGGAATATAATTTTGGCGGCGGAACAGTCTACTCACCGGTGTTCATTCCTTCCGCAAGTGGGCAGCACAACGTGCAGCCCGGCCATCCTCTGCCAGACACCCTGAGCAGCCTGCTGCTCGGCTCTCCTTATGCGTACACGGTCGCAGTCGCACCGCCCTACGCATCGAACGGCGCGCACATTGGGCCGGCAGCGATCAACCGCAATAATGTGAACGCCTACATCGAGGACACCTGGAAAATCAATCCCCAGTGGACGCTCGACTATGGGCTGCGATACGAGGTGTACACCCCGATTACGGAACGGGCGGATCGGACGTCGAGTTTTCTGAATTCGTTTCCTCCTGCCGGTGTTGGGCAGGAGTACTTAATCAATCCACAACCCACATATCAGACAAACTGGAATGGCTGGGGGCCGCGTGTACACGTGAACTGGAATGCGCCCCACTCGATGCGTGTGCAGATGGGCCGCGATCACCGTCATTCCCCCGAACATCTGGCAGGATAACCTTCTGACCGGATCCACGCCCTACGTTGTTTATCCGAGGGTCAATGCGGCGCAAAATGGCGGGATTGCCTACGGATTCCAAATCACGGCGGATGAATTGCCGCAGGTGTTCAACACTGCCGGCGTGAACGTACTCGCCGACGGCGATCCGAAAAAGGCGCCGGCGAACACGGTGCTGGACGTGAATCGCTACCAGCAAGACTTGGCAGCACTGTCGCCGAGCCATCAGCTCTCGCTGCTGAGTCTCTCGGGGATCGACCGGCGCTTCGGTAATGGCTTCTTGCAGACGTGGACACTGGGAGTGGAGCGCGCGTTTGGCGGCTTGACGGCTGATCTCGCGTATGTGGGAACATCTGCATTTCGGCTTCCCAGAATGTCATATCCGAATGCCTATCCTGGGGCGAATTCGCGGTTTGCGCGATTCACGAATTTCGATCCCAGCGGAGCGGTGACGGGAGGCTTCGGATTCGAGTCAGTGATTACGGCTACTGCCCACTCGTCTTACAACGCGTTACAAACTTCATTATCGGGAAATCTTGGACACA
>C688J18823_10002499_pt1 | contig 11492 bp, 8 predicted proteins | sample HopSoiMetagenom1_FD_18823 | JGI IMG/M metagenome (IMG submission 18823) | reverse complement strand
ACGAAGAACAGAAAAAGAAGAACGAAGCTCGCAAGAAGCAGAAGATTATCGAGGTTAAGGAAATCAAGCTGCGTCCAAGCATCGACGACCATGACTACGCGGTCAAGATGCGCAGCATGAACAAATTCATCGAGGAAGGCGACAAGGTCAAAATTACCATGCGGTTCCGCGGGCGCGAACTGGCGCACCAGGAACTCGGCATGAACGTGCTGATGCGGGTCAGGGACGATCTCGATGAGATCGCCAAGGTCGAGCAGATGCCGCGCATGGAAGGCCGGCAGATGACGATGGTGGTCGCGCCAAAATAGCCGGGTTCAGCGCTTGGCCTGCGGCGAATGCCGGTAAATTATCGTTTTGGGGAGGCACGCGATGCCTACGATCGAGCCTTATGCCGCAAAAGGCGTTTATGACCCGCCGATCTATGCGCAGGCCGTCAAGGTCAGCGGCGCGCAGACCATCCTCTATATCGCCGGACAGGTCGCCTACACGCCCGAGGGCGGCGCGGCCCATCCCGGCGATTTCAAGGCGCAGGCGCGCGCTGCGTTGCAGTGCTTGAAGGCGCAGGTCGAGGCCGGCGGCGGCACGATGGCCAGCATCGTCAAGGTCAATACCTACTTGACCGACATCCGGCACCGCGCCGATTACGGGCCGATCCGCGAGGAATTCTTCGGCAAGAAGATGCCGGCCCACACCCTCGTCGCCGTCGCGGCATTGGCCCAGCCCGAATTCCTGGTCGAAATCGAGGCGATCGCCGTCCTGTAGGCGGCTCTATCGTATTCCCGACACGGGAGCCCCTCGCCTTGCCTTCGCGAGGCCGCTTCGCTATATAGCGCGCCTTCAACGGGCGGCCGGCCACGCGCATCGCTATGACAGCCGGGGCGCGACAACGGGCATGCCGGGCCGCCCCAACCTCGAACAAGGATGGAAAATGCCCAAGCTCAAGACCAAGAGCGGTGCGAAAAAGCGCTTCGGCCGCACCGGCAACGGCAAGATCAAGCGTAACTGGGCCCACAAGCGGCACCGGCTGATCAGCAAGTCGAAGCAGCAGAAGCGCTTGCATCGCGGCACCACGACGCTGGGGGCCGGTGACGCCAATCTCGTCCTGACCTACATGCCGTATCTGCGGAGCTGATCGGATGGCCAGGGTCAAACGCGGCGTCACGGCGCATGCGCGTCATAAAAAGGTGCTCGGGCTCGCCAAGGGTTATCGCGGGCGCGGCAGCACCGCCTACCGGATCGCGATCGAGAAGGTCGAGAAGGCACTGCGCTATGCCTATCGCGACCGCCGAAACAAGAAGCGCGATTTTCGGGGGTTGTGGATCCAGCGCATCAACGCCGGCGTGCGGGAGCACGGGCTGACCTATTCGCAGTTCATGCACGGGGTGAAACTTTCCGGGCTCGAACTCGACCGCAAGGTGCTCTCCGACCTGGCGATCCGCGAGCCGGAAGCCTTCGCCGCCATCGTGGAGACCGCGAAATCCGCGCTCGGCGAGGCGCAACCCGCGGCGGCGTAGCGACGGAATAAGTCATGCCGAGCCTTGCCGCGGGAGGTCGATTTACCGGGGGCGATTAGGCTGAGGCCCCGCGTGAGGCGTTATGATCGGAAAGGGGCCGAGCCACACGGCCCCTTTTTGCTTCTGGTGACGAGATGGACGACGCGACCCTAAGCCCGGACGAGTTCTTGAAGGAGATTGCGGCCGCGCGATCGCCCGAGGAACTGGAGCAGGTGCGCGTCAAGCTGCTCGGCCGCAACGGCGCGATCACCTCGTTGATGCGCGGGCTGGGCTCGCTGCCGCAGGAGCAGCGTCGGGAAGCCGGCGCCAGGCTCAATGTGCTGCGCGACGAGATCGCCGCCGCGCTCGCCGAAGCCGCCGACAGGCTGCGCCGCGCCGTGCTGAGCGAGAAACTCGCTAGCGAGCGAGCCGATGTCAGCCTGCCGGTGCTGACCGGCGAACCGGGGCGCATCCACCCGATCAGCCAGACTGTCGACGAGATTGTCGCGATTTTCGGCGAGATGGGCTTTGTCGTCGCCGAGGGACCGCATATCGAGGAGGATTTCTACAACTTCACGGCGCTCAATATCCCGCCCGAGCACCCGGCGCGGCAGGAGCACGACACCTTCTACCTGCCGCCGCGCCCCGATGGCTCGCGGCTGGTGCTCCGGACGCATACCTCACCGGTGCAGATCCGCACGATGCTGGCGCAGAAGCCGCCGCTGCGGATCATCGTCCCCGGTCGCACCTTCCGCGCCGACCATGACGCGACCCATTCTCCGATGTTCCATCAGGTCGAGGGGCTGGTCATCGACCGCACCACGCATATGGGCCACCTGAAGGGCTGCCTAATCGAGTTCTGCCGGGCGTTCTTCGATGTCGAGGATTTGCCGGTGCGGTTCCGGCCGAGCTATTTCCCGTTCACCGAACCGTCCGCCGAGGTCGATATCGGCTGCTCGCGGCAAGGCGGCGAATTGAAGATCGGCGCCGGTGGCGACTGGCTCGAAATCCTCGGGTCAGGCATGGTGCACCCGCAGGTCCTGAAGAATTGCGGCGTCGATCCGGCCGAGTATCAGGGCTTTGCCTTCGGCATGGGGATCGAGCGGGTGGCGATGCTGAAATACGGCATCCCGGATCTGCGCACGATGTACGATTCCGACCTGCGCTGGCTGCGCTATTACGGCTTTCTGCCGCTCGATATCCCCTCGCCGGTTCGGGGTTCGCTATCGGCGGGCGCGGCATGAAGACGACGCTGTCCTGGCTGAAGACGCATCTCGACACCGATGCGGCGCTCGCCGCCCTTATCGAGCGGCTGGTCATGCTCGGCCACGATGTCGANGGGGTGGAGGACCGTGCCGCGGCCTTGGAAGGTTTTGTTGTTGCTCGCGTGGTCAAGGCCGAGCCGCACCCGAACGCGGACCGGCTGCGGGTCTGCATCGTCGATGCCGGCCCAGACGTTAATGGTGGGCGCGAAGTGCAGGTGGTGTGCGGCGCGCCCAATGCGCGGACCGGCATGAAGGGCGTGTTCGGCCCGGCCGGGGTGCGCATCCCGAAGACCGGCGCGGTGCTGACCGAAAGCACGATCCGTGGCGTCGCCTCCAAGGGCATGCTGATGTCCGTGGCCGAATTGGCGCTCGGCGAAGACCATGCCGGCATCATCGAATTGCCGGAGGACGCGCCGGTTGGCGCCCGCTACGCGAACCTCCTCGGCCATGACGACCCCGTCATCGACATCAAGGTGACGCCGAACCGGGCCGATTGCCTCGGGGTGCGCGGCATCGCCCGCGATCTCGCGGCCGCCGGCTTGGGGGCATTGGTTCCGCTCGACACCACTCCGGTCGAGGGCCGCTTCACCTCCCCGATCGCGATCCATATCGAGGACCGCACCGCCTGCCCACTGTTTCTCGGCCGGCACATCCGCAACCTTAAAAACGGACCGAGCCCGCGCTGGCTCAAAGATCGGCTCGAAGCGATCGGCCTCAGGCCGATTTCGGTCCTGGTCGACATCACCAATTTCCTGACCTTCGACGTGAACCGGCCGCTGCACGTGTTCGACGCCGGCAAGCTCAAGGGCGATCTGACCGTGCGCTTCGCGCGGCCCGGCGAAAGGCTGCTGGCTTTGAACGGCCGCGAATACGAGCTGGACCCGGAAGTGACCGCGATTGTCGACGACAACGGCGTGCAGAGCCTCGGCGGTGTCATCGGCGGAGAGCCGACCGGCTGCACTGAGTACACGACCGAGGTGTTTATCGAGGCGGCGCTGTTCGATCCGATCCGCACCGCCGCGACCGGGCGGCGCCTGGAAGTCGCCAGCGACGCGCGCTACCGCTTTGAGCGCGGCGTCGATCCGGCCTTTGTCGAGCCGGGGCTGGAAATCGCCACCAGGCTGATCCTCGAATTGTGCGGCGGCGAGCCCTCGGAGATCGTCGTTGCCGGTGCGGCGCCGGAATGGCATCGCGAATACGGGCTGCGGCCCGAGCGGCTGTCGGGCCTTGGCGGGCTGCATGTCTCGCCGGGTGAGAGCCGCGCCATCCTGCACGCGCTGGGATGCGAGCTATCGGAACCCGGGGCCGACGGCAGCCTCAAGGTGTCGCCACCCTCCTGGCGTGGCGACATCGTCGGCGAGGCCGACCTCGTCGAAGAGGTGTTGCGGGTCAAGGGCTATGACGAGATCCCGCCGGTGCCGTTGCCGCGCGACAGCGTGATCTCGCGGCCCGCGATCGATGCCCGCCGCCGCCGGGTCGAGCTGGTGCGCCGCACCCTAGCGGGCCGCGGCCTCACCGAAGCGGTGACCTTCTCGTTCATTTCATCTGATGCGGCGGCACGCTTCGGCGGCGGCAGGCCGGAATTGCGCCTCGTGAATCCGATAAGCGCCGATCTCGACGCGATGCGGCCCTCGGTACTGCCGGGCCTCGTCGAGGCGGCGCGGCGCAACGCCGATCGCGGCTTTCCCGATCTCGCCCTGTTCGAGCTGGGCCCGGCCTATCGCGACGATACGCCGGACGGGCAGCTCACTGTCGCGGCCGGGCTGCGCTCCGGGCGTCTCGGCCCCCGCGACTGGCGCGAGGCGGCACGCGAGCCCGATCTCTTTGACGCGAAGGCCGATGCGCTCGCCGCGCTCGCGGCGATGGGGGCACCCGTGACTAACATTCAGACCTCGGCCGAACCGCCGCCCTGGTTTCATCCCGGCCGTACCGGCAGCCTGCGGCTCGGCCCGACCCTCCTTGGCCATTTCGGCGAATTGCACCCGCAGGTGCTGGAGCATTTCGAGGTCGAAGGTCCGGTCGCCGCCTTCGAGGTGTTTCTCGACGCGGTGCCACTACCCCGAGTGGGACGTGCCCGACCGCCGCTCAAGGTTTCGGTATTCCAGCCGGTCGAGCGCGATTTCGCCTTTGTCGTCGATCGCGACCTGCCGGCGGAAAGCCTGCTGCGCGCAGCCCGCGGCGTCGATCGTAAGCTGGTGACCGAGATCCGTCTGTTTGACGTCTACGAGGGCAAGGGGCTGCCGGACGGCAAGAAATCGCTCGCCCTTTCGGTGGTGTTGCAGCCGAAGCAGGCGACCCTGACCGATACCGAGATCGAAGGTTTCTCGAAGCGCCTCGTCGCGGCGGTCGAGAAAGCAACTGGCGGCACCCTGCGCGGGTGAGATCGGGCCCGGCCGAGCCTACTCCATCAGTTGCAGGTCGACGCCGCCGCCGTGCAATTCGGCAAGATAGGCATCCACGGTGCCGATCTGCGTCTCCAACTCCATCCGCACCGGCACCATCAAGTCGCCCGGCAGCAGTGCGGCGTACCAGATCGTGCCGCGGCGCGCGCCCTCGCCCTCCTCGCCGTCCGGCATGCCCCGTATCTGCCGCGTCATGCGGCAGGCGATGGTGGGACCTTCCCATTTCTGGCCGCCCTCGGGCGTCAGCTTCTGCTGGCCGGCATCCTGAAAGACCAGGTCGTAGCGATGCCGGCCGTCATAGACCGGCACGGTCATCGCGCAGGTTTTTTTGGCCGCGATCTGGCGCTCAAGCCGGAAATACGCGGTCAGATTGTCGACCGTGCCGCGCACGGCCGCGGCAGCCACCGGATCGGGCGGCGGCGGGTCCGAGCGTCCTTCGAGGCTGCCGTCCGGGCGGTACTCGACCCGGTTGTGGCGCTCGACACCGTTGCGGCGAGTGGTGCTGCGGAAGGATTCCGGCTGGGCGGAGACGGGTGTAACGCGTCCGCGCGTCTCGGCATGCGTCTTCTGGTCCACGACCATCCCGGCGACCCCGGTCGTGGCGTAATCGACGGCCACGGCGTAGCTGTCGTTGTTCCGCTCCAGACGGGTCTGTAGCGACAGCACGTGCAGGTTGAGCGGACCGTAGACCTCCACCCGCATCGTGAGGCGGTCGGCGGCCGTGGCGGGAGCGGCCAGGAGGCCAAGCGCCGACAAAGCGACGCCGAGCCGGAGGGGAAATTTCCCGCAGTGAGATTTACTCAGCTTCGATCACCTTTCCTGTTTGTCATGGCCGGACGGACGCCATCGCGGAAGGTGCTGCTGGTCGGATCGCTCGCGCTATTCCATCGCGAGCGATTGCCAATCGTGTCAGACGCACCGGCGCGCGTCCAGCGGGTCGGACGAGGACGGCGCCGCAAGGTCAATAATGCCGGGCCAAGCTGGTGCTCCGGGGCCGCCTTGACAGCGTTCGGGGCCGCCTCCTAAATGCCGCGGCCGGACCGGCAACCGGGCGCGTAGCTCAGCGGGAGAGCACACCCTTCACACGGGTGGGGTCACAGGTTCAATCCCTGTCGCGCCCACCACGGTCTGATGAAAGTTGCGCCGACCCTCAACATCGCTTCGGCAGTTGCCGCGTTTGTTGCGGCGACGTTCTGGCTTTTGTCGGCTGTTGGTCCGTTGCCCGCTATGCGAACATATTGGGACGGCGCGCCCAACGCTGACCCGTTCATCTTGGCCCTCACTCGTCGGCGGAGATGAACAGATACGCGGCTGGTTTCTCTGGGCTTTCCGCCGTGCTGTTCGGATTGGCGGCCCTGGCCGATCAGCGCAGATCAAAGTAAGCTGCTCGTACCATTGCGGGAGTGTCCCATGCGTCAGGCCGTGATCGTTTCCACCGCGCGCACGCCGATCGGCCGGGCGTTTCGCGGCGCTTTCAACGAGACCCAGCCGCAGGCCTTGGCCGGGCACGCGATCGCCGAGGCGGTGAAACGCGCCCGTGTCGATCCGGCGGAGATTGACGATGTGATCATCGGCGCCGCGATCCAGCAGGGGGCGCAGGGCTTCAACATCGCCCGTCAGAGCGCGTTGCGGGCCGGTCTGCCGGAAAGCGTGCCGGCGATGTCGCTCGACCGGCAGTGCTCGTCCGGCATGATGGCGATCGCCACCGCCGCAAAGGAGATCATCGACGACGGCATGACCATTGCGATCGGCGGCGGGGTCGAGTCGGTGTCGTTCGTGCAGGGCGACAAGATGGTGCGCACCCGCGGCGACGACCCGGAGCTGATCGCCCACATCCCCGCGCTTTACATGACGATGATCGAGACCGCCGAGATCGTCGCCGACCGCTACAAGGTCTCGCGCGAGGCGCAGGACGAATACGCGCTGCGCTCGCAGCAGCGCACTGCGGCGGCGCAGCAGGCCGGGCGCTTCGACGACGAGATCGTGCCGCTGTCCTCGATCATGAGCGTGACCGACCGCAACACCGGCGAGACCTCGAAGAAACCCGTGACGCTGGAAAAGGACGAGGGCAACCGGCCCGACACCAACCTTGAAGGCCTTGCCGGGCTGAAGCCGGTGTTCAAGGACGGCCAGCGCATCAAGGAAGGGCGCCACATCACTGCCGGCAACGCCTCGCAATTATCGGACGGCGCCTCGGCCGCAGTGCTGATGGAGGAAAAGGAGGCCGAGCGCCGCGGCCTCTCGCCGCTCGGCATCTATCGCGGCATCGCCGTCGCCGGCTGCGCCCCGGACGAGATGGGCATCGGCCCGGTCTTCGCCGTGCCGAAGCTGCTCAAACAGCACGGCCTCAAGATCGACGACATCGATCTGTGGGAGTTGAACGAGGCCTTCGCCTGTCAGGTCGTCTATTGCCGCGACAAGCTCGGCATCCCGCATGACAAGCTCAACGTCAATGGCGGCGCCATCTCGATCGGCCATCCCTACGGCATGTCGGGCGCGCGCATGGTCGGCCACGCGTTGATCGAGGGCAAGCGCCGCGGCGCCAAGCTCGTCGTCTGCACGATGTGCATCGGCGGCGGCATGGGCGCCGCCGGGCTGTTCGAGCTGGCGTAGTTCTCAGGCAGCACGGGCGGCGGAGGCCTTCGCGTCTTTGCGCAACCTCCGCGCCCGCTGAGATCAGGCGAGGTCGAAGCGGTCCAAGTTCGTCACCTTGGTCCACGCCGCCGCGAAGTCCTTCACAAATTTCTCTCCCGAGTCCGCACAGCCATAGACTTCGGCGAGCGCACGCAGCTGCGAGTGCGAGCCGAAGATCAGGTCGGCCCGTGTGCCCGTCCACTTCACGTCGTTCGTCTTGCGGTCGCGCCCTTCGTAGACGCCCTCCAGACCAGAGGACGGCTGCCACTGGGTACCCATGTCAAGCAGGTTGACGAAGAAGTCGTTGGTCAGCGTCTCCGGCCGTGTGGTGAGGACGCCGTGCGGAGACTTCCCGGCATTGGCGCCCAGGACGCGCAGGCCGCCGACGAGCACCGTCATCTCAGGCGCCGTCAGCGTCAGCAGTTGCGCCTTGTCCAGCAACAGCTCCTCCGGCGAGAGCCGCTGCGTACCACGCAGATAGTTGCGGAACCCATCGGCGATCGGTTCGAGCGGCGCGAAGGATTCGGCATCGGTTTGCTCTTGCGACGCATCCATGCGCCCCGGGGTGAACGGAATTTTCACCTCGTGACCACCCGCCTTTGCGGCTTTCTCGATTGCCGCGCCGCCGCCGAGCACGATCAGGTCGGCCAACGAGACCTTCTTCCCGCCGGACTGTGACGCGTTGAAATCCCTCTGGATGGCTTCGAGCGTCTGCAGCACCGCCGCCAGCTGGGCCGGCTCGTTGACTTCCCAGTCCTTCTGCGGGGCCAGCCGGATGCGCGCGCCATTCGCCCCGCCGCGCTTGTCGGAGCCGCGGAATGTCGAGGCCGAGGCCCAGGCCGTCGAGACCAGTTCGGATACCGACAGGCCGGAGGCGAGGATCGCGCCTTTCAGGGCGGCAATGTCCTCCTCCCCGATCAGCGGATGATCCACAGCGGGGATCGGGTCCTGCCAGGCCAGCTGCTCCCTTGGTACGAGCGGGCCGAGATAGCGCGCGATCGGGCCCATGTCGCGGTGCGTCAGCTTGAACCATGCCCGGGCGAACGCGTCGGCGAACTGATCCGGATGCTCGGAGAAGCGCCTCGAAATCTTTTCGTAGCCGGGGTCGAGCCGCAAGGCGAGGTCGGTGGTCAGCATTGCCGGCGCGTGATGCTTCGCGGGATCGAACGCGTTCGGCATCGCGCCGGCGCCCGCGCCGTCCTTGGGTCGCCACTGATGCGCGCCGGCCGGGCTCTTGGTCAGTTCCCATTCGTAGCCGAACAGGTTTTCGAAGAAGTTGTTGCTCCATTTCGTCGGCGTCGTGGTCCAGGTGACTTCCAGCCCGCTGGTGATCGCGTCACCTCCTTTGCCGCTGCCGAAGCTGCTCTTCCAGCCGAGGCCCTGTGCCTCGATCGAGGCGCCTTCCGGCTCCGGCCCGACCAGCGACGCATCGCCGGCGCCGTGGGTCTTGCCGAAGCTGTGGCCGCCGGCAATCAGCGCTACGGTCTCCTCGTCGTCCATCGCCATGCGGGCGAAGGTCTCGCGGATATCGCGCGCCGCCGCGAGGGGATCCGGCTTGCCGTTCGGGCCTTCCGGATTGACGTAGATCAGACCCATCTGCACGGCGCCGAGAGGGCTCTGCAGATCGCGCTCGCCGCTGTAGCGCTCGTCGGCCAGCCACTTGCCTTCCGGGCCCCAGTAGATGTCCTCGTCCGGCTCCCAGCTATCCTCCCGGCCGCCGCCAAAACCGAAGGTCTTGAAGCCCATCGACTCGAGCGCGACGTTGCCCGCCAGAATGAGAAGGTCGGCCCAGGAGATCTTCCGGCCATATTTCTGCTTTATCGGCCATAAGAGCCGGCGCGCCTTGTCGAGGTTCGCATTGTCGGGCCAGCTGTTGACCGGCGCGAAGCGCTGCTGGCCGCGGCCGGCGCCGCCACGGCCGTCCCCGATGCGGTAAGTCCCGGCACTATGCCAGGCCATCCGAATGAACAGCCCCCCGTAATGGCCAAAGTCGGCCGGCCACCAATCCTGCGAATCCGTCATCAGGGTATGCAGGTCCGCGATTACGGCATTCAGGTCGAGGCTGTCGAATTCCTTGGCGTAATCGAATGCCTCACCCATCGGATTGGAGAGGGCGGAGTGCTGGTGGAGAATTTGAACGTCCAGCTGGTTCGGCCACCAGTCACGGTTCGCGCGCCCGCCAGAGAACGGGCACTTGCTTTCACTTCCCGTGTCGCTGCTCATACCAGTCTCCCTTTAGGCTGCCGAGCTCGGGTGGCGGCTCGGTTATGGCGTTAGTTTAAAGTTATTCTAATCTGTGGGTCAACTACGATGCGAAATTCCCGCCCTCTCTTGCGGCGGACGCGCTGGACGCAACGCCTGCCCTCGATCAGCATGGCGAGGGTGGTTGGCGAGGTTAGCGAGCGGCGGGAGACATTGCGATGACGATCATCGAAGGCATCGCCGAGCGGATCGGCGCCATTCGCTACGACGGTCTCCCTCTCGAGGCGGTGGATTGGGCGAAGATGGCGATCCTCGATACGGTCGGGGTGACGCTTGCCGGGGCGGGGGAAGCCTGCGCGCAAATCGTCGAGCGGGTGCTTGCGACCGGGGCCACGAATATTGGCGGTGAGTGCCTGATCTTCGGGACGGATCGGCGCGCCGCGCCGCTCGATGCCGCGCTGATCAACGGCACCGCCTCGCATGCGCTCGATTTCGACGATGTCAGCAACTCGCTCGGCGGGCATCCTTCGGCGCCGATCCTACCGGCGCTGTTTACGCTCGCCGAGACCCTCGACTGTGACGGCAGAGCATTCATCACCGCCTATGTCGCCGGCTTCGAGACCGAGACGCGGATTGGCCGCGGCGTGCATTTCCATCATTACGAAAAGGGCTGGCATCCGACCGCGACCTTGGGCGTGTTCGGCGCCACCGCCGCCTGCTGCCACCTGATGGGCCTGGATGCGCCGCGCGCGGCACAGGCGCTGGCCATCGCGGCGTCGCTCGCATCCGGCATCAAGGCCAATTTCGGCACGATGACGAAGCCGCTGCATGTCGGGCACACCGCCCGCAACGGCCTCTTCGCCGCGATGCTCGCCCGCGACGGGTTCACCGCCAACCCGGGCGCGCTCGAACACAAGCAGGGCTTTCTGCTCGTCTTCAACGGCGCCGGCAATTTCGATGCCGAGGCCATCCTGAAGGATTGGGGGCAGCCCTACGACATCGTCCGCCCCGGCCTCGCGATCAAGCAACACCCCTGCTGCGGCAGCACGCATCCGGCGATCGACGCGATGCTGCTGCTACGGGCCGAGCACGAGGTCCGCCCCGAGCGGATCGCCCGCGTCGATTCCTGGACGCATCCGCGCCGGCTCGCCCATACCGACCGGCCCGATCCGCAATCCGGGCTGGACGCCAAGTTCAGCGTACAATACTGCCTCGCCCGCGCGCTGATGCAGGGCCGTATCCGGCTGCAGGATTTCGAGGGCGAGGCGTTCCGCGACCCCGAACCCCGCGCGCTGATGCAACGTATCCACGCCGCGCCGCACCCGGATATGGGCTCGGACAGCGCGGAGCATCTCGGGGCGGAGGTGCGGCTGACGCTCGATGATGGGCGGATGCTGACCAAGCGCATCGGCGCCGCGCTGGGGCGCGGCCCGGACAACCCGTTGCCGGCCGATGCGCTGGCCGCTAAATTCATCGATTGCGCCGGCCGCGTGTTG
>C688J18823_10002498_pt1 | contig 11492 bp, 11 predicted proteins | sample HopSoiMetagenom1_FD_18823 | JGI IMG/M metagenome (IMG submission 18823) | reverse complement strand
AGCACCGCCGTCGCGGCGGTATTGAATGTCATCGCGTCCTCGAAGCCTTGCCTTCTTTGACGATCCCGAGGTCGAGCCACCATGGCCGACCTGCACCCTTAGCCGCTTCCGTGGTGTAGAAATTCTTCAGCGTGATGTTAAGCGTGCCTGGTAAGGCCGGCAGCGCTCTTAGCATCTTGTCCGGCGTAGTCGGGTCGGCACTGTGGATGTGAACCACGGTAACGTGCGGAACGTTGAACATCTGCGCTTCCGTTGCCAGGCCCGCATTCAGCAGGTCTTCCTTCAAAAGGCCGGCGATGGTCGCAGCCAGCGTGTCGTTCACCTCTTTGGGCAGGGTGTAGACGAGACCGAAGGTCCGCACGTGCTTACGGAAATCGGAGCTCGTCAGCGACGTGTTGTCGATACCAGTCTGAGCGTTGACCGGCAGTATCGCCATGCTCCCCCAAATTAGGATCGCGGCGCTGGTCAGCATCGACTTCATCATCTGATGTGCCCCTTCGAAATGCAGAAAATGCCTGTTGCTGATCAGGCTCGCTTCCGGCGGCGGATACTAACCCTTCTGAGGAGCTCAGATGCAAGCGGATCCTCCATGAGCGTCTGTCTCTCGACCTCAAATGACAAGGGGAAAGCGGCTCGCCCGCATCACCATGCCTGTGCGGTCCGGTCCTTGAAATTCGGGTCGGCGCTTTGCTATGCCCATGCCAGCCCGCGACTCACCCCTGTACTTGGGCGCATTATGAATCCTCCCTAGGCGGACCGGCAATTCCGTGACGAGGCGGAAAGGCTGATGACCGGCTTGTGAGTTCGGAGTAATCGCAGCCGAACCGCGCCATAGAGCCGGTTCTGAGCAACCTGAGAGGCGAATCCACATGGCTACTGGGACTGTGAAATGGTTCAACGAGACCAAGGGCTACGGATTTATCCAACCTGATCAAGGTGGCAAAGACGTGTTCGTTCACATCAGCGCTGTTGAGCGATCCGGTATGAACGGCCTCGCGGAGGGCATGAAGGTCACGTACGACGTCGAGGCTGATCGGAAGAGCGGCAAAGAGTCGGCGACGAATTTGAAGGTGGCCTGATCAGAGGCATGTCCCACGGAGGGCGGCGCACTTCGATGCGCTGCCCTCGCCTTTGTATCACCAAAAAAATGAGCCTGCCATGTTGCGTCCGGATTTGCGCGGAACCCGGCGGCACATCGCTGGGCGCTACCCGGTCAGCCTCCACCAGGTGAGACGATCTGGGAGCGGTCGCGTTTCATCGCTCGCGATGAGACCTTGGCAGGCGTCCGTGCCTTCTGAAGACTGAACAGCTGGCTCAGATGCCTCGGAGCTTCGCCGCGGTCGATCGGGAAAATAGACGATTGGCGTCAAGGTGTTGCTAGTGCGGCGACAGTTTGGAGGCCGCGCGGTTCCAGCCGTGAGCGCGGTCGCCATAGACTTCGTGTCCAATCTCCGTCACCTCCACGGTGTCCTCCAGCTTGATGAAGCCGCGTCGGGGATGTTGCAGGGTGGTCTCCACCGAAAGCACCATGCGAGACTCGAGCGAACAGCGCGCATCTTCGGGCTTGTAGGGATCGCGCGTTCTGTTCGTGAGCCGCGGCGATTCATGGCTCACCAATCCAATGCCGTGCACCAAGAAATCGATGTGGTCGGTGTATCTGGATTTGTTCACCACCCGCAGCCCCGCCTCGTAGACCTCCGCGCCTATAGCACCGGGCCTGATGGCCTTCATGGCAGCGCGCTGTGTCGTCTCGATCTCTGAGAGTATGTCTTCGAGTTCGGCATCTGGTTCGCCCTGAATTGCCATGCGGCAGATATCACCGATGTAGCCGTGATAGTTCCCGCCGGAATCGATCGACATGATCTCCCCGTTCTGCCACTTCTGAGGTGAGGGCGCCCGATTGAGACTCTGGCCCGCGGTGATCAGGCAGTATTCGAAGACAAGGCCTCGATTGGTCTCCTCACGCCGCAGCGCATCCACTATTTCTTGCTTGGTCACGNCCGGGCCNTGACCTTCGATCACCGCAAGCATGCTGTCGACCACGAGGTCTGTCGCGAGCCGCAGCTTCAGCAACTCATCCGGCGTCTTACGAGCGCGCAGCCGCTCCAGCACTAGAAGAGCATCGACGATCTCGGCACCCGGGAATGACTGCTGCAGCAGCATCGCGGCGTCGGCTGGCAAGAATGGAAACTCCACTCCAATCCGTCGCGGTTTCAGGCCGAGTTTCCGAAGATGGTCGATGGTTTTCTGCATCGACACAGCTGAGTCAGCCGGCCCTGTGTACACTTCCGGCGTCCAGAACGGGTTTAGGACATGCTGGAAACGCTCTGACCCATGGCCGACATACGAGGCCTGTTCGGGCGCGCCTCTGGGATAGGCTAGCACTGGCAGATAGCGGCTCGGCCCCATTGCTTCCATGTGATCGAAGAAAAACGTGCGGTGACCGCCAAGCAGATATTGCACGTTGTGCTTCGACGTCGTGAGCGCAACGTCGATATGGGCCTCGTCCATCAGACGGTCGAGCAGATGGTTGTCAAAGGGCAGCGTCGAGGCATTCTGCTGCTTGATGGCAGTCAGCATGGCAGGCTCCTGCATCCAGTCTGAGCGGATGCTATTCCCGTCGGGCCAAAAGGTAAAAAGCGCCGCTCCTTTCGCTCCAGACAGCGCCGACCGGCGACATTAATTTTGAAGCAGCAACTCTAGGCGCGATTGTCTTATCTGCTCGGCTTCAGACCGTTCCGGTGGCTTCGTCCATAGATCTGCGGCCGATCCATAGGCGATTAAGTGATCTTGCCATGAGGTTAGGCCGACTCCGGCCGCAGAGCCTCCCCAATGCCTTGTGGTATGGCGCGACGTAGCGAAGCGGCGTCGGCAGACCGCCGGATAAGGCGCAGGGCACGTAGGGCGCTCCGCCGCTCCTCTTCCCCGAACGCCAACCCGACCCTTCGGATAAGAGGGGTGGCTCGGCGGCGCGGGAAGGGGCGGCGGCGCATTCCGTGCGTCACGCGCCGCTGCGGGATGAGAAGGTCCTTCGCTAGCACTTGTCGTGGCGCAGAAGACTCCCTCGTTCGGACACCGTTCAAGGCAACACCGCTCACACCGCGTAAGACCGTGATTCCTCGACTTTACCGATGCGCAGCTCAAGTGCTCGCGGAGCGCATCAGCGGACGGCCGGTGAGGAACCCGCCGTCGACCACGATGCACTCGCCGTTGATGAAATCTGCCTCCCGCGAGAGCAGGAACGCGACGGTACCGGCGATATCCGATGCCCGGCCAGTCCGTCCGCGCGGGATCATCGTCAGAAATCCCTCCTTGTACTCCTGCGAGACTTGGTCCTCTCGCACTTCGATGAGCCCTGGTGCGACCGCGTTCACGCGGATCGCGTGCGGTCCAAGCTCCTGAGCTGCGGATTTTGTGAACATCACCACGCCGGCCTTCGAGGCACTATAATGCGAAGCGCCGATCCGCGCCGAGAAAGCCGCGGTCGAGGCAAGGTTGACGATCGCGCCGCCGCCGCCCGCCCGGAGGCGGATGCGGCCGAAGGCTTGCGTGCACAGGAAGGTGCCCTTGAGGTTCACGTCCAGGACCAGGTCCCAGGCCGCTCCCGGCATTTCGAGGAGCGCATGATCGGGATAGATCCCGGCGTTGTTGACGAGCGCCTGGGGCACTCCGAGATCGGACGCCACCGCCTCGAACACCGCCGCGACCTCGCTCTCGACACTAACGTCGAGGCGGTAGGCGCTGGCGGAGCTGCCGCCCGCCTCGAGGCCCCGTGCGACCTCCGAGGCGAGGTCGAGGTCGCGGTCCGTGACCGCGACTGCATAGCCGTTCGCGTGGAGCCGCTCCGCGATCGCGCGGCCGAGGCTGCGGCCCGCCCCTGTGACGAGGGCGACAGGCGGATCCTGGCGATCCATAGGACGCTCCGCAGGTGCTAGGGCGAGGTGATCTCGCGCGTCCAGCGCTGCGTCCACTGCGGGCGAACGGTCGTCACATAGTCCCAATCGGCCGGCTTTAGGCGCGGGAGGTCCGCGACCGGGAGCTTGTCGGCGACTTCCGGCGGCAGCTTCACGTCGCTATTGACCGGGGCGAGATAGGTATGCCGCGCATTGGCCGTCTGGGCTTCAACGCTCAGGGCAAAGTTGACGTATTTCTGCGCCGCTTCGAGGTTCTTCGTGCCCTTCGCGATCCCAATCGTCGAATCGATGATGTAGGCGCCCTCCTTCGGCACCGTCCAGGCGAGCGGCGCGCCGCCGTCGATCGCCGCCTGGCCCCGGTCTGAAGTCCAGCTCGCCATCACGACGTCGCCTTGCGTAAAGAGTTGCGCGAGCTGCGCATGCTGGGTGTAGAAGGTCAGGATGCTGGGCTTCAGCTTCTTCAGGAGCTCGAAGCCGGGGTCGGTGTTCTTAAGCCCGCCGCCGTTCATGTCGGCGGCCGTGAGTAGGAAAAAGGCTCCGTGCGAGGTGGTGATGTCGGGGGAGGCAATCTTGCCTTTGTACTTCGGATCCCACATCGCCATCCACGAGGTCGGCTTCTCCTTCACGGCGTCCTTGTTGTACACGAGGGCCTGCGCGACATACATGAACTTGGTGTAGGGATCGCCTTTCGTGCGGAACTGCGGGTAGAGCTTCTCGATGTTGGCAATTTTGCTTACTTCGAGCGGGTAGTAGAGCCCTTCCGCATTTGCCTGCGCCGCACCGACCTCGTCCATCATGATCACGTCGACGCGGACGTCGTCCTTCTGCGCCCGCATGAGCGCGACCGTCTGCATAGTGAGGCCGGTCGCGATCTTCACCTTGATGGCCGGATTGGCCTTCTCGAACGGCTCGATCACCGCCTTTCGCCAACCCTCCTCGAACGAGCCGCCATAGACGATCACGGTCAGCTCGGTCTGAGCGATGGCGGTTACGGGCGCGCCGAGAAGCGCGAGTCCCGTGAGGGCAAGTCGTAGTATGAGTCGCATGATGTTCCCCGTTATCTGAAGATGGCAGGTCACGGTAACAAGCGCAGGTCCTCACGTCGCCACTGAAGCCCAACTGTACTCCCCGGTTCGTGCTGATCAACGCCCGCTCGCCCCTGCTCCTGGACGACGAGAATGTCGCCTGATGCGAGGGCGAGCTCGTATTCAATCACGCTGCCGAGCCTCGTGCGCCGGGTGACCCTGCCAGCCAGCTGCCCGGGCGACGGCGTCGGCGCGATGTCGATCTTTTCCGGACGGATAGCGAGCGCCATCTCACCGATGGACGAGGCGGTTGCGGTCGGGAGCGGGAACTCGAGTCCGCGCTTCGAGCGAAACCGCCCGTTCCGGACCGTGCCGGAGATCAGGTTCGCGGTTCCGATGAAATCGGCGACGAAGCGGGTGGTCGGGTGGTCATAGATCTCCGCGGGCGTCCCTGCCTGCTCGATGCGCCCCGCGTTGATGACCACGATCCGGTCGGCGATCGTCATCGCCTCCTCTTGGTCGTGCGTCACGAATAAGGCCGTAATGCCGACCTCCTTCTGCAGGCGCCGGATCTCGTGCCGCATCTGAACGCGAAGCTTCGCGTCCAGGTTTGAGAGCGGCTCGTCGAAGAGCAGGAGTTTCGGCCGAAGCGCGAGCACGCGGGCGAGCGCGACGCGCTGCTGCTGTCCTCCGGAGAGCTGCCGCGGATAGCGGTCCTCCATCCCGGAAAGACCAACAAGGTCGAGCGCCGCCGCGACGCGCGGCGCGACCTCAGAACGGCGGACGCGCCGCGCATGAAGGCCGAAGGCGATATTCCGGGCCACCGTCATATGTGGAAAAAGGGCGTAGCTCTGGAACACCATGCCCATGTCCCGCTTGTTCGGGGCAAGTTCGGTGATGTCCCTGCCCTGAACCCGGATCGTGCCCCCTGTCGGCTCGACGAAACCCGCGACCATGCGCAAGGTCGTTGTCTTGCCGCAGCCGGACGGTCCGAGAAAGGCGACGAGTTCGCCGGCAGCGACACTCAGATTGAGATTGTCGACGGCGGCGCCTGAGCCATAGGTCTTGGTGAGGCCAATGAGTTCGAGGTCGGTCATGCTCATACGTGCTTTATTGACAGGAAGCGAACATACACTGGTACGCCGATCAGCACCCAGGCGAGGATGAGCGTCGTCGATATGGCCGAGATCGTTGGCGTGCTCGAATACTCGACATAGGTGTAGATCCGTACGGGGAGCGTCGCCATTCCGGGGCCCGCGAGGAAGAGCGTGACCACGAGTTCGTCGAACGACAGAATAAAAGCAAAAACTGCCCCGGCCAGCACGCCCGGACGGATCAGCGGAAGGGTGATCTGAAGGAAGGTGCGCCACCACCCAGCCCCGAGATTGCGCGCCGCTTCCTCAAGCGCCGGATCGAACTCCGAAAGGCTCGCCATGACGAGGCGGATCACGAACGGCGTAGTGATAAGGCTGTGCGCGATGATCAGCCCGTTGAACGATCCCGCTAGGCCGATCTGACTATAGAAGACGAGGAGCGCGAGGCCGAGCACGATCGCTGGGAAGAGGATCGGCGAAAGCATCAACGCCGCAACCGCCTTCTGGCCTCGCCCTTGCCAGCGGGCAAGTGCAAGCGCGCTGAAGGTGCCGAGAACCGCCGCGATCGCGGTGCTGGCGAGCGCGAGCATCGCACTCCGCCGCACCGCTTCGGTGAACTCAGGCATTGCGAGAAACCGCTCAAACCACTTCAGGGTGAAGCCCTGCGGCGGAAATACCGGATAGCCGGTGGTGGTGAATGCAGTCGCCACGACCACGATAATGGGCGCGGTTAGGAAGAGAAGAATCAAGGCGTTGACGAAGGTGAGGATCATCGCGCCCGTCCTTCGGCTTTAGCCGCGAGGCTAAGCGTGACTGCTAGGAGAACGAGCAAGGTGAACAGCATCACGAAAGAGATCGCGGCACCGAAGGGCCAGTTGAGAAGCGCGATTCCCTGCTGGTGGATGAGCGTTGAAATGACTGGAATGCGCGGCCCGCCGATGAGTGCCGGTGTGACGAAGGCGCTAATCGCAAGCACGAAGACGAGCAGCGAACCGGAAATTATCCCCGGCAGCGAGAGCGGCAGCGTGATCAGCAGGAAGATGCGGGTCGCGCCGGCCCCAAGATTTCGCGCCGCATCGTAGAGCTGGCGGTCGATATTGAGGAGTGCCGCGTCGAGCGCGAGCACCATAAACGGCAAAAGCACCTCGACGAGGGCGATCACAATTCCCGTCATCCGGTACATCATCGGGATCGGCGCCTCGGTAAGTCCTAAGGAAATTAGAGTTTTATTTAAGAACCCATTGTTGGAGAGCAGGATCATCCAGCCGAAGGTGCGCACGACCGCGCTCGTGAGCAGCGGCATTAGTATCGTGAAGTAGAGGAGCGCTCGCGACCACCCGCGCAGCCGCGAGAGCATGTACGCAAGTGGAAAGCCGAGTATCAGGCACCAGAGGGTGACCTGCACAGCCATGCCTAGGGAGCGCCAGAGGATGTCACGATAGAAAGGATCTCCCAGGAACGCAGCATAATGAGTCAGCTCCCAGGTGCGCAGGATACCGCGGCCGCCTGCTTCGTAGCCCCGGAAGCTCATCGTTGCGAGGACGACAAGCGCGCCAGCCATGAACAGGCCGATCCAGATGAGGTTCGGCGTAAGCAGCAAAAGATGCGACCAGTTGCGCGGGACCGTCCTGGGCGCCGGGGCTTTCGGAGCGGCGCTGGAAATCGGGCCAAGCTGCTCGAGGCGCGTCGCTTCCATGCTCACGCGGCGTCCCTCCAATCTTGCTGATGACCGACTAGCGCCGGGCCCTCTGCGACGCAGCCTAGTTCACGTACTGCCCGCCATCCACGTCGATGACCTCGCCGGTGATGAAGTTCGGCGACACGGTCGCCAGAAATGCCACCACCTCAGCGATGTCTTCAGGGGTTCCAATCCTGCGAAGCGGGATCGCATCAATGATCTCCCTCTCACGCTGATCGAACAGCTTATTGGTCAGGTCGGTGCGGACCGAGCCTGGACAGATCGCGTTCACCGTCACATGCGGCGCGAGTTCCTTGCAGAGTGCGCGCGTCAGACCGAGTACGCCCGCCTTGGCAGCGCAATACGCAAACCGGCTGACTGCGTTGGGGCTGGCCCCCATGTGAGCGCTGACCGAGGAAATGTTTACAATCCGCCCGCCCTTCCGCTCGAGCATCGTCGGTGCAACTGCTTTGCACCAAGCAAAGCAACCCTTCAGATTGATCGCGATCGTCTCATCGTACTCTTGTTCGCTGATCTCGAGGAGCGTCTTGGGTTGCGAGACCCCGGCATTGTTTACGAGCACGTCGATGCGCCCCCATTGCTCGAGAATGGCGCGACCATGCTTCAGCACCCCGGTATAATCGGCGACGCTCCCCGGCAGGGTCATCGCATCGACGCCGATGCCCCTGACCTCCTCGGCCGCATCATTCATCTCGTCAATAAGTCGGTCGGCGAGCGCGATTGCAAAACCGCGTCTCGCAAGGCTGATGGCGGTGGCCCGCCCGATTCCGCGCGCCGCCCCGGTGACAACCGCAACCTTGTTTTCGTCGGACATTTCTCACTCCGAGGTAAACGGGCGTAGCGCCTCACGAGGGAGAGGGCATCTGAAGTTTGCCCGAGGTGATGCGGGGCATGCAACGGCCCATGCTCCGTAGCTTGGGTGGCGATTGGCCTCACTCCCAAGCTCGATACTCTTTTGAAGGCCGCGCTTTGCAAGCGGGTGCCTTGTCGCGGTGTAACTGGATCACCGCATGAGCCGCCCGCCTGGTGCCTGCATCACGCCGCGGCGCGCAGGCGGCGGTGCAGTTCCTGGCGAAGGCCGTGCCGGCCTGAGCGCCGCCGCCGCCTGCCCGCGGAAGCGACGGGGGACGGTCACGGCCGAACGGGACCCTCTTCGGCGATGCATCGGAGGCGGCGTGCGCCGACACCTCTACCGGTACTGGTCCGCCGAGGTGCCACGGTCCACATCGCCTCGGGGCCCAAATCCCACGAACCTCTCCGACCAGCGCGGCAATATCCGTGAAATGCTGGGCTTTTGGCTTTGCGCTCACGCGCAAGCTCGCGCCTTGTCGCGCGGGAATGGCCGGGGCTGAAGCAAGCCGCCGACGCCCGCTGGCTGTCGCCAGTTACCGGGCCGCGATAGATGTTTTAGCCCTCGCTCGGCCAGGTGGAGGTAGCCGTTTGGTGCTCTCAGCCGCTCCGGTCACAACCGGATCTGCCGCCTTTGAGCGCATCTCCTCGAGCTGTTTCGTCGCAACCGCAAGCTCCTGCTGAAGACGTGTGATCTGCGTCGTCGCTTCGGCGAGCTTGCCGGCGGTCTCTTGGTACAGCTTTCGTTCAGCCGCGTCCTGCTCGCGATCGGCACTGGTCTGGACGAGCTTCGAACGCAGGCCTTGCTCGACTTTGGATGACGACCAGGCCGAAATAGCGAATGTGCCGCACACTGCCAAGCACCAAAGGAACAACAGGACAGTGACGATACGGTGGGTCTTCACTCGCCGCCGTTCCGCTTCGATTTCGTACATACTCCAATCCCTTCTCCCCAGCCTCGGGGGAATGGTGCGAGGGAGACTATGGTGGCAAGGTGGCTGGCCTCCTGCACGAATGGCCGATGGTAAATGAACCATTAATGCCGGTTCTGCGACGTTGTTTGCACGCCGCGCTCCTCCAGCCATACTCACGTGCGCTCGCCTTCGACCCAGGGGCTGCCTAGTGATAGCCGGCATGCGCCTATGAACGACGTCCGACTGTCTCCGCGGGCAATCCTGTTCGATCTCGATGACACAATCCTGTCCGCGTATGGCCGGCCAGAGACCGCGTGGCTTGCGGTCGCGGAGGAGTTTGCATCGCAACTTGCACCCCTTTCGCCCCTGGAAGCTGTCACTGAGATTATGGCCCAGTCGCGCGTCTTCTGGGCGGACCCGGAGGACCACCGATATTGGCGCCTGCGCCTGTTCGCCGCCCGGCGGGAAACAGTGGCACGCGCTTTCAGAGCCCTTGCTGATGCCGGCCGGCCCACACCGTCCTTAGTCGTGGCTGACGCTCTCGCCGACCGCTTCTCGGCTTGGCGGGAGGAGCAGATGAGCTTGTTTCCTGACGCGCACAAGGTGATCGACGCGCTGAAAGCGCGAGGCTTGAAGCTTGCACTGGTGACGAATGGCGAGGCCCAGCTGCAACGCGCGAAGATTTCCCGCTTCGATCTAGCAGGCCGCTTCGACCACGTGCAGATCGAGGGGGAGCATGGCTTCGGCAAGCCAGAGGAGCGGGCCTACCAGCACGCCATGCAGGCGCTAGGCTTCGGTCCGTCGGAGACGTGGATGGTCGGCGACAATCTCGAGTGGGAGGTCGTTGCGCCACAGCGCCTTGGCATCTACGCCGTCTGGCACGACCACGCAGGGCGTGGACTACCCAGCGGTACGACAGCGCGGCCAGACCTTATCATACGGGTTTTGTCCGAGCTCATTCCCGCGCTGGAGGCAATCAGCGTAGCTTAAGGTACGTACGACCGCGCTGGTCTGCCAGGAACGGCCATAGCTTCATGTTGAGCCAATTTCTGAAATGCCAGACAAAGAGGAATTGGAAGGCAGGGGCTGGCGTCGTCATGCGGTCTCACCTACTCGCCTGCGCCCTGCTCCTGCTGCCCGCCGAAGCCCTTGCCGGTGCCAAGGAGAAGATCGCCGCGCTCGCTCCGTCGGGGCTGGTGCTCGTCATCGACCAAAAGGGCAACGAGTTGGTAGTTCAGAACGCTGACAAGCCCTTCGTGCCTGCCTCCGTCGCCAAGATCGTGACCGCCTGGCTGGCGATGGAGGTCCTGGGCGCCGACTACCGTTTCGAGACCCGCTTCTACCTGAACGCCGACCGGGTGCTTTACATTCGCGGTGGCGGCGATCCCTTTCTGATCTCCGAAGAGCTGGCTCAGCTCGCGTCGGCGCTCGTCGGCGCAATCGGTAAGCAGCCGCTAACCGGCATCGTGCTCGATGCGAGCTACTACCCCTCCGACATCCGTATCCCGGGCATCGAGGAATCCGAAGAGGCCTATGACGCGCTGAACTCCGCGCTCGCGGTGAACTTCAACACGATCCACGCCGTGCGCAAGGGCAAGACGGTCCACTCCGCCGAAAAGCAGACCCCGATTACGCCACTCGCGATCAGCCAGTTCCGGGCGCGGGGCTCCCAGGGTCGCGGTCGCATCAGCCTGACGCAGGACCCAGCAGTCGGCCTGCAATATGCCGGAGAGCTGATCGCCGCATTCATCGAGCGGGCTGGCGGCAGCCTCAAGGGCAAGATCTCGACCGGAGCCGTACCCGAGGGCCTGGAGCCGGTCTACGTTCACCGCCAGTCACGCCCCCTTTCGAAGATCCTCGCCGAGTTGCTCCTCGGCTCGAACAACTACATCGCCAACCAAGTCTTCCTGGAGATCGGCGGGCGTCGCTTGGGCGGGCCCGTCAGCCTCGAGAAGTCGCTCCAGATCGCGCACGAGATGCTCGTCAGGCACGGCCTC
>C688J18823_10002497_pt1 | contig 11494 bp, 12 predicted proteins | sample HopSoiMetagenom1_FD_18823 | JGI IMG/M metagenome (IMG submission 18823) | reverse complement strand
ATCGGACACCAGATCGCCCATGAAGTAGGACGGCTCGCGGATCGCTTCGAGCAGGAGCTTGGCTCGTGGCGCGGGGAGGCGTAGTTATGGGGTGGCCTATAGAGAGCCCCATCAGCTTTACCGTCCTCTCCAATCGCGAGCAGGCGGATCGCTGGAGAGCAGCCGCAGAGGTTCAAGCGTATGGCTCAGTGTCCAGGTGGCTTGAGGAAACCGCAGACAGCTACCTGCGGGAGATGGGCAAGGCGGGTAGAGCCCTCCCCCTCAAGTGGTCCGGTCATCGGTTCCGAGTCCTCATAGAGCCCAACGGGGTCAAGGAGCCCTATGAGATCGAAGCCCGGGGCCGGGAGTCTGGCCCGTTTGGCGTCTTCCGTGGCTCGCATCAAGGGTTGGAGGAGGGACCCAGGGCGGGATTCTCCCTGGTCCACCTTCCAACCTGCCGCATCCTCGCGACCCTCTCCCGTCAAAAGGACTGCATGATGCTCGCGGCCGAGCTGACGCCGCTACGGGTCAATTGGGAGGAGAGGGACCCTGAGAAGGTCGTCCTTGGAACCCCGGATGAGAAGCGGGTCCGGGAGATCATCCAGTTGTACAGGAAGATGTAAACGGAGGAGATGGTAGAGGGGAGCGGTGAGTAGGCCCGTTCCCCTTCCTTTATCGAGTGGCCTGCCAAATCTTGTAGGCCAACTTCACCGCCGAGATGGGCAAATTGGGCGAAAACAGCGACGTCCGGCGTGGAGAGTTATACCCTGCTATTCTTAACTGGGACGGCTACAATCGGCGGCGTAAGCCATGGAGATGGAGATAACATTTTGGATCAACATTTTATCCCCGCATCTTACCTGAAGGCTTGGTGCGACCCTGAGACACCTCCGAAACAGGAGCCCTATGTCTGGGTATTTGATAAAGAGTCGCGATCAGGAAAGCGCCGCGCTCCATCCAACCTCTTTTTCGAGCCAGAATTCTATACGGTCCCTGGAGAGGAAGGAGGACAAGACTTGGTTTTTGAGAACTTCCTAGGAAGAATTGAGAAGGGCTTTTCTGAATTACGTCGCAACAAGCTGAGCCAACTCCTTTCTCTCTCTAACCAAGATCGTGTAATTCTCTGCGCCTTCTGCGCAACCATGCACCGCCGAACGCGTGCTCAACGCGAGCATACACGAAAGCAGTGGTCCGCGTTTTTGGAAACCGGCAATAAGCTCGCGGAGTGGGCGAAGACCGCATCTCCAGAGCAGTTACGATTCCTTACTCCTCCTAGACCATCTCGCCAAGACGCTACTCGTACAACAAGAAGCCTCGAAGACGTTCGCCGTACCGTAGATTTTCCCGTACAGGCCAACATCGCTGAAAATTATTTCCCTGAAGCTACGATGCTTTGCCAAATGGACATGGCGATCCTTTGTGCCAGCGACGATATAGGATTCATCACTTCAGATCATCCGTGTATTTGGTTTGATCCTGCTCGGCCTGACCTACCGCCGGGACTTGGTTCTGAAACAATTGAGATCTCTCTGCCACTCTCCCCGGCGCAACTTCTTTTGTTGAACTGGAAGGGAATCTCAGATTACATATCTATTCCACAGAGCTGGGTTGACAAGGTCAATCGAATGCAGCGCTCTTGTTGCGATAGACAGTATATCGTTCGCAGGAATTTGGCGCATCCACATTGGTTTCCTGATGAAGAGAGCGATGATGAGGCCGCCCCTCCAAACGACTGTTGATAGGACTGGCGATCTTTCCGCAGGCCAAGCCGCCCTACAGGCCCTCCTGCCCAGATTGGCAGAAGACCACTTTCCGCTGGAAAGAGAGCAAAATTGGCGGCATAGCCTCTACTCCACCCGCGACGGGGAAGCCGCGACCCAGCTATTGGAGGAAGAGGAGACTGTTGAACGACCATGCCCAGGGACCTGTGAGGAGCTGTCCCCCTCGCCGTCTATCCACGAACCAATCCCCTTCTATGAACGCTACGCGCTACAATCTGTGCCAGCGTTTGCAGCGCGTCTCGGACTGCGAACTTCCGCTCGTAAACCTAGGAGAGGTGTATGGCACTGAAAAAACGCGGATCTAGTCTTCTATTCGATGACTCAAAAGGCCGTCATCGCAACGACATTGTCAAGCTGAACCGGAACTTCAGCCCTTACGGAGGAGCATTTCACAGAGCTGCTTTCTCTCTCGCGAAGCCATTTCTCGAAGGGCGGGGCAACTTCCTCGATTCTGATGGCCTTCCGGTGGTATATCTCTATCGTCACGCCCTGGAGCTTTATCTCAAGGGAATCATCTTGGCCGGCAATAACCTGATGAGGCATATGGGCGAGGGCTTGTCGGAGGAAGAGGCCTTGGATCGTATTGCTAGAGGGAACAATCCTCATGGATTGTCACGCTTGCTCCCTGAGGTGGGAAAAGTCTTCCTATTTGTGAGCGTCCACATATACGACTCGGGGGCCAAGAATGTCGACGATATCGACTTTGGCGGGCGTGGCCCAATTAGAAGTTTTAGCGATGTCAAAAAATACATCGACGACTTCGATAAAGTTGATCCAAAAGCAGTCGCAACTCGGTATCCCATTGATAAGAAATCTAAGCGTCCACCCCTTGAAGGCTATGCATACACCTTAGAGGGTTACGATGATTTCTTCGGGTACAGCGTGAATAAGTTCGTCGAAATAATAGATCCCTTGGTGGAATTTCTAGGTGGTTTTACGGACCAGTTGGAGGACTGGGTGAGGGAGCGGGAAGAGGGGCCATTTGATGGCTACTAGGGAAGGTGCTTTTTTATCTTGGAGAGATTAGCCCCCGATCGGCGGCGAACCTTCCGCTACGCTCTCTGTGATCGGAATAAAGATTAGAGGAGAAAGAAACACCGCCCGTAGGGTCACGAGATCGCCCATCATTCCCGCTTTGCTGAGCTTCCTCGCGAACTGGTGACTCTGGAGATTAGAAGAGGCAGATCGAAGGGTGACGCCATTTAGGCTAGAACCCCAGCTTCCTGCTGGGTAGAACTGGAGATCTGACCTGTACCCATACCGTCCTACAGGTTCGGACTTGAATTGGGTATAAAACCGCATTTTGCTGGAAGAGAAGAGGAGTTCTTGGTGAGCCGCCGAACTTCGCCTACTCCTATAAGTTTTCGAGGCCTATACATTAAGCCTGGTAGAATGAGCCCTTCTGTCGGGCCGAACGGGCTGACGATCACCTTGTAGAACCCTTTGGGCTAACGAATATCCTGTCAATATTTTATTGAGTCACTCTGCCTACCGAGATACACCCCTTCCCTTGGCAGTTAGAGGGGAAGGCACCAGTACAGGTTAGTAAGAGGGGTTCTACTAGTCGGTTCTTGAGGAGGCAGCCAAGGGGCTGTTCCGAGGGAACCAAGAAGAGAAACCATATTCGCCACGGTTAAGCGTCGGCGAAACTGCCGTGAGACCAGGACGTAGGGGTTTTACGCGAGAGGGCAACTGCACTAAAGGCAGCGCTTTGTCAACTACTCGCCCGTTGCCTGGATTTCCCTGTACCATTACCAGCGATCTTTCGCTCTTTTGCGGTTCTCGCCACGGGTAGAGCTTTCGTTATCCTGACCCAATACAATCCCGAAGACGCCTCTAACATGCATCCTATTCTCCGGGAGAGTGTTGTAGCTCAACAACATCCTGACTTTCTTTGTTCAGAGGATCTATTTCCATAAAATTAGGTATAAGATCCTGCTATCCTATCGGGGGGTGCGGTAGGAATCGGGTTCAGGGGTAAATCCCGAGAAACCGTTCCCCCCGCGCCTTTTTCTGTCTCCCTTTCTTCCTTCGATTCCAACTCCGTGATAGAGGTCTTAGGCTCAATCGTTTCGAACTCCGGCGTCCGCTTGCGCATTCAAGGCGGGCTTTGCCGTAGGAAAGCGAGATCGATCTTCACCAGGGTCGCTGGTAGATCGACGACGTTGGCTCTCGACCCACGCCGAAAGATCGCTCTCAAGATAGCCAACTCTCCGGGCTCCGAGCCGGATAAAGGGAGGTCCATCGCCGCGAAGGCGCATTCCGGGTAGTGTCCTTGGGCTCAGCCCGAGAAACAGGGCGGCTTCATCATTGCTAAGGATCTTCTGGTCCATAAAGCTACCTCCAGCGCTCCGATTATAACCCGAGCGATGAGGCGCGTAAACCACTGAATAGACATTACTTAGGTTTAGTAATCTAATTTTTATAATGTCAATTCCCTGAATCCGCTCGGCCTAGGTTCCAAAGGCAATGGATTGCCAGAGCCAGGACTCAGTCATTAGGGGTTACGGCTTGGAAGTTTTTATGGGAGCTCAGTAGAGAAGCTGGCGATCTGTAGGAGGGAGGGAGCGGGTAGAGCCCGCCCCGCCCCCCTCTGGAGACGCTCAGGAAGCCTTACTGGCAGGGAACGGGATAACCTGCGCCTCATTCCCTTCCAGAGCGAGGGCGATACGGGAGGAAATTTTCTCCGCTACCTGGAGGAGAGGATTGGCCGTAACGTGGACGTATCCTTGCGTGGCGTCGAAGCCCGAGATCCCCGCAACGGCTGCCCAGGACCTATGACCGAGGAGTCCCGCGACGAAGATGGGGGAGATCCCCATCCCGCCCCCCACGGTGGCGAATGTATGCCTCAAGGTATGCAAGCGGGCATCCTCCAATCCGGCCTGCTCGCGTATCCTCTCCCAGCACCCTTGAAGGCCGACGAAGTGCGCACCTTCGCGCCGTCCTGGGAAGACGTAGGGGTTGTCGCCGTACGGGGGGATGGAGCGGAGTAGCTCAACAGCAGGCGAGCCCAGGTAGATGGCCCGTACTCCCTTCCGTGGCCCGACCTTGGAGTCTTCCAGGTGTAAGCGTCCTCCCTGGAGGTCAACCCAAGCTCGCTTCAACGTCAAAACCTCTCCGAGCCGAGCGCCGGTCAAGAGGAGTAACCGAATCGCCTGGATCGCTACCAAGGGAAGGCTACCATCCGCTTCGGCCTCTCTGAGAGAGGCGCCGAGCCGGGTCAGCTCTTCGAAGGAGAGATGACGATCTCGCAGGCTCTCCGGGTTACGGTCTACGTCCCGGCAAGGATTCGTACCCCGTGGCCGCAATCCCCACTTCTCCGCCTTGTTCATCATGCCGCGAAAAGCCGAGAGCGTCCGGTTGGCCTCGATCGGGGTCGCGCGCATCGATCCGTGAAGGCGAGCTACCTCTTCATAGGAGATGTCCAGCACCTTACGGTCCCCGAGACGGGGAAGAAGGTTCCTCTCGATGAGCCGCCGCGTTTCCTTCGCGGTGCCCGCCTTATAGTGGACCTCCACGTAGTCCTTTAGATAGCGCTCCGCCAGCTCCCGCAGAGTAGGCGCGGCACGGTTCTCCTGTCGAACGGCGGATGGATCTCCTCCAGCCTCGATCTCTGCGAAGCGAGCCTTGGCGAGGTTACGGGCCTGCTCCGGAGTGAGCTTCCCATGGCGACCGAGCTTGAGGCGCCGCTGGCCGCTCGGCGTGCGATAGCGGATGACGTAGGTCTTGACGCCGGTCGGTTTGACCCTGATGCCGAAGCCGGGGAGCTGGTCATCCCAGTGCTCGAACTCTTTGGGTCCAGGGACAAGGCCGTCCACGAAGCGCTTGGTGATGCGGGGCATGAGCTACTGTCCTTTCTGCTTCCCGGGGGCGCGCGGGGGGCGCGCTCGGGGGCGCTTTCGGACGTATTTTAGCCTTCTCTGGCGCTAAGGTAAAGCCTCAAACTGCTGAAACCATTGGGTTTATCTATCTATAGCGTCTCCGGGCGTATTAGGATCGGGAGTCTCCGAAGCTGTAGGTCAGAGGTTCGAATCCTCTAGGGCGCACCATCTGCCTCCGGCCTACAACCGTCGAAGCCGCACGCTTGGGAGAGCTCGTTCCGTACGGCTGATTGACAGATCTGCCTGGGGAAGTAAGAATTCAAAGAGTATGACTCTTACCGGGATCGGAGGTTCCTATGAGGATTACCAGCAAAGGGCAAGTCACCATCCCTATCGAGATCCGGGAGAACTTGGGCCTTCTACCCCATACCGAGGTGCGCTTCGAGGTGGAGGGCAACGCCGTCCGGATTTTACGGGAGGAGAAGCCATCCGGAAGCCGGGGGGAGAGACTGCTGGCACGGCTGAAGGGACGGGCAACGTCGGGTCTGAGCACCGAGGAGATCATGGCCCTGACCCGCTCCGAGAACTGAGCAGCGTCCTTGTTGACAGCAATGTGATTCTGGATGTGGTGACCGATGATCCCCACTGGGGCGAGTGGTCGAGTGCCATGCTCTCTCAGTGCGCAGACCGTGGCATCCTGATCATTAATCCGATCATCTACGCGGAGATATCGGTCGGCTTCAAGCGCATTGAGGATCTCGACGATGCGCTCCCTGCTGATTCGTTTCGCCGTGATCCCCTCCCCTGGGAGGCAGCTTTCCTGGCTGGCAAGTGTTTTCTGGAATATCGGCGCAGGGGAGGGGCCCGCCGTTCTCCGTTACCGGACTTCTACATCGGCGCCCATGCGGCGGTTGCCGGGCTGCCGCTCCTGACTCGTGACGATCGCCGGTACCGAACCTACTTTCCTCATCTGCGTATCCTGGCTCCGCACCAGTTAGAGGAAGCGCCCGAGAAACCATAATGCGGTACCATTTGGATCCTTGAATAAACGCTTGGCTCATTTCGCAGCATACCTCTCCTGCTTAGTACGCTGAGAATCTATGGCGAGGCACGCGCATTACCCAATGCCAGACAACCCTAGTCCCCACTCACCGAAGGTCAGACGGGCAGCTCCTCTTGAGCCGGCCCTGCTCCTCCGGGACACAGGTGGATGCCAAGCGGTCCGCCAGAACGAAGAAGCGTTTCTTCTCCTGTTCCTGTGTCATTGAGATCGACTGTTTGCTCATCTTTCTCCCGGAATCCTAGCACCGCTTGGAGGGTCTTGCAGCGGCACGAACCATATTTGCGCCAGACAAGCGGAGGAGGGGCCGCATCCCTCTCCCGCGGGTGGCGGCGCGCGCGGATCGTAAAATGAACGACATGAGCACTTTGGAGCGCCCGGCTATGGGTGCCAGGCGATTTTCGAAATGCACCATGCATGTATACGCCTTGAGAGGGTGCTGTCCCGATTCGCCTAACGCCGGGAGCTCGCCCGCAGTGAGGGGGTCTCCACAGAGGAACTCGAGCGGGAGCTTGGTCTCGAGTGAGCCGCGAGGTCCGCTGGCTACCGGGCGCTCAGCAAGACTCGAAGAGGCTGGCCCCCCATCCTGACCGGCTCCGAGAGCTGTAAAGCCATGCTTGACACGTTAGCCCTGCTTTGCCTATCCTAGAATAGATGATCCGGAGCTTCCAGCACAAAGGACTCGCGAAGCTCTGGAACGAGGGCGACCCGAAAGGAGTGAGAGCCGACTTAGTCGACCGCGTGCGAGCGCGGCTGGCGGCACTCAACGAGGTGCAGGACCTGCGGGAGCTGAGCATGCCAGGATGGAGACTCCATCAGCTTCAAGGTAAGCCCACCCGCTATGCGCTCGCGGTCAATGGCCCGTGGCGTATCACCTTTGAATGGGAAGACGGCGATGCTCTGCGAGTAGACCTTGAGCAATACCACTGAGGAGCCGACGATGTCCGAGTACTCCGCCAAGCAACCCCCCAAGATGGAGCCCGTCCACCCTGGTGCGATCCTGCGCGAGGACGTGCTCCCGGCGCTTAATCTCACCGTTGCTGAGACTGCGCGGCAACTTGGTGTGTCCCGCCAGATGCTGCATTCGATTCTTGCCGAACGCTCGGCCGTTTCGCCGGAGATGGCGCTGCGCCTTGGGCGGTTTTGCGGCAACGGCGCCGGCTTCTGGCTTCGCATGCAGACGGCTCACGATCTGTGGCACGCCGAGCGGAAGCTGCGCGACGAAATCCAGAAAATCCCTGAGCACGCCGCCGCGTGAGTGGCGAAGGTTGGTTGGCAGCCTTCCCCTGATCCAGTGCTGTCGGTGTGACCACCCAGGGCCGCGCCGGATCCCGGACGGCTCGCCTCGCGGCTCACCCGTGCCACGCCAGCGCGGAGGCCGTAAAATGAGCGGCATGAAAGCTTTGGATCGTCACTCCCGCGATCCCGCCGAGCAGGAGGTGGTCGCCAAGTACGCGCGGCTCGCGCCGGAATACGATGCCCGGTGGTCTTTCTACGTCGAGGCGACCACCCGCGAGACTCTGGCGCGCTTGCGCCTGCGGCCCGGGGATCGGGTTCTGGACGTCGGCTGCGGCACGGGCGCCCTGTTGGGGCGGCTGGCCGAGTCGCATCCGGCCGCACTGCTCTCGGGAGTTGATCCGGTGCCTGAGATGCTGGCGGTCGCTCGGGAAAGGGTGCCGGCGGAGGTCGAGCTGCGGGAGGGGTGGGCGGAGCGGATCCCCTTCGCGGAGGAGCAATTCGACGTCGTGGTCTCCTGCAACATGTTTCACTACGTCCAACGGCCGGTGGACGCCCTGCGCGAGATGCGGCGGGTCCTGAGGCCGGGCGGCCGGTTGATCGTCACGGACTGGTGCGACGACTATCTGGCTTGCCGGGTGTGTAGCCGGTATCTGCGCCTCTCCGGCGACAACATCAAAGTCTATCGCCGGCGGGAGTGCCTGCGTCTGCTCCAGGAGGCGGGCTATCGTGAGGTGGACGCCGAGCGTTACAGGATCAGTTGGCTGTGGGGTCTGATGACGGCGACAGGCTCCCCATAGGCCTGCCGCCGTCCATCACATCAGGAGGACTCCTTGGCGCGCGTCTTCGCGGCCTTCTTGGCCGCGGCCGAGCGCTCCTCCGGACCCTTGGTGCGCGCCGCCCTACGGGCCGCCGCGGAGCGCTCCGCGACGGTACGTTTGGCCGCCGCCTTTTTCGCCTGGGTGGAGAGGGCTTTCTTCGAGGCGGCGGAGTGGCCTTCCTTCTTCAGGGCCGCCGTGGTCGCCCTGGAGCGGGTGCGCGAAACGGTCTTCTTCGCACCCTTCGCTCCTACCTTGGCGTCGCTCTCGGCCTTTTTCCGGGTCGCCTCGGAGGCGGTCCCCTTCTTGGGCGCCGGCAGCTTCACGCCGGCGCGGCGCGCTTTCGAGAGGCCGATCGCGATCGCCTGCTTGGTCGACCGCGCTCCGTGCTTCCCTTCCTTGACGTGCTCGATCTCCTCGTGGACGAATTCGCCCGCCTGGGTGCTCGGGGCCTTGCCCTCTCGCTTGTCCTGGCGGGCCTTCTCGATCGTCTTCTTCTCGGGCATGGTATGGGTCTCCTATTTTGGAGAAATCCGGAAGCAAGATCGACGCCGGGCGCCGCCGCTCCTCATCCTCTCTCCAAAATCCGATACGGTACCGCCCGCAGGATCTCCGACAGCGGCACATGGCCCGCCCGCGCCTTGGCGAGCGAGTCGTCGAGAAGGCTCCGCATGCCGCGCTCCCGGGCGGCGGCGCGGAGGCGGTTCGGGGGCTCGCCGTGGGCGATCAGATCGGCCAGATCCTCGTCGGGCACGAAGAGCTCGTAGATCCCGAGCCTGCCGCGGAAGCCGGTGCCGGCGCAGGCATCGCAGCCCTGGGGCCGGAAGAAATCGCGATCGCTTTCGGTCAGGCGGAGACGTTGGATCTCGTTCTCGTCCGGCGCGGCTGCGACGCGGCAGTGCTCGCAGAGGCGGCGCAGCAGGCGCTGGGAGAGAGCGCCGAGGAAGCAGCCGGCGATCAGGCTCGGCTCTAATCCCAGGGTATGCAGGCGGGACACGGTGAGCACGGCGTCGCCGGTGTGCAGGGTCGAGAGCACCAGGTGGCCGGTCTGCGCGGCGCGGATGGCGGCGTCGGCGGTCTCCTCGTCGCGCACCTCGCCGATCAGGATCACGTCCGGGTTCTGGCGCAGGAAGGCCCGCGCGTAGTCGGCGAAGCTCATCTGCTCGGAGACCTGTTTCTGATTGGTCTTTGGAAAGTAATATTCGATCGGGTCCTCGGTCGTGAGGATCTTGTTCTCCGGGGTGTTGATGTGATGGATGGCGGCGTAGAGGGTGGTCGTCTTGCCGCTCCCCGTGGGGCCGGTGACCAGCAGCATGCCTTCCGGGCTGGTGATCAATCGTTCGAAAGTAGATCGCATGCCGGCGTCGAAGCCGAGGCGGTCGAGGGCGAGCGGCGCCGCGCTGTCGAGGATGCGGAGGACCGCGTCCTCGCCGAAGGGGCCGGGCACGATGGAGAGCCGGAAGTCGATGCCGCGCGAGATCGACCGGTCCTGGCCGCGCTCCCGGTAGACCGCCTGGATGCGCCCGTCCTGGGCCCGCCGGTGCTCGGCGATGTCGAGGCCGCCGAGGATCTTGAGCCGGGCGAGCACCGATTGGATGTTGTCGCGGGAGAGGGCGGTCGCCACCTGCCGCAGGATGCCGTCGACACGGAAGCGGACGTCCACGTCCTGGTCGTAGCTCTCGATGTGGACGTCGCTCGCGCCGAGCTCGACGGCGCGGCCGAGGATCTCGTCCAGGAGCTCGGGCACCGGCGTTTGGACGGCGAAGGTGAAGGCCGGCACCGCGTGCAGCAGGAGCGAGCCGGCGTCGATGCCCGGGCCTGCCTCGCCCCAGCCGAGGTCGATCGCCCGCCGGATCTCCCAGTCGTTGAGCGGCACGGGCCGCACCGGCCGGCCGAGCTGCTCGGAGATCTCGCGCACCAGCGAGCGCTTCACCGGCGGCAGCATGCCGACTCTTACGGGATCGCTCCCGTGCGGGTCCACCTTGCCCAGCACCACCACCCGCTTCTCCAGGCAGAGGTCGTGTTCGAGAAGGCGGACAGACCGCTCGTCCACCTCGTGCTGGGCCAGCTCATTGAAGAGCTCGGAGGGTCCTTCCGGGGCGCTCGGATCGCTCATGGGATGTGACTATGGTAAGCGCCTTTCCTCCGCAACGCGAAATACCGGGATGCGGACGTTGGCCGACGGGCGATAGCTCACCCCCTCGGCGAGCGGCGCGGGATCGACCCCGGCCGCCAGCGCCTGCTCGACGCCGGCCCGGGCGATCGTGGTGGCGAGGGCCTGCCCCGGACAGGCGTGGCGGCCGGCGCCGAAGGTGAGCAGGGGCGCCGTTGGATCGCGGTTGGCGGCGGCCAGCACCACGAGGATTGCGTCCCCCTCGCGCATCTCACGGCCGGCGACGAGCCCGGACTGGGCGACGAAACGGCGGGTGTTGTGGACCGGCGGATCGAAACGCAGCACCTCCTCGATCACCGCGTCCAATCCTGCATGATGGAGATCGGGATTCCTCGCCAGGGCCAGCAACGTGTTGCCGATCAGGCCCGCGGTGGCCTCGTAGGATTGGAGCAGAAAGCCGGCGCCATTCGAGGCGATCGAATCAGCGATCGTTTCCACCTCCTCGCATCCGGCACGGTGGGCTTGCCGCGACAGGTCCGAAAAGACGCCGTCGCCGGTCAGCCCTCCGATCAGCCGGCGAAGCTCGGCCGCGGCGCGGCTCCCGCTTTCGACCTGCTCGGGGGTGGCGGAGGGCGCGAAGCCCGCGGCCATCTCGCCGGTCCAGCGCGCCGCGGATTCCAGCCGGT
>C688J18823_10002496_pt1 | contig 11494 bp, 9 predicted proteins | sample HopSoiMetagenom1_FD_18823 | JGI IMG/M metagenome (IMG submission 18823) | reverse complement strand
ATGTGGGACAACAAGGACGGGTTCTTCTACGACCTGCTTCATTTTCCGAATGGCGATGCCATGCGTCTGAAAGTGCGGTCTTTAGTGGGATTGCTGCCACTGTGCGCTTCAACGGTATTTGAATCGGGCGTTGTGGCGCGCAATCCCCGCATGATGGAATTGGTCGAAATCTTCAAGAAACGCCACCCCGATTTACTGAACCATATTGCTCCCGCGGCTAGCTCGTTCAAGGGGTACGCTGATCGCCGGCTCTTGTCGGTTTGCAGCAAGGAAAAGATCAAGCAGATCTTGGGTTATATGCTCGACGAAAATGAGTTCTTCGGCCCATACGGCATCCGCTCTCTGTCGCGCCATCACCTCGAGCATCCGTTCACATTCAATCTCAGCGGGCAGGAATTCAAAGTGCAATATCTGCCCGCAGAGTCAAACACCGGCATGTTCGGCGGCAATTCGAATTGGCGTGGGCCAGTCTGGATGCCCGTGAATGGTTTGCTGATACGGGCTTTGCTGAACCTTTACCAGTTCTACGGCGATGACTTCAAAATCGAATGCCCCACGGGCTCGGGGCAATATCTGACCTTGTTCGAAGTGGCGAAGGAGCTCGCACGCAGGCTGTCGAGCATCTTCCTCCGCGATGCCGACGGCAAGCGGCCCGTCTACGGGGGAACCAGTAAGTTTCAGCACGATCCGCACTGGAAAGATTACATTCTGTTCTATGAGTACTTCCATGGGGACAATGGGGCGGGCCTTGGCGCCAGCCACCAAACCGGATGGACCGGCATCATCGCCAGGACTCTCGATCTGTTTGCCCGCATGAATCCAGCCGATGCCCTTCAGGCCGGCAAGGCAGATCTCGTTGCTCGGATGACACGAGAGCAGGTTGCAGGATAGAGCGTACCGCGGCTGAGGCTATTCGAATGGCTAGTATTTCGGGCCGCTGGGTCCTGGGCGGTGTCGTGATTGCCACACTGGTTGCGGTGACGCCGCGGGCGATTCTGAGAATTCTTGAAACTGGTGATCTGTATTTGTTTACCGATCAGTTCTTCCAGGATATCCTGGCGCGTCTGTCAGGGCCGGGCAGACTACGATTTATCTTCCAGCCAGTCGTGGCCATCATACTGGGCACGCGGAGCGGAATGAAAGACGCAAGCGCAGGTCTGCCTCCGTTTCTTTGGGCGCTGCTTTTTCATAAACAACACTGGCGAGAATTGTTCCGAAGCACGCTCGCATCTGTCCGAAATTTGGTTGCAATCGCGATTCTTCTCGATCTCATTTCGCAGTTCCTCATTTTTCATGAAGTCCGTCCCGGAGCTGCGTTGGTCGTGGGCCCAGTGCTGATCGGCGTGCCTTATGTTGTGTCGCGGGCATTGTCCAATCGGATATGGCGCCGGAGCAATCACCGGAAACGGTCGGTCGACACAGTCTAGCTACTTCGGGGAACAACGGTGCGCCACTTTAGCAAAACAACTCTTGTGGTTGTCCTCGGACTACTGGTGAGCCTTTCAGTCTCGGGAGAATCGAGCAAGGTTGTCACGAGCTGGAAAAACCCTGTCTACGCGGGGCCTAAGAAGTTCCATCGAGTGCTGGCCCTGGGTCTGAGTGACAATCCTGTAATCCGTGCTGATTTTGAAGATGAGATGGCCTCACGGCTTCCAGCGACAGAGATGGAAGTGATACCAGGGAATACTATCTTGCTCCGGCCAGACGGTGCGAAGTTCGACCTCGATTATCTGAAAACACAGATTCGGGACCACAGGATCGATGCTATCGTTGTTTCGCGCCTCGTCGACGTAGAGAACACGGTAACGTACATTCCAGGCTCTCCTTATATGCCTCCGTATTACAACACTTTCTACGGCTACTACGGCGCCGTATACCCTGTGGTCTACAGTCCTGGTTACTTGAAAGAAGAAAAGAAAGTGCGAATTGAGACAACTTTCTATTCGATCTCTTCTGCAGAAAGCGAACTCGTCTGGACGTGCATCACCGATACTTTCGACTCTTCCCACAAGAAGAAAGCAGTTGAGAAGCTGGTAAAACTGGTCGCCAAGCAGATGCAGACTGAAGGGGTTCTGTAGGCATTCCGGTGCTACCCAAACCGGAGTTGTTTCGGCAGTGAACTGCTGATGCGACCTCCGTTCAGTCACTTCATAGTCGCACGAACATCCACAAGTACTTGATCCGCGGTCTCGAGGTGGATCAGGCCCGCACGCGGGTATTCGGCATCCAGAATCACATAAACAACTATGACTGTAATTACCGTAAAGCCGAGGATGTGCAGCCAACTGCGGTGCTTACCGGCGGACATCCGATACCCTGCCAACAGAGAGCAGATGAGGCCGAGCGCGAACAGAAGCGCGAAGATGATCCTGGGAGGGTGCACCTGCAAGGCGCTCGTCCGGGTGGTCATGATGTCAATCATGCTGTTCAATGCAGGCAGCAAAACCCAGGCTGCCGCAGGGTGAGCACTCTTTACGCGAGTAGCGGCAACTGACTCTGTCCAGATCTCCTCCTGAAGCTTCTTGGAGTTGACCATTTCGAGACTTGCTGCCTTCATATCTGGCAACAGACGATAGGTCTTAAGCCGCGAGTCCAGATATTCACGAAACAAGTCCTGGATTTTGGGTGCCGACTCCGGCACCAAATGCAGTCGCAGATACGCGGTTTCGATGGTGTTCGCCTCCTCTGCGATCAACATTCGCTTCTCGTTGAAACGGGATGCCGCGCCCGAAAAGGTGAAAGCCATCAGAAGGCCAAACAAAGCGAAAACCGCACCCTCGACCGGGCCCAGATTGCTCCGCTCGCCTTCTGACTCTCTGGAGCGACGCATGAGTCCAAAACGCCGCCCAACTTCGAGCAGAATAAGCATGCCGAAAAAGAGAAACAAAGAGAACAAGACAGGAGAAACAGGAGGTTCCATGGAACGTGCTCCTTTACACTTCGATAGACCACGCAAACCCGCCAACTTTCAATCGTATTTCCAATCAAACCGCGAAGTGTTCTTCGCTTTAGTTCGGTCGTCCCAGCCAGGAAAACTGCCAGCCAACGGAAACATTCTGATAGTGCCCCCCATAGATAATGTAGGCGCCTCGGTTGTAGCTGACTTTGAACGATTGGTACTTGGTCACGGGGAATGAGACAGTGGATCCAACGTGCGAGTTCCGTTGGAGCGTATTTGGGTTTTGAATGCCATTCAGGCTCGTTTGACCGCCAACCCAGAAATTGCTGTCGAGCGATGCCCAAAGACGTGGCTTCACGTCGTAACTCAGATGCCCTTCAAAAGCGAACGTAGGATGTTGCTTTTGAGTGTTCGTGCCGGGAGAAAACTGATTCCGTGAAAAGAAATCGTGGTTGGTAGTACTCAACCACAATGCACCGTACCCATCGACGACCCAATGTCCCCAGCGACGCGACAACCCGACCTCGGGCTTGAACGCCCAGCGGTTGGCTCCATAATTAATCAGCCTTGTGGGGTCATACTGGCCGCTCGGGATTAGAATCTTGAGACTGATGCCGAGAAGCGTTTTCTGCTGCCATTTACGAAATTCCTGAAGATCCATCGCTGGCCCGCCCTTCAAGTTCATCGATAAGCGAAAGGAGGAGTCCAGCCACCCCGAGCGGTAGGCATTCGTATCGGTACCCACGACCGTGCCGTGGAAGTTGCCAACGCCATATGGCAGCGACGCGGCGACGTTGGCAGAACGTCCCAACAGCTTGAAGGAGTGCGCGTAACTGAACACCGACACACTGGCTTTTGCCGTAGCACCAGTAATTGGGACATTGCCATCGAAGAGAATGTCTCCCCCGAAGAAAGCGTAGGTCAATGTGACGGCATTTGTGTGAATGGGAGTGATGATATAAGCTCGGGGAGCCAAGTCTTGAGCGCGGGTGAAAACGGGAAGGACACAGGCAAACAGCAGCAGACCCACTTCGCAGCATTTCGAGACGTCAATTTGTGTTACGTTCTCCCGCGACAATGTCGCCTCGTTTACAAGCGTTTGCCAATGACTGCCGTAAGATCGTCTTGCTGTTTGGTTCCCCGCGAAACGCGCACGGTGTCTTAGCGTCTCGTAATTATTTCTGCAGGAGGCGAGTCCCTGGACGAGCGAATGGCGTTTTCCATGCGAAGTAGACCAATTGTTCACCCTGATCGTTCTCCCACTCAAAAAGCCGTCGGTGGCCAGCAGCACCAGGTCACCCGAATGAGGGTGCACTCGTAGCGGAGGATCGGAGTGAAAAGAAGGGAGATGCCATACGGGAGCGCATTGGCATTCAGTTCTTTGAAACGATCCTCTGGATGTCGATCTGTAAGTCTGTCAGACATGCGATGGCAAGTGCTGGGATCGACGTTTCCACGATCGGGTTTAGCCCCATTAACCTGCGAGCGAACATGGCGCTTTGCTCGCAATGCGCACCGAACCTTACTCGACATCCACAGTTAGTAGCCGATGATAACGACGGCCAGGAGGAGTCTCCGGCACGAGGTGTACCAGACGCGATGCGAATGATAAACTCGCGCATAACCGTTACAAGCATGAACATCGCAAAGCAGCCACTTACACCGAAGAGGCGTAGACGCTCACTATCCAACTCGGCGTTTCTGAACGCCACTGACTGGATTTGGTCTTCCCTCATGACCGACTCGATATCGCTGGTTCTCTGGGGTGCCGACGCGCGGGACATTTCTTCCATTCGATCTGGAATAAGCTCCGACTCGCTTCCACTTCGCTGATCCTCTCCGCCTCGCCATCCATCAAGCTTATGACGCCTGCTTAAGCTTTCGATAGCGCCGGATAAGCGCGTTGGTTGAACTATCGTGGTCCAGGTCAGGCTCCTCTGCGTTACCCAGCTCAGGAATCATTCGATCGGCCAAGACCTTGCCCAGTTCGACGCCCCACTGATCGAATGAGTTGATGTTCCATATCACTCCTTGAACGAACACCGAGTGTTCGTAAAGAGCAATCAGGCTGCCCAACGTCTCCGGGTTTAGCTGCTCTGCGAGAATGGTGTTCGACGGCCGGTTGCCCTCGAACACTTTGTGCGGCACCAGCCAATCTGGCGTACCGTCGGTTCTTACTTGCTCTGGTACGTTCCCAAACGCCAGCGCCTCGGTTTGCGCGAAGGCATTCGCCATGAGCACATCGTGGTGAGTCCCGTTTGAACCGCACGACTTTCCAAATGCGATGATATCGCACGGTATGAGCATAGTTCCTTGATGCATCAATTGGTAGAATGAGTGCTGCCCGTTAGTACCAGGCTCACCCCAATAAATCGGACCAGTTGCTTGAGTTACCTTCGTCCCTATCAGCGTTACGCATTTCCCATTGCTCTCCATCGTCAATTGTTGCAAATATGCCGGAAGGCGTTTGAGATAGTGCTCATATGGCAACACAGCGATCGCACGAACCCCGAAGAGATTGACGTACCACACCGATAGCAAGCCCATCAGGACGGGCAAATTGCACTCGAACGGAGTAGCCATGAAGTGCATATCCATTTGATGGAAACCATCTAGCATCGCGCGAAACCGCTCCGGGCCAATCGCGAGCATTGTCGATAGTCCGATGGCTGAATCGACAGAGTAGCGACCGCCGACCCAATCCCAGGTAACGAACATATTCGAGGTATCGATGCCAAACTTTGCGACCGCTTCTGCATTCGTGGATACGGCTACGAAGTGTCTGGCAACTGATTTGGCGTCGCCCCCAAGACCAGCCTGGGACCAGGCACGCGCCGACCAGGCATTCGTCATCGTTTCCAACGCGGTGAAGGTTTTGGAGCAAATAATGAACAGTGTCTCGGAGGGATCGAGATCCCGGACTGCTTCTTCGAAGTCACTGCCATCTACATTCGAGACAAATCGAAACGTCATAGAACGATCGCTATAGTTTCTTAGCGCCTCGTACGCCATGACCGGCCCCAGATCGGAGCCGCCAATGCCAATGTTCACGATGTTGCGGATTCGCTTGCCAGTAAAGCCTTTCCAATCGCCACGCCGAATCCAGCAGCAGAAATGAGTCATTCTGTCGAGCACGGCCTGGACCTGCGGAACAACGTTCACGCCTTCAACGAAAGCTGATGCGCCTCTGGGCGCACGGAGCGCCACATGCAGGGCCGCACGGTTCTCTGTAACGTTAATCTTCTCTCCTCGGAACATGGCATCGATTCGTGCCTGTAGTCCAGACTCTGCCGCCAGTTGTAGCAGGAGCGTAATGGTCTGGTCCGTGATTCGATTTTTGGAGTAATCGAGGTAGATTCCCGCGGCCTCTGCTGCCATACGCTCACCCCGGGTCGGATCCTGGGCAAAGAGATCACGGAGATGGAGGTTCCGAACTTTTCTATAATGACTCTCGAGAGCCTTCCATGCCGTACGCTTTGCCAGCAGACGCTGAGTAATTGCCGGTACGTGCGCTGCCATTTTCGTTTTTCCTCTCGTATCGCATGGTTGCATGACACGACCTTGCAGATCTTTGTCGGGGCTCAGGGGCTCCACGCGTCACCTCGATCTAACCAATCAGCCGCGCTAAAACTAAAATCAAGACACCGCGATTGCCCATCCGCTTGGCTTGACCCTATTGTTCGTTTCGACTATGTCGCTCTTACCTCTTTCATCGCAGGCCACTGCACTATTTGACAGTTGGCTTCGAGAACTCTCCACTCGCAGTTGTACCCACACACAAGGCACCTATCTGCAACAAAGGCTAGAGGTAAGATGTTTCCTGCACCACTGCCAGAAATTACAGTGTGCATTCTAACGACGTGCTAATCCATGGTGAGCCACGCCAATTGAAACTGGCGCTGACAGGGCCAAACCTGGGATGCGAGCGGACTCTAACGGCTGCACCTCAAAAGCTGAACCCAAGTGACAGAACCATTGTTGGCGTGGTCCATCCAGCATTGAATATGTAGGTTGTGAAATCGACTCTCCTGTGCGACAACCCGATCAGTACACCGCGTTGAATATCGAGACTGGTCTTGTAGGCCTTTGTCCTGTCTGCGACAAGACCTGCTCGGAACCATTCGACCGGGGAATAGCTGAACTCCATCCAGCTGTAGAAGAAACTGCCGCTGCGTTCTTCTGTATCGAATACGAATTCCCCCTCGCTGGAGAGTTCGAGCTTTTTCCAGCTCAGCGAAGCTAGGTATCCTGGCGCAATCCCCGTCGTGCGTCCAAAGACGCCTCCGATCATTGGGGTAGCCTGGAAAAGCAGTTTGTCTCCGGCTTCAAAGTTATAGCCAAGCCACACCGAGCCGGTGTGCTGATCCTCGTAGTTGTAGCGCGCACCAAAGTGAAACTTTCGCTTGTCTGCGCTAAATGTCGGCGAAGCATAGGACTGGGTATTCGGCACGACGTACCCAGCAAGATTGAAAGAGAGCGCCCAATCGGCAGGAGGGCGGCTGTCGGACTCGATCGCCGATCCGCCCGGCGTCTGCGCCAACGATGGACCTCCCAGGAGCACAGCCATCGCGATGGCCGTCAAATAGCGCGTAGACGTTAGCCTCCGAGTGAAATCGTAACCGCGACCATGGCGCCTCCCAGAATTACCATGGAAATACCCATCGCCAACGGGCGGTGTCCCGCGTGGCGACCAAATGCGTACCCGGTCAGAAACAACATCGCAATGGCAATCCCGTTCGAGACCCGCAGTGCAGGCTTGGCCTTTTCTATCAGTGCGAGGGGAACCAACACTGGCAACGTGGCTAAGACAACAATGACGAAAACAACGACCCCACCAAACCAATCATTTCCGCGGAGTTGCGGGCGCGAGGGTATGTCGGTGATTCGAGCCAGTCTCTCGCGCATCTGCTCTACGTCAGTAGTCGATAGAACAGATGCGAGAAGCGGAGGTAGAGCGTCCGATATGACCTTGTGGGCATCGGCCGGGCTGCTCGCTTGAATCAGCGCCTTTAGTTTGAGGATGCCCTGGCCTCGCAAGCTGAATGAGCCCATCAGATAGAACGCTGCATCGATGATGCCCCATGCCACGTTGCAACCCAATGCACCGATCAGCAGCTCCCGAACCTCCTCCCGCCCTGCTCCGGCGACGCTGAACGAACACGTGAACGTAAGAACCATAATCAACGCGAATAGCGTCTCGGAGATTCTCTCCATTGGGTCGAGTGCGAGTTTGGGCCAGGTACTGAAGGACTGGAACATGATCTCGAGCAGCTATGGTTGCTGCCACCCGCCTCCTAACGCGTTATAGAGTTGGACCATCGCCAGGCGTTCATTAAGCTCAGCCTGCGCCAAGCCGATTTGGGCGTCAAAGTAACGCGTGTCACTGTCGAGAACTTCGAGGTAGCTGGTCACGCCGCCTTGGTAGCGCATGTTTGCCAACCGGGTAGTATCCTGCGCGGAATTTGTGAGTAGTTCCTGCTGTGAGCGGAATTCCTGATTTTTGCGGTAGGCCACAAGGGAGTCCGACACTTCGCGAAAGGCCTGTTGGATCGACTGCTGATAAAGAAGGACGGCTTCTTGTTGCTGGGCTTCGGTCAGTTTGACATTGGAACGGATCCTTCCCCCGGTGAAAATGGGCTGAGCCAGTTGGCCACCAAAACTCCACAATCCGGCGGGACCACTGAACAGATCAGTGAGCGCTGAACTCTGGTAACCGCCAACAGCGGTCAGCGTGATCTGCGGGAAATAGGCGGCCTTCGCAACCCCGATCCGCGCGTTTGCGGCGACTAATTGTTGCTCAGATGATTGAATGTCAGGGCGTCTCTCCAGCAACGAAGAAGGCAGACCAGCCGGAAGCACGGGCGAGAGCGGATTTTCTACGAGTGGCTTCCCCCTGGTGACTAGTGCAGGATTCTTCCCTAGCAGGATGCTGATGAGGTTCTCCTGCTGCTCGATCCGCCTCTCCAGATCCGGAATGCTGGCCGCCGCCGTAAACACCAATTGCTCGGACTGACGAACATCGATCAGAGAGGTTACGCCGCCCTTCGCTCGAACTTCCACCAAACGCAATGACTCCTTCCGCGAGTCCAGAGTGCGGCGTGAAATGTTCATTTCAGAATCAAGTTCGAGCAATTGGAAATATGCGGAGGCGACATTGCTCACGAGGCTTGATACCACGGCCTTCTGGCCCCACTCAGTGGCCAGCAGAGATGCCCGTGACGCCTCCGTAGCGCGCCGGAACTTACCCCAGAAATCGAGTTCCCAAAATAGCGACAAATTGACCTGAGAGGGACTCGCTTCGAAAGCCGGTGTGATCTTGGTGGCGGGGAAGCGTTCGTTGCTGGTAGAAACCCCTGCAGCGATGGTCGGGAATTGGTCGGCCCGCGTGATTCCGAGTAACGCTTGCGCCTGAAGTACACGCACTGCTGCAATACGCACATCGTAGTTTTGGGTCAGCGCCTCCCGAATCAACGCTTGTAACTGAGGATCTTGAAAAACGTTCCACCACTTCTCCTCTCCGAAGGAGGCAGCGGATTGCGAGCCCGCATCGGGAGCAAGCCCCCGGTAGGTGTCAGGAACGACGACTGTCGGGCGTTTGTATTTTGGACCTAACGTACATCCGGTCAGCAGTAGAAGTGCGATCACGAACAGAGAGTGCCTGCTGCGCATGGCCTAGTCCCCTTCTGACGGCAAAATTATCGGCGCGGCAGGTGCTGGAGCATGCTTCTTTCCGCGGTGGGCCAATCGTTCGACCACATCGAAGCTCACCGGAATAAGGAAGATCGCCAGAATGGACGCGGCGAGCATGCCTCCAATAACGGCGGTTCCCAGCACCCGTCGCGAAATCGCGCCGGCACCTGACGCAGTCCAGAGCGGCACGCAGCCCAGGATGAATGCAAATGCTGTCATCAGAATTGGACGAAGGCGCAGCTTTGCGGCAATCAGCGCTGCCTCTTCGGCGGACTTACCTTTATCAAATTCCATCTTGGCGAACTCGACGATCAGAATGGCATTCTTCGCAGCCAGCCCGATCAGCATGACGAGTCCGATCTGCGCGTACACGTTGTTCTCCAGGCCTCGCATCCACAAGAACCAGAACTCGCCAAAAACTGCAATGGGAGTGCCCAGCAGTACACTGAAGGGCAAGGACCAACTTTCGTACTGCGCGGCCAGAATGAGGAATACAAAGAGCAGCGACATGCCGAAGATCAGCGCGGGCGACACACCCTCCGCAGCCTTCTTTTCCTGGTACGACATACCCATGTAGTCATAGCCCATCTCTGCGGGCATCGTATTCGCAAAAGTTTCTTCCAATGCCTTGAGGGCTTGACTCGAGCTGTAACCCGGCGCAGCGCTTCCATTGATCTGGGCGCATCGGTAGAGGTTGTAGCGCAGCGTGAACTCTGGTCCAGTGCGGGCTTTGATCGAAGTCAAGGCGCTGAGCGGCACCGGCTGCCCACCATCGTTCACCACATAGAACTGGCCCAGATTTTCCGCCTGAGTCCGAAAATCCCCCTCGGCTTGAACGTAGACCTGCCACTGCCTCCCGAAACGATTGAAGTAGTTGACTAACAAGCCCCCCATGAAAGTCTGCAAGGTCTTATAGACGTCCGCGAGCTGGACGCCCTGCGCGATCACTCTCGGACGGTCCACATCCACATAAACCTGCGGGACTGAGGGGAGAGCCGTCGTGTAAACCGATGCGAGTTCGGGACGTTTGCGTAATGCCCCGAGAAACGTGTCCAGGTTCTGACTCAGAAATTGTGGATCCTTCCCTGCTCGATCCTCCAACATGAAGGTGAACCCACCTGAAGCTCCCACGCCCGGGATTGCTGGCGGTGAAAAAGAGAAGGCGATCCCTTCTGTGATCTTCGAAAGCTCCCGATTCAGGTGTTGCTTAATGGCCTCATACTGTTCTTCCGGAGCTTTGCGTTCTTTCCACTCTTTGAGAGTGATCCAGTAAAAAGAGCTGTACGTATTCTGGGCCCCGCTCAACAAGCTGAACCCGAGGACGGCAGTCACCGAGTGGACGCCCGGCGTCTTCATAATCATCTCTTCAATCTTCCGTGACGCGTCATCGTTCCGTTGAAGGGATGCGGCATTCGGTAGCTGCAGGCCAGCGAACACATACCCTTGATCCTCGTCGGGCAGGAATCCCCCGGGCAGGCGCGAACCGAACCATCCCGCCGCCACAGTGACACCGAGAAGCAGAAGCATGCTCAAACCAGCCTTGCGAATCAAACCTCCGCACATGCTGACATACCCATCCGTAGTGCGGCCGAAAACCCGGTTGAACCAGCGAAAGAATGCTCCCAGGGGACCTCGACTTTCCTTGCGAGGACGCAACAACAATGCCGAAAGAGCGGGACTTAGCGACAATGCGTTGAAAGCGGAGAAGATCACAGAGATGGCGATGGTGATCGCAAATTGCTGATAAAGGCGTCCCGTAATACCTGGGATAAAGGCGGTGGGGATGAATACCGCGGCGAGGATCAGGGCAATCGCGATGACGGGTCCTGACACCTCTTCCATCGCCTTGAACGCGGCATCCTGGGGAGACAAGCCGTGCTCGATATGGTGCTCCACAGCTTCCAC
>C688J18823_10002495_pt1 | contig 11495 bp, 8 predicted proteins | sample HopSoiMetagenom1_FD_18823 | JGI IMG/M metagenome (IMG submission 18823) | reverse complement strand
CGGCGATGCGCAAGGTCGAGAGCGAACTCGCGGCCCGCGCCGCGCGGCCCCCGTTTCGTGCCGCGTTCATGTCCGCGCTCTGCGTCGCCTGGCCCGACGGCCATGTTGAGGAGTTCGAGGGCCGCGTCGACGGCGAACTGATCTTCCCGCCGCGTGGCGCGAAAGGCTTCGGCTATGACCCGATCTTTCGCCCGGATGGACACGATAAAACCTTCGGCGAGATGATGTCGGTCGAGAAGCATGCAATACCGGCGGACGGCTCGCGCGCCCTGTCGCATCGCGCCCGCGCGTTTCAGGCGCTGGCGCGGAGCTGCCTTCGTGCCGGCCCGCCCCGGGACGGCTGACACGCCGCGCGGCTTGCGGTATTCCGGCGCCGATCACCTGGATCTCAAGGAGGATACATGAAGCTCTATTTCGCGCCCGGCGCCTGTTCGCTGTCGCCGCATATCGCCTTGCTCGAAGGCGGGCTCACCGCGGATTACGAGCAAGTCGATCTCAAGGCAAAGACCCTGAAGAGCGGCGGCGATTATCGCGAGATCAATCCGAAGGGCGCGGTTCCGGCGCTGAAGACCGACGAAGGCGATGTGCTGACCGAAGGTCCGGCCATCGTGCAATACATCGCCGATCTCGCGCCGGGCAGCGAACTCGCGCCTAAGGCCGGCTCGAAGGAGCGCTACAAGCTGATGGAATGGCTGAACTTCATCTCGACCGAGCTGCACAAGACGTTCAGTCCGCTCTTTCGCCCGAATACGCCGGACGAATACAAGACGATCACGAAGGAGAACCTGGTGGGCAAATTCGAGTATGTCGATAAGAAGCTAGCCAAGACGCAGTATCTGATGGGCGACCATTTCACGGTCGCCGATGCATATCTCTACGTCATCCTGCGCTGGGCGCAGGCGATGAAGCTCGACATGTCGAAATTCGGCAATCTGAAAACGTATTTCGAACGCGTCGGCGCACGCCCGAAAGTGCAGGAAGCGTTGAAGGCCGAAGGACTAAGCTAATTAGTTGGCGCTCGCCCGCGCCACGTTCATCGCGCGCGGCGCGAATGCGTTTGTCGGCAGCTCGGTGGCGATGCGGCCGAACCCGGTGACGTAACCGGCTGACGGTGTTGCCGCCATGAGGTTGAGTTCGGCGCGCGCTGCCGCCCGCGNGGCCGATGCGGCGGGGCCGAGCACCGATTGCGTTGTCATGCGCATGACCGGAGCCTTCCCCGTTAGCGCGCGGAAGTTCGAACGATCGAGCCGCGCGGCGACGAAGTCGGCGTGGCCGGCTGCCGCTTTCGAGAGATATGGCCGCCCGAGCGCGACGGCGCGCAGACCCGGCGTGGCGCCGCCCGCGGGGGCATAGGCGAGCGCCACGGTCTGCACCGGCGACTTATCGGGTTTCGGTGTGGCTGCGCTAAGGACACTCGCGAACGGAGATGTGCGCGGCTCGCGGCCCTGCGTCGCATCGAGAAGGCCGCGGATGGCGGCGCTGCCGTCGAGGGAAGTGTCGAGTGCATAGGCGGCGACGGCGCGCGGGATCGGCTTGGCAATCACCGTCGCGAGTTGAACCGGCCGGGTTGGCGGCATCGGGATTGAGGCGGTGGTCAGCTCGCCCGGGCGGCGCGGCGGCATCGGCAGCGCTGCCAGCGGCGCGGTGACGGACTCCGTCGGCTCAAGCGCGGAGTGCCTGGTATTGGTCGGCGCGGCCGGGGGTGCGGAGGACATGTAAGTCTCACCCCGCGGCAAGTTGCGCTCGGCCTGCTGGATCGGGCGCGGCGTCTCGCCGCGATAGGCTTGGGCTACAAACAGATTGCGACCGCCATCCTCCGGCTCAGCCGAGGCGACCTGCGTCGGGGCCCCGCGCGAGGGCGCGGCCCCGACCTCTGTGCGGTTGCCGGCCCAGCCGCGCCGCGGCGCTGGCGCCTCCGTCGAGGAGTCGTCCTCCTCGTCGCGGCCGCCGCCGAACAGGAAGGCGAAGAAGCCTTTGCCGGTTCTCGGCGCGTCTTGGGCGATGCCGCCGGTCGCCTCGATCTCGGCACGCGCCTCGTCGTAGCGCGCAAGCGTGCGGCCATCGGCGGCGAGATGCACGGTCTTGCCGTCGGGAAAGAGCCGGGCGAGCTGATCGTAAGACATGCGCGGCCAGGCGCGCACGCTGCCGACGTCGAGATGGACGAAGTTCGAGGCGCCGTAATAGCCGACGCCGCCGCGCTGCAGCTTCATGCCGATTTCGCGGACTTTCTCCATCGACATGTTCGGCATCGTCGTATCCATCGCCTTGCCGAGCATGTGCTGGGAATGTTCGGCAACCGCCCGCGAGCGGCGGCGCAGCGCCGCGTTGGTCTTGGGCGAACGATAGGCCGAGACGACGACAACCGGATCGTCCGCGGAATTGCCGCCGGCGTTCCGGTAGGTTTCCCAGACGACATCGAAGAGGCGCGCGTCCATCTTCGTCGGCTCGTCGGTGCGCCAGTCGCGCAGGAACCAGTTCAGCTTCTCGAGCGCGGCAGAATCGTACCGGCCGTTGACCCGGTAGGTCGCGGCGATCGATTCCTTAGTGTGCGAATGGAGGAGGTAGATCGTGCGGGTGTCGCCGTTGGCGATGCAGGTCTCGGTCGAGCCCGGGATCAGCGCGGCGAAGAGCGCCGCCAGGGGGCCCAGCCATGCGGAAAGACGCGCATATTTGCGGAACGACCGAGACTGGCTCTGTTGCAAACTGGTCTCGGCTCCTGCCCTGCCGCCGGGCGATGGTAATAGTGATAGGTGGCCGAAAATTCTTGACGCGTCGTTAACGATTACGCCGCGCCGGCCAGTTTTCGGGCGGGTGTCGCTCTAGAGACACAAATGGGCGAAATATGGCCGAGCTTGGGGCTGCCCTTGGGCCTGCGCGGCCTTAGCCGGCGCTCGCCTCGGCAGAAAGCCGAACGCCGCCCCATGCGGTCGCGTAATCGGGTGTCCGGACATGCCCCTCCGCCCGTGCGAAGCCGCGCAAGAAGCTCGCGATTTCAGCGTCGTCCAACCAGCCCTGGACCCGCTCGTTCACGAGCTGGTTCGGCGGATATTTTGCGTAGCCGCAATAGCAGTCGGTAACGAACTGGCGCAGATTCCAAAAGTCACCGAGGCCCGTCCCGAAGGAGAATTGCGCGCCTTTGAAAACATAGCTTCCCTGAATGCCATAGTGCTCGGCGATTTCCGGATAGACGGGATAGACGGCACCGCGCACGAGATCGTCGACGGCGTAATCATCGAAGTTGACGGGCTTCATCGGAGCGCCCGCCCGCTGCATGAGCTGGCGGGCAAAATCAAAGAAGACGAACGGTTTTGGATGCAGGCTCGAATACATGAAGCAGCCGCGGCGCGTCCAGCGCAAAAGGTCCTCACGGAGATCGAGCGAGAATTTCCGTCCCTCGTTCAACAGAGCTTCGGTCGCACCATTCCAGACGTCGAAATAACCGACAATGTCGAACACGTCGCGATTGAACAATTTGAGCGCCGCGTCGACCGGCAATCCCGCTCGGTAGGCGAAGAATGCGAGCGCCGAATGATACGGGCCGATCGGACCGTTGATCGGTGCATCGCCTTTTGCCGCATTGTGCACGTAAACCTGATCGGGGTGAAAGCCGGTGAAGATCAGAGTTGGCAATAAGATCGGGTCCCTCAACTCTTGCAGAATGGGCTCGGCCGATCCGCCACGCACGTAACCCGGACCGAACGGCTGAAAAAATACGTAATCGTAAAGTTTCAACGCGCGTGCCAGCATCTTGACATTGATCCACGACTTGAAAAGGACGGGGAAGCGGTGGACCGTGGCATTAAGGTTGAGCAGCTTCATCGCGTAGGCGAGGCCAAAACTCTGGCAATTGGCGACAACCGCGATGCGCGGGCCAGCGCACGGCTGTCGCAGCGCTTTGCTTCGTAAGCTGCCGATAACCCGCCGGTCGAGTGAAGTCAGCCACATTGCTCAAACCCACTCACATTGCCACGGCGGCTGGATTATCCGACGCCGCCATTCCAATTGATTGGCGCTTTCGGGCATGAGGTTGCATCCTCACGGCGACAAGCGGCCCGGTCACCTATCCTACGGCTACCCTCGGCGCAAGCTCCGGAGATGCCGCGCGATGCCAACCCGGCGTGAGACTTCTCTTTGCCAATCCGAACTCGTTCAAAAACGAGCAAATCTCAGTGTTTTGCAGCCAGCCCTGCACTCTTTCATTGGTAAGCGCTTCCCTATTGTGGCGCGCGTAGATGCGATAGGACTCGCGGACGAACGCTTGAAGATCCCAGAACGTGCCGATGTTTAGTCCTCCGCGAGAAGGCTTAGGGGCTTTGAAGACGTAGCTGCCTGCGATCCCGAACCGCTCCGCAATCTCGGGGTAAACCGGGAAGATAGTGTCCCGCGCGAGTTCATTGAGGGCATAGTGGTCGAAGTCGAGGGTCTTCCACGATATTCCGGCGTGATCGAGCAAATGACGCGCGACGTCGAAGAGAACGTACGCTTTCGGGTGGTTGATCGAGTACATGAAACAGCCGGCGCGGCGGGTCCAGCCGATGAAATCCGCACCCAGCTTTATCCCATAGGATGTTGTGAGTTCGAGCAACTGCGTGCTGGCCGGCTCCCAGAGATCGAAGTAACCGAGTAGATGGTAGACTTCGCGCTGATATAGCCGGAGCGCCGACTCGGCCGTTAATCCCGCCCGATAAGCGAACAATGCCAGCGCCGAATGGTGCTGGCCGATCGGCCCTGAAACAAATGCGTCGCCCCTCGATCGGTCGTGAACGAAAATCGAGTCCGGATGATAGGCGCCGAACAGGAGCGAGGGATATCTGGTTACGTTCGAGAGTTCGCTGCACAAGAAATCCGACGATCCGCCGCGGACAAACCCCTCACCAAAATCCTGCAGAAACACGCGATCATAGGTCCGAAGCGCACGAACCAGCATATTGCCGGTGATTTTCGCTTTGGTCTGGATTGGATAGTGGTGAACCGTGGCGCTTACATCGAGGAGCTTTATCGCATAGGCGAGATCGAAGCTTTGGCAATTTCCGAGGACAGCAATGCGCGGCCCCGGCTTTTGGCGCCCCACGGCAGCGTCCTTCAGGGTTGCCAGGACACGCCGGTCGAGGTTGGACAGGAACATAGAGACTAGGCGATCGGCTTTGTGGTAGCGGCAATCGGTGTATTTCGTCGCGAGATCGCCCGATTTGAGCCGGATGATCTTCGCCCAAGTGCCCAGAGATTAAGGCAAATCTAGGAGATTTCCCTTGGCCGAGTCCCTGAACCCATACCGCTCGCTGCCCGAGCACCGCTTTTGGCGGAAGTCCATCGCCAGTCTGCCGCCTTTTGCGATCGATCCGATGACGGGGGTGCCGTTCAAGATCGGACCGACAGACAAGGTCGCGACCGGCGGCAGCTGCTTTGCCCAGCGCATCGCCCAGGGGCTGCAGGCGAGCGGCTTCCATTATTTCGTCGCCGAGAAGGGGCCGGAGCACCTGCCGCCGGAAGCCGCTTATGAGAGCGGCTACGGCGTCTATTCCGCGCGCTACGGCAATCTCTATACAACGCGCCAATTGGTGCAGCTCTTCGATCGCGCCTACGGGCAGTTCAAGCCGAAGCTCGAATATTGGACCCGGCCGGACGGCCGCTATGTCGATCCCTACCGTCCCCAAGCCGTTCCCGAAGGTTTTGCCAGCGCCGAAGACGTGATCGCCGACCGTGAGCCGCATTTTGCCGCGGTGCGTCGCGTTTTCGAAGAGCTCGATGTTTTCGTCTTCACCTTCGGCCTCACCGAGGGATGGCTGGTGAAGGAAGACGGCGCCGCCCTGCAGCTTGCGCCTGGCGTTTCCGGCGGCGAGTTCGATACCGACAAATATCTCTTCTGGAATGCGCGTCCGCACGAGGTCGCATCGGATTTCATCGCCTTTGTCGACCGGCTGCGTAGCGTCAATCCGAAGTCTAAAATCGTCGTCAGCGTGTCGCCGGTGCCGATGATCGCGACATACGAGAACCGCCACGTGCTTGTGTCGAACAGCTACACGAAATCGGCGCTGCGCTGCGCCGGCGATGAAGTTGCATCGGCGCGTCCGAACATTTCGTACTTTCCATCTTATGAAATGTGCACGGGCTCGGTGAACGGCGCGCAATATTACAACGAGGATCAACGCACCATCTCGCAGACCGGCATCAACGTCGTGATGAAGCTGTTCTTCGATCACTATACCGAGGGCAAAGCGTCGCGCCGCTCCAACGTGCATGCGCTGAAGATCGATGTCGCCCGGGAGAGTGCCGAAGCGGCGAAGGTCGTCTGCGACGAGGAGGCGATCGAGGCGGCTTAGCGCGTCTTCGCGTGGTGATAGTCACGAGCTTAACCGCGCCGCTCCCGACAGAGCGCACGCACGTTTTCCTGCTGCCCCTCGGGCAGGCGCGTGGCGAGGCCTCGCTGCCGGCGACCGGCATCGAGCGGGCTGAGGCGGCGGCACTTCATCCGCCGTTGCGCCAGGCCTTTCTGGCGCGCCGGCGGCTCTTACGCGGAGCGGTCGCGCTGCGGCTCGGCATTGCGCCGGGCGACGTTGTCATCGCGAGAGACGCCCACGGCGCGCCGCGGGTCACCTCGGCGCGCGAGCCGCTTTTCGTGTCGCTCGCCGCGCGCGGCGAACTCGTGGCGCTCTCGGTCTCGGATTGCCCGGTTGGCGTCGATGTCGAGATCGTGGAGGCAAATCCGCCCGAGCCGGCTTGGACCATCCTGCACGCGCGCGAGCGCGAGTGGCTCGCCAAGCAGAGCGGCGACGAGCGGGCCCAAAGCTTCCTCGAACTGTGGTGCGCCAAGGAGGCTTATTTCAAGGCGATCGGCCTCGGACTTCGGCGGGAGCCGGCCGAGATCGCCGTCTTGCTCGATGAACGCGACCGGCTCGCCATCGAAGATGCGGGCCACCCGGTCGAGCTGGGAGAGGGTTGCGTCACCCGCACTAAGGCGTACGGCACCCCGGCCATCCTCGCCTGCACCGTCCTCGCCTGCTAACCCACGCGGGGCATAAGGGAACTGCGGCGCTTACATCGCCATTGTTGAATGGATAGTCCCCGCGGGTACGCGCAACCATGGAACATATCGACCCGACAAAATTTGCCGCGGCGCCACTCGAGCCGGAGGCAGCCGCGAAAGCAGCCGGCCTTCGCTATGTCGACGACTCCCTGCCGGGCTTTTCCCGCAAGAAGGTCGGCACCGGCTTCGGTTATCGCGACACCGACGGCAGGGTCATCCGCGACCCGAAGGTCATAAGGCGTCTCCGCTCAATCGGCATTCCGCCCGCCTATACCGACGTGTGGATCTGTCCCGATCCGCGCGGCCACATTCAGGCGACCGGCCGGGATGCGAAGGGCCGCAAACAGTACCGTTACCACACGCGCTGGAGCGAAATCCGCGATTCGACGAAATACGCGCACATGCTCGAATTCGCCCACGCGCTGCCGAAAATCCGCGCGCGTATCGATGCCGATATGAAGCGGCAGGGCTTGCCGCGCGAGAAAGTGCTCGCAACCGTCGTTAATCTCCTGGAGACGACGCTGATCCGCGTCGGCAACGAAGATTACGTCAAGGAGAACAAAAGCTACGGACTGACCACGCTGCGCAACCGCCATGTCGATGTCGATGGCAAGGGGCTGCGCTTCGAATTCAAAGGCAAGAGCGGCAAGCTGTGGAAACTAAAGGTCGAGAACCGCCGCGTCGCTAAAATCGTGAAGGCCTGCCAGGAGCTGCCAGGCCAGAACCTCTTCCAGTATCTCGACGAGAACAACGAGCGGCAGGAAGTGACGTCCTCCGACGTTAACGATTACCTGCGCGAGATTAGCGGGCTCGACATCACGGCCAAGGATTTCCGCACCTGGGCGGGCACGGTGCTCGCGGCGATGGCCTTGTCCGAATTCGAGGCGGTCGACAGCCACGCGCGCGCCAAAAAGAACATCAAGGCTGCGATCGAGCGGGTCTCCTCACGCCTCGGCAATACGCCGACCATCTGCCGCAAATGCTACGTGCATCCGGAAGTGTTCAACTCCTATCTCGACGGTAATTTGCTTGCGGACATCAAGCAGGAGGTCGAGGAGGAATTGAAGCAGGATATTGCTGACCTGCGTCCGGAAGAGGCGGCGCTGCTTGCTCTGTTGCACAAGCGGCTCGGCAAGGAGCTTAAGAAGCCAGAAGTCAGGGAAAGCCGCCGCAAGGCGAAAGAAGCGGCTTAGCGCCGGTCGCGACGCGCAACGATTGCCGCCCGTAGCCGATCCGGCGTCACCGGCACGCGATACATGCGCACGCCCGTCGCATGGTGGATCGCATTCAAAATCGCCGGTGCCGTCGGGATGAGCGCCTGCTCGCCAATACCCTTGGCGCCGAACGGCCCAAGCGGCGACGCATCCTCGATCAAAATGGACTCGATCGGCGGCACATCGCCGATTGTCGGGATGAGATAATCGTGCAGGTTCTCGCCGCGGCCGGGAAAAAACTCTTCCATCAGCGCCAAACCAAGGCCTTGCGCGATTCCACCCTCGATCTGGCCCTCGACCAGCGTCGGATTGATCGCACGTCCGACATCGTGCGCCGCCGTGATTTTCAGGACCTTCACCGTGCCGAGCGCGGTGTCAATTTCCACTTCCGCCATATGCGCGCCGAAGCCGAAGACCGCATAAGGCACCCCCTGTCCGTTCTCATCGAGCGGCGATGTCGGCGGGTCGAATGTTTCCTCTGCACAAAGCACATAGCCGCCATCATCGGTTTTCAGCGCCGCGAGGTCGATGTTCCGGATGGTTTCGCCCTCGCTCATTGCCAACCGGCCTGCATCGAAGTGTAACGCGGCATCCGGCCCTGCATTGGCCAGCCGCAAAATCTTCGCGCGCAAGGCTTGCCCCGCAAGAAATGCGGCTTTGCCCGTGACAAAGGTCTGGCGCGAGGCGGAGGTCTTGCCGCAATCCGGCGTGAGATCCGTGTCGGCTGATACGAGATCGATCGCGTCGAGATCGACCCCAAGGGCATCTGCAGCGATCTGCGCGATCACAGTGTTGGAACCCTGGCCGATATCGACCGCACCCTGGTGGAGTGCGACGCGGCCCCCGCGCGTGATGCCGATGCGGATCGTCGAGGGATTCGAGAGCGAGGTGTTGCCGCAGCCGTACCACATGCCGGCAAGCCCGACGCCGCGGCGTGTCGGACCGGGGGCATTTGCGTTGAACTTCTCTGCAGCCCATCGCGCACGACGCCACGGTTCGCGCAGGGCTTCGAGACAAGTCTTTATGCCGACGCCCGCGCCGAGCACCTGCCCCGTGACGGTCGGGGTTTCTGCCGTGAGCGCGTTCTGAATACGGAACTCGAGCGGATCATTGCCGAGCCGCAGAGCCAGCTCGTCGAAGAGCTGCTCTTGCGCGACGGCCATCTGCGGCACACCGAACCCGCGAAACGCGCCGGAGGGTACGCAGTGCGTATGAATGGCGCGCGTTACCGCGCGATAATGCGGAACGACATAGGGCCCCGACGCATGCACCGGCACGCGATTGGCGACCGTCGGTCCCCATGAGGCATACGCGCCGGTATTGAAATCCCCGGCAAAATCAACGCCGACCAGCTTGCCGTCGCGTTTGGCGCCGACGCGCATCCGAATTGACGCGGGATGGCGCTTTGTCGTCGAGACAATCGATTCCGGACGGCTGTAGATCATCGCGACGGGACGATCTAGATGCCACGCAGCAACCGCAACAAAAGGCTGGATTGAGAGGTCGAGCTTGGAGCCGAAGCCACCACCTACGGCAGTCGGGACGATCCGGACATCTTCCTGCGGGATTCCTAGAATCGCGGCAACGTCGTCGCGGTCCATGTAAGGCGACTGCGTGCAGGCCGTGACTTCCATGCGATCGCCCACACGCCGCGCAAAACCCGCTTCCGGCTCGATATAAGCGTGCTCGACAAAGCCGGTCTCGAACGCCCCCTCGACGACCACATCGGCGGATGCAAGGGCGTCATCAACATTGCCGCAGATCACGCGTCCACCGACGAGGACATTTTGCGCACGGCCAGAATGGATGAGCGGCGCTGAATCGGCGAGCGCCTCGTCGATCGTGAGCAGCGCAGGGAGCGCCTCCCATGTGATCGGAAACTGGGCCATGTCGAGCGCCGCGAGCGCGTCGGGTTCCCCGACAATACCGGCAACGGCCTCGCCTTTGAATCGCGTCTCTCCACCGGCGAATACGGGCTGGTCGGCGAATGGGGCTATCACGCCGAAGCAATTTCGGCCGGGCACGTCGGCAGCAGTGAAGACGCGCATAATGCCAGCATGCGCGGCGATGAAACCTTCGATGTCGCCGAACACGAATTTCGCATGGTGATGCGACGAGCGGACGGCGCGGCAGATAAGACAGTCCGCTGGAATTGCATCGGCCCCAAACAAGTCGCGGCCGCTGATTTTCGCTTCGCCGTCGAGACGCCGCAGGCGCTGGCCGACCGCCTTGCGAGATGCGATGGGCCTGCTGGCGATCTCAGCTTTGTGCGCGGCGTCATGCACCGCCGCGATGATCTTGCGATAGCCCGTGCAACGGCAAAGCACACCGCCAAGCGCATCGCAGATTTCTGCTTCGCTCGGCTCCTCCACGTGGTCAAGCAAAGCGGCTGCGCTGACCAGCATGCCGGGTGTGCAGATGCCGCATTGCGCCGCGCCATGATCGTGAAAGGCGCGCCGCAAGGCGCCGCCTCTCCGGGTCTGCGACGGCAAACCTTCAACGGTGGTGATCTCGTATCCGCCGACCTGCCCCGCCGCCGTTAGACAGGAACAGACCGGCGCGCCGTCGACAAGGACTGTGCAGGCGCCGCAATCGCCGGCATCGCAGCCGATCTTCGTGCCGATCAGGCCGAGATCATCGCGCAAGACCTGCGACAGCCGTTTCGTCGCGGCGGAGGCGACGCGCACCTCTTTGCCGTTGACGCTAAACGAAAGCAGCGGCGCGACATCAAGCATGCGGGTGCGCCTCGGACGCTTGGATGAGCGCCCGTCGGATCAGCTCGCGCGCGGCGTCCATGCGATAGGCCGCGGTTGCGCGGACGTCATCGATCGGCGTAAGCGGGGCGAGTTCGTCCGCACTGATCGTGCGCGCAACATCTGCTTCGATGCTCTGGCCGCGCAGCCGCGCCTCTAGTGCCGGCAATCGCGCGGCGACAAGAGAGGCTGAGCCGACGGCGATCCGCGCGTCGCAGATCGTGTGATCCGGAGCCCAATCCACCACCACGGCCACCATCGCGATCGAGATAACGAGATAGCGCCGCGCCCCGAGCTTCAAGAAGGCTGAGCGGGCGCAGGCATGCGGCTCCGGAACGACCACTGCTGACAAGATTTCATCCGGCGCCCGCGCGGTGTGGCGATTGCCGAGGATGAAATCGGCGAGCGCAAGCCGCCGCATGCCGCAGCTCGAGGCGAGCTCGACATCGGCATCGAGCGCTAGCAGCGGCGGAACGCCGTCGGCCGCGGGCGAAGCATTACAGA
>C688J18823_10002494_pt1 | contig 11496 bp, 12 predicted proteins | sample HopSoiMetagenom1_FD_18823 | JGI IMG/M metagenome (IMG submission 18823) | reverse complement strand
AGGCCATTGGCGACACGAAGGAGAAGGACTCCATGCGGCCGCTGTTGGTGGCGACAAAGGCCTCCTGCAGCGTATTCGGATCCTCCGCCACGTGGCCGATCACGCCGCTCACGAACCAGCCGCCCACCACGACGAGACCCGTGACCACGCCGCCCAGCGTGTAGTCGAAGCTCGAGCGGAATTGCTTGCTCGCATACACAAATACGAGCAGCGCGCCAGCAACGATGGCCGCCAGGACGGCGCGATGGATGCCGATCAGCGACGGCAGATCCTGCGCCGCGGGAAGCGTGACAGCGGCCTTCTCCAGCACGCCGACGCGGAACGCGCCCAGGATGCCGCGCAGCGTCATGTAGGCGGCGATGCCGAGGAACACATAGACGATGAGGGACTTGAGATTGCCGGCGCCGACGCGGATCAACGTCTTCGAGCCGCAACCGGAGCCGAGCGTCATGCCGATGCCGAAGAGAAGGCCGCCGACGATGTAGGAGAGCCAGGTGAAATTCGGCGTGGTGTAGATCGACTTCGAGTAGTCGACCAGGCCCGCGAGCGCCAGCGCCTGCGCGCCGACGATCGCCACCGCGATGGCGAGGAGCCACATGCGCATGCGCGACAGGTCGCCCATGTTCACCCAATCCGACACGGCGCCCATGGTGCAGAAGTGGGTCTTGTTGCCGACCGCGCCGAAGATGAAAGCGAGAATGAAGGCACCGCCGGTCACGTAAGGGACCAGCGCTGCCGGATTAGCGTCGGTCAACGTTTAGAGAATGCCGCGAGCCGCTGCTTCGCGCTCGCGGCGGCGCCGCTCTTCGGATACTTGGACAGCAGCTCTTCGAGCGTTTTCTGCGCGTTACGGCGATCGCCCATCGTTTCCTGCGCGCTGGCGATGCTGAGCATCGCATCGGGCGCCTTCTCGCTGTCGGGCCACGACGCGAGGAGCTTCCTCTGCGCGGCGATGGCCGACTTGTAGTCGCGCTGGCCGGAGTGAGCCATTCCGATCCAGTACTGCGAGTTCGGCGCAAGCTTGCTGTTGGGATAGGTGACGAGGAAGCCCTGCATCGCCGACACGGCGAGCGAATAGTTGCCGAGCTTGAACTGGTCGAGCGCGGCCTGGTAGGCCTTGGTCTCCGCCGGCGACACCTCCTCGCTCGTGGCGGCGGCGCCCACGCCCAGCGCCGCAGCACCGACTCCGGGCAGTCCGGGTGCGGCGCCGCTCGGCGCGGCGGCCGCTTGCTCGCGGCCCGACTCGAGCTTGCGAAGGCGGGTGTCTATGTCCAGGTATAAATCCTTCTGCCGGCGATCGGCCGTCTCCGCCGTGTTGGCGAGCACCTCGAGCTGGCCGCGCATGCGGGCCATCTCGTTCCGGAGCGCCTCGAGCTGCGCGGACATGTCGATCAGCACGCTGCGATCGGAGGCGGAGCTGACCGCCGCATCGATGGCCTTCAGGCGGTCGTCGACCTTGCGCTGGTTCTCCGCGACCTCGCTACGCAGCCGGTCGATGCGCTTGCGCGCCTCGTCGTCTTCGAAAAGGGCGTAGGCCGGCCGCGCGGCGCACAAGGCCGTCGCGAGGAGAAAGAGAGCGGTCGCGAGCCGGCGCGGCATGTGGATCAATACTCGCCGCTATACAGCATGTCGCCGCGGCGGTTCTTCGCCCAGCAATCCTCGGCGGCGTTGGTGCAGACCGGCTTTTCCTCGCCGAGGCTCACCGACTCGATCTGGTCTTCGCGCGCGCCGAGCAGCGTGAGCAGCTTCTTCACGCTGTCGGAGCGGCGCTGGCCGAGGCCGACGTTGTACTCGCGGCTGCCGCGGTCGTCCGCGTTGCCCTGGATCAGCATCTTGGCGCTCGGGTTGTCCTTCAGGAACTTGGCGTGCGCCTCGACGAGCTTGCGATACTCGTCCTTCACGTCGAACTTGTCGTAGTCGAAGTACACCGAGCGCCGCGACAGGATGTTGTTCGGATCCTTCAGCACGGCGAACGGCGAGGCGGCGGCGCTCTTGCCGGTCTCGACCTTGGTCACCGGCTGCTGCGGCACCGGCGTCGGCGAAGCGGTCGCGCCCGGCTTGGTGCCGGTCACCGGCGCGGCGGCGGCGGGCTTTTGGTCTTCGGTGGTCGCGCACGCGCCGAGCAGTACGGCGCAGGCGATCAGTGAACAGGTGATGGCACGCATGGCTTCTCCTCGCTTATTCGACAAAGGGTCCCCAGGCCGGCTCGCGCACGTCGCCGGCCGCGGTGCTTAGGCGTTGCTTCATCCGCCCGTCGGCCGAGACCGCCGAGAGCACGCCGCGTCCGCCGAGCACGGTCGCGAGCAGGATCATGCGGCCGTTGGGCGAGAAGCTGGGCGATTCGTCATGCTCGCTGTCGGTAAGGATCTGGGCCTGGCGGGTCGAAAGGTCGAGCAGGGCGACCTGAAACTTGCCCGCGTTGCGCGTGATGTACGCAAGTGTTTTTCCATCGGGGCTTATTCTCGGCGAGACATTATAGCTCCCCTCGAAGGTGACGCGCTGCGGCTCGCCACCGGTCGCCGGCATGCGGTAGATCTGCGGGCTGCCGCCCCGGTCGGAAGTGAAGTAAATCGACTGCCCGTCGGGCGTGAAGCGCGGCTCGGTGTCGATGCCGGTCGAGCTGGCGAGGCGCCGCACGCCGCTGCCGTCGGCGTTCACCATGAAAAGCTGCGAGCCGCCCTCGCGGGAAAGGACCACGGCGAGGCGGCTGCCGTCGGGCGTCCAGGCCGGCGCGGAGTTGGAGCCCTTGAAGTTGGCCACCACGTGGCGCTTGCCGTCGGAAAGCGTGTGCACGTAGACCACNGGCTTCTTGTTCTCGAAGGAGACGTACGCCAGGCGTTTGCCGTCCGGCGCCCACACCGGCGAGATGATCGGCTCGAACGAGGCGAGCGCGGTCTCCTGCCCGGCGCCGTCGGCGTCGGCGATCTGCAGCTCGTAGCGGTTGCCGCGCTTCACCACGTAGGCGATGCGCGTGGAGAACACGCCCTTCTCGCCGGTCAGCTTCTCGTAGACGAAGTCGGCGATGCGATGCGCGGTGACGCGGGTCTGCTCCTTGGCGAACGTGAAGCCAAGGCCGCCGATCGGCTTTTGCTTCACCACGTCATACAGGCGGAAGCTCGCGTCGAAGCGGCCGTCGGGCCGCGGCGTGACCGAGCCGACGACCAGCGCATCCGCGAGGCGCGAGCGCCACTCTGCGTAGTTGACGTTGGCGTTCTCGTTCGGCTCGGGGTTGAGCGGCGGCAGCTCGAGCCCGCGGAAGAGGCCGCTCCTCTCGAGGTCCGCGCGCACGATGGTGCTGATGCCCGGCGGCAGCACCTTCTCGCCGGCGAGCGGGGCGATGGCGATGGGGATGCGCTGCGCGCCGGCTCCGGTGATCTCGATGGCGAGCTGTGCGCACGCCAAGGGCAGCCAGGCGAGCAGTACTGCGGTAAGACCGATCCGTCTAAGCATCAAGCGAACATCCTCCCGGAACTATCGATCCTGTGGATGGAATTTTAGTTCCAGGTCCCGGCGAAAAACGCTGCGGTCGTCGGGCATGGGCAGCGGCGAGGACTTCATGATCGCGCGCTCCACCGCGTCGTCGTAGGCCGGGTGTCCGCTCGACTTGCGCTTGCGCACCGTGAGCACCTCGCCGGTGGGCAGGAGCGCGACGTCGAATATGGCCTCCGGGTTCCCTGGAATGTCCTGCGGCAGGATGATGTTGCTGCGGACCTTGCCGCGGATCTTGTCCGACCAGCTGGCAAGCGCCTTCTGCAGGGCGGCCGCCTGCTGCCGGGCGATCAGCTCGCGCATCTGGCGCTCCTGGCGCTCGCGCTCCTGGGTCGCGAACTGCTGCTGCTCGCGCGCCATCTGCTCGCGCATCGTCTTGTCGAAAGTGGGATCGGCCTTCGGCTTGGGTTTGGGCTTCGCCTCGATCTTTGGCTCGGGCTTGGGCTTCGGCTTGGGTTTCTCGGGCAGCGCGATCTCCGGCTTCTTCAGCTCGGGCTCAGGCTCCGGCTTAACCACCACCGGCGGCGGCGGCTTCGGTTGCTCGACCACCGGCGCAGGCGGCGCCGGGGGCGGCGGCTCCCATAGCTCGACTTCCACCGTGACCGGCGGTGAGCTCTGGAAGCGCACGCCGAGGAATAGCACCGCGATCAGCACCACGTGCGTGAACGCCGACAAGGCGACTGACGGTCCAAGCGCCGGTTCGCGCCGGCCGTAGGACAGCGTGGCCGCCGTCACTGGGAGAGCTTCACCTGCAGGCCGACGCGGCTCACGCCCTGCTTCTTCAGCTCGTCCATCACCTGGAGCACGGCTTCGTAGCGCGCGTCCTTGTCGCCGCCGACCAGTACCGAAATGTCGGCATCCTTGCCGCGCGCCTGCTTGATCGCGTCGGCGAGCTCGCCGCGCGATATCGTGCGCTCGCTGACGATGGCGCCGGAGCGGTCGCGCGCGCGAACGACGAGGCCGCGGTCGGCCTTGACGAACACCTCGAGCGGCACGACCTTGGGCTGGCCCGCCTTCGACACCGTCGGCAGGTCGATGACCGCCGGCGTGACCAGCGGCGCGGTCACCATGAAGATCACCAGGAGCACGAGCATCACGTCGACGTACGGCACGATGTTGATCTCGTGCATGGGGCCGCGCCGACGGGCCGAAGGCATTTCTACTTCACCGCTTGGCGATGGAGGATGTTCGAGAACTCTTCCATGAAGCTCTCGAAGCGGTTGCCGAGGCGCTCGACGTCGTGCGAGTAGCGGTTATAGGCCACCACCGCCGGAATGGCGGCGAACAGGCCGATCGCGGTGGCGACCAGCGCTTCCGCGATGCCGGGGGCGACCTGCGCGAGGGTCGCCTGCTGCACGTTGGCGAGGCTGCGGAACGCATGCATGATGCCCCACACCGTGCCGAACAGGCCGACATAGGGGCTCACCGAGCCGGTGGAGGCCAGGAACGCGAGGTGGCGCTCGAGGAAATCCATTTCGCGCTGGAACGTGGCGCGCATGGCGCGCCTCGCCCCGTCGACCATGTCGGAGGGCTCGGTCTCGCCGCGCTGGCCGCGCAGCTTGGCGAACTCGCGGTAGCCGGCCTCGAAGATGCGCTCCAGCGAGCCGATGCTGTGCCGGTGATTCACCGCGCCCTGGTAGAGCGCATTCAGGTCCTGCCCGCCCCAGAACTCGCGCTCGAACTTGAGCGTCTGGGCCACCGCGCGGCGGATCACGTAGAACTTCTGGAAGATGAACATCCAGGACATGAAAGAAACCAGCAGCAGGATCGCCATCACGAACTTGACGACGATGCTCGCGTGGACGATCAGCGTCCAGATGTCGAGGTCTTGGGTAAGGTTCATTTGAGGGCTTGTTCGAGTTCCATCGGCATGCGCACCGGCTTCATGCGGGCTCGGTCCACGACGGCGAGGGTCACCTCGGCCTCGACCAAGAGAACGTCCGAGCGCGCCACCCGTTGACGGAAGACCACGCTCGCGCGGCCGATTTTAACCACTTCGGCACTCACCGAGACGAGCTCGTTCAGCCGGGCGGCCTGGTGGTATTTCACGCTGATCGTGGAGACCATGATCTGCACGCCGCGCTCCTCGGCCATGCGGGCGAGGTCCACGCCCGCCTCGTTCAGGAGCTCGGTGCGCGCGCGCTCCATGAAGGCGAGATATTGCGCATGGAACACCACGCCGCCCGCGTCCGTGTCCTGGTAGTAGACGCGGAGCGGAAGGCTTAAGGATCGGATAACAGATCCCGTGATACGGCGGGGGTGGTAATGCCGAAGTGCCGATACGCGGCGAGCGTCGCCATGCGGCCGCGCGGCGTCCTCTGCAGGTAGCCCTGCTGGATGAGGTAGGGCTCGAGCACGTCCTCGATGGTCTCGGCGTCCTCGCCGATCGCGTGCGCGAGGTTGTCGAGTCCCACCGGGCCGCCGGAGAACTTCTCGATCACCGCGAGGAGCAGTTTGCGGTCCAGGATGTCGAAGCCGAGCGCGTCCACGTCGAGCATCTTCAGCGCGGCCTCGGCGATCGCCTTCGTGACGCGTCCATCGGCCTTCACCTGCGCGTAGTCCCGCACGCGGCGCAAAACCCGATTCGCCACGCGCGGCGTGCCGCGCGATCGGCAGGCGATCTCGCGCGCCCCGTCGTCGTTCAGCTCCACTTTCAACAACCGCGCCGAGCGCTTCACGATGATGGTGAGCTCAGCCTCGGTGTAGAACTCGAGCCGCGCGACGATGCCGAAGCGCTCGCGCAGCGGATTGGTGAGCATGCCGGCGCGCGTGGTCGCGCCCACCAGCGTGAAGGGCGGCAGGTCGAGCTTGATCGAGCGTGCCGCCGGGCCTTCGCCGATCATGATGTCGAGCTGGTAGTCCTCGAGCGCCGGATACAGGATCTCTTCCACCACCGGCGAGAGGCGATGGATCTCGTCGATGAAGAGCACATCGCGCGGCTCGAGGTTGGTGAGAAGCGCGGCGAGGTCGCCCGGGCGCTCGAGCACCGGACCCGAGGTCTGCTTGAGATTCACGCCGAGCTCGCGCGAGACGATGTGCGCGAGCGTGGTCTTGCCGAGGCCCGGCGGACCGAAGAGCAGCAGGTGGTCTAGGGCCTCGGCGCGCTGGCGCGCCGCCTGGATGAAGATCTCCAGCTGGCCGCGCACTTTTTCCTGCCCGACGTACTCGGCGAGCGTCGCCGGCCTGAGCGAGCGCTCGATCTCGCCTTCCTGCGGCGAAGAGGGCCGCGCCGAAATCAGCCGATCCGTTTCAACTGTCATTTCTACAATCCCCGCGCATTATGCGACCCGGCGTTGCATGCACGCGACGCTCGCGACGCAGTGCCTTGACAGCGCGCTTGCCGCGCCTGAAGAATGCCCCACCGTTCTCTCTAATACCACAGGGGAACGCAAATAAGTCGCCGAAACAAGGGGTTCATTGCAGTCACATCTGGGAGATAACGAATGAAGAAGATTCTGGCAGTAGTGGCAGTCGCAGCGGTGTTTCCGGTCAGCGCCATGGCCGCTGGTGAGAACAACATCGGCTCGTGCGGCTGGGGTTCCAAGCTGTTCGATGGCCAGGCGGGCGTTGCCCCGCAGGTGCTCGCGGTCACGACCAACGGCACGTTCGGCAACCAGACGTTCGGCATCACGTTCGGCACGTCGGGCTGCACGCAGGATGGCGCGGTGAAGTCGAGCTGGAAGACCGCCCTCTTCATCGACGGCAACAAGGAAATGCTGGCCCGCGACATGTCGGTCGGCTCCGGCGAAACCCTCGACTCGCTCGCGCACCTGATGGGCGTAGAGGCACAGGACCGCGACGCGTTCAACCGCGTGGCGAAGCAGAACCTGTCGAAGATCTTCGCGGCTGACTCGACCAACGACATCATGGCGAACTTCCGCCAGGTGCTCGCGGCGGACACGCAGCTCGCCCGCTACACGGCCGCGCTCTAAGCCACCGCAGTCCGAAAAACCCTGCGGTCCGCCGCAGGGTTTTTTTTCGTGCATCGAACGCTTCTCCTTCTTTTGCTGCTCGCCTGCGTCGGCGCCGCATCGGCCGCAGACGCCGGGTATCTCGCCGAGCTCGTTGCGCGCGCGCGCGAGCTCAAGCTCGCCGAGCGGCCGCAATGGCGAAAGCTCGTGCACTACGAGCCGAATCTCATCGCGCCCGGCGTGCATGGCCTGCTCGACAACCCGGGTTTTTATCAATCGCCCGCCGGCAAGCTGGACCCGCAGGCCGAGCTCGAGGCGACTCTTGCCGCATTCTTCTCCGCCGCGCCGGACACCAAAGAAAACCAGCACCCGCAATGCGCGTTCATCGCCCGGCGCACTTGGCTCGACGAGGAGCTGCGCTTCGATCGCACGCGCTTGCCGCTTCAGGACTGCCCGCGCTTTCGCGAATGGCACGAGGCGCTCAATGCGAGCAGCCTGACGCTCGTCTTCGCCTCCGCGTACATCAATAACCCGTCGTCGATGTACGGGCACACGCTGCTTCGCATCGACGCGCGCGACCAGAACGAGCGCACGCGCCTCCTCGCCTATGCGGTGAACTCTGCGGCCGTTACGGAAGAAAAGAACGGCCTCACCTTTGCCATCCAGGGCCTGATCGGCGGCTATCCCGGCACGTTCTCGGTGCTGCCGTATTACATCAAGGTGCGGGAATACAGCGATCTCGAAAACCGCGACCTTTGGGAGTACCAGCTCGCGCTCAAGCCTGAAGAAGTGGAGCGCGTCGTCCGGCATCTGTGGGAGGTCCTTCCGGCCTACTACCAGTACTTCTTTTTCGACGAAAACTGCGCCTATCATCTTCTCGGACTGCTCCAGGTAGCACGGCCGGAGCTGGAGCTGACGAGGCCCTTCCGCTGGTGGGCACTGCCGTCAGACACCGTGCGGATCCTGGCGCGAGAGCCGGGGCTGGTTGCGAACGTGGTGTACCGCCCGGCGAACGCCACCCTCATCGCGGCGCGACTGGAGACCATGTCGAAAGCGGAACGCGGCATCGCGAAAGAGCTGAGCCAGGGCAAACCTGGGGCTCGCGATGCGCTGCGGAGCCTGCGCCCCGAGCAGGCCGCCGCCGCCCTCGAAACAGGGCACGACTACCTGAATTACCGGCGCGCCAGTGGCAAAGGCGAAGTGGCGGACCCCGCCGCGCTCGCGCGCGAGCTACTGGTCGCGCGCAGCGCCGTTGATGTGCCGAGCCAGGCGCCGCGGCTCAAGGTTCCCCCGCGTCCCGACGAAGGCCACGGCACTTCGCGCATCGGCTTCGGCGCCGGCCGGCGCGACGGGCAGAATTTCCAGGAGCTCGGCTTTCGCGCCACGTATCACGACGTCATGGACACCGACGCGGGATACGTGAAAGGCGCGCAGATCCAGTTTTTCGACACCGCGTTCCGGCATTACGACGATGGCGCAACGCGCCTGGAACGCTTCATCCCCGTAGACATCCTGTCACTCGCTCCGCGAGATGATTTCTTCCAGCCGCGCTCCTGGCGCGTGGCCGGCGGATGGAAGCGCAAGTTCGTGCAGAACGGCAACGAACCGCTGGTCGCCGGGATCGATGGCGGCGCCGGCGCGACGTGGGAAAGCCGCGGACACGGCCTCATGGTCTACGCGCTCGGCGAAGCCGCGTTGCAGGTGCATCACGAGCTCGACAACGGATATTCGATCGGGGCGGGCGGCCGCATTGGCGTCCTCGCCGATCCGACGCCGCGCTGGCGCGTCAACGCCTACGCGAGCGGCATAAGGCAGTTCCTGGGAGAGAGGGACACGCCGGCCAGCATCGGCGTGCAGAACCGCGTCGCCCTCGGGCGGGACGTGGCGCTGCGCATCGACTTCGCCCGAACGCGCGAAGCGGAGCGCCGCTTCAACGCCGGCTCCCTCTCACTCCAGGTGTACTTCTGACATGCGAAGCCTCGCCGCCATTGCTTTAGCAGTCCTCGTCGCCGGCTGCACGCCGGTCTTCTTCCAGCCCTCCGCCAGCATCTACGAGACGCCCGGCCAGTACGGCATCGAATACCAGCCGGTCGAGTTCAAGGCCGCCGACGGCACGTCGCTCTTCGCCTGGTTCCTGCCGGCGCGCGGCGAGGCCAGGGCCACGGTGCTGTACCTGCACGGCAACGCGCAGAACATCAGCGCTCACTTCCCGAACGTCGCCTGGATGCCGGCGGCGGGCTTCAACGTGCTCGCCATCGACTATCGGGGTTACGGCGGCTCAGAAGGCAAGCCCTCGCTCCCAGGCGTGCAGCTCGACATCGACGCCGCGATGCGCGTGCTGCTCGCGCGGCCGGACGTCAACCGCGATCGCATCATCGTGTTCGGGCAGAGCCTGGGGGGCGCGCTGGCCATCCATTACGTGGCGCACAGCGCCTACCGCAGCCACATCCGGGCGGTGGTCGTCGACAGCCCCTTCGCCGACTACCGTCAGGTTGCCGAGGAGAAGCTCGCCGACTTCCTGATTACGTGGCCGCTGAAGTGGCTACCAACGTTCACGGTCAACAACGACTACGCGCCTATCGCCTCGGTCGCTGCCTTGAGCCCGATTCCGCTGTTGCTGATCCATGGCGAGCGCGACGGGGTGGTAGCGCCGCACCATTCGCAGGCGCTATTCGAGGCGGCGCAGGAGCCCAAGGCGTTGTGGTCGATCGCCGATGCGGGACACATCGGCGCGCTGCGCGAGGCAAAGGTGCGCAAGCGCCTCGCCGAGTTCCTGCGCGCGCCAGGCGCGGAGCGGCTGGCCGAACTATCGGGCCGTTAGCCCCGCCGTAAGCGGCGGTTCAGCGGAAGCGCCAGAGGGCGCTGACGCTGATGATCTTTATATCGCTGTCGGGGATCGTGCTGCCACCCGCGCCGGGAAATGCCTGCCATTCGAGGCGCGCGGCGAGGTGCTGCGTGAACTCCATCTGCGCACCCACGCCATAGGTCACGCCGTAGTTCTCCTCGCTCGTGTGGGCGATGGAGCCGCCGCCCTTGAGGACGCCGCGATAGATGCCGAGGCGGCCGAGCACGGAAACCGATCCGAGTACGGGCCAGGCGGCGACGGCGGAGGCTTCCCATCCGCGGCCGCTCACTTCGAAGTTGGTGCCTTGGGCCTTGCCGTAGTTCGTGAAAGCCACCTCGCCGGCGAGGATGGAGTTCCACTGGTAGCCCGCGAACACATGCACCGAGACGTTGGTGTCGTCGCAGTCCGGCACGCTGCCGGAGCACCCGGGACGCCACTGCGACTGGCCGCCGCCGGCGCCGACGTAGAGATGCCGCTCGGCGGGCGCGCTCGCCTGCGCAAATGCGCCGACGCTAAAGGCCAGCGCGGCGACTGCCGCGCCGATGCGTTTCCCAAGCATGTTTCCCCCTAATGCGGTTTACCGCATCTTGTACAGCACGCCGATCGTGTAAGCGTTGTAGTCGCTGTCGCCGATGTTGCCGCCACCGACCTTCATGTAGCGCTGCGCCTCCCCGCGTACTGCGAGGCCGCCGGCGATGTAGTACTGCAGGCCGCCGCCCCAAGTAACGCCGCCGTTAGATTCCGTGACGCGGGTAGACACGCCGGTTACCGTAGTGTCTTGAGTCGTTTGGGCGTAGTACACGCCGCCTTTGCCGTAGATCATGAAGCGCCCGGTCGCGGGATAGGAGGCAAGCAGATCCGCCTCCGCCACCCGGACCTTCACGGTCTGGGCGAAAGCGCCCGGAGTGGCGGAGTCGATCTTGCCGAGATCCGTCAGAGCGAGTTCGAATGACCAGTGGCGACCGAACTGCAGGCCGACGAGGAGCCGGCCGACGGTGCCGCGGTTCTCGCACTGGGGAAGCTCCGTACAATCGTATTCCTTCGCCTCCGACTGTCCCAGCGCAGCGCCGAGGTACACGCCGCGCGTGATGGTCTGGGTGTCCGGCGCCGTCTGCGCGCGGGCGAGGCCGGCGCACAGGATGAGGCACAGCCCGAGAAGCGCCACCGTGGTTTTCTTTTGTCTTGTCATCACTGATTCCCCCTGGTCATAAGAAAAAGGGCGGCCAAAGCCGCCCCTCTCGCAAAATGTTT
>C688J18823_10002493_pt1 | contig 11498 bp, 10 predicted proteins | sample HopSoiMetagenom1_FD_18823 | JGI IMG/M metagenome (IMG submission 18823) | reverse complement strand
CCGTGCATCATCGGCTTGCCCGGCCTGATTGCGATCTTCCAGAACGAGATGGCGACCCCCTCGGCCTCCAGCGACTGCTTGACGAGATCGTGGTCGCCAACCGAAGCGCCACCGGTGGTGATCAGTATATCCGCGCCCGCGTGCCGGGCCTGGCGGATACCATTTGCTGTTGCCTGCAGGGTGTCTGCCGCGATCCCCAGATCGGCGGTCTCGGCACCCGCCTGGCGGGCCAAGGCTCGCAGCGCATAGCCGTTGGAATACACGATCTGCCCGGGACCAGGAGTCGCTCCGGGCATCACCAGTTCGTCGCCGGTCGCGAGAATGGCAACCTTCGGTCGGCGCCGAACGGGAAGCCGGGGATGGTTCATGCCCGCTGCCAAAGCCAGATCGCGATCACTCAAGCGACGTCCCGCCGCGAGCAGCACATCGCCCTCGCGAAAGTCGAGACCGGCACGTCGAATATGCCGCCCAGCCACCGCCGCCTCAGTGATGCGCAAATCACCGTCCGCCAGCGACGTGTCCTCCTGAATGACCACGGCGTCGGCTCCGTCCGGGACGACGCCGCCCGTGAAGATCCTGACCGCCTCACCGTGACCAACTCTGCAATCGAAAGGGCGGCCGGCGGCGACCTCACCGATGACCCTTAGCCGCGCGCCTGGTCGAGAGACATCAGCTGCCCGTACGGCATAACCATCCATCGCGGACATCGCTTGCGGGGGCTGTGTACGCAACGCGGCAATGTCACGCGCGAGCACCCGGTGATGGGCCTCGTCAAGCGCCACCATTTCCTCACCCAACGGATCAGCCCCGGCGAGGACGGCAGCAAGTGCGTCGGCAACCGGCATAAGCGCCACGGTTAAACTCTCCTTAGATCCCGAGTGCAGCTAGCGCCTCGGCCACATCAGCCACCGATCGCACGTGAACAGTGCGCAGCCCGTGTGCGCGTGCGCCATCGATGTTCTCGGCCAGATCATCGAAAAAAACGATCCGTTCCGCGGGTGCGCCGATCGCCTTCACCACATGATCATAGGCCTCGGCGTCCGGTTTCCGAAGCCCGATGGAGGAGGACAGGAAAATTTCGCGAAAATGTCCGAGCACGCCGGCGTAGCTGGCGGAGAAATGTTCGGCATGGGCGCCGTTGGTGTTGGAGAACGCATACAGCGGCAGGCGCTTCGCCGCGCGCTCAAGTAGCGGCGCGATCCCAGGCATTTCGCCGGCAAAGATGGCATTCCAACCCTCCAGGAACTGCGCGTCGGAGATGCCAATCCCNAGCAATGCNCGTAGTGCGCCGAAAAATTCGGCNTCACTGATTTGTCCTTTTTCGTGCCGCTGATAGATTTCATCGCGCGAGGTAATTCGCCCGACCAGACTAGTAGGCTCACAGCCGGCGTGGCCGGCCCAGCAGGCAACCGTCTTGTTGAAATCGATGTCGAGTACAACGCGGCCGATATCGAACAGCAACGCGTCCACGGCGCCCGGAGAGAGCAGGGGGAGGTCCATCTGCGCGGTGTACGAAAAACCGGAGAGACGCGCAACGGCAACTGACATTCGCCAGCGCCGCGCTCAATACCGATATGGCTCAATCTCCAGCAGCGGGAACGCACTGAAGACATGGGGCAGGTTTGTCGCCGACGCGGCGTGCACATACGACCGATCGAGTTCGCCGAAGTTGGTGACGCCGAGCAGCCCAAGGCATCGGATCACTTCATCCTCCAGCAGCTCCAGCATGCGCAGCACTCCGGATTCGCCTGCGGCGGCGAGCGCCCAGCATTGCAGGCGGCCGATGCCGACAAGATCGGCGCCCAGCGCGATCGCCTTGACGATGTCGCTGCCACGGCAGAACCCGCCGTCCACCATGATCCTGGCGCGGCCTCCGACCGCGTTGACGATTTCGGGCAGCACGTGCATGGCGCCACGGCCGTGGTCGAGCTGGCGACCGCCATGGTTTGAAACATAGATCCATTCGACGCCGTGCTCGAGGGCGATGACTGCGTCTTCGGCGGTGGCGATGCCCTTGATGATTAGCGGGATGTCAAACTTATCCTTGATCAGTTTCACCGTGCGCCACTCCAGCCCTTTCTGGAAGTCGCCGCCAGTAGCTCGCACGCGACTGGCACGGACGTAGCGCTTGGCTATGTCGCGCTCGCGCCGGCTGTAATGGGCGGTGTCAACGGTGAGGCAAAACGCCGTGTAACCATTCGCGATAGCACGGGCGACGCAATCCTCAACCGAGGCGTCGCCGCCCCGCACATAGAGCTGAAACATACGCATGGCGTCCTGCGCCGCCTGGGCGGTCTTCTCAAGCCCAGGTTCGGAGACTGAACTCAGCATATGGGCCGCTCCAAAGCGGCCGGCTGCACGCGCGACGCTGGCGCCGGCGTCAGGCTCGAACAACTCGAGCGCGCCGACCGGGGCTAGCACGACCGGCAAGCGCAGCTTGCGGCCGAACACATCCACCGAACCGTCCACTTTGGCGACATTGCGCAATATCCGCGGACGGAAACCAATTTCGTCCAGCGCCATGCGGTTCCGACGCATCGTGGTTTCCGTCTCGGCGGCCCCGACGATGTAGTCCCACTCATTCTGGTTCAGGTTCGCGCGCGCCTTGCGGATGAACTCGTGAAGATTCTGGAACTCTTCGCCACCCGCACCGAGTTCAACGGCCGCTGGTGGGATGCGAGTTGCCTCGTTCATGGTGTCCTCCCGGGTTCTTGGGCTGCTCAGCCGTTGCCTTTCCGGTATCGTGTCCGGTGGTTTTCGACAAGGCACGGCGCATCTGGGCTGGGTGGCCACTATTTGGGATTGCCACTTGGCCGGTGCTGTCGAGCGCGTATATCGTCGAGTGAACCGGCGAGATTGCCGCCCAGGCCCGGTCCAAAGCCGAACGAGGAAACCGGCCATGTCCGAAATGTTGCTGTTTTCGCCGCTGGCGATCCGAAGCATTGAGTTGCGCAATCGGATAGTCGTGCCGCCAATGCATCAATACTCCGCGGTAAAGGGATTTCCGACGGACTGGGATCTGATGAATGCCGGAAAGTTCGCGGCTGGTGGGGCGGGCCTTGTTGTGGTGGAGTCGACCAAGGTCGAGCGGCGGGGCTGCGGGACGTTGGGCGACCTTGGCATCTGGGACGATGTTTTCGTCGAGCCGCTGAAACGCGTGGTCAAGTTCATCAAGCAGCAGAACTCGGCTGCGGGAATTCAGCTTGGTCATTCCGGCCGAAAAGCGCGCGCCAGGCGTCCTTGGGAGGGCGATGGGCCATTACCGCGAACGCCCGAGATCGACGATTGGGACGATTGGACGCCTGTAGCGCCAAGCGCGATTGCCCACGGTGAAAAGTGGCCGGTGCCGAAGGCGCTTGAGCGGAACGAAGTGAAGGATCTCGTCCAGGCCTGGGGCAACGCGGCGCGGCGCGCCCATGAAGCCGGCTTCGACGTCTTGGAACTGCACGGCGCGCATGGTTACCTCGTGCACCAATTTCTGTCCGAACGCTCCAATCACCGCACCGACGAATATGGCGGCTCGGAAGCGAACCGGATGCGTTTCATCACCGAGATCACCGAAGCGGTGCGGGCGCAATGGCCAAACGAGAAGCCGCTATTCGTGCGGCTGTCGGTAGAAGACAACGCCGGATGGGGACCGGAACAAAGCGCGAGGCTCGCCAGAATATTGAAAGCCAAAGGCGTCGACGTCATCGACTGCTCCTCGGGCGGCATCACCGACCAGGCGCCGATTTTGGGCAAGGAAATCAAATACAGCTATCAGGTGCCGCTTTCGGAAACTCTCCGCCGCGATGCGGGCATCATGACCATGGCGGTTGGGCTCATTATCCACGGCGATCAGGCCGAGCAGATCCTGCGTGACGGACAGGCCGACCTGATCGCTGTCGGGCGCGAAATTTTGAACAACCCGAACTGGCCGATGGATGCGGCGTTGAAGCTCGGGGTAGAGGGTCCGTTTCGGAACGTCCCCCCGCAGTTCGGGTATTGGCTGGGCACCCGCGCCAAACGCGGGTTTGGCACCCAGCCATCCACCTGGCAAAGCGGCCTCAAAGATACCGGAAAGGTGTTGTGAAACTGGCGGGCGGTTTTCTGGCGGTGGGGCGGAAGGGCGTGGTGGGGAACGACCTGTAGCGAAGAAGGTTCGCAAACCATGCGGAAGAATCTCGTTGTTCTCCTCAGTGCGGCGGCAGGTGCGGCCTTGACGCTTNTCGTCNCGGCGCCGGAAGGCGGTATTTCCCTCGCNCTGGCCAAAGCGGCTGCCGGCGCGGACACTTATTCGCAGCTCAATTTGTTCGGCCAGGTGTTCGAGCGGGTAAGGGCGGATTACGTCGAGAAGCCCGAGGACACCAAGCTCATCGAGGGGGCGATCAACGGCATGGTCACGTCCCTCGACCCTCATTCGCGCTACATGAATGAGAAGGCCTGGAAGGACATGCAGGAGACGACCCAGGGCGAGTTCGGCGGTCTAGGCATCGAAGTGATGATGGAGAATGGCGTCGTCAAAGTGATCGCACCTATGGACGGCACTCCCGCCGCCAGAGCCGGGATCATATCGGGCGACCTGATTACCCAAGTGGACGACGTCGCGGTTCAGGGACTTACCCTGGAGCAGGCCGTGAACAAGATGAAGGGCCCGGTCGACACAAAGACGCGGCTCAAGATCACGCGCAAGGGCGTGGACCAGCCGATCGAGGTGACGATCGCGCGCGAAATCATTCGTGTTCGCCCCGTGGCCCATCGCACCGAAGGGAACGACATCGGCTACATCCGGATCACCTCGTTCAATGAGCAAACGACTGATGCGCTCAGAAAAGCGATCGGCGAGATATCGAAGCAAATTTCACAGGCCAAGCTCGCGGGCTACGTCCTGGACTTGCGCAACAATCCCGGCGGATTGCTCGACCAGGCTGTCTCGGTTTCAAGCGCGTTCATGCCGCGCGGGGAGGTTGTCTCGACGCGCGGCCGTACCCGCGAGGAGACCCGCCGCTTCAGCGCAAAGGGAGGCGATCTCACCAAAGGCAAGCCGCTTGTGGTGTTGATCAACGGCGGATCGGCTTCCGCATCGGAAATCGTCGCCGGTGCGTTGCACGACCACCAGCGCGCGACCTTGATCGGCACGCGCTCGTTCGGAAAGGGCTCGGTGCAGACCATCATCCCGCTCGGCGTCGGAAACGGCGCGCTGGCGTTGACGACCGCCCGCTACTTCACCCCGTCGGGCCAATCCATCCAGGCGCAAGGAATCAAGCCTGACATCGAAGTGCTGCAGGAGGTGCCTGACGAGTTGAAGGGCCGCCCGGAATTGAAGGGCGAGGCGTCCATGCGTGGTCACTTGTCGGCGGAAGGTACGGAGCAAACGGGTTCGCAATCCTACGTTCCTCCCGAAGAGAAGGACGATAAGGCGCTTGCCGCGGCTTACAACCTGTTGCGACACTCCAGTGCCAGTGCGGATGGGCCGTCAACCAGCAAGCCGTCTGTTGCCAATTAGAAGTCATCGGTCCGCGCGCTCAACCTTGGTGGCGAGTAAAGACGGAACGGACGTTCTGCATCAGACGTACGACAGCACCGCGGCGCATGTCTCGATCCGTTTTCCCGTCGAGATAGTCGGCAAGGCCCGCGGCGATGGCGTCGCTAAGGCCGGTTCGGGGGGAATGGTTGAAACAGCGGCAGCGCGTCCAGTCCGTCATTGTCGTCGTCAAGCACGGCATATCTGGTGACCTCGGGATGCTGGCGCAGCCATTCGACAACCTCTTTGGACCGCGGCTGTTTGGGAAGGTCTGGCGTCACGTCTATGAAGGGAACACCGTGATGCTTGGCGGCAAAGCATCCGACCGGGTCGTAGCGCCACGTAGAGGCGAGTACGGTGCGCGCGCCGGTTCTGCGCAACACGGCGTGATACCGTGCAAGCAACTGCTCATCGACGATGTAGGGGAATTTGCGCGGGTTCGGGGTTTTGCGGCAGTTTAAAACTCCGTCAATATCAAGGAAGATGACCTTCATGAACCATTTCAGTTTGCGGGATTTCGGTTAGAACGGCGCTTTGTTCGAAGGTTCCGAATGCGCGCACCCGCAGCGCGCAATCGCTTCAGCCGCCTCCACGATAATGACCGGACTTGCCGCCTTTTTTCTCCACCAGATGTATGGCTTCGATGCGTACCCCTCGCTCTACGGCCTTGACCATGTCGTAGATCGTCAGGCACGCGACGGAGACTGCGGTGAGCGCCTCCATCTCGACGCCGGTCGGTCCCGTGACCTTCACCGTAGCTCGAACGATGCAGCCCGGGAGCTTCTTGTCCGGCTCGATATCCAGCGTCACTTTCGACAACGCCAGCGGATGACACAGCGGTATCAAATCGGACGTGCGCTTCGCCGCCATGATGCCGGCGAGGCGAGCGGTGCCCAACACATCGCCTTTTTTCGAGTTGCCGGAAACAATCAGTCCGAGGGTCGCCTTGCTCATGACGACGCGTCCCTCCGCGATCGCCATCCGCTCGGTCGCCGGCTTGGCCGAAACATCGACCATCCGCGCTTCACCTTTGCTGTCGATGTGGGTGAGGGCGGGTCCATCCTTTGAGGGTTTGCGCGCCATCGGCTAGCGAGTGCCGGTGGCGAGAGAGGCATTGTCACGCGCAAGCAGCGCGCGGGTCGCCGCCGCTACATCCGGCTGACGCATCAGGCTTTCACCGACCAGGAAAGCCGATATGCCGACGCCCGCGAGCCGGGCCATGTCGCCCGGGGTAAAGATCCCGCTCTCGCCGACCATCAGGCGGTCCTTCGGTATCAACGGCGCCAAAGCTTCAGCCGTTGCCAGCGTGGTCTCGAACGTCCGCAAGTTCCGGTTGTTGATGCCGATCATCGGCGAGCGAAGCTTAAGCGCGCGGTCGAGCTCTGAACGTTCATGAATTTCGATAAGCACGTCCATGCCATGATCGAGGGCTGCCTGTTCGATGTCCTTTGCCGCGGCATCATCGACGGCCGCCATGATGATCAGGATGCAGTCAGCGGCGTGTGCGCGCGCCTCGACCACTTGATAGGTGTCGTAGATAAAATCCTTTCGAAGCACGGGAAGCGTAGTGGCGGCGCGCGCCGCAACCATGAAGTCCAGATGGCCTTGAAACGAGGGCTTATCCGTAAGCACCGAAAGACACGCAGCGCCTCCGGCTTCGTAGGCGCGCGCGAGCGCCGGCGGATCGAAATCGGCTCGGATCAGGCCCTTCGAAGGCGAGGCTTTCTTCACCTCCGCAATGAGGCCGTATTCTCCTGCCGCGAGCTTCTTGCGGATTGCGCTGACGAAGCCGCGAGGGGCGGGTGCGGCTTTGGCCAGCGCCTCAACGATTGAAAGCGGATGCGAGCGCTTGGCAGCCGCGATTTCCTCCCGCTTGTAGGCCTCGATCTTGATCAGGATATCGGACATCGCGAGAACCCTGTGGTCAGCCGTTCGAGACCGCAACGAGACGCTTCAGCTTTCCGGCGGCCGCTCCAGTGTCGAGCGATTTCAGTCCCACAGCCACGCCTTCCCTGAGATCCTTGGCGCGGCCGGCTACCACGAGCGCCGCCGCCGCATTCAGCAGCGCGACATCGCGGTAGGGGCTCGGCTTGCCATCAAGCACGCCTTGGAGCGCAACCGCGTTGGCCTCAGCATTACCCCCTTTTAAAGCGTCGACTCCCGCACGCGGCAGGCCGGCTTCCTCCGGTGTCACCTCGAAGGTGCGGATATTGCCATTCTCAAGCGCCGCGACGAAGGTCGGGCCGGTGAGGGTGATTTCATCCAGACCATCGGACCCGTGCACGACCCATACCGATTTGGCGCCGAGGTTTTTCAGCACCTGCGCCAATGGTTGTACCCACTGCCTGGAAAATACCCCGACCATTTGACGCGTCACGCCGGCCGGATTCGACAGCGGCCCGAGCAGATTGAAGATCGTGCGCGTCGCCAGTTCCACCCGCGTCGGACCGACATTCTTCATGGCCGGATGATGGGAAGGGGCGAACATGAAGCCGATGCCCGCCTCGGCGATGCAGCGGCCCACTTGCTCCGGCCTGAGGTCGATCTTGACCCCTAACGAAGACAGCACGTCCGCCGCACCCGAGTGCGAAGACAGCGCGCGATTGCCGTGCTTGGCCACGGGCACTCCGGCGCCCGCAACAATCAACGAGGCGCAGGTCGAAACGTTCACGGACCCGGAGCCGTCGCCGCCGGTCCCGACCACATCGACGGCGTCGGCAGGCGCGCTGACGCGCAGCATCTTCGCCCGCATCGCCGAAACCGCTCCGGTGATCTCGTCGACGGTTTCGCCGCGGACGCGCAGGGCCATCAGCAATCCGCCCATCTGGGAGGGGGTGGCCTCACCGGACATCATGCTGTCGAAGGCGGATGCTGCCTCCTCGCGTGACAGTGTCGCCCCGGTGGCCACTTTCCCGATAATAGCTTTGAGATCGTCCATCGCGTGCTTTCGGACCTTAGTTGTTTGCGCCGGTCACCTGCGCGAAGGCGGTCTGGTTGATTGTGGTGCCAATGTCGCTTTCCAGTTTGGTGACGTATTGCGCAACTTGTTCATCCGTCACACTGCGCTGGAGTGTCTCTTTCAACTTCTTGATGTCGTCAGAGGCGAAATCGACCGGCGGCAGGGTCACGTCCGTCACGCGAAACACGATCCACTCGTTGGCCGCCGCCCCGGCAGTCTGGCCGACACCATCCTTGGGGGTGCGAAACGCCGCGGTGATTGCGCCGCCGGCCACGCCAGGCAAACTGGCGTCGCGGCGAACGCCAGCAACGGTCTCCACTTTCAGTCCGGCGCGCGAAGCTTCATCGGCGAGCTTGCCCCCTTGCTCCAGCTTCTGAACCATTTCGGTCGCCTTTGCCTTGAGCCGGCTGGTGATCTGGTCCTCGCGCCACCGCGCCTCGACCTGGTCCTTGACCTCGTCGAGGTTGCGCTCGCGTGACGGGGTGATGCCGACAACGTCGTACCAGATGTAGCCGCCTTTGAACGATACGGGATCGTTGTCCACGCCGATGTCGCTATTGAACGCCTGCGCGACCACATCAACGCCGGGCGGGATGTTTGGCGCCAACTGGCCATCGGGCAGCCGGCCCGAACGATCGACGGCGTCGATCGTCGTGGCCGACACCCCAAGTTTCTGCGCGGCCTCGGCGACGCTCGCACCACCGCCGCGCTCGTCCTCCATCTTGTCGCGCAACTCTGCGACTTTGGCTCGCGCGCGCTCGGTCGCGATTTCCTTCTTCAAAGCGGCGGCAACGCTTTCATAGGAAGGTTCGGTGCCCGGCTCTATCTTGCCGATTTTCACGAGCGCAACGCCGAACTTGCCTTGCACCGGCTGGGTAATCTCGCCGCTGTTGGTGGAAAACGCCGCGTTGGCGACCGCGGGATCGATGATGGCGGATTTCGTGACGAGGCCGAGCTCGACATCCGAAGTACCGAGCCCGCGCTCCTTGGCGAGTTCGTCAAACGACAATCCCGAAGTCATGCGGTTGCGCGCGGCCATCGCCTCTTCGACGCTCGGAAAGACGATCTGCGATACCTCGCGTTTTTCAGGCGTTCCAAGTTTGTCGCGGCGCTGTTCGAACACCTTCTTCGCATCCTCATCGGATACTTCGGACCATTTGCCGATCTCGTCGGGCGTAATGGCGACAAAGCTGATCTTGCGATATTCGGGGGCGCGGAACTGGGCCTTGTGGTCCTCGAAATAGGCGGCCAGCGTCTCCGGCGACGGCGGATCGATCGTCCCGGCATGCGCGGCGTCAAGTTTAACGTATTCGATCGAACGCTGTTCGTTCTGGAAGCGGCTCAGCGCCTCGATCATCGTCTTTGGCGGCTCAAGCCCGGCGGTGATGGTGCCGGCAATCTGTCGCCGCAGCGATACCCGGCGTTGATCGGCGACGTAGCGCTGTTCGCTGAACCCGAACTGGCGGATCAGTGCCTGGAAGCGCTGCGGATCGAAGTTGCCGCCGACGCCCTTGAAGTTGGGATCGTTGACAATCATGCGCATGGTTTCCGCATCGGATTGCCCGAGCCCCAGCCGTCGCGCCTCCTCGTCGAGTGTGGCCTCCGCGATGGTTTGCTGCAGCAATTGCCGGTCGATGCCGAAGGCGCGGGCCTGATCCATGGTCAAGGGCCGGCCGAACTGACGCCCGATCTGCTGCAGCTTGTCGGTGTAGAGCTGACGAAACTCGTTGATGGAGATCTCGGTGCGTCCGACGGTGGCAAGTGTCGACTGGCCGAACCCCTTGAAAATGTCGGCGATGCCCCACACCCCGAAGCTGATGATCAGGACACCCATCACCACGGCCATTATGGTTTTGCCGAGCCAGTTTGATGAGGCTTTCCGCATTCCTCGAAGCATGGGTCCAACTTGTTTGCAGGAGGGGACCGGGTCGTGCCCAGAGAATTCGGAATCGAATTCGCAAAAGGGCATCACCGGATTGATAAAGCATCATAAAGTGGCAGCGCGGCCCTCGCAACCTCGGACGAGAGACGATTTGAAGCAGTAACCGCGGCCAAGGGCTGCGGGTGGTATCTGGAAGTAGCCGTTGCGCTCTGCTAGCGCAGGCGCGGCAGATCTAGTGTGCACAGGGAATCCGATATGACCGATGCCATCCGGCCGCTGATCGCGGGCAATTGGAAAATGAACGGGCTCAAATCCTCTGTCGCCGAATTCGAGGCCATGCTGGCGGGGGCTTCTGCTGTCGCGCTCAAGGCCGACCTCCTGGTTTGCCCGCCGGTCACTTTGCTGGATGCTTTTGCGGACAAAGCCCGCGGTTCGAAAACACTCTCGCTGGGCGCGCAAGATTGCCACCCCAAGCCATCGGGCGCCCACACCGGGGACATCTCGGCTGAAATGCTGGCCGATGCCGGCGCTCGCGCTGTTATCGTCGGCCACTCCGAGAGGCGGGCCGATCATGGTGAAACCAACGAGCTGGTGCGCCAGAAGGCACAGGCGGTTTGGCGTGCGGGGCTCACCGCAATCGTTTGTATCGGCGAAACCCAGCACCAGCGCGACCAGGGCCAAACGCTGGATATCTGCCGCTCCCAACTCGGTGGTTCCGTGCCCGACGGAGCGCGGTCGGACAATACAGTGGTGGCTTACGAGCCGGTTTGGGCAATCGGCACCGGCCTGACCCCGACCAGCACAGATGTAGAGCAAATTCATCAGTTTATCCGGGATTTCCTGATTACGAAGTTCAACGGGGAGGGCGCCAGGATGCGAATCCTGTACGGCGGCTCGGTAAAGCCGTCGAATGCCGTGGAACTGATGGCCGTCACCAACGTCAACGGCGCCCTTGTGGGCGGGGCCAGTCTGAAAGCGGCCGATTTCCTTGCCATCGCGCGCGGCTGCCCCTAACTAACGGCCTGACGGACCAGCTTTGGGCTGGGCGGCGCCGGGGGTGACAACGCCCCTCTCAATCGTGTACACCGCGCCAATTCAAACCCCGCAAACTCCCTCGAGCAGCCGGACGTCGGCGCTGTTGGTTTGCGACGGAA
>C688J18823_10002491_pt1 | contig 11503 bp, 9 predicted proteins | sample HopSoiMetagenom1_FD_18823 | JGI IMG/M metagenome (IMG submission 18823) | reverse complement strand
GTGATCGCTGCCGCACCCGAGGAGCACGACGGGGCGCCGGTGCTGATCTGAGTGGCACCCGACATCAGCTTCAACGAGGCCGGATCGATGCCGCTGCCGCCATCCTGGAGCGTGACCTGTGCGTCGATGGGCGTCGACTGCCCCTGGCTGAACCATTGGAGGTTGTCGGTGGCCGTGACCCCTCCGTTGACGGTGACGCCTCCCGCGGTGGGCGCCTTGTCGTCGATGAGCAGCTGGCCCGAGCCGATGGCGTTGGGCAGCGTGGTGTGGCCGGCGTTGTCCACGGCGTCGACGGTGAAGGCGACCGGCGTCTCCAAGAGGGCGGTCTGATACGTCCCCGGCACGCTGAACGTGTACGTGCGAACCTGCCCGGTCTCGCTGGTAGTCCCGGCGACGTCGGCCTGGCCGGCCACATGCAGCGCCGCGCTGGAGGTGGTGGCGTTGGCGCCGGAGTCGATGGACGCCGTCACGGTGACGGTGCCCGCCCGCTTGGTCCAGGTGGTCGGCGCCGATACGCTCTTCACCACCGGCCCCTGCTGCAAGCACTTGGCGCTCTGGCACACCTCGCCGATGCCGCACTTGGGTTCGCAGGGAAGCGCGCAGACCTTCCGGCCGGTGTCGCACACAGCGGGCGCGATGCACCCCGAATCGTCGGTGCAGGCGCCCGTCGGGGAGACGGAGCACGCCGCGAGGATCCCGCAGGCAAGGCAGGCCGCAAACAGTCGGCTCATCGAAGCGCTCCTCACTCTAGAAGACGAAGGCAGTGGTGAGACCGGCGGCGAGCAGCACACCGCCCACCGCGAAGAGGATGTTGGCGGTGGTGGCGGAGCTCTTGGCCGAGTCGATGGTCGCCAGGTCGCTCTGGAAGTAGCCGCCGTTCAGCTTGTAGTTGTCGTTGGCCTGGTTCATCAGGCTTTTGCTGTGCAGGCCTTCGTACACGCCGATGCCGGCGGCGAGGATGCCCGCGGCGGCCATGCTGTAGCCCACGGGCTTCTTCCAGCCGCCCTCCTGCACGTCCACGCTGGGGTCGGGCCGGGTGCCGTGCAGCTCCGAGGCGAGCCAGAGCGGAAGGCCGCCCTTCTCGGTCTGGCGCGCGAAGACGGTCTCGGAGAAGCCGCCGCGACGCACCGCTACCTTCTTCTCCAGCGAGGTGCGCTGCCCCACCGTCAGTCGCACGGCGTGCACGCCCGGCTCGACCGGGATGGCCTCCGGCGTCTTGAAGGTGCGCGGCGCCAGCCGGTTGTCCACGTAGATGTTCATGTCCTTGCGGTCAGCATCGACGTACAGCCGCCCGACGCACTTGACTTGAAGGGCGCGGCACGCCTGCCCTTCCGCCCAGGCCTGCACGTCGCCCTGGCGATCGGTCTCCAGCACCTGCTCCACCTCCGAGCCGGGGAGCACCCTCTGCTTGGCCACTTCGAAGATGCGCACCGAGAGCACGAAGCCGTTGCCCTTGGCCGCCGACGAGCCCACCAGCACGTTCTGGCACCGCGCCATCTTGCCGACGCCGGAGAAGCAGGCGGCGTCGCGCGGCTCGCACTTCGAAGTGGTATCGCCCAGCAGCACGGCGTCCTTGAGCAGCGGCGAGTCCTTGGCCACGTCGAAGAAGGTCTTCTGGATGGACTCCAGATACTTCTTGTCGGAGCTGCCGCCGGCAGTCTCCTTGACGAAGGGGAACACGCAGAGCGACGTGTCCTTGAGCAAGCTGAGATCCAGCGGGGGCAGCGAAGGTCCGGGAAGCGGCAGCGGCAGCGCCTCGTCCACCTTCTGCGCCGCCGCGGAACCGGCGACCGACAACAGTAGTATCAGCCCTTGCAGAGCCCGCATGCGCCTCGCCTCTCGTCCAGGATTGTGCACCCTTCACTTCGCAGCAAGTTCCGGGGTGAGTCAAGGAAACAGACCCTCGTAAAAAAGTGCCGGGCCACTGAAAATTGGCGGTCACAACCTCTCGAAACGGCCGCTGGCCTTGAGCGCGTCCACCACGGCGCGGACGTCCTGGGCGCGATCTCGGGGAACCACCAGCACTGCGTCGCCGGCATCGATCACGCAGACTCCCTCGAGCCCCACCGCGGCCACCAACCTCCCAGCTTCGGCCAGCACCACGCACCCGTCGCAATCGATTGCCAGCGTATCGCCGCTCAGCGCGTTGCCGCGTGCGTCGAGCTGCCGCACCTCGGGCAGCGCGGCGAACGAGCCCACGTCGCTCCAGCCGAAGTCGCCCGGCACCAGCGCGATGCGGCCCGATCCCTTCGACTCCGGCTCCATCACGCCGTAGTCGATGCTGATGGAAGGCAGCGCGGCGAAATCGCCGGCCGCCGTGAGTCCGGCATGCACGGCAGGGAGATGGCGGCGCAGCGCGTCGAGCATGGCGTCGGCGCGGAAGACGAAGATGCCGGCGTTCCACGCATACGCCGGATCCCGCACGTACTGCTGCGCGGTGGCCGCGTCGGGCTTCTCCACGAAGGCCTCCACCGCGAAGACCCCGGGCGATTTCTCGGCGCCCCGCCGTAGATACCCGTACCCGGTCTCCGGCCGGGCCGGCTTGATGCCGAGCGTCAGCAGATCGCCGCCCTGGCAGGCTCGGGCAGCGGTCTGCAGCGCGTCGCGAAAGGCGTCGGGCCGGGCGATGTGATGATCGCTGGGCAGCACCATCAAGGTAGCGTCCGGGTCCTCGCGCAGCGCGTGCACGCACGCGAGCCCGATGGCCGGGGCGGTGTTGCGCGCCACCGGCTCCACCACCAGATGCGGCTCGGGCAGGTTGGGCAGCGCGGCGCGGACGGCGGCGGCGTGGTCCTTGCCGCACACCACCCAGGTGCGTGCGGAAGAAGAGAGCGGCTCCACGCGCAGGAAGGTCTCGGCGATCAGCGGCCGACCGGTGGCGAGCGCGAGGAACTGCTTGGGCTTCTTCGCGCGCGACAGCGGCCAGAAGCGCGTGCCGCTGCCGCCTGCCAGGATGACTGCGTGCAAGCTCATGGCACCGTCTCCAATGCTCCGGGCTACGCCCTCCGCCCGGCTCCGGGCAAGCCCGGATCCTCCTGGGCGAGTTGGATGAGTTGGTGGAGGATGCGCGCGGTGGCGCCCCACACCACCGCCCCCTGCACCGTGTACCAGAGCAGCTCGTAGGTCTGCCCCTCGCGCTCGTGCAGCTCGACGCGCAGGTTGGCCGGATCCTGGAAGCCCGAGAGCGGCAGCTCGTGCAGCGCGGCGATCTCGGCCGCGCTGGGCTCCCATGGATACCGGCCGGCGGCGGTGAAGGCGAGCGGGTCGATGACGCCGACGACAGGGGAGATGACGTAGCCGGTGACGAAGGTAGGGCAGTCGTCGAGCGTGCCCAGCACCTCCACGTGCTCCTCGCGCAGCCCCACCTCTTCGCGCGCCTCGCGCAGGGCGGCTGCGCGCACGTCCGGGTCGCTGTGGTCCACCGANCCGCCNGGAAAGCTGATCTGCCCCGCGTGCGAACGCAGCTCCTTGCTGCGCTCGGTGAAGAGGACGTGCAGGCCTTCCGGCCGGGGCAAGAGCGGCACCAGCACGGCCGCGGCACGCCCGAACTCCGGGCGCAGCACCGGCTGGTGTTGCGCGATGGCCCGCCGGATCTGCGGGAGCGTCAGCGCTTGCCGCTCAGCCACAGCACCACCACCAGGGCGGCCACCGCGAGGCGGTACCAGGCGAACACCGCGTAGGTCCGGCGGCGCAGGTAATCGAGCATCCAGCGGATGACCACCGCCCCCACGACGGCGGAGGCGAGAAACCCGGCCGCGAGGCCGGCCAAGGTCACCTGGCCGGTGCCCGCGTTCATCTCGTGCAGCATCTTGGGCAGCTTGACCAGGCCGGCGCCGAAGATGATGGGCGTGGACATCAGAAAACTGAACCGGGCGATCTCCTCGCGGGTGAAGTGCTCGAAGAGCCCCACCGAGATGGTGGCGCCGCTGCGCGACACTCCGGGCACCAGCGCCGCCGCCTGCGCCACGCCGATGGAGAAGGCGCGCGGCAGCGTCATCTCGGTGAGGTCGCGCGACTTGTGTCCCACCCGATCGGCAACCCAGAGGATGATCCCCAGCGCCGCCATGGTGCAGGCGATGAGCAGCGGCGCGCGCAGGTTCTCCTCGGCCCACTTGTCGAGCAGCTTGCCGATGATGGCGGCGGGGACGGAGGAGATGACCAGGCCCCAGAAGAGCCGGCGGTCCGCCTCGGCGCCGCGGCCGGCGAGGCCGGCAGCCAGGAGCCGGATCCAGTCCTTCCAGAAGATGATCAGCACCGCCGCCAGCGTGCCCCAGTGCAGCGCCACGTCGAAGGAGAGGCCGGGGTCCTCCCAGCCCATCACCCAGGGCAGCAAGGTGAGATGCGCGCTGCTGGAGATGGGCAGGAACTCCGCCAGCCCCTGCACGATGCCGTAGACCACCGCTTGCCAGACGGGCATGCGGCTCTCTTACGTCCCCTCTTCCCAGGAGGCGAGGTACTTTTCCTGCGCCGGGGTGAGCTTGTCGACCTTCACACCCATGCTGCGCAGCTTGAGGCGCGCGATCTCGCGGTCGATCTCCTCCGGGACCGGGTAGACCTTGTTCTCCAGCTTCTTGCCGTGCTTCACCACGTGCTCGGCGCTGAGCGCCTGGTTGGCGAAGCTCATGTCCATCACCGAGCTGGGGTGACCCTCCGCGCTGGCCAGGTTGATGAGGCGGCCCTCGCCGAGGATGGCGATGCGGTTGCCGCTCTTGAGCGTGTACTCGTCCACGAACTCGCGCACGGTGCGCTTCTTGCCGTTCTTCTCCAGCCAGGCGATGTCCACCTCGACGTTGAAGTGGCCGCTGTTGGCGACGATGGCGCCGTCCTTCATCTTCTCGAAGTGGGGCTGGGCCAGCACGCTGGTGTTGCCGGTGACGGTGCAGAAGAAGTCGCCGACCTTCGCCGCCTCGAGCCCCGGCATCACCCGGAAGCCGTCCATGGTGGCCTCCAGCGCCTTGAGCGGATCGATCTCGGTGACGATGACGTCGGCGCCCATGCCCTTCGCCCGCATGGCGAGGCCGCGGCCGCACCAGCCGTATCCCAGCACCACGAAGACGCTGCCGGCCAGGAGCCGGTTGGTGGCGCGCACCATGCCGTCGATGGTGCTCTGGCCGGTGCCGTAGCGGTTGTCGAACATGTGCTTGGTGAGCGCGTCGTTGACGCTGATCACCGGGAAGGCCAGATCGCCGGTCTTCTCCATGGCCCGCAGGCGCTGCACGCCGGTGGTGGTCTCCTCGGTGCCGCCGACGATGCCTTTGAGCAGCTCGCGCCGGTCGCCGATGATGCTGGAGACCAGGTCGCAGCCGTCGTCCATGGTGATGTTGGGCCGGTGATCGAGCGCGGCCTTGATGTGCTTGAAGTAGGTCTCGCGGTCCTCGCCCTTGATGGCGAAGACGGAGATGCCCTCGTCGACGAGCGCGGCCGCCACGTCGTCCTGCGTGGAGAGCGGGTTGGACGCGCAGAGCACGAGATCAGCGCCGCCCGCATGCAGCGTCTGCATCAAGTGCGCCGTCTCGGAGGTGACGTGCAGGCAGGCCGAGATGCGCATGCCCTTGAGCGGCTTCTGCTTGGCAAACCGCTCCCGGATGCTGGCCAGCACCGGCATCGACCTTCCCGCCCACTCGATCCGTCCGTGCCCCTTGGGAGCCTGGTTCAGGTCCTTCACGTGATGCGCGGTCTTCATATGCTTCTTGGCCACAGCCATCGGAACATCCCTTCAGCGAAAGTAGGCGCGCCCGTTTAACGCAAACACGACCAAAGCGCCAGCCCTTACGGCGCCTTGCGACTGAGCGGGGTAAGCAACGCAAACAGCCGGCTTCCAGTGCGTGCTCCGGCCGCAGCCGCCTCTTCCGTGCACCACCCCGCGGCAGCCGCAACATCGAGCGCCGCCATCGCCTCGCTGGCTTCCCCGCGCGCGATTCCGTACACGCGCGCCTTGTCCGGCCCGGAAACCCGACCGGCAGCCTCGGCTGTGTTGAGGCAGGCACTCGCAGCAGCTCGCATCGCCTGATCCCGCAACCTCGGGTCGCTGATCTTCGCCTCTCGAACAATGGCAAGCAGCTCGCGCGCAACCTGATACGCGATGAGCTTCGAAAACGGCAGAGTCGTCACGTTGGGCATCGTCGGCCTCCTTCACAAACGCCGAAGGCGAGGAGGCCGACGATGCCCAACGGACGACGATCCCACTCAGCGCGAGCGCAGCGAGCTACACCCCCCAATTGCAGCCGCAGTGACAGCCGAAGGCTGGCGCGAGGCTGCCCCTGAACCTGAACCTGAACCTGAACGGGCTCTTCTAAGCAGCGCCCTTCTTCAGCCCCGCCGCCTGCCTCAACGCATCCGCCCGGTCGGTGCGTTCCCAGCTGAACTCCGGCTCACTCCGCCCGAAGTGCCCATACGCGGCGGTCTTCTCGTAGATGGGCCGCAGCAGATCCAGATCCCGGATAATCGAAGCCGGCTTCAGGAGAACGTCGCCCGCACCGCCTTCTCGATCTTCTCCTCGGGAACCTGGTGCGTCCCGAAGGTCTCCACCATGATCGAGACCGGCTCCGCCACGCCGATGGCGTAGGCGACCTGGACCTCGCACCGCTTGGCCAACCCCGCCGCCACCACGTTCTTGGCCACCCACCGCGCCGCGTAGGCCCCGCTGCGGTCCACCTTCGACGGATCCTTCCCCGAGAAGGCCCCGCCGCCGTGGTGCCCCATCCCGCCATAGGTGTCGACGATGATCTTCCGCCCCGTGACCCCCGAATCGCCCATCGGCCCACCGATGATGAAGCGCCCGGTCGCGTTGATCATCCGCTTCATGTCGGTCGCCCGCAGCTCTGCCGGCACCACCTTGTTGATCACGCTCTCGTTGATCGCCTCGCGCAGCTGCTCGGTGGACACCGCGTCCTCGTGCTGCGCCGCGATCACCACCGCCTGCACCTTGTGCGGCCTCCCGGCGCGGTACTCCACCGTCACCTGGCTCTTGCCGTCGGGCCGCAGGAAGGAGAGCTCGCCCCGCCGCGCCCGCGCCAGCTCGCGGGTGAGCCGGTGGGCCAGGGCGATGGGCAGCGGCATGAACTCCGGCGTCTCGTCGCAGGCGTAGCCGAACATCATCCCCTGGTCGCCGGCGCCCTGCTCCTTCTCCCGGGAGGAGTCCACTCCCATGGCGATCTCGGGCGACTGCTGCTCCACCGCCACCATCACCGCGCAGCTCTTCGAGTCGAACCCCATCGAGCCGTCGTTGAAGCCGATGCGCTCCACGGTGCGCCGCGCGATCTCCGGATACTTGAGGTGGGCGCTGGTGGTGATCTCGCCGAGCAGGACGACCAGGCCGGTCTTCACCGCCGTCTCCAGCGCCACGCGGCTGGACTTGTCCTGGCGCAGGCACTCGTCCAGCACCGCGTCGGAGATCTGATCGCACACCTTGTCGGGGTGGCCTTCGGTGACGGATTCAGAGGAGAAAAGCGCGTCGCGGAGCTGCATTGTTTGTCCTCAGACCCGGCCCTTGGCCGGCGTGGAACGGTTGGAAAGGCCGCGCAGAATCCCCCCGCCGCCGCCTCGTGTCAACGGGCGTTTCCCACCAGCTGGGGGAATCGCTTGCGCATCTGCTCCAGCACGTACCGCTCGATCTCGTCGTGCGCGGAGAAGGCCATGGCGGCCTCGAGGAGCTTCTTGGCGTCGCAGAGGGTGGTGGAGCGGATCACCCGCTTCACCGGCGGAATGTCGGCGGGGTTCATCGAGAGCTGGTCGAGGCCCAGCGCCAGCAGCACCAAAGCGTAGGCCGGGTCGCCGGCCATCTCCCCGCACATCGCGCACTCGATGTTGGCGGCCCGGGCGCCTTCGACCGAGGCCTGGATCAGCCGCAGCACGCCGAGGTGCAAGGGTCGATAGAGGTAGGCCACGTCCCGGTTTCCGCGGTCGATGGCCAGCGAGTACTGGATGAGATCATTGGTGCCGATGGAGAAGAAATCGCACTCCCGCGCCAGGCGGTCGGCGGACAGCGCGGCGGCCGGCGTCTCCACCATGATGCCCACGGGGATCTTCTCCGCCACCGGCTTGCCCTCGCCCAGGAGCTCCTGGCGGATGGCCTCGATCTGCGCCTTGGCCTCGCGCAGCTCGCCCACGGCCGCGACCATGGGCAGCATGATGCGCAGCTGTCCGTGCACGCTGGCCCGCAGGAGCGCGCGGACCTGTGTGCGGAAGAGCTGCGGGTGCCGCAGCGTGAAACGGATGGCGCGCAGCCCCAGCGCCGGGTTGGGCTCGTGCGAGCGGTGCCCGATGGGCAGCTTGTCGCCGCCCAGGTCGAGGGTGCGGATGGTGACCGGCTTCCCCTGCATCTTCTCGAGAATCGTGGAGTAGGCGTGGAAGTGCTCCTCCTCGGTGGGGAGCTCCTCGCGGTTGAGATAGAGGAACTCGGTCCGGTAGAGCCCCACGCCCTCTCCGCCGTGGGCCAGGACGCTGGGTACCTCCTCGGGAAACTCGATGTTGGCGAAGAGCTTGAGCCGCCGCCCGTCCTGCGTCTCGGCCACCAGGTCGCGCTCCTCCAGGAGCGCCTCCTCCCGGAACCGCGCCTCGGCGCGCGCCTGCTCGAAGCGCAGCACCTCGTCCGGGTCGGGCGAGACCAGCACCTCGCCGGTGGAGCCGTCGAGCGCGATCAGGTCGCCGGGCTTGGCGATCTCGCTGGCCTGTCCGGTCCCTACCACGCACGGCACCTCCAGCGCGCGGGCGAGGATGGCGGTATGCGAGGTCTTGCTGCCGAAGTCGGTGACCAGCCCGCGCACGCGGCCGCTGGAGAGCAGGACGGCGGCCTCCGCGGTGGGCAGATCGTAGGCGACGATCACCACGTCTTCGGTGGGCACCTCGGCGGCGATGGGCTTGTCGCCCATGAGATTATGCACCACCCGGTCGCCCACCTCGTCGAGGTCGGCGCGCCGCTCGGCCAGGTAGCCGTCGGAGCCCAACTTCTCGCTGATCTCCCGCACCAGCCGCCGCACCGCCCACTCGGCGTTGAGCAGCTCGTCGCGGATGAGCTGGCGCGCGCCGTTGAGCAGCGTCGGGTCGTCGGCCATCATCCGATGCGCGTCGAGGATGTCGCCCTGCTCGCCCTCGCCCAGGCTCGAGCGGATCTGCTGCAGCTGCTCCACCGATTCCTTGACCGCCGCGTCCAGCCGCTGCAGCTCGGCCTCCACCTGCTCTGGCTGGATGTGGAAACGCGGCACACGGGCGCGTCGCCGGTCCACGGTGAGCACGCGCCCGATCGCGACGCCGGGAGAAGCGGGGATTCCGGTCAGCTTCGCCAAGGCTCCCGCAGCTTTATCACAGGCGGGAAAGCTTGATCTGGAGACGGCGCAAGTCCTCGTTGACCTTCATGAACTGCAGCTTGCCCTGATCGGCGGCCAGCTGCGCCGAGAGCGCCGCAGCGCCCTGCTTGAGGGCCGGCTTCGCCGCGGGGACCGCCGCCAGCCAGTCGAGGGCGCGCGCCGCCGCTTCTCGGACCAACGTCTGTTCGTCGCTGGCGGCCTTGATCAGCGGAGCCGCGGCCTCGGGCGCGCCAGCCCGCCCCAGCTCGTAGGCCGCGCGCGTGCGGACCTCGGGGTCGGGATCCTGGAGCTTGGACACCCAGCACGAGGTCTGCGCAGCGCAGGCGCGCGCCGCTTCCAACGGCTTCGCCAGATCGCTGAACTGGGCCGCCAGCACCTCGCACGCCGTCTGTGGATTGTCGGCGGCAATTCCCGCCTCCGCCAGCTGGCGCGCGCACGAGGCCGGCGCTCCCCTGGCCTCGCGCTGTGCGATGGCCGCGAGATCCTTGGCCAGCGCCGGGTCCCCGAGGAGCGCCGCCGCCCGGGCGACGCCGAGCCGCAGCCGCAGCGCGCCCGATTGCGCCTTCTTTGTCAGCTCGCGCGCCTGCGCGCGGTCGCCCAGCCAGACCAGCGCCTCGCTGGCAAAGGCGGTGAGATCCTCGTCCTGCTCGTTGGCGGTGGAGATCAGCGCCTGGATCTGCGGCGCGGCCTGCGTCGCGCGCAGCCGGCCCAGCGCGTTGGCGCAGAACATCCGCACCAGCCCGCTGAGCAGCCGCGAAGTTCCCGGCACCGGATCGGGATCCACGTACTTGAGCCGGTTCGTCAGTACCGGGACGGCCCGTGGATCCCCGAGATCGCCGAGCACCAGCGCGGCCTTGGCGTAGGTGCCGGCCTGCGCGCGGTTGTTCTCCTTCGCCCAGGCGAGATAGGCGGGGTCCTGATCCTGCTCGATCTTCAAGAGCGGCTCCACCGCCGGCTCGCCGATCAGGAAGAGCGAGAGGGATGCCTCGGGCAGGAAGGAGACGCCGCGCCGCTCGAGGACCATGCCGTGCAGCAGCGCCGGAATGGCGGCGGGGTCGCCGATCTGGCCCAGGGCGACGATCGCCTTCTTCACCACAATCGGAGGCGCAGCCGGGTCGTCCACCAGGCGCGACAGCTCGGGAATGGCCTCCCGCGCCCGCACCTGCCCGAGGGCTTCCACCGCCGCCAGCCGGACCGCGTCATCGCTCGCCCGGGCAAGCCGCAAGAGCGTGGGGCCGGCGCGCGGATCGCCGATGTTGCCCAGCGCCTCCGCGATCCGCGCATTGGAGCGGTTGGCGATGCGCGCCGCACTGTCGCTGCCGGATCCCACCGTGGTGTCGACCGCGTCGAGCAGCGGCTGCACCTCGTCGGGCCCGCCCAGGTCGCCCAACGCCAGCGCGGCCTCTTCCTTGACCAGCGGATCCTTGAGCAGGTCGGCGATGTGCGGCGCGGCGTTCTTCGCCTTCAGCCTGCGCAGCTGCTGCACGGCCTTGACCCTCGTCCTGGGCTCGGCGTCGTCGAGCTGCCTGATCCAGGTCTGCGGATCCTTGGGATTGTTGGCCCTGCACGCGGCGAGGGAGAGCGAGAGGGCGACCGCAAGGAGACGCATCGCCCCTCGCGTACCCGCCCTCATGCGCCGCGTCAATCTTCTTGCCGCCTACGCGAGCCCTTCGACCTTCAGGGCCTCTGCCACGGCAGGGCGCGCCTTCATCCGCTCCATGAACTGCTGCAGCGGCTGGGGCAACGTCAGCTCCACGCGCGGCGACCAGCGAAGGACCGTGAAGAGGTACGCGTCGGCGGCGCTGAATTTGTCGCCCAGCAGGAAGGGCTGCTTCTCCAGCACCTTGGATATGAGATCCAGCCGCTTCTGCAGGGTTTCGCGCGGAATCGGGTCGGGGCTCTTGCGGAAGAGAGCGCCGAAGTTCTTGTGCAGCTCGGTGGCGATGAAGACCAGCCACTCTTGAAGTTTGTAGCGCTCCTTGGTGCCCGCCTTGGGCGCCACATTGTCGCCGCCCTTCTGATCGGCGAGGTACATGACGATGGCAGCTCCCTCGGTGAGCAGGGTGCCGTCGTCGAGCTGGAGCGCCGGTACGTAGCTCTTGGGATTGAGCTGGTTGTAGTTGGCTCCCGACTCGGAGACCTTGGTGTTGCGGTCCACCTTGTCGAGCTTGAAGTCCGCTCCCATCTCGCGCAGCACG
>C688J18823_10002490_pt1 | contig 11505 bp, 3 predicted proteins | sample HopSoiMetagenom1_FD_18823 | JGI IMG/M metagenome (IMG submission 18823) | reverse complement strand
GGGCTCGGCCGACGGCCGGACGCTCGCGATCGGCAACGCGGGGTCATCGGTCGCGTTGTTCGATCCCGCGCAGCGCCGTGCGACCGGCTCCGTCGACGTCGGGTCCGGGACGGAGCGCGCCGCGTTCAGCCCCGACGGGAAGACGCTGGCCGTTGTGACGTCCGCGGGCGACATCGTGGCGATCGATGTCTCCGCCGCAAGCGTGCGCGACCGCGTGCCGATCACCAACCGGATCGATGCGATCGCGTTCGATCCCAACGGCTCCGAGCTCGTCACCGCCGAGCACACAGACGACCTCCGCGAGTCGCTGGTTCCACGCGACCCGACGACGTTCGCGCAGACCGGGCGCGCCGTCCGGGTCGACGGGCGGGACGGCGCGACGTTCCCGTCGATCAGCCGCCCTCTCGCCCCCTTCGCGATGTCGTTCTCTGCCGACGGCACCGCGCTCGTGACCACGCGGGACAACGGGCCGACGTTGTTGCTCCGCTCGGATCTGACGCTCGTGCGGAGCTACGACGTCGGCGGCCAGGCCGTTGCGGTCGCGCCAGACGGCAGCGTGGTCGCGCTGATCGAGAACAACGACCGCCGGAACCTCGGCTCTGTCACGTTCCTGGACCTTCCCACCGGCGACATACGGTCGGCCTCCGGCGGACACAGCGGACCGTTCAAGACCGAGTACGAGGCCGTCGGCGCGTCGTTCACGCCCGATGGCCGTTCCGTCGTCACGGTCGGCAACGATTCGCGGCTGATCGTGTGGGACGTTCGGACCGGCTCGGTGCGCACGACGCTAGCCGAGACCGGCGACCTGCCACTCCGTGGCCCCGTGCTGTCGCCGGATGGAGCCACCGCCTTCACGACCGACCGGAACGAAGACGTCGTCGTGTGGGATCTTTCGGGCCGACACCGGCTGGATCGACCCTTCACCGCAGGAGCGGGGTTCCCGGCATGGCCGTGGTTCGCGATCAGCCCGGACGGCCGTCTCCTCGCGGTCGCGAGCTCCCCGGGCAACAACTTCAACAAGAGCGGATCGGTCAACGTGATCGATACGCGAGACCTTCACGTCGTCCGGCGGATCGCGTACAACGACGCTTCGCCGCAGGCCGTCGCCTTCAGTCCGGATGGCACGATCCTTGCCGTGACATCGGTGGGCGACCATCGCGACCGAGGGGACGCCCGGCTGTGGGACCTTGCCACGGGCAAGCAGGTGGCGACGATGCGCGGCATCGCAGCGGGTCAACGTCTCCTCGCGATCCGCTACAGCCCGGACGGCACGCTGTTGGTCGGTGGCGGCACGGCACCGTCGGGCGGCACCGTCCTCGTCTGGAAGCCCGCAGCGTCGAGCGCGCCGGCCGAGCGGTTCCGCACGCACGGTACCGTCGAAGACGTGACGTTCACGCCGGACGGCACGCAACTCGTGGTCTCGACGGGGTGGGGCGATGGCGGCGACTTCGTGCTGTGGGACGTCACGACACAGCGCATCGTGAAGTCGGTCCGCGCAGACGACGCAGGCATCTGGATCGCATCGGTCTCCGACGATGGCAAAACGTTGATCACCGGCGGGCAGACGGGCGCGGTGCGGCTATGGACCCTCCCATCCGGAACACCGCTGGGCGCCTCGCTGACCGGTCTCACAGGGGGCACGGACACCGTCAACCTCTCGCCCGATGGTCAGACGGCGGTGGGGGCGGACACCGCCGGCAACGTCCTGCTCTGGGACGTACCCACTAGCTCGACGATCGGAGATCCGCTCCCGGGACCGGCGCCCAACCGGTTCGCCGCAGCGGCGTTCACGCCGGACGGTAGGCGTCTGGTCGTCGTGTCGGACACCGGTGATGGCTGGGTGTGGAACGTGGATCCGGCGGACTGGCTCCAACGCGCGTGTGCTGTCGCCGGACGGAACTTCACGCCGGAGGAATGGCAACAGATCCTGCCCAACAGGGCATATCAAGGAACCTGCGGAAGTTGACGCGAACCGCAGTCGGATCGCAGCCGAACCCGCAGTCGTTCCGAAAGGTCGCCGGCGCATCGTCCGACCCGGAGCGGGCAAGTGACCCGCCAAGGGGAAGGAGGGTAGCGATGTCTACCCAGTCCATCGGAACAGGGCGTCGGCCCCGGATGCTTACGGCCTTCATCGCCCTCGCGCTCGCCGCCGCCGTGCTCGTGGTCGCGGCGCAGGCCAGCTCGATCTGGTCCTCGAGGACCGTGGCTCCGACGCATCCGGCGCCGCGATTCTTGCCCGTCGGGACGACGAACGTGGCCCTCGGGCATCTACCCGCGGGGTGCCGCCCGAAGTACGGGTGCGACCACACCGGGTCCAAGCCGTAACACAAGCCATCCTTCGGCCGGCCGGGCCCGCCCACGGAGCGACCCGGCCGGTTCGTTTCCGACGAACCGGACCGCCCGATCGGCACGCGCTCCGGACGATCTGGTGTAGCCGCTATGCGGACAACCGGTAGAAGCGCCAGAACCCGCCGTCGATCGGCAGGATCTCGATGCCCGAGAACCCCGCGTCCGTGGCGTAGCGTTCGAACGTCGAGGGCCGCATCACGGTGCCGGTACCTACGGAGCCCTCGTGCGACATCCCATCGGGCAAACACACGAGCGTGCTGAACCCGTACATCAGCCGCTCGATGTCGTCGCCCGGCGCGACGAACTCCGGCTGCACGTTCTCGTCCATCACGATCACGACGCCTTCCGCGCGTGCCATCTCGCGCATCGCGCGCAACACCTGCACCGGCTGCGGCATGTCATGGATGCACTCGAACGCGGCCACAACGTCATAGCCCTCGCCGTGGTCAGCGTCCGCCGGTGACATCGCATGGAATCGCACTCGGTCGCCGACGCCCTCAGCCTGCGCATTGGCACGAGCACGCTCGACCGCCGACACATCCAGATCGAAGCCGTCCACCGTCACGCTCGGGTACGCCTTCGCGAGTGAGATCGATGTCCACCCGCCTCCGCTGCCAACGTCGGCCATCCGAGCGCCCGCCGAGAGCCGCTCGTGGACATCGGGCACGCTCGCGAACCAGTCGCCCAGCGTGTTGATGAACGTCGGCCGGTTCCCGAACTCCTGCCCCTCGCTCATGTCCGGCCCGTACTGGTCCCATCCGACGCCCCCGCCGGTCCGGTACGCCTCCATCAACGCCGGCATCTGCTGGGCGGCGGCCACCATCATCCGAACGTACGCCGCAAGGTACGTCGGCGCGTCGCGATCGAGGAGCACCTGCGCGTGCTCGTTGGACAAGTAGTAGCGACGCTCGGCGGCGACGGCCGACGGGTCGTCCACGTCGATGAACCCGGCGACCGCCTGCTCCTCGAGCCATTCACGTGCGTAGCGCTCCGCTATGCCTGCCCGCGTCGCCAACTCCGTCGAGGTCAGCCGGCCCTCAGCTAACGGCGCGTACAGGCCCAGCCGGTCCCCGAGGTAGACGTTCATCATCTCCGCGGTGCCGATCAAGGACCCGACGAAGCGCTCCAACAGCGCATCGGCCTGCTCGCCCATCCCGCACCCCCTCTGCGCCACGATGTCGGCGAAGCATGTCATGGATGCGCAAGCGGCCGCGACACCGCGAAGCTGGGCGGACGATCCTTACTCAGGTATGCAAGGACCGCGGACCTCGGCCGAGTGATGGAAGTCTCGGGGATCGGCTTGGTAGTGGTCGATGCCCGGCCCGCCGTAGATCGTGTCGTTGCCACGGACACCGTCGAAGGCGTCGAGGCAGCGGNCGTTGCCCGCCCCGCCATGCACCACGTCGTTGCCGACTATCCCGGTGACGATGTCACTCCCTCGGCCGCCGAACGCCCGGTCGTCGCCCCGTCCGCCGTTCACGAGGTCGAGATCGGGCCCGCCGCGAACGACGTCGGTGGCGTTGCCACCGAGCACGAGGTCGTTGCCGTTGCCGCCGTACAACCGGTCCCTGCCTAGACCGCCGAACGACTGGTCGCGGCCGTTGCCGGCCCACAGCCGGTCGTTCCCGCCGCCACCGCGCAGGATGTCCTTGGCCCCGAGACCGCGAAGCGTGTCGTTGCCGCCAAGGCCGCAGATCACGTCACGGCCGGCGGTGCCGACCAAGACGTCGTGATGCGAGGTCCCCGTGATCGTGCACGGCGCCTTCGCCTGCGCGCCCGTCGCGGTGGCGACGATCGCCGTGAACGATGCGAGGGCGAGCGCGAAGCTCGCGATGAGAACGCGGCGCATGCTCCCTCCTTCACGATGCACCCCGACGGGGCCGAACACCCACCGTCACACACGTCCGGGGGAAGGGTCAAACACCGTTCTCTAGACGAGAACCGGGGGCCGATACGGCCCCCGGTTCTCGATCGCGTTCCCGAGCGGTGTTCCGCCCTATCGGACCGCCTTGACCTTCGCCTTGACCACGTCGGAGGCCGAGACCCCCGACGAGGCGGTGATCGTCAGCTTCTGGACGGCTCCGATCTTGGCCGTCGACTTGACCTTCACGACGACCTTGATCGACTTGGCCGTGCCACCCGCGGCGAGGTTCTGGAACTGGTAGGTGCCACGGACGACCTGCTTCGTCACGTCCTTCTTGCCGGCGTAGTACTTGACGGTGAAGCCCTTCGCGCTCTTGGAACCCTTGAGGGCGATCGTGTCGGGCGCGCTGCCGTCGTTCTGGACCGAGACGTAGAAGGTCTTGGTCTTGTTGTGCTTGGCCTTGCCGGACTTGCTCTGTGTCTTGCCGGTCGTGTTGTAGACGTTGTCACCAACCATCTTGGCGACCTTGCTCGACGTGCCGATCCGGCCGTCGGGCTGGTGCGCCGTAGCGGTGAACGTCGCCGTGACCGAGCGTGCCTGGTCCAGGGTCACGTTGCATGGCCCGAGGCCGGTGCAATCACCCGTCCAGCCGATGAACGTCGACCCGGCGACCGGCGTCGCCGTCAATCCGACGATCGTGCCGTAGTCGAAGCCGACCGAGCATGTCGCGCCACAATCGATGCCCGCCGGGCTCGACGTGATCGACCCGGTGCCCGACCCGCTCGCGGTGACGTCGAGCGTCTCCGTCTTCAGCGTGAAGGTGGCCGTCACCGAGCGCGCGGCGTCCATCGTCACGACGCAGTCACCGGTCCCGCTGCAGCCCGCACCGGACCAGCCGGCGAAGTCCGAGCTCGGGTCAGGCGTGGCCGTGAGCGTGACGACCGTGCCGAACGCGAAGTCGTTCGCGCACGTCGCGCCGCAGTCGATCCCGGCCGGAGTCGAGGTGGCGGAACCGCTGCCTGTGCCGTCGGCCGAGACGTCGAGCGTCTTGTCCGGCTTGGCGTCGAACGCGGCCGTCACCGAGCGCGCGGCGTCCATCGTCACGACGCAGTCGCCGGTGCCGCTGCAGCCCGCACCCGACCAGCCGGTGAAGTCCGATCCAAGATCGGCGGTCGCCGTCAGCGTCACGACGGTGCCGTAGTCGAAGCCGCTCGAGCACGTCGCGCCGCAATCGATGCCCGCCGGACTCGAGCTGACCGAGCCACTGCCCGTGCCGTTCGCCGAGACGTCGAGGGTGCGGCTGGCGAGCGTGAACGTCGCCGCCACCGAGCGCGCCTGGTCGAGGGGGACCACGCAGTCGCCCGTACCGGTGCAGCCCTCACCGGTCCAGCCCGTGAAGTTCGAGCCGGTGGCAGGATCGGCCGTCAGCGTGACGGTCGTGCCGTAATCGAACGAGCTCGAGCACGTCGCACCGCAATCGATCCCGGCGGGGGTCGAGCTGATCGATCCCGTTCCGGTCCCGTTGGTCGTCACGTGCAGCGCCGGCGTTTCGAGCGTGAAGGTCGCCGTCACCGAGCGCGCCTGGTTCAGCGTCACCTGGCAGTCGCCCGTGCCGCCGCACCCCTCACCGGACCAACCGGTGAAGTCCGAACCGGTCCCCGCGGCCGCCGTCAGCGTCACGACGGTGCCGTAGTCGAAGCCGGCGGCGCACGTGGCGCCGCAGGCGATCCCGGCTGGGCTCGAGCTCACGGAACCGCTGCCCGTGCCGTTCTTCGACACGTTCAGGGTTTCGCTCTTGAGGGCGAACGTCGCCGTCACCGACCGAGCTTGGTCGAGCGCCACGACGCAGTCGCCCGTGCCCGTGCAGCCTTCACCCGACCAGCCGGCGAAGTCGGAGCTCGCGCTCGGGTTGGCCGAGAGAGTCACCGACGTCCCGTAGTCGAAGCCGTGCGAGCAGACGCCGCCGCAGGTGATGCCTGCGGGGTTGGAGCTCACCGACCCAGAACCGGTGCCGTCCTTCGTGACGTTCAGCGTCTCGGTCTTGAGCGTGAAGGTCGCCGTCACCGAGTGCACCGCGTTCATCGTCACGATGCAGTCGCCGGTGCCGGTGCAGCCCGCGCCGGACCAACCGGTGAAGTCGGCGCTCGCGTCGGGCGTGGCGGTGAGGGTCACGACCGTGCCGAACGCGAAGTCGTGCGTGCACGTCGCGCCGCACGTGATGCCCACCGGGGTCGAGCCGACAGACCCACTGCCGGTGCCGTTCTCGGCGACGTCGAGCGTCTTCGGCGGCTTCAGCGTGAAGGTCGCCGTGACCGACCGAGCCGCATTCATCGTCACGACGCAGCCGCCGGTGCCGGAGCATCCCGCACCGGACCATCCGGCGAACGTCGAGTTCGCGTCCGGCGTCGCGGTCAACGTGACGTCGGTGTTGAAGTCGAACGTGATCGAGCACGTCGGACCGCAATCGATCCCTGCCGGGGTCGAGGTGACCGAGCCCGTGCCCGTGCCGTTCTTGGCCACATCCAGCGTCTGTTGCGGCTGATCGCTGAAGTTGGCGGTCACGCTGTGTGCGGCGTCCATCGTGACCACGCAGTCACCGGTGCCGGAACAGCCGGAGCCGGCCCAGCCCGTGAAGACCGATCCGAAGCTCGGCGTCGCGTTCAAGGTCACCACGGTGCCGTAGTCGAACGCGTGCGAGCACGTCGCTCCGCAGTTGATCCCCGCCGGGCTCGACGACAAGGAACCGGAGCCGAGTCCGCCCTTGTTCACATCGAGCGTGCGCGTCTGCAAGGTGAAGGTCGCGGTCACGGAGCGTGCCTGGTCGAGCGTCACGATGCAGGTTCCGGCGCCCGAGCAGCCCTCGCCGGACCAGCCGGTGAAGTTCGAGCCGGTCGTCGGCGTCGCCGTCAACGTCACGACGGTGCCGTAGTCGAAGCCGGCCGAGCAGGTCACGCCGCAGTCGATCGTCGCCGGGGCGGACGTGACCGTGCCGCTGCCGGTGCCGTTCTTCGAAACCGTCAGGTTCTCGGCTTTCAGCGTGAAGGTGGCGGTCACCGAGCGGGCCTGGTCGAGCGTCACGATGCAGGTGCCGGTGCCCGAGCAGCCCTCGCCGGACCAGCCGGTGAAGTCGGAACTCACCGCCGGAGTCGCCGTCAGCGTGACCACGGTGCCGTAGTTGAAGTCGTGCGAGCACGTCGCGCCGCACGCGATCCCTGCGGGGCTCGAGCCGACGGAGCCAGACCCGTTGCCGTTCTTGGACAGGGTGAGCGTCGGCGTCTTCAACGTGAAGGTGGCGGTCACCGAGCGTGCCTGATCGAGGGTCACGAGGCAGGTGCCGGTGCCCGAGCAGCCCTCGCCGGACCAGCCGGTGAAGGTGGAGCTCGTCGCAGGCGTCCCCGTGAGCGTGACCACGGTGCCATAGCTGAAACCGGCGGAGCACGTCGCTCCGCAGGAGATCCCTCCGGGGCTCGAGCCCACCGAGCCGGAGCCGGTGCCGGCGTTCGACACGTTCAGCGTCTCGGTCTTGAGGGTGAAGGTCGCGGTCACCGACCGCGCCTGGTCAAGCGTCACCAGACAGGTGCTGGTGCCGGAGCAGCCCTCGCCGGACCATCCGGTGAAGTCGGAGCTCGCCGCCGGAGTGGCGGTCAGCGTGACGACCGTCCCGTAGTTGAACCCGGCCGAACACGTCGCCCCGCACGTGATCCCCACGGGGCTCGAGGACACCGATCCGGTGCCGGTCCCGGTCCTGGAGACCGACAGGTTCTCCGTCTTGAGGGTGAACGTCGCCGTCACGGAGCGGGCCGCGTCCATCGTCACGATGCACGTGCTTGTCCCCGAGCAGCCGGACCCGGACCATCCGGTGAAGTCGGAGCTCGCCGCCGGAGTGGCGGTCAGCGTGACGACGGTCCCGTAATCGAACCCGGCCGAACACGTCGCGCCGCAGGTGATCCCCGCGGGGCTCGAACCGACCGAGCCGGAGCCGTTGCCGTTCGTTGTGACATCCAGTGTCTTGGTCTGCAGCGTGAACTGCGCCGTCACCGACGTGGCCGCGGTCACGGACACCATGCAGGTACCGGTGCCCGAGCAGCCGCCGCCGGACCACCCGGTGAACGTCGAACCGGTGGCGGGCGTCGCCGTCAACGTGACCGAGGTGCCGTAGTCGAAGGCGTTGGAGCACGTCGCACCGCAGGTGATCCCCGCCGGGCTCGACGAGACCGAACCGGAACCGTTCCCGCTCTTGGAGACGTTGACGCTGAACGCCTGCAGCGTGAACTGCGCCGTCACCGACGTGGCCGCGGTCACGGACACCACGCAGGTGCCGGTGCCCGAGCAGCCGCCGCCGGACCACCCGGTGAAGGTCGAACCGGTGGTCGGCGTCGCCGTCAGCGTGACGGAGGTGCCGTACGGGAACGTGTTGGAGCACGTCGCGCCGCACGTGATCCCGGCCGGGCTTGACGTGACCGTGCCGCTCCCGTTCCCGGTCTTGGACACGGACAGCCCGAAGCTGTCCAGCGAGTAGTTCGCCGTCACGTTGCGTGCCTGGTTCATCGTGACGGAGATCGGGTTGGTGTTGTTCGGGGGGGTCGCCACATCACCCGTCCAGTTCTGGAACGTGTACGGGGAACCGCCGCTCGTGACCGCGGTGTCGGCGGTGAGGCTCACGGACGTGCCGGTGTTGTAGTAGCCCGTCGCGCTGGTCGGGTTCGGGGTGATGTGCCCCGTGCCGATCCCGCCGGGGCCTGTCGCGAGGGTGAGGAGCCATTGCGTCGTGTAACTCCCCGACTTCGTCGTGCCCTCATCCGCAGCGCTCAGCGTGCCCGACGTCGCGCCGACGGTGTACCGCTTGCCGGTCGTCGACGACGCAACGGGGCTCTGGTAGGCCCAACTCGAGCCATCGTCGTAGAACGCCGCGGCCCCCAGGGAGCCCGCCCCGAGCGACGCGTTCGCCGGGGTTGTACCCGTGCCGTTGACCTGCACGACGGTACCGGTCGAGTCACCGCCGATGCCGCTCTGCGAGAACGTGACCTTGCGTTGCGTCACGTACGTTCCGTTGATCGTGACCGCGCTCGACACCGTCGAGCCGGTGGCGGGGCCGCTCAGAGCGTCGAGGCGGTATTGCTTGTTCGCGTCCGCCGGCAACGTCTGTGGAATATCGGTGCTGCCCGGCACGGCGACGGTCGAGGCGTACGAATACGTCAACGTGCCGCCGTTGTCGATGTATGCCTTGGTCGGGAAGCCCGACCCGGCGTACGCGAGATCGCCGCCGAGGTAGGGACTCCCTTGCACCGTTGCGACGGTGGTGTTCCCCGTGTCGCAGTAGAACGCGATCGGGGCGTCGCAGGTCAGCCCCGTTGCCTGGATCGTCACAGCCCACTGCTTCACGTAATTCGCCGTGACGTTGCGGTCGGCGCTCATCGTCACCGTCGGGCTTCCCGAGCCGGTCGCATCGCCGGACCAGGCGTTGAACCGATACCGCGAGCTCGCGTCGATCGCAACCGGCGTCGTGGCCGTCACCGTGACGACGGCCCCGTCCGCGTACGTGCGGGTGCACGTGCCGTTGCCGCTCGTCGGTGCCGGGGTCGTCGCGATGTTGGAGCAGCCGACCGCGCCGGGGCTCGTCGCGAGGTTCAGGGTGCGGACCGTCGCGCCAGCCGTTGCGGAGGCACGGACGCTCTGGCAGCCCTCCGAACTCGCTGTGATGGCGCTCACCGCGTAGGTGAAGGTCTGGCCGGTCGTCAGTCCGGTGTTGGCATAGCTGGTGACGTTGCCCAGAGTTGTTAGCAACGCGAGGTTGTCACCGTTGGAGCCGGAGCCTCGGTACACCTTGTAGCCGGTCACGCCGCCGCCGGCCGAGGCCGGCCACGACAGGTTGATCGTGGTGCCGCTCGGGATCGCGGTAAGTGAAGCTGGCGACGCAGGGCCGCTCTGCGTGTTCTTCACGAGCACACGGCCGCCGTTGGTCGAACCACCGTTGTAGTCCACGGACTCTGTCCACGCGGCGAACGGCCGGTTCGTGCAGGCGGGGTTCGCGGTGATGCCGTCGCTGCCGCCGTAGAAGAACTTGAAGCCGGCATTGTCGCTGTCCCATACCGGGCTGAACGCCGAATGGTCGGACAGCAACACGCTCGGGGTCGTGAAGCCGTTGATGCCCGTCGTCGACGTGCGGACCCACATGTTCAGACCGCAGGTGTGGCTGAACCGCGGGTTCGGACTGCAGCCCGCGACGGTCGCGTTCCGGTCATCGACCCACGACAGCGACAGCGTCCCGCCGCTCGTCGAGGTCAGTCGCGGGAAGGAAAGCGAGCACTTCGCCGTGGCGGCTGCTTCGGTCCCACCACAGCCGGTCGCGTCCTTGTCATCCACGCGAACCGTCGACGACTGAGCGGTCCACGTCCCTGCGACCGCACCGAGCGCGGTGCACGTCCCGGACGCGAGCGCGCACGTGCCGGCCTTGAGGATCGAAGGGTTGCCATCTGTCGTGTGGCCTCGGCCGTCCTGGAAGACGACGTAGAGGTGGTTCGTCCCGTCGATGGCGAGGTCGGCGGTCCCGCCCCACCAACCGGCCGGATACCCGCCGCCCGAAGCCATCGCCTGGCCCGGGTACGTCGGCCCGTCGGGCGCCGTGTAGAACGACGTCACCCACGTGGTCGTCGAGGACCCGCTGGTGGTCTTCGAAAGCTCGTAGTGGATGAACGTGCCGGTGCCGGCGGTCCCGTCGTAGTTGAACCACAGCGTCCACGTGTTGCCCGAACTGTCGAGAACGCTTCGCAGGGCGTAGTACCAGTTGCCGTTCGTCGCGGTCGCACCGTCGGTCGCGGCGCTCGCGAAGCTCGTTCCCCCGTTCGCGGAGTAGTTCACGATCTTGACCTGGTTGTGCTTGGCACCACCGGTCGCATAGGAGCCGCTCGAGACGGTGACGTTCGAGCCCTTCGCGGTGACCTGGGGGAATCCGCAGTCGGGGGCGTTGCCGCCGCCGCCGCAGTTCGCGCCGCCGATGTTGCCGGCGCCGTTCAGCATCGTGAACGTGCTCCCGAAGTCGCTCGACACGGCGCCGAGCACGACGTCGGGCGAGAACGAAGAGAAGCTCGGCGTGGCGTCCCACACGACGTACAGCTTCGGCGGGCTCACCGACGTGTCTACGAAGACGCCGGGATCGTCCTCCGTCTTGTAGCCGGTACCGCCGATCGTGTGCGTGTTCGCCTGTGGCAGCGTGCACGCCGCGCCGAGCGCAGAACACAGCGTCTGGGCGGGGCCGAACGTCTGTCCGCCGTCGTTCGAGACCTGGTACCAGA
>C688J18823_10002488_pt1 | contig 11510 bp, 12 predicted proteins | sample HopSoiMetagenom1_FD_18823 | JGI IMG/M metagenome (IMG submission 18823) | reverse complement strand
GATCTACCTGCTGCTCGATCGGCTGCACCGCCGGCTCGGTGGGCGCGGCCCGGTGCAGATTCTCGACGAGACGCTAGGCGTCGGCAAGCCGGCGACGCCGTAACGTCCTACTGGAAAATCTCGTTGAAGCGCTTCTTGATGCGCGGCGCTTCCTTCTCGGTGTAGTCGTAGTCCACCGGCAGGATTTTCAGGCTCGACAGCGCCGGCGAGCCGGCCGGCGCCGCGATGTCGCTTCGCGCCGCGAAGCCGCCCTCGGCCGGAAACATCTTCTGCACCTCGTCGCTGATGTTGAACTCGGCGAACAGCTTGGCGGCATTCGGATTCGGTCCGCCTTTGACCACCGAGGTCGGGGACGGAATGACGAAGACGCCGTCGCTCGGATAGAGCGTCTTCATCGGATGGCCGGCGGCGCGGTCCTCGGCCGCGTAGGAATCCAGCGCGCCGACCGCGATCAGCCGCTCGCCGCGCTTCAGCATGTCGGCGGCCTGCTGATTGCCCTGCACCACCATGGTGTCGTTCGCCCGTAGCTTCTCGTAGAAGCCCCAGCCGCGCTCCTTCGAAATCATCCCGACCACCGACACCAGCAGCGAGGTGAACGACGGATCGCCGATCACCATCTTGCCCTTGTATTTCGGGTCGGCGAGGTCGGCCCAGCTCTTCGGCTCGTCGGCGGGCGGCACCTTGTCGGACCGAATGTAGTTCGTCATCAGGTTCAGGCGCTGGGCGACGAAGTTGCCATCCTTGTCCTTCGCGGCATCAGGCACCTTGTCGAAATTCTTCGGCTTGAACGCGACGAAAATGCCTTTGCGCGTCAGCATGGCCGCCGCCGCGGGATCGGACGTGGTCAGCACGTCGGCGGCTATCCGTCCGGCGTCGATCTCCTGCTGGAAGCGCCGCAGGATGGCGGAGCCGCCGGAGCGGAACATCTCCACCTTGATGCCGTACTCCTTCTCGAACATGTTGACGATCTTCTGCGCTTGCGGCAGCGGCGTGGAGGTGTACCAGACCACCTTGCCCTCGGCCTTGGCCTTAGCGAGGTCGACCGAGGCTTGGGCCAAAGCGGCTGCGGTCAAAACGCAGCTTCCAGCTATCGCGATGGCAACCGCCAAAATCATTTCCCGGCGTTTGAGCATGGCGTCTTCCTCCGGATCTTTCGTCCGTCATGCCCGGGACAAGCCCGGCCATGACGTTGTGAGATTGGTGCTTTGCAGCTTCGAGGTCAGTGCTTTGCCTCGCCCGGCTTGTAGGTCGAATAGATCGGCTCCGGCTGGGTGAAGAAGCTCAGCAGGATGTGATACGCGATCATGTAGTTCTTCTGCTGGAACGAGGCATGGGCGATGCCCGGCATCACGGCGAACTGCTTGTCCGGATTGGGCAGCGCCTCGAAGAAGTTCAGCAGGTCCTTGAAGCCCGCGATGCCGTCATACTCGCCGCGCATGACGATGGTCGGCACCACGATCTTAGTCGGATCGACGACCGGCAGGTGGTTGCACATGTCGATGTAGGTGCCGTTCGGGATCGAGTCATCGAGCTGGAGGATGTGGTCGGCGAACGCCTCGATCACATTGTCGTCGGCGGTGCCGGGATGGTCGCGCTCGAAGATCGAGCGGACGAACTTGCGGTCGATCGGGCGCCGCTTGGTTTTGAGGAATTCCGGCAGTTTCTTGCGGCGCTCGACCAGCGTGGGGCTGCCTTCGCCGGTCCAGACGTGGGCGTCGAGCGCGAGCCGCTTCACGCGGTTCGGATGGCGCTGCGCGAACAGGGCGGCGCGCAATGCGCCTGACGAGATGCCGTACACCAGCAGCGGGCCGGTGTGGTTGCGGGTCTTGAAGATATAGTCGGTGGCCGCCTTGAGATCGTCGGCCCCTTCGGAGATCGTGGCGTCGGCGCCGCGATCCTTGGTGGAGCGGCCATAGCCCTCCATGTCGACGCTCCAGGTGTCGAAGCCCTGGCCGACGAAATAGTCCATCGCGCTCGGCCGGCCCGGCACCTGCAGATCGAAGGTCGGCTGCGACGCCATGGACGAGCCGTGCACGAACAGGATGGTGCCGCGATCCGGGCTGTTCTGGGCGCGCCGCTTCTCCCACAGGAACAGCTTGACGTCGCCCTTCTTGGTCCAGTGTTCGTTGCCCTGAATATGAATGTTGTCGACCTGGGTCGTCACGCGCCTGCTCCTATTCGATGCTGAGTTGGATTCATGAACTGCGAAATACGCTGCATTGGCTGGCATCGACCTCGATTGAGACCTTGTCGCCGACCGCGAAGACCTGCACCGGATGGGTCTGTACCCGAAGCGTCGGACCGGAGTCGAGGCTCGCGTAATACTCGGTGATGTTGCCCAAAAACGTGCGCTCGCTGATGGTGGCGTAGGGGCCGCTTGCTGAGGCGCCGAGCCGGATGTTCTCGGGCCGGATCGCGACCTCGACATCGTCGCCGCTGCCGGCGGGGAGGGCTAGCGCCAACGTGAGCCCGCCCGCGACCGCGGCCGTCCCCGGGCCGGTCACGCGCGCCGATACGAGATTAACGAGCCCCATGAAGTCGGCGACGATGCGATTGGCGGGCTTCGCATAAACCTCCTGCGGCGCGCCGTACTGCTGCAACCGGCCGCCGTGGATCACCGCGATCTGGTCCGACAGCGCCAGCGCCTCGGCCTGGTCGTGGGTGACATAGACGAAGGTGATGCCGGTGCGGCGCTGCAGGCGCTTCAATTCGACGCGCATCTGCTCGCGAAGCTTGGCGTCGAGGTTGGACAGCGGTTCGTCGAGCAGCAGGATCTCCGGCTCGACCACGAGACTGCGGGCCAGCGCGACGCGCTGCTGCTGGCCGCCGGACAGTTCGTTTGGATAGCGCTGCTCCAGGCCGGTCAGATTGACCAGCGCCAGCGCGTCCGCGACTCTCCTTTTCGCCTCCGCCGACGGCGTTTTCCGCACCTTCAGGCCGAACACCACGTTCTCGTAAACGGTCTTGTGCGGCCACACCGCGTAGTTCTGGAACACCATGCCCATGCCGCGCCGGTCCGGCGGCACCACGCTGCCGCGCGCGGAAAGGAGGCGCCCGTTGACGTGGATGGTGCCGGCGTCCGGTACGATATAGCCGGCGATCATCCGCAAGGTGGTGGTCTTGCCGCACCCGCTCGGACCTAACAGCGTGACGAACTGATTGTCCTTGATGTCGAGGTCGAGGTCAGACACCGCGGCCGGCGCGTCGTCCCCGGCGCTGAAGCTCTTCGTCAAACCCTTGATCGAAATAGTCGCCATTACGACGCCAACCCCTGTGCCGGGCCCGATCGGCTCGCGATCTTGCCACCGCCAAGCTTGTTGGCGACGAAGATAGCAGCGCCGATGATCAGCATGTTGATGATGGCGAGCGCGGCGACCGGCTCGATGTAGCCGGTCTCGTAAAGGTTATAGACCGCAACCGCGAGCGTGATCGAGCTCGACGAGAACAGCAGGATCGACGCCGAAAGCTCCTGGATCACCGGCACGAACACCAGGAGCCAGCCGGCAAACAGGCCTGGCCGGATCAGCGGCAACGTCACCTCGCGCATGGTGGTGAGCCAACTTGCGCCGAGGATTTGCGCGCTCTCCTCCAAGGAGGGGTCGATCTGCCGCAGCGACGAATTCGCTGCGCGCACGCCGAGCGGAATGTAGCGGCCGACGTAAGCCAGCAGCAGAATCGCCAATGTGCCGTAGAGCGCCAGCGGCATGGCCAGCCAGAACTGGATCAGCGCCACGGCGACCACGATGCCGGGCAGGCCCAGCGGGATGAGCGCAAAGTAATCGAGGAGTTTCCGGCCGGGGATGCGGGTGCGCAGATCGATCCAGCCGATGATGGCGCCGAGCAGCACCGCAATCGTCGCGGCGACCGTCGCTAGACCGAGGCTGTTGAGGATGGCGCGCTGGGTGACATTGTACTCGAACAGGATGAACTTGTAGTTCGCGAGCGTCAGGCCTTTCCAGAAATCCAGCCCCCAGGACTTCGAGAATGACACCGCGATCAAGGTCGAATAGGGCAGCAGGATCGCGACGATGAAGGTGAGCACCACGAAGGCGAGCACCGCCCAGCGCGCCGGACCAAGCGATATGAGTTGCGGCCGCGCGCCCTTTCCGGCCAGGGTCACATAGGACCGCCGCGCCAGGAACGCGCGCTGGAGATAGAGCGCCACGACCGTGATGACGACGAATAAGAGCGACAGCGCCGAAGCGAGCCCGTACTCCGGCGGATAATCGAACAGCGCATAGATGCGCGTCGGCAAGGTCACGATGCGGCCGGGCAGGCCGATGATCGCCTGCGAGCCGAACAGCGCGATGGCGTTGACGAACGCAAGCAGTGTGCCCGACAGGATGGCCGGCGCGACCAGCGGGGCCGTGACGGTCAGCGCCGTTCGCATTTTGCTGGCGCCGAGGATTTGCGCGGCCTCTTCGTAAGAGGCGTCGACCGACAGCAACGCGCTGGAGGCAAGCAGATAGACGAACGGGAACGTGTGCAGCACCGTGACCAGCACGAGGCCGGTCATCGAGAAGATGTTGAAGGTGAGGAACGGCAGGCCGAGCACGTCGCGGACCAGCACGTTGATCAGGCCGGCGTTCGGACTGAACAGATAGACGAAGGCGATGGCCGTCAAAAATGGCGGCGACAGATAGGACAGGCTCGCGGTCAACTGGATCAGCGCCTTGCCGGGCACGTCAGTGCGGCTCACCGCCCAAGCGAGCGACACGCCCATGACCAGGCTGAACAGGCCGGTCCAGGCGCCGAGGATCAGCGAATTCTTCAGCGCGTTGACGTAGAGCCGGCCGCTGAGCACTTCGGCGAAGTTGTCGAGGCTCATGCCCTGCTCGCCGCGAAGGCTGCCGAAGAGGAGCGAGAGCAGCGGCAGAACAACCAGGACGATCAGGCAGAGGACCGCGCCGCCCATCACGATATGCTCGAGCCGGAGGCCCGTACGCGGGCCACTGACCCGAACCGGACTGGCGATGGCTTCGACCGACATTTCCTCCCGCCTTTTGTCCTGCCGTTGCGCTTTAAGATCGGGGATTTAACGTGTAATGTCAAAAACTTATGGTGCGGCGGAGACGGGGAGTAATCGTGCCGAGTGAACGCAAGCTTGATGTCGCAGAGATCGACAGTTTGGTGATCGCCGGCTGGACCGGCCGCAATGTCGAGGCGCTGGAAGCTCACATCAAGGAGCTGGAAGCGATCGGTGTGAAGCGGCCGAAGTCGGTGCCGATCTTCTATCGGGTTGCCTGTTCGCTGCTGATGACGGCGCCCGCCATCGAGGTGATGGCGGATAAATCCTCGGGCGAAGTCGAGTTCGTGCTGTACGCATTGAATGATGGACTGTGGCTCGGCGTTGGTTCCGACCACACCGACCGCAAGGCCGAAACCATCGGGGTCACCCTGTCGAAGCAGCTTTGCGCCAAGCCGGTCGGTGCGACATTGTGGCGCTACGACGAGGTCAAGCCGCACTGGGACAAGCTCAAGCTCCGCTCCTACGTGCCGGACGGCGCCAAGCGCCGGCTCTACCAGGAGGGCCCGGTCACCAACATGCGGTCGCCGGAGGAACTCATCAAGCTCTACACCGGCGCCGACAAGCTGAAGGCCGGCACGGCGATGTTCTGCGGCACCTTCGCGGTGCACGGCGAAATTTCATATTCCGGCACGTTCGACATGGAGCTTGAGGACCCGGTGCTGGGCCGCAAGCTCACGCACGGCTACAAGATCGTGTCGCTGCCGGATGAAGGCTAACAGGAGCGTTGCATGAAAGTCGTTATTCCCGATCTCGTCTCCAATTCGTATTTCCCGGCCATCGCGGCGGTGGAGATGGGCTTCTTCAAGGAGGAGGGGCTCGATGCCGAGCTCGAGCTGATCTATCCGGTCGGCAAGTGCTACGAGGCGCTGCGGGACGGCAAGGCCGACTTCGTCGGCGGCTCGTCGCATTCGGCGCCGACCGCCTTTCCGGAATGGAACGGCGTCAAATTCCTCGGTGCGCTGGCGCAGCATACCTACTGGTTTCTGATCATGCGCACGGACCTCAACGTCAAGCGCGGCGACGTCGCTGCCGTCAAAGGCAAGCGGATTGGCGCGGCGCCGCTGATCGACATCGGGCTGATCGAGTTGTTGAAGGAGTACGGCATCGACCCGAAGCGCGATGGCGTGCAGATCGCGCCGCCACCGATGCCGGCCAATCCGGCCGGCGTGTCGTTCGGCGTCAATGCCGCTCGCGCCATGGAGGAGGGCAAGATCGACGGCTTCTGGGCGAATGGCATGGGCGCCGAGGTGGCGGTGAAGCGCGGGCTCGGCACCTTGGTGCTGGACGCGCGGCGGGGTGACGGGCCCGCGAGCCTCCGCGGCTACACGTTCGGCGTGCTGGCGACCCGCGCCGATGTCGTCGAGAAGTCCCCGGACAAGGCGGCCGCCGCGGTGCGCGCGCTGGTCAAGACGCAGAAGGCGCTCAAGGCCGATCCGCAGCGCGCCACCAAGGTCGGTGAGAAATGGTTCCCGGCGTACGAGGCGAGCCTGATCGCCACTTTGGTCGAGCGCGACCTGCCATTCTACGATCCGGCGATTTCCAAGGGCACGTTCGACAACATGTGCAAGTTCGTCCAGACCGTCGGCCTGACCAAGGGCGTCGGCAAGTACGAGGACGTGGTGGCGACGCAGTTCAGCAATTTATGGAAGGCGTAGCCGTTCAGGCTGCGCCGACCAGATCGGCGCGGTCGAACGCGTCGCGGGCCACCCAGTTCGCCACCTCGAACAGCGCGGCATCGCGATCGAGCGCGCCGAGAAGCTGCAACCCGAGCGGCAGACCCTCGTCGTGCAGCAGCGGCACCGTAAGCGCCGGACAGCCGAGCAGCGAGGCCGCGACATTCATCGCGGTGTTGCCGGTTGAGCCGAGACCGATCGGCGCCGCGCCGCAGGCGCCGAGCGTCACGAAGGCGTCGTAGCGGCCCGCAACCTTGGCATAGGCTTCGCGCGCGGCGACGCGCCGTGCCAGCAGCTCGCTGTACTGCTTTTGCGTGGTGGCCTCCGCCGCCTTCAGCCGGCTGCGAGCGCCTTCGCTCAGTTTGCCGGCGTCTAGGTCAGCGTAGGTGTTGAGCGGCCAGCGGCCCTCCCAGGCGTTGATGGCGAGCGTCAGCGGCTGCGCGTCGGCGATCGCCTTTTCGAGCGCCTCGATGTCGGGATCCTCGGCGCGGCCCTTAAGCTCGACGCCGGTCTTGGCGAGCTTTTCCTTGGCCGAGGCAAACGCCTTCCTCGCGCCTTCGCTGGTGGCGGCCCAGCCGCCGGTTTCCAGGAGGCCGAGCCGCGCCGGCTTGGCGCGCTTGGAGAAGCTCACCTCGCCGGTCAGCCCGACGAATCCCGGGTCGCCGCCGGCGCGGTCGGCGATGGCGCGCACCACCGCCCAGGTGTCGGCGAGCGTCGCGCCGATAGCGCCCTGGCAGCTTTGGCTGAAATGATCGTGCGAGCCGCTGCGGTTGATGCCGCCAAGACTCGGCTTGAAGCCGACCGCGCCGCAAAAGCTCGACGGCCGCAGGATCGAGCCGACCACTTGCGTGCCGAGGCCGACCGGCACCATGCCGGCGCCGACCGCGGCGGACGAGCCGCTCGACGAGCCGCCGGGCGTGCGCTTCGGATCATGCGGGTTCTGGGTCTTGTGCCACGGATGGGTGGCGGCGAATTCGGTGGTGGTGGTCTTGCCGATGATGATGGCGCCGGCTTCGCGGAGCGCGTGAACGCTTGCGGAGTCGCGGCGCGATTCCTGGCCCTCCCACATCGGCGAGCCCTGGCCGGTCGGCATGTCGGCGGTCTCGATGATGTCCTTGATGGCCACCGGCATGCCGTCGATCGGCGACAGCGGCTTGCCGGCCCGCCAGCGCGCGGTTGAGGCATCGGCGGCCTTGATCGCGCCGTCCTTATTCAACGTGACGAAGGCTCCGATGCTGGGATCGAGTTCGGCAATGCGCTTGAGGCATTCGTCCAGATAGGCGCGGGGCGTGGTCTTGCCGGCGCGGAGATCGACCGCCAGCGCGACATAACCGCGGAGCTTGCTGCTCATGGCCGCACCGCCGGGGTCTCGACCTTCATTCCGCGTGCCCGCCACATCAGAAAAAGCTCCATGTCCACATACTCCGGCGCGCCGTAAGCATAAGGCTCCGCGCGCATTCCGATCATGCAATTACGCAGCCGCCGCTGCAATGAGCCGAGACTTTGCCATTCCAGACGATAGGTCGGATAGCCGGTCGGGTGGGCCTGCGGCACGGTGTTGCCGGCGAGATGCTTGCCCCAGTTGTCGTCGTGGCATTGCCCGCATGAAAGGTTGAGCTGGCCCTGGCGCTGGTTGAACGCGGCGCGGCCCTTGTCGATGAACGGCTTGAGCCGCGGATCATCGTGCGGCGCGACCGGCTCGCCGCGCGATTGCAGGCCGATGTAGGCCGACAGCGCCAGCATTTCCTTGCTCTCATAGGCGAACGGCGGCGCCTTTTGGTCCCGCTCGCGTGACAGGTTGATGCGCTGCTCGAGATTAACAGGCCGCCCCGATGCGGCGTCGAACGCCGGATAGCGCGGCGCGATACCCTTCATGCTGGTCTTGGCGTCGCCGTGGCAGTCGGCACAGGATTTTCCCGAACCGCCGGCTTTGATCGACCACAGCGCCTCGCCGTCGAGCACCGCCAGCATGCCGGGGTTGGAGGTGTCGTCGTCCTGCATGGCCTTGTTGTCGCGGCTCATGTCATCATAGGCCGAGCGCCGCTCGTTCAAAGGAATTTCCACAGCTCGCGAGGTCAGTAGCCCGGCTGCGAACGGCAGCAGCGCAACTGCGAAAGCGAGGCGCGCGCGAGAATTCATTCGACCGTGATTTTCGCGGAGGCGTCCTGGGCGAACCCGTTGTCGCCGGTCCACTGGAACGCCAAGGTGCCGCTCTCGGTCGCCACGGTGTGGAAGGTGATGAACGGGTTGGCGGCGATGGCCTGATAGAGCGCTGCCTTGAAGATTTCCTCGCCGTTATAGGTGCAGACGAACGAGGTGATGATGTCGCGCGGGATCGGCTTGCCGACGTTGTCGTGGCGAAAGCCGGTTTCCATGATGTGCGAGATCAGCGTCTTGATCTGGATGACCTCGCCGCGCTTAGCCTTTTGCGGAACGTTGATGAGCGTACGCGCGGCCATCAGGGCAATTCCTCAAGACAGGCGCCGAGCGTGATGATCACGTCGACGGTGTCGGACCAGAACGTGCCATCGGACATTTCGCAGATGGCGAGGACCGACTGGGTGTCGGCGAGGCGCACCCGCGTCTGGATCTCGGCCTTGCCGGCGCGGGGACCAAGCTGGACGCTGATGACGTTGGGTTGCGGGTTCTTCTCGGTGAAGACGTGGATCGCCTTGACGTGATCCTTCGCCGTCATCGGGCTGTCGACCGTGACGCCCATCGTAACGCTGTTGCCATTCTCGACCAGCGGCGGCAGGTCGAGCCTGATCTTGCCGCGCTTCACGGCCGCTTCGCCGACGATCTGGCGGACTGCCTGCTTCATCGACGCCGGCGTCGCCTCGGCGGGGCGCACCGTGAGGGCGAGGCCCGCGCCGCCGGCAACGGCGAGGAATTGGCGGCGCGTTGCTGTCCCGGTCGATGCGCTCATGTCAATCTTTCAGCGTCTTCAGATACGCCACGACGTCCTCGATCTGCTCCGCCGTCAGCACGGGTTTGCCGCGATAATTCTGCGCCACGCGGGTCAGGCCGTCGACCCGGTAATACGACGGCATGATGGTAGCCGGATTGAGGCGGGCGGCGTCAACCAGCCGGAGCCGCAGTTCGCCCTCCGTCCAGCGCGCGCCGGCGCCCTGCAGGGTCGGTGACAGGTCGCCCTGGAAGCGCTGCTCCGGGAATGGGCCGGAGTGGCACAACAGACAGGTGCTCTCGCGCTTGACCACGATGGCCCGGCCGCGCTCGGCGTCGCCTGGCGCGCCGGTCAGCGATTTCGGAATGGCGTTGCCGACCACCTCATACGGAACCAACGTTTCTTGGGCCAGGCTCGGCGCGCCGAGCGCCAGCACTACCAGCGAAAGCGCGGCGCGGCTTATCATCCGAACACCTCGCCGGTGATGGTGCGGAACCAGATCCCGGCCTGCTCGGCCTCGGCTTTCCGCGTGCTGCGCGGCGCGTCCTGCGGGCTGATCACCGGGCCGCCCTCGGCTTCGGTGTACTGGTCGTCGGCCGGCCGATAGGTGCCTTTCTGCGAGATCGCGTAGTCCGGCGCGATCAGGCTGTAGCACGACGAGGTCAGCGTCGGTGCAGCCGGCGTTTTTCCCGCAAACAGCGCGGCGATGGCGGCGGCGCAGATCTGCGCCTGCGAATGCGCCGCCGAGGCCGAGCGCGGCATCGCGCCGGCGATGGCGGCGTCGCCGATGACGTGAATGTTTTTTTTCAGCTTGGATTCGAACGTCACCGGATCGACCGGGCACCAGCCGGTGCGGTCGGCGACTCCGGCGAGTTCTGCGGCGCGTCCGGCTTGCTGCGGCGGGATGATGCTGGCGACGTCGGCTTTGTATTTGTCAAAATCGGTCGAGAGCGTCTTGGTGCTGGCATCGATCGAGGACAGCGCGCCGCCTTGGGAAAGCCCGACCCATTCGATCATGCCGGGATAAAGCTCCGCCCAGGCCGCCTCGAACAGTTTCTGCATCGTGAAGCTTTCCTTGGCGTCGAGCACGATCACCTTCGACTTCGGCTTTTTGGTTTTGAGGTAGTAAGCGATCAGGCTGGCGCGCTCATAAGGCGCCGGCGGGCAGCGCGCCGGATTGACCGGCGATGAGATCACGACCGTGCCGCCATCTTGCATGGCTTCGAGCTCGCCGCGCAGTTGCGATACCTCACCGCCATTATTGTAGGCGGCGGGCATATTCGCCATGGCACGATCGTCGTAGCCCTGAACGAAGCCCTTGCGGAGTTCGATGCCGGGAGAAATGACCAGACGATCGTAATTCAGGGTCGTACCGTCGCCGCGGACCGTTACGGTTTTCTTTGCGGGATCGATGACGGTGGCGGCCCCGGCCGGTGTGTCGATGGCGGCGGCCTTGATCCGCTCGTAACCGAAGATCTGATGCTTGACGTCGACCAGGCCGGCGATCGCGGCGTTGCTGTACGGCGGCGCGAAATAGTTCCCCGACGTTCCGACCAGCGTGATCTTGATCTTCGGATCGGCCTTGCGAAGCGCCCATGCGCAGCTCGCGCCGCCGAAACCGGCCCCGATCACAACGACATGGGGTCCCGCGCCTTGCGCCAGCATCGGAGCCGGAAACGCGGCCACCGCGGCTCCAGCCACGGTGGATTTCAGAAATTGTCGGCGGGTGTGGCGGGTTCCGGTCATAGCAGTTCCGTCCCCCAACCTGGCAAAGAAGAAGGAGCGGCGGCTTGTGAGCCGCCGCTCCTATTGCGATCAGGCGATCTGCAGGTTGTGGTTCTTCAGCGGGAACGAGCGGATGCGCTTGCCGGTGGCCCGGAAATAAGCGTTGAGGACCGCGGGC
>C688J18823_10002487_pt1 | contig 11511 bp, 29 predicted proteins | sample HopSoiMetagenom1_FD_18823 | JGI IMG/M metagenome (IMG submission 18823) | reverse complement strand
CTGGACTACGCAGGCTACGAAACAACCGACGTAGAACGGTACATTGCCATGCGATCCTGCAGCATGCGCAATGAGTCCTGCGGTGACTCCGCACGCGACGGAGATCACAACTCTACCGAAGAACCTCACGGCGTGATCCTCTCCACGAAGGCTACGTAGGACTCGCCGGCCAGCCTGAGTTTCTTGTACAGTGTCTCGTTGGCACAGAAGGTCCTGTGGTAGTCGATGGCCTCCGCCCAGACCTTCTCGTAGCGAACGTCCTTCTCCTCGTAGGCCTGCCACTCAGCCTCCGTGACGTCCTCGATCCTGTGACGCTCGCGTCGCCAGTAGTCGCAGTAGTCGTAGTCCATGCCATCGTAGGTGTGATCCATCTTGCAGGCACACTCGAAGTTCTGCTCGACGACGTGCCGGTACCAGTCGAGGTCGTGGCGACCGTCGACGTCTTCGAGCCAGTCGTGGAGCTTCTGTGCCAGCTCAGCCTTAGCCTCTGCCTGTCCCTGTTCGCGACCTTCTCGGTGCGCCGACAGGCCTGCCATGAAGTAGTTGCCCATCAGAGCGGCATCCCGTAGAACTGAGCCTGCGCCCAGAGCGTCTGAGCCTGCGCGAAGCCGAGCTCTGCGAGCTTGTAGTCGACATCGCTACCCGTTCGCTTCCAGGTCTCGAAGTTGTTCATGGCGACTCGCTGCGCGTCCTCAGCAGCCAGCATCACGTTCAGCGGATCCCGATCCGTCTTCGGTCCCTGCGTCAGGTTCCTCGGCAACTGGTTCATCGGCATTTCGTCCTCCAAGAAGTGCGTCCGCGTCGCTTACAAACACCACACGCCTGCCGCAAGCACAGTTGTGCGTCTCGAGCTTACCTCGTCGAATCCATCCGTAGACCCTCTGCGGAAAGATGCCACGTGACCGTGCGTAGTTGATGGGAGTAGCTTCCCCTGTGACGTCTACCTGATCGGCAGCTTCGTCTTCCTGCATCTGCCTGATCATGTCATCTAGGTTCATTCTCTCCACCTCCTACTTAAAGTATAATGGAACCCTTTAGCACAAAGCAAGAGGGCTCAATGGTGATTCTACAAGAGTCTAAGACCTCTAGAATCAACGTGGACTGCTTGGACACGCAACCCACGTACATGAGGCACGGACTTGATCCTTTAGGTCTTAGACTCCTATAGAAACAGCACTCAGCCGATCCAGGACTTGATGTTCTCCTTGACGGTGTCCCTGAAGGCCTTACGACCGTGAACCTGTCCGAGGATGTAGAAGAACCCTGCAGTGATGATGAATCCCCAGATCATGACTCCTCCTTCCTGAGAGAGCTGTAGGACTCACCCTGCTGGAGAGTCCTGTGTTGTACGTCGGGACCAGTCGGCGGCGTCTCTTCCGCTCTGACTTCTTCAGCAACGTCGCGTCGCGCCTTCAGGATGATGTTGATCATCAGGCGGACCTGTGACTCGGTGTAGCCGCGAACGAGACGAGAGAAGGCAGCGTCCTGGCACGCCTTTTTCTCGATGCGTGCGACGAGTTGTTCACGTCTGATGCTCACTCGTCCACCTCGACGATCTCACCAGTGACGGTGAGTTTGTCCTCTTCCATCATCTCGATGTAGGAGAACGGGTCGTCACTGATGTTCTCCAGGTCGACCTCGAGCATCTCCTCGATGGTCGTGCATCCCGGGTAGTTCTTCGGATCGGGTTCGAGTTCCACGTACCCTTCGACCTTGATCCGAATCTTCTGCGTCATCGAAGTTCCATCCCTCCGCGTTGGGACAGCTCCTGGATCTCCAGGCCTGCATCGTTGACTTGCTGGATCTTCTGGTTGATGACCCAGTCAGGCGCGTCGACAGGGAAGTTCTTCTGTCGAGTGAGCGGACTCTCAGGGTCGGGAATGGAACCGTCGGCGTTGATCTGAACGAAGTAGTTCGTCTGATACCACCTGCAGAGCCCTGTGGTGCATTCCATCTTCACCACGGAGCACGGCTGACCCTTGTCGCCACGTGCCGACTTGCGTTCGACCTCCTTGCCGGGCATCTCGCACTTGGGACAGCGGCGAGCGTCTTCCCACGTCGCCATCAGTTGCCCCCAAACGTTCCGTCGCAGGTCGCACACACTTCGCCGTTACACCAGACAGGTCCTTCGTCTGCGTCAGTCCACTCGTGACCCTCGTGCTCGAGAGGGTTCTCACAGTGCAGAGGAGGGATCATCAGCTTGCCAGCTTCCCAACCAGCGCGGAGGCCATGAAGTGCCTGCGCTTGAGGTTGCGCGGCGACTTCCTCGAGTCGTAGAACCCTCCGCGCAGGTGACGACTGTTGCGGAACCTCCGACTGACGGGCTTGAGACCACGACGGATGTCCTTCTCGACCTCGTCGAGGTCAACACCCTGCCACGCAGGAGTGATGCCCCCGCTCGCCTTCTCGATGGCGTTGACCAGGTCGATACGTCGTTGTACCGAGGTGGAGTTCTTAAAGTAGAACTCACCGTTCATGAACGGCATTACTTGTTCTCCTTGTCATGCTGGGCATCGAGTGCTGCACAGTAGGTCATGATGATGACACCGACGACGACAGGAAGCCAGTGCCAGATGAAGAGTGACAAGACTCCCCCACCTAACCCGCAGGTGATCCCGATCGCCATGTGTGCGTAGGGACCAGGCTTACGGGACATAGTGCTCACCGTAAGACTCGTCGAACGGCTGGCAAGCGTAGTACACGACGGCGATGAGCACACCGAGCGTCACGACGTTTGCCCAGACGAGAAAGGAAGTCATCGGATCCTCTTCGTGAGTTGATAGCCAAGCCACAGCCCGAGGACGAACACCCCGAGGTAGCCGACGATGTTTGCGGGTGAAGGCATTAGGTTGCCCCCTGAAGTATCCGTTCCAGCTTGTCGACACGGATAGCGAGCGTACGGATCTCCTGCTCGAGCATGCCGACCTTGGTCGTCGGCTTTGCGCGTGACACGCTCTCCTGGAAGAGCTCCTCCGTCGGTGCCGTGCACAGCTCCCACTGGGAGGTCGTGGAACTGCCACCTCGCCGGAGCTGACGAATGCAGCCCATGCGCTTGAGGTGTCCGAGGACGAGCGTGTACATCGGAGTCGCGAGACCGACCTTGTCGATCAGGTGCGTAGTGAAGCCCTCCCAGACGAGAATGTTGTTCTTGTGCTCGTCCTTCAGCTTCTTGGCTCCGGCCAGCATGGCCTGGTAGACATCACAGGCGTGCTTGTACGGCATGGGCAGTGGCTCTTCGGACATGTTGGACCCCTTTCAGCTCTCTTGATTCTATTATATAGAGGTCCTTCACGGTATTCACTAGGTAAAACTTAAAAAATTTTGGCAGAGCCCGTGTGGTATCGGGGGGTCCTCATCCGTCCGTCGGGGGAGATGGCGAATGGGGAAATACCACACGGGCTCCGTGCCGTCGGTCCTGACTTGGGCAATTCTCTTAACAGGACAGTAGGTTGTCACCTAGCGACGACGCTTCTATCTAGGGTGTGCAGCAAGACCATCACGCCACTAACAACCGTTCAAGACGGATTCTCTAGCAGTCAAACAGGTCTTGCGGCCACCGTGCGTGCCCCTGGATTCGAACCAGGATCTAGGGCTGAGGCACCCTCGCTCTATCCGTTGAGCTAGACGCGCTTGCCCCTGCTAGCGCCAGCTAGCAGGAACAGATAGGGTTCATTGGCTCGGTCTTGGCGACTTCGGGATCGCGAGACGTAGCATTGGATACCCTTCGAGTGACGGCCCGACCCGAGCACGGCTGGGGATCCTAACGTTCATCGGCCCGCGGAGACACGATGATACTCTCCCGCATCACACCCTACCGAGGTGAACTTGGGAAGAAGACCTCGGAAGAAAAAACCGGAATGAGGACCTCGCGGCGGGCATTCCGGTCAAGTTTAAGTGCCAGGTTTTATACTCGGTTTGTCCTGGCTTCAACGACTGCCACCGCTACGCAGTAACTGCCGTCACTCCGTGCCCCCTCCCCAGGGGTCTTCAGGCCGTCTGCTCGGCCTCAGCGAAGTCGCTCAGGTCTACGTCGTCAGCGGCCTCTTCGGTGGCCGGCGCGGACGTCTCGGCGGGCTTCGCTGCCGCCTTCTCGGCCTTGGCCGCAGCCTTGTTCGCGGCGTTGGTCCGGCGCGCTTCGGTGCGCTCGTTCTTCGCGATCCACCACGCGATGCCCTCTTCGAGGTCGAGGACGTTCTCGCGGTCCTTGCCGAGGCTGTCCTTGACGCCGGTCTTCAGGGGGAAGGCGTGCTCCTTCGGCGCGTTCTTGATGTAGGAGTAGACCTCCTGCGGCTTGAGGTCCTTCTCGTTGCCGTGCTTGTCGCGGCCGAGCCGGCGGACGTTGAGCTCCTTGCACAGGCCGATCGGCGTCACGATGCCGGGAGGCAGGTCACCGCGGACCTTCTCCTTGACGACCTTCTCAGCCTTCGGCTTCTCGCCCTCAGCGGCGGCCGGCGCGACGGTGTCTTCGACGTCGTCGGTCTCCAGCAGGTCCTCGACCTCGTTGTCCTCCACGAGGTTCGGGTCTTCCTGCGTCTCGAGCTCCACGCCGTCTTCCTGCGGGATGGCCTCGTCGAACTCGCTCATGGTTCTCTCCGGTGTTTGCGGGGTGGTTTTGTTTTTCTTGCTGCTTTAAGTATATATGGTCAACGCGTAGGATCACACGGGGTAAACTCGATGTTTTTTGATTGAAGTGTTTTCGTTGAGAAGAGATAACGTTCTCCTCATGACCACACGCGGGCGGGCCGCGCATGATCAAAAGCGAACGTCACTTGCCTGCCTGGTAGTGCAGGCGACACGGAGGACACCAACCGAGGTGACCGGCACGTTCTTCAGCCGTCTTGTTCCACCAGAACCTCCGGCGGTGACGCTGCTGTGTCACCATCGCCTTCGTCTTCTTCCGACGTTCCTGAATGATGTTGACTGCCATCAGAGAATCACCCTGTCAATAAGGTTGGAGTAGCCCATCTTGTCGAACGTCCCGACGAAGTCGGTGACAGCTTGGGAGAGGTCGTGGATGATCGCATCGAACTTCACGGGGTTCGCTTCTTCGTCGAACTTGGTCACGCGTTGCGCGATCACACCGCTGACCCAGTAGGTCTGGTGCGTCACAACCCACAGGTACCTAGCAACGGGACACTGGCAAGGGTCGTGTGTGACACCCTTGATGTTCTGGTTCGCCAGGAACGCTGCAACAGCATCAGGTGTGTCGAGCGCGTTGAGCGTCTTGACGGCTTCACCAATGGTGATCACTTGCGGTCACCTACCCACGTGACGTCGTTGGGGCATCCGTACTTCTTGCACAGGTAGTCGCACTCGTGCTCGACCATCAGACGATCTTCTCCGGGTCGGGCCAGTTGCCGCTGCGCAGGCCGTTAAGCATGCACGCAAGGAGTTCGATGCAGATGTCCTTGTCGTACTCGCCTGCCACGCTCATGTTCCGAACGATCTTCGAGAAGGCTTCCTGCTCCTTCTCTGTCGGTGCAACCTCCATCGCGGTTGCGATCAACTGTCGCTTCGCGTTCGTGTACGACATTAGTTACTCCAGTTCTTCCTGTTCACGAACCAGTTGGGGTCCGCAGCAAGCTTGGCAGCGTCCTCAGCTTCGATCCGCTTGAGCTGCTTCTCCTGTGCCTTCGGATCGAAGTACTCGTGAGTCATCAACGGCTTCGCCATGAACTTTCCCAGCACCATCCCAAGCGGAATAGCAAGAGGAATGCCGATGACCGAGATGTACAAGATCGCATCGATGGCCACGAGAGGACTCACGACGATGAACCTGACCGTTACTGCTACTACGATTCTGAGAATACCGCGTTCTCGTTTGTTCACTCGTAGCTCCCGATCGGCTTCCCGAACGCGCACGCGATACCCTTAGCGCAATCGGTTGCCAATTTGCTCGTGACGTGCGAACAGACCGTGACGCGTCGGTCCAAGACCGTTGCGTGCACCTCGAACCTGTTCGTGACGTAGTTCTTCTCGACAGTGATGTCTTCAGGCGCAGCCACGGTTTCCGCCTTCCCGATGTGCTTGGGAAGACTTGCGTGTGTCGTGCTACCTGTCGTGTAACCTGCCTCGATAACCTGTACGGTCATCGCGATCATCTTCTTCCCAAAGAGATGAGGTTACTGCCTGATTTAGTTGTTATCCTGCCGCTAGAACTAAGCCGACATTCGAGGGCTCACTGCCTGTTGGACGGTGAGCCCTCTCTATGCTGACTTACTTCTTGCTTCTTACTTCAACCCTCCGTCATGCTCGAGAACGACGGAAGCCTAGATCACGGAAAGACAGCGTTGATGTCGTACTTCGCGAAGTCCTCCTCCGTGACGCAGTGGATCTTCTCACCCTCCTTGCCCGTTCGGGTGCGGATGATGAACGGAGTGTCGCCGGAGCACAACGCAGGGTTGACCGCGCCGTCCTTCTTCGTCACCCTCGTGGTGTTGTCCGTCTTGGTGTCGCAGCTCTCGGCACTCAAGCCGACGAACGCGAGCACAACGGTGAGAGCTGCGATGGTCTTCTTCACTAGATAACCCCTGACCACTTGTTGATGTTCTTCTTGTCGGTCTCGTTGAAGTTCTCGGTCATCTCGAACAGGACCGCGTAGACCTTCGAGAGGCTCTGGTGGAGAAACATCTTGTCCTCTATCTTCGCGTCGTTGCGCGCGTCGTTCGAGACCTCGTGCAACTGCCCCTCGAGCTGCTCCGCGTACGCAACCAACGCGAAGTAAATCGTCCCGAACTCCTCGACCTTGACGCCGGTGAACTCCGCCCGAATGATCGGGTCGGGGTAGACACCGCCCAGGAGCGAGTTCGGGTGAACTCCGTTCAGCTCCACGTTCATTTCGAACTCCCAAGTTCGCGTGCTGCTGTATTTCTTGTTCAATCTTAGTATATAGTGACCACTAAGGCAGAAGCAAGAGGAAAACGATGGTGACTTTTATTTCTTCTTCTTCGAGGAACCTACGAAGAACAGTAGGACTAGGAACGCCACCACGATCGCGAGCGGGTGTTCCCCACACCACGCGAAGAAGGTTTCCCAATCCGCGTGGAGTTCAAATCCTTGCATTTCACCTCCCTGATGTACAAGGAAGGACTCACAGCGTGAGCCCAACCCAATGCATCAGGACTTGCGACGAATCGTCGATCCCACGAACCCATGCGGTGTACCCCAGACCAGATCCTGGTCGTTGTCAGGGCGCGCTGTGGTGTCGTCGAGGTCGACCCATCTGTTCTCCACGAACTCCGTTTTGAAGGTGTCACCACCCCTACGAGCGGTGATCCTCCACACGGACTTCACGACCTCGTACTCGATGGTCATGAGAAGATGTCAACCTGCAGGTTGTACGGGTTCGAGTAGGAGTACGTCCCGTCGCCGTTGTCCTTGACGGAGTACGGACCATCCCAGAAGTTCTCGATCCAGTGCTTCAGGAACCCCGGCTTGTCATCGTCGACCACCGTGGTTCCCATGTCCTCGAAGCGCCTCCGACAAGCGTCGGTCGCATCCGATGAGGCCACGATGTACTCGTAGTCACCGTCGATCGAGTGGTTGATGAACCGAACGTCCTCACTCTCCGGAACGTCGGACTCCTGCATTCCGGTCGTGTTCTCGGTCATGACAGTTCTCCTTCCTGGTGTACAAGGCCAAACACCACACGGGGCGGTGTATAACCTTCTGCATCAGTGGAGCTTCTCGACGCTCGTGACGTTGATCGCACTGCCGCCGTTGGTCAGCAACTCCATCATGTTGAAGAAGTCGACAGCGTCTTCGAACTTGACGCGGTACACCTTCGTCACTGGGTAGAACTCTGGTACCGCCTCGTCGTAGTCGTGATCGGAGTTTCTTTCCGACCCTACGAACGTAATCACTGCTTCGTCCATTTTATGCAGACTCCTAGTATGTGTTTCGCGAAGCTCTTTTTCTTCTTTTCGTTTTTCTTTTTATTTTACAGCGAACCTCTCAGGTTCTTCACGCGGTATCTTTGAAAACTTTTTGGTTCAGTTAGCACTCTGACGTGAACAGTAACGATGCAAGCACCCTACTGTTTCGTTGTCGTACTTGCACACACGTTCTGTTGCAGGTCCAGGCATGCCGAACTGTGCATACCATTCTGCCGGCGAGCCGAACTTGTTCAGGAACATGTGAGAGATGTCAGCATGCTGTGTTAGCATCTTCGCGTGATCGCCAGGGTACCTCGTTTTATTCGTAACGAACGCATCCAACATCTTGTGTCCGGTACGATCGTCATCGAGGTTGCGCAGCGCGATGTACCAAGGCTGCGTCAGCTGGGTGTGGTGGTTGCCTTCGAGGAAGGCACGATGCTTCTCGAAGTCCTTACCACAGGGCTTACATAGCCGTGCAGAGAGGTCGTACGCGTTCAGATGTAGATGCTTTTCGTTACACACCTCACATCTGAACTCTGAGTCCGTCGAACCTGCCAACGGCCGACCTACCCTTGTGACGAAACCTGCAACAGGCAGACCACGCTTAGCACGGCTACGCTTGTAGGTTACCATCGTGAAGACACGACCTGCTTTCAGGACCATTCGTCGTGTTTTCTGGTAGTCGTTGTAGCAGGACGCGCAGTACTTCATGGTCTTAGCTGCACGTTCTACTTCGAGTAGTTCATGACCGCAGATTGAACACGTGAAGACGTTCATAACAGTAATTATATAGGGACCTCACTCGGTAAATCAAGGGTTTTCTTGAAATGCTTTTCTTCGGTGATTACATTAATTAAAATAGCGTCTGGAAGACAAATCGCAGAAAACGCGATTATTATTACAAATGAATTAATGACACAATTACAATTGTTTTGCTGATCTTCAGAGAAGAAATCGCAATTAAATGTCACGTTAACAATCGTAATCTTCATGGTTTTTGGTATCGAAAAACAACAAAAACCCTTAACGCTCGGTTGATTGTCAAGTTCTTGGTCAGATCTTATATTCGTCTGTTCCACTTTCGAACGGACTGAAAAATCGCTAGTTTCTATAGTGGAAACTAGTAGCATTCAGCGCGTTCGAATATTGGGACGGACAAAGTGCGCGGAAACCGAATTACAATTAGATAGTGTAATTGATACTTATACCTTATAGATATATATGTATTATTGGTATTTGGTAATAGAATTATGGGGAAATTACAGACATTTTAAAAACCTAGAAATTCTTATAAGCTGCTAATTGTAATTACTGTTATTTTGTAATTCACCAGAAAACACGATGTCCTTGGTAGTTATTAGAATCGTATGTACTTGTTACGTAAAGGGCGTACCTATCGATACGCCCTTTCGCATCTTCTGGTCAGAGTTCGCAGGTCATCGAGGTCCGCGTCTGGGGGTCGAACCTGCAGTCCCAACCGTGGTCGTCTTCCTGCAGATGCGGCGTCCCGAAGAACAGGTTGACCAACATCGTTACTACGGCAATCATCATGCCAACCACTCCCTGTGGTATCTATAACCCAGTCTAACCGGACATGACGGAAATGCTTCCCGACGAAGCATCTCCATCAAGACCATTCAGGCCAGTTCGTCCGTAAAGAGCAGGACGTCGTACGCGAAGTAGACCTCCGACTTCCCTTCGACGTCCGAAGACAGGTCCTCGATCGAGTATCCGCTGCCCTCGAAGTAGTCGGCAGTCTTCTGGACCAACCTGTCGATGATCTCGACTTCCGGGTCGAACGCCAGAATCTCTTTCCGGGTCGCCTCGAAGTAGTCCTTATTCGTAGCCATTTTACTATTCCTTTCCGTCTGAACGAACATGACGACGGAGGTCCGAAGACCTCCATCATCATGACTGTTCAGGCGAACAACACGGTCTGTTCGTCGTCGATGTCGACTCCGTCGACTACGATGTTCTCTTCGACGACCTCTTCCGTCTCTTCGACGACCTCGACGGCCTTCTTCGTATAGACGGCGTACCAGTTCGCGAGCTGCTCTTCCGTTACGACCTTCTTACCCTTCTCGTTCATGGCATGTCCGATGTAGCCCTTCGAGACGTACTGGTAGAACATCTGAGGCGGCAGCTTCTTCTGAATGCCGTCTTCTGCCAGCCAGACGTTTACGATACCCGCGCATGCGTACGGGCTGAACGTCTTAACCGTCTTAACAGTCATGATCTGACTCCTGATTCGAGTTGTCTAGAATGTATATTCCGGACCGTATTAAGTTATGTAGAATACCGTTATTAGTATTCATACCGAAATACCTTTCTCTTTCGAGAATGATATATCAGTATCAGTACTAATCGCATTCGCATTTACCAGCAAGCGACTTAAGCGTATTACATACCGTACATTTCTTTCCTACTTTATCATTCCGATTCTTTTTCGCTTTACGGAACATCGGATTAAACTCGGACTTACATTCCTTCTCGTACTGACCTGCCTTACCATACCGATAATCTCTATTAGGAAGATTATCATTCAGCGTATAGTACATTGTATATCTCCTATCTATTATTTAATATCTCTATCTATAACTAATATATCGCTGTCGATATTACTAACTAATGAGAACAATCAGGAACGTTACAGCTAAAAGGATAATCGCATTCGAACTCGTCGTTCTCTTCTTCATCTGAATGATCGAGACGGAACATCTTCATTTCAGAGTTCTCGCCAATAAATTCAATCATCATATTCTCCATTTCTATTACATCGCGTTCGATTGCTAATCGATAGCGATATATTAGTTAAAGATAGAGATATTAAGTTAAGAAAGAACGGTTATTTCTTTTTTATTTTTATGTTTTGTTTTTTGCTGTTAACTATATTTTATTGCAGTAGCAAGATCTTTTACCCAGCCCTGGGTCCTAGGGACACGAGATGCTCGGTTGCTATGTGTTACAACTGCTTACTATTCGTCGAAGGAGGTTCGGTTGTGTTACATTGATATAGTAAGATGTTGCGGTCCATCAACGGGGTACTATATATTAGAGGAAGGAGGTGACGACATGCCCAGTGGTGAGTACCCCAGCGATGACGAGATCGCGAGTCTCACGCAAATGGACGAGCTGGTGTTCGGTGATCAAGCCCCGAACAAGAGGGTGCAGGATATATTCACGAGGAATGCACCCGACGCCGCCATGACCATCGTCTCCATCGCTAAGTCGTCTAGCAACGACAACACCCGTCTTCGCGCTGCTCAGTACGTCGTTGACAGGAGCATGGGTCCCATGTCTGCTACGAGCCCGCCGAAGGATGGCGAGGTCGACGAGCTGACCAAGGCGATGCTCGACTTCCACGACGCGGTCACCAAGGACGCCCAGAACCAAAACCAAGGTAGGGGCGGTGCCTGATGGCAGGAACGGACGAACAAAAACAGGAATGGCTAGCGCTTGCAGCGGAGAACCCCGCTGCAAGCATCGGGCAGGGAGGTCGGTGTCCCATTTGTGACAACACCTTCACTGCAGAGGACCCTGTGCGTGCGATCTACCCAGAGGGTCCGACCTTCAACACCCCGGCGGGTATGAACTGGATCTGCGGGAACTGCAGTCCTTCGACTCGTCACAACTA
>C688J18823_10002486_pt1 | contig 11514 bp, 18 predicted proteins | sample HopSoiMetagenom1_FD_18823 | JGI IMG/M metagenome (IMG submission 18823) | reverse complement strand
CCAGCCATAATTCACACCATCACGGTGCCGGGCCTGGCTCAGGTCTTCGTGTACGAACTCGTCGCAGTAATCGAGAACCGCACCAACTGTTTCTGCTGCTCGTGCCCCGATGGTGGCGGATTTGACCCTGCGTGCCGGAACCATGGCTGGGCTGCGCGGCGTCCCTGCGAGGTGCACGGAATGCCAGGCGAGCCGTGGGGCGAGGAGGTGGAGTCCCTCGCCGGCACGATGCCGGAGTCGGTGCAGTCAATGCGGGGCTACTGATGTGGGAAGTCGAGAAGCCGCACAGCGTTGAGCCTGGCCCCACGATGGGATGGAACGACACTCCTCCGCCGGCAGCGCATTACCGCTGGCGAGATGTCCTGCGATTGATTCTCAGATACCGAAAGGTGCGACATGTCCGAGGCTAGCGATGGTGTCACCTTCCGCACCCAGGGACGCGAGGTGCACTGGGTACTGGAGCCGGAATTGGCTGCGGTTCTCCTCCAGTGGTTCGTCCAGAACGCTGGGCCGGCAGAGGACGGTCCGCTTCCTGCACTTGACAAAGACTTGTCGAAGGGTGGACAATAGAGCCATGACGACGAACTCAGAGACCACAGTCCGCAGCATCTACGAGGTGCACCCGGACCCCACCGACGCCGTCGCGGGCACTGCGCTCGTGACCTACATCGTCGCCGTCGCCGCGCGACGCGACCGCCTTCGCACCTCGATCATCTCGACACAGTTCCACCAGAAGCGCGGCATCGGCATCCTGGTCAAGGACGCCGGCCAGCGAGAGCACCTGGCGAACGCGCTCGGCTTCGAGCGCGCCTCCTGGAACCGCGTGGAGTTCAAGACCCCCGAGGGCACCGGTCACGCCCGAGTCGGCACCATCGAGGGCGTCGAGGTCCACATCTGGAACCTGGAGCCCTGATGGGAAACAAGGATGCCAGCGACGATGCGATCGTGCACCGGATGCCTGGCATCAGGGATGACGTGTACCCGTGCTGCAACTGGGAGGTGTCGTCCGCCCCNCCGTGGACCATGGCGGCTCTCGAGAACGACCTGGTCACTTGCGACGGCACGCCGCCAACCGATGAAGAGAAGTGGCGTTCTCCTCGCAGGCTCCCGGAGAGGAGCAAGGTGACCCCGGAAGGCGTCATTGACGACGCTTTCGAGCGGATGCTCCAGGAGGCGACTGGGCAGCAGCCGGCGGACTGGAACAAGCCCTCGGACGCCGAGTCGGGGTATCGGTGCACGCCGCTCACCGATGAGCAGCAGGGGGAGATCAGCGCTCTCACGGAGAAGATTGCGGAACTTGTGGCGGTCCAGCGGGACCGTTTGATCGCGAGGGGCTTCCCAGTCGAGGTTGCCACCGGTCTCGCTGCGCACTACCACACGCATCTGATCGCTGGGCTGCTCTAGCCATGATGGGGCGGTCGGGGGTCAATACCGCTGTGGTCGCATGGGCCTACGCCGCCCCCGCCGTGGCCCCGGATTGGCGAGCGTTCGTGCTCGGGTTCCCGCTGGCTGCCATCGCGTCATACGGGCCGGACATCGAGCACGCCGGGTCCACGGCGGCCCGCGTGCTCGGGCGGAACGTGTCGAAGTTGGCGAACAAGTCGACGGGCGGGCACCGCGGCGGGATGCACAGCGCCCCCATGGTTCTCGGCGCCGCCGCCTTCGCCGGATGGCTGTTGTACGACACCCAGTGGTGCGCTTGGTGCGTCGGCATTGCTTGGGCTTGTCACATCTTCACCGACCTCTTGACCAAGAGAGGCGTCGCATTGTTCTGGCCGCTTGGAACGATCCTCGGTTTCTTCTGGAAGCCGCTCCGCGTCCTGGATCACAAGGTCCGGATCGCGTGGTTCACCACGGGTGGCACCGGTGAGTTTGTATACAACGTGTTAGTGTTGCTTCTCGGTGGGTACATTCTAATCGACTGGTTGTCCATAGGGATGACGTTCATTGCCGAGAGGATGGTATGACTAACGCACTGAACATCTCCACTGAGGCAAGTAAAGCCGCCGCGCAAGACTGTCTGGGACGAATCCCCGAGGAAGCATGTGGATTCATCGTTGGCCCAAGGAATACGTACTCCGGTGTTCGCGTCGTACCAATGCGGAACGTGCATCCGGCACCGGAGAAGAATTACGACATGGACCCTCAGGAGATACTCAAGACGTACGCTACGTTCGATGAGCATGGCGAAGACGTCGTTGCGGTGTATCACAGTCACATCGAGAGTCAACCGATTCTTTCCAGTGGTAGGAGCGATACCGACGTCGAGAAGGCACAGGATCTCGGCGTTGCCTACATGGTGATCGGGATCATCGAAGGGCAGCCGAGGGCTCGCGCGTACCGCATCCGGCAGCCTTACGTTGGTGTAAGAGAGCCAATCGAGGTACCNCTCAACGTAACTCCCTCTGGCGACCCGTGGGCACCCGACATACCGTTATTGCCATGGGCGCTCACCCCGGGTCAAGAGGTCAAGATCCGGTATGTCAGCCATCACTCCGGGCAGGCTGGGCAGATCGGCCAGCGAACCGAGAAGTGGGTCACGGCCACCGTGGTCGCTCTCGACGTGGAACACGCTGACACGGTGATTCTGGAGCCGAAACTCAAGGGTGGCATCCGCCGGCTCCCACTCGACCGTATCCAGGACGTCATCGTTCTGCGAGAGGTCATGGAGGGGCACGAGTTGCGGAGAGCCGTGATCCGATGCGCTCGACACGTCATCGCCGCATGCGCTAGCGGTGAAGACCTTTCCGGAGTGCAGGATCTCATTCAGGTGATGGCTGCTGCGTTCCCGCCGGGGATCGAAGCAATACCCAAGGAATCGTAAGGAATCGAGATGAGATACGCAGGGCCGGTATTCTGGGGCGAGGCTTCCTCCTGGCAGGATGCGCTGCGGGACGCTTGGCTCGCGTTCTGGCAGTGGATCGGCGGTTGGAGCATGATCGGCCCTGCGATCATCACCGTGTTCATTCTAATGATCATCCTCGCGTCGGATGCCCGGGACAGACGAGGCAATAGCCGGCGCCGACGGTAGAGAGTTGTTGACCCCTTGTCGAAACGTGATAGACTCGGGGACATGACGACGACATTAGAGCCCGTGCTCACCGGCACCCAACGTGTGGTCGAGACGCTGATAGAGCGCACGACGCTGCGCAGATGGCGCAGACTGCACCCGGAACTCGACTTCATCATCTTAGCGAATCGCCCCAATAGCGTTATGCGCGTTCGGGTCATCTTGAAGCCAGACGACCTCAAGCCCGCCGGTCCTGAGGACCAGATCGGAAAGCCGGAGCGTTACGCTGCCGGCAACCAGCGCGGCAAGTTCCTGTGGGGAATCGAGGTCGCCGCCGCCGATGCGTTCGAGTGGCTGGATAACTTCGCGACCAAGGACATGGTCATGGACGCGGCGCGTCAATGGTTCATGATCCGCGACACCGACCCAGCGACGGTGAGGCAGGAGCGATGAGGCCGAAGCAGATGCCGGCCGCGCTTGCGGACCTGCACGAGCGCGCGTCGAAAGGTGAGCAGTTCCAGGAATGGATCGGCCGCATGCTGGTCGGGCAGTTTCGATATGTCGGAACTGATGAGCGACGCGCTAAAGCATGCGCTGCGATGGTGGTTAACCTGATTCAGCATTCCAGTCATGCCGAGTGCTTTTATGTCACCGAAGACATGACCACGCTGGTCCGACACGCTGCCGCGGGTCTGGATGATACCGACCAGGTGGACTTTAGGTTTGCTCCTGCGCCGCGCGGTCTTGTGTACTTCGAGGGCACCGGACTGCCGATCATTGACGTGCACGGTAGCACGATGATGATCAACTGGATTCTCTGGCATCCCGCGATTTGGGGCAATCCAGAGGAATCAGAGTCTCCTGATGACGACGAAGGCTTCCTGGCATGGGAGTTCAACGATGCCTTGGAGAATCCGGACGAGATCGAGGAGCGCGTCCTCGCTACCACAAATGCTCGTCTGGCCCATCGGGTATATGGACGATGGGGATTCATCAGCGTCCAATCGATGGTGAACGGTATGAGACTCGGCCCCGCGGTGCAGGAGCCGACCAGATTCCAGACCATGCGTATTCTGATGAACAATGAGGAACCGACCGCGGCTACGAACACGAGTCGGTTCCTGCATGCACTCTGGCTCTTAATGGACCAGACCGTCACCGATGTATCCGAGGTCAAGCATCATCCGAGCGAGCGCAAGGCAGCGAAGCGGGCCAAGACCAAGTTACCGAAGATCACCTTGATCGAACTGCGGCGCAGGGTCCGCCAGGCTGCGGCTGCGACTGGCGGCGAGGCCACCTCCCGCGAGTACACCCATCGCTGGATTGTGCGCGGACACTGGCGCTGGCAGGCTTACGGGCCCAAGTGGAGCCAGCGCAGGCGGCAGTGGATCGACCCGCACGTCGCCGGCCCGGACGACAAGCCGCTGGTCGAAACACAGCACGTCTATGAACTTAAGAGGTAATCGTGGGCTCGGAGCGCAATGAGTACCCTCTCGCCGACGAAGGGCACGTACTGATCTCGCAGCAGTACATCGGTCCGCCGCGGGAGGAACGGTGGATCACGCGTATCGAGCGCGCGGACAACCAGATTGCCATCGCGCAGGAGTTCCTGCGCGCTGTAATGGACAACGATTCGCATGGTTTGATCGGTTACGCAGAATTCCTCGATGGGTACCTGATCATACGAGCCGACAACGGTACGGTCGTCTACCGATTGGACAACGAACTGATCGATGGCCGCTTCGCGGCAACCAAGGTTTCGGAGGGTAAACATGGCACTGATCGGAATCTCTGACGCGCGACTCAAGTGCGGAGAATCCAACCACTGGTGGGCTGACGTTCCGTATTACGTTGAGCCCAACGAGAACTTCCCCGGCGCTGGCAGGAAGGTTTGGCGGCGCCGGCAGCACTGCGAACGCGAAGGTTGCGAACGCATCCGAGTCATGGTCATGTCCCCCCGGGACAAAGAGGTGCTCTCAGTGCAGTACACCGGCCCCCTGGAGAGGATCGGTCCGATTACCCGCGGCGAGATCCGCGCTGAACTCATCCGCCGGCAGGGTGCCGTGACTCGAATGGTGGCAAGTTGACCTACGTCAGCATCTACACCCGACGCCATCGCGTCGAAGCCGCCAGAGGCAAGATCGTGTACTGGCAGGAGAAACTGGTCGCCCTTGAGGCCGAACTTGCAGAGGCGGAGCAGATCGGTGAGCCACCAACGTGCATGGATACTCTCTGCACTCATCACGCGAAGTTCCGCGTCAACGGGACCGAAGAGGCATGCACGGGACACTTGCCTGCCGCGCTGAACGCCGCCGGCCGCGGAGCGACCGTCGAAAACTGGCCCTGGGAGAGATCGAGTTGACAAAGACTTGTTGAGACGCTAAGGTTACATAGATGAACCAATCCGCTCGATAGGAGACTAGACATGGCTGGTACCACCGTTCCCACCTCTGTCCGCACCCGGCCGAGGATCGACAGTCTCACCATCGGTGACCACATCACCGTTCGGTTCGGCTCCGCCTCGCTCACCCCGGAGGCTCGCGAGGAAGTCGCGGTGTTCCTCGGCATCACAGGCGAGGGCAATGAGCGTCACGCGCAGTTCGCCGGCAACGAGGGCACTGAGGTCGTGATCTGGGAGGCGTACCGCCACGCCGACCTGTGGACGAAGAACACGAGGTGGGCTTACGGCCCGTACGCCGAGCGTGTGACTCTCGTCCGCGTCAACACCCCGTCGCCGCTCCGCTGATGGCTGACACGGAGCGAAGGGCCAAGCAGCAGACGTTTCCCGAGGATTACAAACATCTCTCATACATTCCACTGGAAACGCTGACCACTCCGCGGAACGGAGAGTGCATCGTCAAACAGTGGTGGATCGTACATCCCGAGCGAGGCGCGGTCATCTATCGAGGCTGGGCTATCCAGTGCAACGCGAACGAGACCATCTCCAGGAAGATCGGAAGCATCTACCCCTGGGCCGAGGTCAGGTTCATCGAGGTCGCGTTCCTCGGTCCCGAACTCACCCGTCGGAGGCTGCCGTAATGGAACTCCGCCACCCCGACCAGCCGATACCGTTCTCCCGTTTCCCGGTCGCGGTCTATCCGACCACGTTCGACCTCGTGCAGAAGCCGGCTCAGTACACCGATGCCGGCGTGATGTGGAAACCGGAGTCGGTGGAGTGGACGGTCGAGATCATCCGCTTCGGTCGTCGGCAGCCGGATCGGTGGAGAGGCTCCCGGCTGCGGACCACCGTCTCTTACGGTTTGCTTTCCGGGATGAGCGAGTCGGTTCCGCTGCCGACGAACCTCAACGAGGCGTTGACGGACTGCACGAGCGGTCGCTGCTCCCCGCGGATCATTGCACGTTGGGACGGCGTCAACATGTGGGACAGCGGCCTCCCGGACGCGAATATGCAAGCACTGCGCCCGATCCTCCTCGCGGCGTACGAGCGCTTCCCCGAAAGCCTTCCGGAGGGAACGCAGGGGTGGTGGCTCAAGTGACGGAGGCGATGCGGATCACCAAGATGGTGACGGCTCGCCTAGTGAACGCCGGGCCAGCCAGGATCGAGGGTTGGCCCGGTGTCGAGGGTATGATCAAGGAACGGTTCATGGGTCATGCCCGGAGTGTTGGCCGCGAGTTCCTGCCGGCAACGATGCGGATGATCCGCTGCGACCCCTTCGCCTGGGTGGAGGATGGAGAAGACGAGGACGGCGACCCCAAGGGATTCTTCGCTCCGATCGGTGGAGCGTTGATTCCTGAGGGAGCGCGTGAACCCGATGTATTCATGGTGGAATGGGAGGCGCAGGCGCTATGAGTGAATTCTCAGCCGACCAAAAGGTCGAGGACATCCAACTCGGCCCCAATGACACCCTGGTGCAGATCGTCGGCGGCCCGCACGACGGCTGGTACCAGGCGATACCCTACGTGAAGTATCGGGATACCCTTAGCCTGAATCGCGTTCCAGGGTACAAATTGCTGACCATCGACTTCCCGAAGACCCCCGACACCCCGGCGCGACAGCAAGTGATCGCGCTCTGGCCGAATCTGAGCCAGTACCCGTTCTAGCCGAGTTTCTCAACCGCCTTGAAGTGTCCCGCAGCACGAAGCGACTTCGCAAGGTCACCCCCCGTCGCGGTGTAGACCTTCGCCACCCAGCGCCCGAATGTCAGAACCTCGCCGGCAGCGTTGCGGTGCGTCTCAATTCGTATCCCGAGCGGGACGGCGGCGAACCAAGCCTCCGCATAAGCCTTGGCCTCCTGCCCTTCCGGGGTGCTGATCTCCGGGCAGTCGATGCCGAGCAGCCGGACCGTTTCCCGGATCGTGATGTGGAACCCGAGGTCGATGTCGAATCGGTAGGTATCTCCGTCGATCACGCGCACGAGTTCTACTCGGTACTCCCACATCAGATGACCTTGATGAATCCCGCTCGGTCAACCGGAATCTCCGGACTGTCGGTGAACCGAGTCCAGATGGTGTACTTCTGCCCCTGCTGGAGCGGAAAGGGAGTTGCAGAGCCGACCAAGACTCCCCGCTCCCCCTCGATGACGTCCGCCGGCACCCAGGTGGTGGGCCTGCCTCCGCCGACGGTCACCGCCACCTCGAAGTTCGTCGTGGGCGTCCCGTCCACCGTGACATTGATCGGACCCACGAACTCCTTCGTCTCGGCCACGAGCGTCCAAGTCTGCTCAGCCATCCTGCTGCTCCAATACCACTCTTGGCGTCAACTGCGGGGTCAATTGAACCCCTTGGGTGAACTGCTGTTCCAATACTGCTCGCGGTGCCGGCTCCGGTCCCAGTATGACCCGAGGCGTCACCTGTGAAGCGAGGCTCACGACGATGCCACGGTCAGCGACGGTGACGACGACCTCGACGTTCTTGCCGATGATCCCTTCGACAAATGCAGCGCCGTGCGCCTCTGCGCTCGGCAGCCCGGCCGGCGAGATGATCAGTGTGATCGTCGCGGTGCCATGCGCCTCGCCGCTGCCGGCGCCAACCGGCGCGACCGCCACGGCCCCGGGGGTGATGACCGGTTGGCCATGACCCTCTCTGCTGGCGAACCCGGCGGGTGCGATCCCGGCGGAGGCGGTGAAGTTGCCCGCGCCGTGGACCTCGCCGCTGCCGAGCCCGCTGGGGGAGATCGTGACCGAGCCCGGCGTGACGGCAGGTTGGCCATGACCCTCTCCGGTGCCGAGCCCGACCGGCGAGACCGTGACCGGGCCGGTGGTGATGCTCGGCGTGCCGCTGGCATACCCGGTGGGCAACCCGCTCGGGGTAACGGTTGCGGCTCCGCCGATGGTGGCGTTGCCGCTGGCATACCCGCTCGCGAGTCCTGCCGGCGAAACCGTGGTGAGGGTGGTGATCGTCGCGTTGCCGGACACGTAGCCGCTGGTGGCACCGAGCGGGGTGATGATGGTCGCGCCGGTCAGGTCCGGAATGCCGTGGGAGGCTCCGGTGGGCAACCCGGCCGGCGAGATCGTCGTCGGTCCGGTGGTAATGCTCGGATTGCCGTGCGCCTCGCTGGTGGCGCGTCCGACCGGCGTGATGATGCTCGCGATGGTGGCGTTGCCGGAGACGTAACCGCTGGCCAGGCCGGTGGTCGTGACGGTGGAGGTGACCGCCGGGGTGCCGTGCGCTTCTCCCGTCCCGACACCACCGACGGTCACGGTCAACGTAGTCGAAGCAACGCCGTGTGCCTCGCTGCTGGCCTGTCCGGTGGGTCCGAGGGTGACTGGCCCGGGAGTCACGGTCGCGTTGCCGTGCGCCTCACCTGTGGCCGCTCCTGCGGGCTGGAGGGCCGCTCCCGCGGTGATGGTGGCGTTGCCGTGCGCTTCCTGGGGCGCGACGCCGGCCGGAAGTATCTGGACAGGACCGACCGAGATTGTTGGGTTCCCGTGGGCCTCGGCGGAGGCCAACCCGGCGGGCGTGACAGTAACCGGCCCGGCCGTTACCGTTGTTGTGCCTTGGCTCTCACCAGACAGCGTCCCGGTCGGAGACAGGGTCGTGGCCCCGGGGGCGACGGTTGCCGCCCCGCTGGCGTATCCAGTCGCCAGGCCCGTAGGTGCGATGTTGACCGACCCCGGGGTCACGGTGGCGGCACCATCGACGTACCCGCTCGCGAGACCCGCTGGCGAGACCGTCACCGCCCCGGGGGCCACGATTGAGTTGCCGTGCGCTTCGTCGGGTCCGCTTCCGGTCGGCGAAACCGTTTGCACGCTGATGATCGTGGATGGGACGAACGGCCCCATCATTGTCGATGCACCGAGCACAAATCGGACGCTGTCGAACCAGAAGTCGCGAGCGTTGGCGGCGCTCATTCGACCCAGGCCCATTCGCTGAACGTTGCCTACGCTCTGATCGCAGGTGCCTATGGCGTTCTGGGACTCGATCGGGGTGGTGTCGTCGCCGTGGAACATGGAGACGTAGACGCTGGCGCCGGTCGCACCCCAACCCTCACCGCGGGCGTCAATGCGGACCCATTCGTTGAGGGGTACCGCATTCGTGAACTGGAACCGCTGAGTGCCGGCGCCGTCGATGTACTTGAGCCTGCCGTTGGTAGGCGTTTGGAGCCGGCCGTTCGTGGTGCCGACGTCGCTGACAGTAGAGATCGGACCCTGGCACTCAGCGGAGTCGTAGCCGGTCCAATAGAGGTAGACGGAATACGACCAGGTCAAGGTTCCGGTGCCGGAACCGTAGTGCATCCGCGTCGATGCGGTAGAGGCGGAGAACTTGAGCGACGTCGTGCCATGCGCTGCTCGGGTAGTGTCGTAGGTGAGGGTGCCCGACAACCCGAGGTTGTTCATCGGGGAGTCGCCGTTGTCGTCGCTCGTGGTGGCGTTCGCGGTCCCGCCGTTCGGCTGTCCGTCATAGATAGCACGGAAGTACGGAACGTACACAGGCGTGCCGTGGGCCTCGGCGGAAGCCAATCCGGCGGGGGAGATGGTCTGGGTCAGTGTCGCGGTGCCATGCGCCTCGCCGCTGCCGAGCCCGGCCGGCGAGACCGTTACCGCCCCGGGGGTCACAACCGAGTTGCCATGCGCCTCACCAGCGGCGAGCCCGGTCGGTGAAACCGTTGCGAGACTAGTGATTACCGCCGTGCCGTGCGTCTCGCCGGTCGTCAAGCCCGCCGTGGCCACGATGCTCGCGATGGTCGCGTTACCGTGTGCTTCGCCGGTCGCCAGGCCGGTTGGAGCGATGGTGCTGGTAATCGTTGCGGTGCCGTGTGCTTCGACGCTGCCGAGCCCCGTTGGTGAAACCGTTGCGAGACTAGTGATCGTCGCTACGCCATGCGTCTCGCCGGTGCCGAGTCCGGTCGGAGCCACGACGCTCGCGATGGTCGCATTGCCGTGTGCCTCGCCGGTGCCGAGCCCGGACGGCGAGACGGTCTGCGGGCTGGCCGCAGAGACCTCGGCGAAGACCGCGATAGCGGCGGAAACCTGATCGGCAGTCGGCGTGTAGGTGAACGTCGAGGTCGCGGTGCCACCAGCGGTTGCCGTTCCCTCGCCGACGAAGATAGCGCCGCGTCCGGTGCCGCCGAGCCCGTTGTACCGCTGGGTGTAAGAGTTGCCCCACGCACTGACGGCGGTCGCGCTCTGGCTGGAATCGATTGCTGCGACAGCGATTCCGAGCCCGGAGGCGGTCAGCGTGCCGGTCGTGCCGGTGCCCTTGGTGAGCACGCTGCTCTCGTCGGTGATGTTGCTCGCGCTGCCGGCGACTGTCCAGGTGCCGGCGCTCGGGTCGTTGTACTCCCCGACCCACATCATGTTGCCGGCGGTCGACGCGGTGTGCGCCACGGTCACCGTTGTCTCGGTGCCTGCCGAGACCTTGTACGCGAAGTAGAGCGTAACCGAGGTTGAGGGAAGTTTCGCGAGATCGGTCCAACCGCTGGGGGTCGTGACCGTTTGTGACTTGTCGCCCGCCATGGCGAGGACGAGGAGGTTGCCGGCGGTGGGTGTGGCGCCGAACGTGGCAGCGGTCGAGGTCGCGCCCCCCGCCGAGGAACCTGTTGCCTGGGCTACGAATGCTGGCCCGACCCCAGCGACGCTGACGGTGCCAGTGCCGTGGGCCTCGGCGGAGGCCAATCCGGTGGTGTTCAGGTCTACCGTGACCGAGCCCGTGGTGATGCTCGCGGTGCCGTGGGCCTCGCCGGAGGCATCACCGGTTGTCGAGATGGTCAGTGCCCCGGACGTAACTGTTGCGGTGCCGTGGGTTTCGCCGGTTGCCAGGCCGGTGGTGTCCAGGTCGACCGTGGTCGCGGCGATTGGCGACGGGGCGGTGTCCAGCACGAAAGGATCAACGAAGGTGGGCAGGCCGGGGACCTGCGCCCATGGCATTGCCGGCAGTACTAGCAGCGCCGTGACCGGAGCGGTCGGTCCGCCGGTATCCAGGATCTCGACCGCGGTCAGCGCCCAGGTCTGGCCGCCGGGCAGGCTTTGGCCAACGGTCTGCGATCCGGCTGCTGCCGCTGTCTGGTAGGCGAAGTAGGCGACGTATTGGGTGGTGGACCCGTC
>C688J18823_10002485_pt1 | contig 11517 bp, 10 predicted proteins | sample HopSoiMetagenom1_FD_18823 | JGI IMG/M metagenome (IMG submission 18823) | reverse complement strand
AGTGGTGGGCGGAGGCAACTCGGCGGGGCAAGCGGCCGTGTGGCTCGCGCGAGGCGGTGCACTCGTCACTTTGCTTCATCGGCGCGCAGACCTGCGCGAGACCATGTCCGACTACCTCGTGCGTGAGCTCGAGCGCTACGGCGTCGCCGTTCGGGACTCGAGCGAGATCGGGGCGTTGCACGGTGATGATGGAGTCCTCGAGGCGGTCACGCTCGAGACCGGCGAGCGCCTGCCCTTCTCGTTCCTGTTCTTCTATCTCGGAGCCCGGCCCTGCACCGAATGGCTCGACGACGCGGTCGCGCGCGATGAGGACGGCTTCATCCTCACAGGCGGCGCTGCAGGCGGTGGCCACCTGCTCGAGACCAGCGTGCCGGGCGTCTTCGCAGCGGGTGACGTCCGCTCGGGCTCGACCAAGCGCTGCGCCACCGCCGTCGGCGAGGGCGCGATGGCCGTCCAACTGGTCCACGCCCGCCTTTCGGGGGAATGAGCACAGCGAGCGCGGCGAAGCCTCCACACCGTGGGTCGCCGGGCTCGAGGCACGCGGCACGAACGTCGGCCAGTCTGCGGCCGCTCAGAAGTGATTCGTGTACGAGAGGAAGCGCCACCCGTCCGGAGTGTCGAGCAGTTGGTAGCTCGTCCAGGTGTCTCGGACCACCTGTCCATCCGCGTCGAGAGCATTCCAGTGCACGGTCACGAAGACGGAGTGTTCGCCGAGTTGGCGAGTGTCGATCTCGCGGGGCGTCCACTTCTCAGCCTTCGCCGCACGGCGATAGGCGTCGATGGCCGAGGTGAAGTGAGTCAAGACGGCGCCGCGGTCCGGCATGTGAATCGCCTCTCCCCTTCGGACCGCAAGGAACGGCGAGTGACAGAGGCTGACGACACCTTTCACATCGCCTTCCGTGTAGCAGCGGGCGTACTCGTCGAAGAACGAATCGACGGTGGCGGGCATCAGGGGACTGTGGCACCCGTAGCCGCCTCGGTCAATCTCGACTTCATTTTCGAGCGACGAGGCGCGAACTCGGGGCAGCGTGGCTGTTGCAGCTCGCCACCTACCTCGTCCTGCAGGTGCGGACACAACTGCGGATGTACGGTGCTCGTGGCACCGCATCCGCGGAGATGCGCGGCCCTAGAGCGCGACGCGCCCGCGTCTCGAGAGCGCGTCGATCGTGACCGCGGCGAGCAGCACGAGTGCGGTGACCATGTACTTCGAAGCGGCGGTGAACCCCATCAGGCCCATCCCGTTGTCGATGGCCGCGATCACGATCCCGCCCAGGACGCCGTGGATGGCCTTGCCCCGACCACCGAAGAGGCTTGTGCCTCCGATCACCGCCGCTGCGACGGCGTAGAGAACGAGCGTGCCGCCGTCGATCGACGTCGAGATCGACCGGAGGCGCGAGGCGTACACGATGCCCGCGACCCCCGCGGTGAGGCCGGTGAGCATGAACGCGATCGTCCGGATCTTGACGAGGTTGACGCCGGCTCTCCGTGCGGCCTCGGCGTTGCCGCCGATGGCATAGAAGTAGCGCCCGAGCTTCGTGCGCCCGAGCAAAATCGTCCAGAGGACGAGGACGCCGACGACTAGGAAGACGACCCACGGCACGCCCTGAATCGGAGCAAAAATTCCGCGGTTGGTGTTGCAGAGAACGACGAGAGCGATGCCACCCGCGAGCGCGCCGCCGATTTTCAGGAGCGTGACGGTCGGCGGCGGCGCAACGAGCCCGGCCCGGCGCCGCTTCGAATCGCGGCGCCAGAGCGTCAGGCCGAAGAGCGCGACGAGCGCGAGCATCACGACCCACCCGACGAGCGGGCTCAGGTTCGCGCTCGCGATGTTGTTGATGACGTCGTCGTTGATCGGGATCGTCCCGCCCGAGCCGAGGATCTTGAGCAATACCCCTTGCCAGAAGAGCAACCCCGCGAGCGTGACGACGAAGGAAGGGAGCCCGACCAGCGTGATGATCAGCCCCTGAACGAGGCCGATCCCGGCGGTCGCGAGCAGGGCGGCAGCGATTGCGGACCACCACGGCCATCCGTGATTCGGGCCTGCGAGGTCGGCCATGACGACGGCGCCGAGACCGGCGACGTACCCGATCGAAAGGTCGATTTCACCGAGGAGAAGGACGAAGACCTCGCCCATGGCGAGCAGGCTGAAGACCGCTGCCTGGACGAGCAGGTTGACGAGGTTGCCGGCCGTGAGGAACTTCGAGTCGAGGGATTCGAAGAGAATCGAGATGAGGATGAGCCCCCCGACCACCGGCAGGATGCCGCTGTCCCCCGCCCTGATCCTCGCGAGCGAACCCCGGACGTACTCACCGACCGAGCCCGCGGCCAGCTCGGCCGGGACGGCGAGCTCCGCCTCGCGTGCGGCGGTCTCCGTCTGCGCGGCGTCAGCTTCGGGCCTGGTGACCGGTTCGTCAACCTTCGACATCAGCACCCATCGAGCCCTTTCCGAGCCGGTCGGACGCGCCGGTCGTCATCAGGTCGACGACGATTTGGCGGTCGAGTTCGTCCGCTGGACGCAGAGCGACGACCTGACCCAGATAGAGGACAATGACGCGGTCGGCCACCTCGAAGACGTCGTTCATGTTGTGGGAGACGAACAGAGCTGCGTGCCCTTGCTCGGCGAGCCTCCGCGTGAGTTCGAGCACCATGCGCGTCTGCGCGACGCCGAGGGCCGCGGTCGGCTCGTCCATGATCACGAGCTTCGTGTTCCAGAGAACGGCCTTCGCGATGGCGACCGACTGACGCTGACCGCCCGAAAGCGACGCGACCGGCTGGCGGATCGAACGCACAGTGGTGACGGCGAGGCTCGAAAGCGTTTCCTGCGCTGATCTCTCCATCGCCTCCTCGTCGAGGAGGAACGCCTGCTCGCGTTCCCGGCCGAGGAACATGTTCTGGACGATGTCCAGGTTGTTGCAAAGCGCGAGATCCTGGTAGACGGTCTCGATGCCGAGCGCGGCGGCGTCACGCGGCGTGCGAATGCGCACCGGCTTTCCCTCCCACAGAATCTGTCCGTGCTCCGGGCTGTGGATCCCGGCGATGCACTTGATGAGCACCGACTTTCCGGCGCCGTTGTCGCCGATGAGCGCCGTCACTTCACCGGAGCGCACCTCGAGGTCGACGTCGGTCAGCGCCTGCACCGGCCCGAAGTTCTTCGACACCCCCTGCAAGCGAAGCAGAGGCTCGGCGCCGTTCACGGTGCTCTTCATCGGCTCCTTCCGGGATTCGAAGGCCAGCGGACCGGGCCCCTCGACTCGAGGCCCGGCCCAGCCGGCTGGATTACTGGATTCCTGCCTCCTGGCACTTGCTGGCGAGGTCGCCACCGCAGATGTCGGACACCTTGACGACGCCATCCTTGACGACCGTGTCGGCCATGTTGTCCGTCGTGACCCAGACAGGGACGGTATAGACGGATTTGATGTCCTTGTTGAGCGTCGTGTCGGGCGTGGTCGCATTCACGAGCGACGCCGGAGGAGTAACGCCCGCTCTCAGCATGATGGCCAGCGCGGCGGCAGCCTGCGGCTCCGCGAAGGGCGCCTTGTAGACCGTTCCGCACTGATACCCCTTGAGGATGTTCTGCAGCCCGTCCGGCGAGGCGTCCTGGCCGGTTGTGGGGAACGTGTTCGCCGGGGTCTTGTTCTTCAGTAGAACGGAGATGACCGCGTTGGCGACGTTGTCGTTCGGCGTCACGACGGCGTTGATGTTCGGGTGCGCGGTGAACTGCTGTTCGAAGTTCGTCGCGGCCGTTGGCCCATCCCACGTTCCGGCCGGCTCTCCGACCTTCGTGTACGAGCCGTCGTCGAAGTGCGACTTGAGCACACCGTTGTAGCCCTCGGCGAAGAGCTTCGCGTTGTTGTCCTTCGGGTCGCCGTCCATGATCAGGATGTTCGGCTTGTCGAGCTTCCAGGCGCTGATGCAGTCGACCTCACCCTGGCCGATCAGCTTGCCGACATCCACGTTGTTGAAGCTGACGTAGTAGCGATCCTCTGGACCGCCCGTGACGAGGCGGTCGTAGTCGATCACCTTGACGCCTTTCGACTCCGCGTTGGACTCGATGGCTGCGCCCGATCCTGGATCGAGCGGGTCGACGAGGAGAACCGACGCGCCGGCCGTGATGTCGGCCTCGGCCTGCTGCTGCATCGTGCTCGTGCTCCCCTGGGCGTTGTCGATCTTGAACTGATCGGACGAGAGCCCGGCCGCCTCGAATGCCTTCTTCAAGTAGGGCGCGTCGTATTGCACGTACCGCGTCGACGTCGTCGTGTCTGGCAGCAGGACACCGATCATCCCCTTGCCCTGGGCTGCCAAGTCCTTGAGCTCGGCCATCTGCGCAAAGTCCACGCCGAATGAGGCGGCGTCGATCTGCGGAACGGTCCCTCCCCCGGTTCCGGTTCCTGCGCTGCCTTCGGTCGAGCTCGAGCTGCTCCCACCACAGCCCGCCGCAACGATGGCGAGCGCGGCGGTCACGAGCCCCGCGGCCGCGACCCGCTTCCACGATACGCGCATGCTTCCTCCCTCTCTAGGCACTAACGGCGGAACAAGGATAGACCCGCGAAAGAGCCCGTGATGACTTACGCGGACCCAGCATCACGGGTCGGGGATTGCGAGCTCGGGCCGCTGTGGCCGGGAAGTCAAGGTCTCACGCCGTTTGCGCGAGGAGCGTTTCGCCCTTGTGCAGGTATGCCTTCGCATCGACCGAGCGATAGAAAGCAAGCGCTCGACGGAGCTCACGGTCCCCCTCTTCCCGCATACCGGCTCCCATGAGGGTCTCAGCCGCCCGCAGACGGGCGTAGGCCTCGTCCGGCAGCGAGCCGGTTTCCTCGTAGATCGCTGCGGCGCGGAGAAAGTCGCCCGAGACTGAAGCGGTCGCCGCCTCGAGCCATTTCGTCTTGAGGGTCGCGCGCCCCGCGATCTCCGCGAACTGTGGGCCCCGCCCGACAGATTCCAAGGCGACGACCAGGTCCGGGAACGACTGCAGATGAGAGACCAGCAGCGTCTCGGGTGCTCGCGACCATGAGGCGAGGAGCTCGTCGACGAGGGTTTGGGCTTCCTCGAGCCGCCCTGCTTCGATCTTCGCTCGGGCTTCTAGGGCGAGCGTCGGGTAGACGACCTGCGGGTCCTTCACGAGCCTTGCGACGGCGAGGGCGCGACCCGCGTAATCGAACGCCTTGGCATCCCCTCGCGCAAGAGCGATACGGGCCTTGACGAGCAAGCATTGGCTGTCCATGTAGCCGGGCGCATCCTGTTCGGATCTGGACAGGAGCTCGTTGGCCAACTCGTCCGCCTCATCCCAACGGCCGGACCAGTACCACTCGACCGTGCGCTCGGCCTCGAGGAATCTCAGGTCGCCGCTCAGGCCGAATTTCTCGGCTAGCTGCTTGCCTTCGGCGCGAAGCTCGAATGCTCGCTCGAGGTCTCCGAAATAGTTGCCGACGAGCTCGGCGAGGTTCGTATACGCGACGGCGGCAATTTCGGCAAGGTTGTGCTCGAGGCAGATGGCGACGGCGCGCTCGAGATCGTCGACCCCCGCCCGATCGCCCAGTGTCACCCGGCTGAAGCCGATCACATTGAGCGCGCGGGCTCTTATGTCGTCCAGTTCCAGCTCGTCCCCGATTTGGAGACTTTCGCGTGCGATGCGGATCCCTTCTTCGAAGCGGCCCGCGAGCATTTTCGATGTGCTCACACGCGTCAGCGTCACGGCCTTCGAACGCGAAGCTGGAACGTTCTCGACGAGTGCGGAGGCCCGCGCCAGGTACTCGTCCTCCAGCTCTCGCAGGCCCTGGTCTCCATACCACTTACCAAGCAGTGCGTTTGCCTCGGCAGCGGACGAATCGTCGCCGAAGTTGACGAATCCCTCACGAGCCTGCTCGAGCGCCTCCACACCTTCTGCCTCCCCTGACGCAAAACTCGCCCGCCCGAGACGGAGAAGGAGCTGCGGCCGGTCGGGGTCGCCAGGGGGCCAGAGATTCAAGGCGGCGTCGTAGAAGCGCGCCGCAGTCGCGAACGCGTTCAGTCCGAGCGCGCGATCGCCGGCTTCGCGGAGCGCCAGACGCGCGGCCTCCGCGAACGCGCTCGCATCCTGGCCGGATGCCTGCGCTAGCTCGATCGCGCTGAGATAGTGGTGGGCGAGCATTTCCGCACGGTCCTCGGATCGGTCTGGGCTGAGGGACGAGATCCAGTCCGCCGCAGCCCGGTGTTTGGAAGCTCGTCGTGCGCGCGGTATTTGTCCGTATGCGACGTCGCGGACGAGCACGTGGAGGAAGATGTATTGATCTTCTCCGGCGACGGACGAGCGACGCTCCCGCCGGACGAACTCCTTGCGACCGAGCGCACGCAGGCGCTCCTCGACCCCGCTTCGATCGGAGCCACCCACCGCGGCCACTGCGCCGGCCCAGAAGACCTTTCCGATAACCGAAGCGTCCTGGACGAGCGTCTTTTCCCCGGGCGGTAGGGAGTCGAGCCTGGCCGCGACGATTCCCTGCACCGTTTCGGGCAGCGGAAAACCCTCTGAGAGCCGCTCGAAGTGCCACCCGCCTTCATCCCGCCGAAGGAACCCACGGTCCTGGAGCATGCGGATGTACTCCTCTGCATAGAGAGGATTGCCCTCCGCGCGCTCGAGTAGGGCCGCCTGCAGCTCGGCCGGGAGTACCGCCTGCTCGAGGAGCGCGGCGACAAGTCGGGCGGTGTCGTCGTGCGTCAGCGGAGAAAGGGATAGCGTCGTCGAGTTGGGCTTCCCGCCGCCCCAGCCCGGTCGCCTGGTGAGAAGCTCGGGCCGGGCTATGCAAACGACGAGCAGACGCACAGCGTTCGCCCACTCGACGAGGTCGTCGATGAAGTCGAGCAGCCCATCGTCCGCCCAGTGCAGGTCCTCGAAGACGAGCACGAGCGGACTACGCGCCGCCAGATGCTCGAAGAATCGGCGCCAGGCCCCAAACGTCTCGGCGTGACGACCAGCTCCTCCTTCGAGCTCATTCTCGAGGCCCAAGAGCGGCCGCAGCTGGGTCTCGATCCACTCCGCCTCACCCCCATCAGGGACCACGTCTGCGACGGCGCGGCCCAGCTTTTCCCTGGCTGCGTCGGCCGGGTCGGTCTCGAGGATGCCGGCCTGCGCCTTCACGATCTCGGCGAGCGCCCAGAACGTCACGCCCTCGCCGTACGGAAGCGAACGACCTTGCCGCCAGAAGATGAGCTCGGGGTCCTCGTCGACGGCGGCCGAAAGCTCGACGACGAGACGGCTCTTGCCGATCCCCGGGACTCCGACGACTGTGACGAGCTGCGACGCGCTCTCCGAGCGGACGCGCGACAGGGCATCGAGGATCACGTCGAGCTCCCGCTCGCGCCCGACGAGCGGAGCGCGACCTCGCAACCCGATGTCGACTCCGAAGCGGGCGCGAGGCTCCAGAACTTCCCACACCTCTATCGGCTCCGCCTTTCCCTTCGCGGAAACCGCGTGGAACTTGCGGTACTCGATCGTGCGTTCCGTCGCGCGATATGTCGTCTCACCGACGAGGACGCCGTTGATCGGCGCAGCGGCCTGCATTCGAGCCGCCGTGTTGACCACGTCCCCGGCCGCCATGCCCTCGCCTTCAGAGGGCCGGGCTCCCAGCGCGATCAGCGCCTCGCCCGTATTGACCGCGATGCGAACCTGAAGCTCGAGCTTCGGATCTGCTTCGTTCAGCTCTCCCAAGCCGTCCCGGATGGCGAGCGCCGCGCGCACGGCGCGCTCCGGGTCGTCCTCATGGGCAGCGGGCGCGCCGAAGAGCGCCATCACGGCATCGCCGATGAACTTCTCGACGGTTCCTCCGCGGCGTTCGAGCTCTTCGCGAAGGCGGGCGTAGTACGGCGACAGCATCGCCCGCACGTCCTCGGGATCGAGTTGCTCGGCGCGGCTCGTGAATCCAACGAGGTCAGCAAACAGAACGGTGACCACCTTCCGCTCCTCTGTTGGTTCCGTGGCAAGCGTCAGAGCCGCGCCGCAAGCGAGGCAGAAGCGAGCGACGTCACTGTTCTCCTGCCCGCATTTCGCACAAAGCCGCACTCGAATAACCCTACGGATCTGGGCAGGGCGCTTCTAGCGGAAGCATCCGTCAAGAGGAGTGAGGCAACGCGGAAAGCTCGCCTTCGTCGCCTTGGGCAGTCTCAGAACTTCAGGTGAACTACCCGGCCCGCCTCCCAGGTCCCCGATGGGCGCAGCTGGCATCGCCCTCCACTGCCCGCGGGGCCGGACGGTGACCTGGGCGGAAGAAGGATGGTCACGACGGAGATCGGAGGCGCTATGGCGGGCCAGAGCACCGCTCATGCAACAGGGTACGGCTGGGCGGCGAAAGTCACAGGCTTCCGAGCAAGGTGAGCTCTGTAGCGGCCGGGATGTTTGGCTAAGCGTCGCTAGCGCGGGTCGGTGGCCTCGGCGAGATCCTCGGGCGCACCGGAGCGCTTACGGACAACCTGGTAGCCGGGACGGTCTGCGACGACCACTTCCACGTCGGGGGCCACATGGCCCTCGGCGACGATGAACAATGCTGCGTCGCTTCTGACCCGCTCATACTCGGAGGGGGCGATGATGATCGGGTCCGTGCAGTTCGGATCACCGCACTCGCAGAGAAGCTCGAGCTGAGGTTCGTCCTCGACAGCATCTATGTCCTCGCCGACCTCGTGGATTCGCTCGTTGACCTCGCGAAAAAGCGCTTCGTTCAGTCCGATCGTTCTCGCTCGCTCGTCCGTCATCATCTTCCACCGTCCCCGCCGTCTGACTTCTGCACGATCTCATACGGCCCGAGCGTGTCAACGATCGTCTCCCCGTCAGTACGAGGATGGCCGGCGACGATCAGAAAGAGATTGGTCTGCTCGGCAACGTCCTCCCATTGCGTAAGGCCGACCTCCACGCGCTCTCGGCACTCTAGATCAGCGCACTCACAGAGAAAGGGCACCGGCTTATCCTCCGGAAGTCGGCCCTCGACGACGTCGTGCAGACGCTCGTTCGCTCGTTGAAAGGTTCGCTGGTTCTCCTCGCGGCGCTCATTACGCGTAGCCACGGAGAAACTCTGCTCGCGAGACGAAGTGCTGAAACCCATGGCATCGGGCGGGCTCGGCCTCAACCCGGCCGGGCGCGCAACCGTCTCCCTGCGCATCGCGTGAGAAAGTCCTCGGAGCCTGGGCGGAACTCAAGGACTTCGAGCGGATTCTTCGAAACAGGAAAGCGGGGCCGGACCCCCAGTCCCGGGGTTTAGGTCTTGCACCCGCCGCAAGGTGTCAGACGTCCGGCCCCGCCTATCTAGAGAGATGCCCGAAAGTCGCGGTTTCTTGCAGGCGCCCGCGCGGGTACCTAGGGCTTCCACGACAAACGGGAGGCCACAATGCAGGGACCAGGCGGAGAGCAGGAGCCGCAGCGACCCGCAGAGGACATGCCGGGACAGCCAGATGAGGAGACGACGGAAGACCAATCCGAACCTGGGATGCCGTCCATGCCTGAGGAGCCGGACCTGGCTCCTAGCGAGGAGCGCGAGAAGGGTCAGAGCGACGGCCTCTGATTTGAAAGAAGATCAATTCAACGAGAACCCGAGGATCGTCGGCGTTAGGAGGACTAAGCAGGCCAATGCGCTGCTCCAGGCGACCGCCCGCAAAAGCTGAGGCCGCCGGCGGAGGGCGGCGTAGAACAGAAGAGTCGCGCAAGCTCCCATAACAGCTAGAGAGAGGACGAACATGGGACCGAGCGCACCTCCTGGGGAGCGGTAGCCTTCCCAGCGGGTGATCCCGTTTCCGCGGTAGCTGTCCTCTCCGAATACGTACGCCGCCAGTAGAGCCCCGTTGGCCAGCGGAAAGACAGCCAGCGCGGTCATCTTTCTCGAGAGCGGTCCGATCACTCGACGGCTCATCGCCGCGAGCGACAGCACGGCAGCAGTAAGGAAGTTGAATAGGAGAGGCAGGCCGCCGGACATGGAACCAGGTCATTGGAGAGGCTACCCTCGGAGCTTGTGGGCTAGCCGCTCCTCGCACCCCTCCTGAGCAGGGTCTGGACGAACTGCCTTGCATCCATATGCTCAGACGGGGGTGAGGCAATGCAGTGAGGGCGGTTGTACCCCTTCGTCCCGCTGCTGGCCGTTTCGCCACGGCCTGCCCCCACCCCCGTCTTCGCCCGAGCCTAGGGCTTCGAGCGCAGTTCGTAAAGCAGCCGCCAGGGACTTGCCGATCATGCCCTTGGCGCCGCGCCGCCCTGTCCTCACGACGATCGCGATGGCCGTACTCGAGTCCTGATGTCAAGGCGGCGCGGGCCAAACGTCGGCTCGCGCTGGCTCTGAGGTCTCGAAGAGGGAAGAATCTGAGGCGCGTTGCGTGCATGCGGGATGTCCAGCCGGTTCAGGCCAAGGCCCACCGGGGTGCGAGGAGCTCCGATCCGGTCGCGGACTGGGGCGCTCCTTGCGCTGGCGTTCGCGAGCATCACGGCACTGTCTGCAGCCGGATGCGCCGAGGAATCGGCGTCGATCGACTCGAGCGCAAGATCCTCGCCGACGTTGCTGCCCGACCTCGACCAGGAGACACCAAGGGGCCTCCAGGTGCAGGTCGTCGAGTCCCGACGAGGCCTTCGATACTTACTCGGGTTCCGCTCGGCGGTCCGCAACATAGGCGATGGGCCCCTGATCGTCGCGGGGTCGCGGCCCGATCGTCGTAGACCTGGGATGCAGGCCGACCAGTTGATCAAGACCGTCGATGGAGGGAAGACCCGGATACGGCGCGTCGGCCGGCTGGAGTACGTGGTGTCCCCGGATCACCGCCACTGGCACTTCCAGCAATTCGACCGCTACAAGCTTCGGAGCTACGAGCTTCGACCGGTCGGGAGCACTCACACCATCGTTCGCGATCACAAGACCGGCTTTTGCCTGGGCGATCGATATCGCCTCCCGAAGGTCGAATTGCCTGCCGAACCCGCGGAGCCCGTCTACGTGGGCTACTGCGGTGCTTCACGGCCAGGGCTCCTGCACGTTCGCGAAGGCATCTCCGTCGGGTACGGCGACGACTATGCCGCTTTTCTCGAAGGACAGAGCCTGCCGCTCACACGATTGCCCAGCGGACGGTATGTCCTGACGCACCGCGTCAACGCAAGGCGAGAGCTCCACGAGCTCTCATACGCCAACAACGCAGCAAGTGTGCTGATTGCTCTTCGGTGGCGGCAAGGGAAACCTCACGTTCGCCTGCTTTCCAGGTGTCCCGATAGCGCGAAATGCGGCGGCGAGCCCCGATCGCAAGCTTTCACTCGACAAGGGCCAGCGCCGCGCTGAGGCAGATAGGCGCCATTCTGGCCAGAGCGAGGTCGGGGCCACAGAGCGACCATCCGCCATCATGGATGTAGAGCCTGCCCTCAGCTGCCTGCACCGCGTCGGCAAGTAGCATCGTCGCGCGGGGACATATGAACTCCAATACTCGCCGAAATCGGCTCGACCCGCTTCCGGGATCTGGCTGCAGACACGAAGCCCGGTGTGGTGCGATGTAGGTTGAGAAAAGCTGAGGAAAGGCCGTGCGCGGAATGCC
>C688J18823_10002484_pt1 | contig 11524 bp, 6 predicted proteins | sample HopSoiMetagenom1_FD_18823 | JGI IMG/M metagenome (IMG submission 18823) | reverse complement strand
ACGGCGCCGAGGGCGACCACCACGCCCCCCGCCCGGCCCGCCGCTGCGGTGGCGATCACGGCGCCGAGCAGCGCGGCGGCCGGGCGCACGTCGGCCGGCGCTCCCCATGCAGCGGCATACAGGGCCAGCGCGAGCAGCGCTGCCCCCAGCCTCCAGTTCGCTCGCTCGCGCGATCCGGGCACCCTTCGAATCTAGCGAGGAGCCCGGACGGCGGATCAGCCGCGCCGTGACCGTTGTGCCGGTTCTCTACCTCGACCAGAACTGCAGGCGCTTGGCCGTCGGGTCGAGCTCGTCGCGGTCGGCGCGCTCGACGCGATCTGCTCGCTCCGAACGCTCCTCGCTACCGGTCGAGACCGACTGCTGGAGCTTGCGGGCGTAGGTGTTGAGGTCCGCCTCGCGCCGCTGGAGGGCGGCCTGCAGCTCGCTCAGACGCCGCTCCTGCTCTTCCAGCTCGATCTCCTTGTCCCGCAGCTGGGCGTGAAGCGCCTCGGCAGCCTTGCTGTTGGCGCCCGTGCGAAGCAGCCCGCGACCCTTGCCCGACGAGGCGGTGTCCGCCAGCTCGGTCACCATGCGGTCCTGCTCCTGTCGCATGCGATCATGCCGTTCTTCGAGCTCCGCCAGGCGGCGCTGAAGCACGGAGCGCTCCCGCGACACGGCCTCCTCAGCATCGCGCAGAGCCTCACGCTGGGCGTCCAGCTCGGCCTCGACGCGGTCGGCTCGTGCGGTCAGCCGCGCCATCTCGGATTCCCGCTCCTTGATGGAGCTCTCGCGAAGGTCGAGGCCGTCCAGCCGCTCGTCCAGTGCCCGCTCACGCTCGTCCAGGGCGTCCTGGCGGCGGTCGAGTCGCTGCTCTCGCCGCTCGTAGTCCGACTCGGCGAGCGCCACGCGAGCCTCGCGCTCTCGCAGGTCGGCCGCCAGGCGCTCGAACTCCGCTGCGGCCCGCTGCTCGGCCTCGGCCATGGCGCGCTCCGCGGCCTTGTGCATCCGCTCGGCGTCACGTGCCAGTGACTCCGTCTCCGATCGCGTGGCCCTCAGCTCCTGCTCGGCATCCTCGACCGCGCGGCTGCGCACGTCGAACTCCGCGAGCTTGGCGTTGACCTCGGCCAGCTGGCGCTCCTTGTCGGCCAGCGAGGCGATCCGCTCCTCGGCGTCGCTCACGCGCTGCTCCGCCGACTCGCGCATGGCCTCGAGGCGCTCGCGCTCCTCGCGGGCCTGCTGCTCGGCGCGGTGCGCCTCGTCGATCCTGCTGCTCGTCTCACGCACGGCCTGCTCGCGCTCCTCGAGCGCCCGCTGAGCCTGCTGCACGTCGGCGGCCAGGGCCTCGACCTCGCCACGCCGCTGCTCGACCTCCCGGCGGCGCTCCTCGAGCTCGGCAATCTCCTGCTCGCGGCCGGCCAGCGCCCGTGTCGCCTCCTCGGCGTCGGCGACGCGGCGCTCGGCGGCCTCCCGCATCTCGGCCAGCCGCCCCTCGGTCGAGCTGAACGTCGCCTCACGCGCCTCGAGCGCCTGCAGCGCCTCGTCGAGCTGCAGCCGGCGAGATGCGACGGCGTCAGCCTCGCGTGCCAGCGCCTGCTCACGGTCCTTGAGCGAGCTCTCGAGCTCCGTCGTCCGCGCCGCCAGCGCCGTGGCCTCGGCTTCTCGGGCCTCGCACCGCTCCACGAGCGCCGCCAGCTCTCGCTCCGTCTCGGCGATCGCCGACTCGCGCTGCATGATGTCGGAGCGGGCACCGTCGAGGTGCAGCTCCTTCTGCTTCAGCACCTTCTCGACCTTCTTGGCCCGGTGCTCCCGGTCCTCGAGCTCCTGGACGCGCGACTGCAGGTCCTTCGATGCGGCATCCGGCGCCTCGCTTACAGCGGCGGCCAGCCGGGCCTCGAGGGTGCGAACCGCGGTCTCGAGCTCGGCGATCCGCTCGGCCTCGCCGTGGTCGGGGGTGGGGGAGGTCTGCGCGAGCTCTGCCTGGCGCTCCTCGAGCTCGGCCTGAAGCTGCTCCAGCGCCGCCTCCCGGGCGAGCAGCGCCTGCTCGCGCTCCTCGAGCTCGGGGCTCAGCGCGAGCGGTGAGCCGGATGCGATCCCTTCGCTGACGGCCAGCGCCGCCTCGCGCTTGGCCAGCTCGCGCTCACGGCGCGCCAGTCGCGCCTCGCGCTCGGCGAACACGACCTTGGCCTGCTCCTGCAGGGCCGACTGCTCCCGCCGGATGCGATCCTCGGCGTCCTGAAGCTGCTTGACCCGCTGCTCCATCGCCCGGCGCAGACCGCCGCCGGCCTGCTCCTCGCGGTCGGGAAGCTCCTGGGCCTCGTGGTCGCCGTCGCTCATCGGGTCACTCCTCCTGAATGGTTCTCGTCGTCTTGAAAGCTGCCGGCCGGAGCGAGCCGAGGGGCCATCACCGTGAGGGCCGTCACGTGGCTTTCATATCGGCCGCAAACGGCGGAACCTTGAGGGATCCCCACCGCTCCGGCGGCCGCCGAACGGCAACCGGAAGGGGGATGCCGGCATCACCACCACCGCCGATACTGAGGGGGCAGACAGCAGCGGCAGCCACACGACGGATGCGTGGAGGCGCCGCTGCAAGAAGCCGGCCCGTGCAGGAGCCGGTGCGTGCGTTCGGTGGGCGCTCAGGCTCCAGGCGCCCGCCGAACGGCTTTCGCCAACCGCCACCGGTGTCCGGCTCCGTGTCTGGCTCCGAGTCGAAACCTCCCGAGCGCCCGCAAGGCCGGAGACGAGTGTGCCAGACTCGGTGCCGGCCACACGAATGCCCAACCCCCGCCCGGCAGCGACCAGGAGACGCCCGCCCCTCGCCAACCGCTACCGGTGTCCGGCTCCGTGTCTGGCTCCGAGTCGAGACCTCTCGAGCGCCTGCCGGGCGGGAGACGAGTGTGCCAGACTCGGTGCCGGCTACCTGAACGCCTGACCCTTAACGCAGTGGCGCCCCGGGGGGAGACGGCTCCAAGTCTCCTCCCGGGGCGACTGATCGACCTGACGGTCGAAACCGGCTCGCCGGTCGCTCGTCGGTGGGAACCCGAGACGCCCCGCAAATCCGCTGGCGGAGCCCGATACAGGGCCTCAAGGTTTCCTCGACGGCGCCGATAAGCCCGGTGCCACGAGCGCTAGGTCTTCTTACCAGAGCTTGCCGAACACGGTGTCTCCCTCCGCCGTCGTGTACCCCGAACGGGGGAGACAGTACACACCCCAAAGGGTCATTGTCAAGTCTTGACCACGAAAAACTTTTCACCGCGCAATAACTTGACGAGCACCCACGTGTTCTCGACGGGAATCGCCGTGGTCGCGAGCGTTCTGCTGGCCTTCAGCATCGCCAGCCAGGGGATCGGAAACTGGCAAGCCCTGGCGGCGTTGGTGGTGATCGCGGTGGTGGCCGAGGGACGCAGCATGCCCGTGCGCTCCACACTCGAGCTCTCGGTCGCATATCTGCCGGTCATCCTCGCGGCGATCCTGTTCGGCCCCGGAGCGGGCGGCCTCGTCGGGCTGCTGTGCATGGCCGGAGATCGGGACGGGCCGATGCTGCGCTGGGTCGTCTATGCCTCGAGCAGGACGATGTCCGGCGTCATCGCGGGGTGGGCCGCGTTGGCGGCCTCGAACCTCGCCGGGCTCACGGAGATGTGGCAGTTCCTCGTCGTCGCGGTGGTCAGCGCCGCCTGCGCCATGTGCGTGGACGTCGCCGTGAACGCGATGGTGACGCTGCTGCGAAAGCCGCTCACGCTGCGCCAGTTCCTGCACCTGACCGTTCCCTCGCTCGGGCTGACGGCGTCGCTGTACACGCCGCTCGTCGCCCTCTATGCGTACGCCTACTCGCACGCCGGGATGATCGTCCTCGCCTTCCTCGCGATCCCGCTGCTCGCCGCGCACCTGAGCCACAGCATGTTCGCGCGCCTGCGGCAGCTGATCGAGCAGTTGACCACGACCAACGCCCGCCTCGAGGACGCGAACGAGCACCTGCGAAGCGTCAACCTGAGCTTCGCCTGGGCGATGATCCGCACGCTCGAGGCGCGCGACCGCTACACGGCGGGCCACTCGACGGCTGTGGCGGTCTACTCGCGCGACATCGCGGGCGAGATGGGGATGCCCGAGGAGGACGTCGAGCTCGTCTACCTCGCCGGACTGGTGCACGACATCGGCAAGATCGGGCTGTCGGCGGAGATCCTGAACAAGAAGTCCGCGCTGACCGACGAGGAGTGGGCACGGATGCGTGAGCACTCCGAGATCGGCGCCAACATCCTGCTCGCCGTGGAGGACTACCGCGAGGTGGCGAACATCGTCCGCTCGCATCACGAGCGAATCGACGGAGCGGGCTACCCGGACCGGCGGGTCGGCGAGGAGATCCCGCTGCTGTCCCGTGTCATCGCCGTCGCCGACGCCTACAACGCGATGACCTCGAGCCGCCCGTACCGCGATGCGATGGCTCCCGAGACCGCGCTGGGCCAGCTTGTGAACGGCAAGGGGACGCAGTTCATGCCACAGGCGGTCGACGCCTTCGTCGCGATCTTCGAGCGCTCCTCCCACGATTATCGGGTGGCGGCGGGAAACCAGTTCTCGCACGACGCCATGCAGGAAGTGCAGCTCCGCCAGCCGGCTCGGCGAACGGCGGTCGTCGCCGTCGCCTGACCGCTCAAGCGGTCGGGGCCGCGGCCCGATAACCATGGCAGTGACCGACCCCGCTCTCATGCAGCTCCTGGCCGGCGCGGCCCAGACGCTGGCCGCCTCCGATGCCCCCGAGCTCACCGTCGAGCGCGTCCTCGCCTCGATCGACCGCGAGCTCGGCTGGACGGCGACGGTCGAGCGCGACCAGGCGACGATCGCGGTCACCTGGCACGACGGCGCCCACAGCGCTGGCCGCGAGGCATTTTCCGAGGCGCTCACCGCCCTCGTCGAGCTGGCAGGCAGGGCGCAGCCGTACGGCCCCGGCGCCGTGCTCGACGCCCAGAGCTTTGCCGCGGCACTCGACCGCATCTCGGCCGGTGCCCGCTGGCGGGGCGCGCGCATGGCCCTGGCCGTGTTCGAGGTCGACGGCATGCTGCTGGGACCGGGAATCGACGAGTCGACGATGGTCGAGACCGTGGGCCAGGCAGCCCGCCGCGCCGTGCGCGGCGACGACATCGTCGGTCACCTCGGCGCAGCACAGTTCGCACTCCTGTTTCCCCGGGCCGGGACGTTCGAGGGCCGGTCCGCCTTCCGGCGCGTCCGCGAGGCCGTCATCGCCCTTGACCGTGGGGCGCTGGCCTGTGGGGCCGCCGGCTTCGCGGAGCTCGAGCCGGGTCAGACCGGGACGGAGCTGCTCAACCAGGCCCGGGAGCGCATGGCCGCCGCGCGAATGCGAAGCGCCTACACGTCGCCCGGCGGCGGGTCGCCCACCCAGCCGCTCGCCAGCTGACCAGACGGGAAGCGCGACCGGCGGGCGACCGCGGCGGAGTCACGGATTCCACCATCCGGGCTTCATCTCGGCGTCCGCCATGGCGTCCCCCGTCGCGGGCGCACCGAAGGCGAGGAACTCCAGGCCGTGCGGCCCCGCGGAGAACGCCCTGGTGACGTCGGGAGAGACCCGCACCGCATCCCAGGCGCGCACGTCGACGATGTCGTCGTCGAGCTTGACCTGGCCGCTGCCTTCGACGACGACGTAGATCTCCTCCTGCTCGGTGTGACGATGCCCGAACGGCTGGGTGACTCCCGGGGCGAGCCGCTGGAGGCTGATCCCGCTTCGCTCCAGTCCGAGCGGCCGGGCCGCGAATCTGGCCGACACGTCCGGCGCCATGCCGAACTTCGGGGCCATGTCCTCGAGGTCGCGCAGGTTGATGGTCGTGTAGGAGGCCACAGATTCACCTTTCCTTGGGGATCGCGTCCCGTTCTGCGGGATCACCTTCTTTGTGTACCCGCGCAGAGGCCATAGACTCGCTGCGGGATGATGACGTGCCCCGCCTGTGGAGAGGAGAGCCCCGACCGATTCCGGTTCTGCGGCGCCTGCGGAGCGGCGCTGGAGCGGCCGGAGGCGCCCCGCGAGGAGCGCAAGGTGGTGTCGGTGCTGTTCTGCGACCTCGTCGGCTTCACCGGACGCAGCGAGCAGATGGACGTCGAGGACGTGCGCGGGACGCTGGCGCCGTACCACGCCCTGCTGCGCCGCGAGCTGGAGCGTTTTGGCGGAACCGTCGAGAAGTTCATCGGGGACGCGGTGATGGCGCTCTTCGGTGCTCCCAGCGCCCACGAGGACGACGCGGAGCGTGCGGTGCGGGCTGCGCTTGCGATCCGCGAGGCGATCGCCGCCCGAAACGAGCAGGACGGTGGACTCGATCTCCACGTCCGCATCGGCGTCAACACCGGCGAGGCACTCGTGGTGGTGGATGCCGACCCGGCGCGGGGAGAGGGGATGGCATCGGGCGACGTGGTGAACACCGCGGCGCGCCTGCAGGCCGCGGCCCCGGTCGACGGCATCCTGGTCGGCGAGGGAACGTACCGGAGCACCGACCGTGTGATCAGCTATCAGCGCACCGGCGACATCTCGGCCAAGGGCAAGATCGAGCCGGTGCCGGCATGGGAGGCGATCGAGGCCCGGGCGCGGGTGGGCGGCGACCCGCTGGAGGGGCACACGCCGCTGATCGGCCGAACGCATGAGCTCGGCCTGCTGGCGGACGCCCTGCGCCGCGCCCGGGCGGAACGGCGGCCGCAGCTCGTCACACTGGTCGGGGTGCCCGGCATCGGCAAGAGCCGGCTGATCTGGGAGCTGCTGCGCCAGGTCGAGGAGGAGCCGGATTTCACCTACTGGCGGCAGGGCCGCTCGCTGCCCTACGGGGACGGCGTCACGTTCTGGGCGCTGGGGGAGATGGTGAAGGCGCAGGCGGGCATCCTGGACACCGACAGCGGCGAGGACGCGGCCGAGAAGCTGCACGAGACGGTTGCCGACCACATCACCGATCCGGCGGAGGCGAGCTGGGTGGAAGGCCATCTGCTGCCGCTGGTGGGCAGCGTGGGCGAGCACGCCCACGCCTGCGACCGCGGTCGCGAGGCGGCGTCGGCCTGGCGGCGCTTTCTGGAGGCACTCGCAGAGCGACACCCGCTCGTGCTCGTCTTCGAGGACCTGCACTGGGCCGATCCGCAGCTGCTCGACTTCATCGACTACCTGGTCGACTGGGCGGCCGAGGTGCCGATGCTGGTGCTGTGCACGGCCCGGCCGGAGCTGCTCGACCGCAGGGCCGGGTGGGGAGGGGGCAAGCGAAATGCGCTCACCATCGCCCTCTCGTCCCTGGCGGACGACGACATCGCCCGCCTGATCTCGGTGCTGCTCGACCAGGCGGCGCTGCCCGCAGACACCCAGGGGATGCTGCTGGCGGCGGCAGAGGGGACGCCGCTCTACGCCGAGGAGTACGTGCGAATGCTGATCGACCGTGGCCACCTCGAACGGGACGGCGTACGGTGGCGGCTGGCGCGGGGCGAGCTTCCGGTGCCCGAGTCCGTCCAGGCGCTGATCGCAGCGCGGCTGGATGCGCTGCCGGCGGCCGACAAGCGCGTCCTGCAGGACGCCGCCACGGTGGGCAAGGTGTTCTGGCTCGGCGCCGTCGCGGCGGTCAGCGGCGACGACCGGCCGTCGCTGGAGGACACGATGCATCGGCTCGAACGGCGCGATTTCGTTCGCCGTGAGCGCCGCGCGACCGTTGCGGGCGAGAGCGAGTACGCCTTCCGGCATGTCCTCACGCGGGACGTGGCCTACGGACAGATTCCGCGCACCCAGCGGGCCGCGAAGCACCGCCTGGTGGCGGAGTGGGTGGAGTCGCTCAGCGCCGGCCGGGAGGACACGGCCGAGATGCGCGCGTACCACTACCGCCAGGCGCTCACCTACAGCCGCGATGCCGGCGAGCCGGCGGCCGAACTGGTGGAGCGGACGCGCCGCGCCTTGACCGAGGCCGGCGATCGCGCGCTGGCGCTCAACGCCCTCAACCGCGCCCAGGAGTTCTACTCCGCCGCGCTGGAGCTGTGGCCTGCGGACGACATCGGCCATGCCCGGCTGGTGGTGCGTGCCGCGCGCATGTGGAAAGTCTCCCACGACGATGTGCAAGGTCTGGAGCGCGCCGCCGACCAGCTCGTCGAGGCGGGAGAGCTGCAGCTGGCGGGGCTGGCGGAGCTCTCCATGACCGGACCGCTGTGGAATGCCGGTCGCAAGGAGGAGGTCAACCGTCATCAGCAGCGAGCACGGCAGCTGTTCGAGAAGACACCAGCCAGCTCGGAGAAGGCATACGCGCTCAACTGGATGGCGATGAACGCGATGCTGCAGGATCGCCACGAGGAGTCGCTGGCCCTTTCCCGCGAGGCGTACACCATCGCAGAGGATCTCGGTCTCGACGCGATCCGGGCGCATGCCCTCAACACGATGGGCGCGGTCACGTGCCGGAGCGGCGAGCCGGAGAAGGGCAGGGGGATGTTGGAGGAGAGCCTCGCCATCGCTCAGCGGCTGAACGACGCCGAGGCGCTGCTGCGATCTCAGAAGAATCTGGCAAGCGTGCTGTACGAGCTGGGCGAGCTCGAACCGGCGCAGGCGATCTTCGGCGACGCGGCCAACGCGGCGCGGCGGTTCGGCGACGACTTCAACGTCATGTGGTTCGAGGCCGAGAACGCCATGCTGGACGAGCGCACCGGCGAGTGGGAGCGGGCGCTGCAGCGAGCCGATGCCTTCCTGGCCGGCGGAGAGCCGCGGGGCCGGCACTACATGGACGGACCGGTGAGAGAATCGAGGGCGCGGATCCGCATTGCGCTGGGCGATCTCGAGGGCGCGTGGGAGGACGCGTCAGAGGCGGTCGAGTTCGGCAGAGCGTCCGGCGACGGGCAGGTCTACCTGCCCGCGGTGGCCGTGGCTGCCCGCGTCGCGGCGGCGATGGGTCGCGCCGGGGAGACTCGGGAGCTGGCGGTCGAGGTGATCGAGGCCGGCGCAGCCGAGCTTTCGCCGGCCTTCTGGCCGGTCGACCTGGCCATCGCGCTCATCGAGGTGGGAGACCCGTCCCTGTTCCCGCGGGCCGCCCGCAGACACGACACTCCGTGGATGAAGGGCGCCCGTGCCCTGACGGCCGGAGAGCACGAGGAGGCGGCCGGCATCTTCGCGGCGATCGGCGCCCGGCCGCTGGAGGCGTACGCGCGGCTGCTCGCGGCCGAGCAGCTGCTGGGAACGGCGCGCCATGCCGACGGCGAGGAGCAGCTCGCGCGGTCGCTCGTCTTCTGGCGGGAGGTCGGCGCCCGGCCAATGCTCGCTCGGGGAGAGGCGCTGCTCGTCCGCAGCGCATAGGGCGGTCCCAGCCAGCCCTTTCCGTTTCAACTTGACATAACCGGCATTATCGAGCGTCGAGAGAGAGAGGGACTGCGCAGCCCGAACGGCGCTGTAGGGCTGCCACGGCGGCACTCCCTGATCAGGGGCGCTCAGCGGCCGCGCACGGCTGCCAGATGCCGGACCGGCGGCGGGTTCGGTGGCGGCTCCGGCACGAGCGCCAGCCGCCGCGCCGTGGCGTCGCCGGAGAGCGGATCCGCCTCGATCAGGTCGACGGCGAGCGGCCACCCGTCCGAGGAGATGTGCACCTGTGCGAACCCGGCCCTGGCCCTGCCGACCTGGAAGACGCCTCCGGCACCGAGCGTGCCGCCGTCGACGACCACGACCCTGCCGGCCTGGTCGACGTGCTGGCGGTGGTCATGTCCGGTGAGGATCAGGAGCGGCGCGCCCGACGGAGCGGCGTGCGCGGCGAGGTTGGCTGCCAGCCGGAAGTCGTGCACCATCACGATCTGCGGCCGCGGCGACAGGTCGTCGTACCACGCGATCAGCTCCCCGGCGGCCCGGTCGAGCTGCTGAGGCGTCAGATCCACGCCGTGGCCGTAGGAGCCGGCGCCCTCTGCGCGAGGGTCGCCGAAGCCGGCGACGAGCAGCCCGTCGATCTCCTGGACGGCCGGCCCCCTCACCGACCCGTCGGCGCGGAGCCTGCCTCGCGCGGTGAGCACGACCGCGCCGTTCCTCACCAGCGAGCGCATCACCAGCGGCGTGTCATGGTTGCCGGAGACGGCGACGGTGGGATGGCCGAGCGACCCTGCGCGGGCCGTGAGGGCCGCCTCGAACGCCGTTCCCTGCTGTGCGAAGTCGCCGACCAGGAACACCGGCCGGTGATCGGCGTACAGCTCGAACGCCGGAAACACGAGCGTGTTGGCATGAATGTCCGATGCGACCATGAACGATCGCGCAGGCGCGGGCCGGCGATCCCCGGCCGCCGCGCTGACGAGCGTGGAGAGGCCGTCGAGCGCCTGCTCGTAGCTGGACTCGTAGCTCTGGCTGGCGCTGACGAGCCGGTCGGAGAAGGTCAGCAGCTTCGGCAGCTCGCCGCCGTGCGCGTAGAAGGTCGGCGTGCGGAACACGCCGTAGTCCGGGTTGCGCATGCCAAGCGCGCAGCTGCCCGCGATCGCGGCGCTGAGACAGACACCCGCAGCCGCTCCCCCGAGGATGCCCCTGCGATTCCGGGTCGCAGCCATCAGCACCAGACCGCCCACGGAACCACCCGCCAGGCCGCCGGCAAGAGCCAGCACCAGGGCGCGGAGCAGCGCCTCCCTCACGACGCCTGGAGCCTCGCCCTCGACGGACCGGACGCTCGTTGCGGCACGGCGGCTGCGAAGAGCGCCGAGCGCGGCTTCGCGGTCGACGGACACGACCTGTGTCGACAGCCGCAGCGGGGAGGTGTATGGGTGGGCGCGGATGCCCCAGTCGAGGATCGGCACGTACACATCGACACTGCCACGAGACGCAAACGACGTTCGCACGCTCATCTCGGCCGGTCCCACCGCGTAGCGGGCCTGTGAAAAGCCGGTCACGGCAACGAGCACGCCCAGGAAGGCAGCGAATGAGAGCCACGCCCCCACCCCGGCGGCCACGAGCGCCGAGCGCAGCCGCAGGCGGTGGCGAACGGCGGCAGCACCCGAGCGGCCGAGCGTCAGCATCCCTCAGGTGCTCGGCACAGGCATCACGAAGTTGAGGCCGCGTGAGCTGCGGAGCCGGACGGGAGCGGCTCCGTGGCCGGTGCCGCCCGGACGACCCGCGACAGCCACGAGCCGGCCAGGAGCGACGTCAGCACCGCCAGCATGACCAGCGTGACGTAGAAGCTGTCGGAGACGATGCCGGCGTCGAGTGCCACGGACGCCAGCACGATGCCCGGCCCTCCGCGTGCGTTCATCGCCACCGCCAGGTTGCGCGCGCTGGGCGCCGTCTCACCCGCCATCCGTGCCCCCAGGTACACGCTGGCCGACTTGGCCGCACAGGCGAAGGCGAGGAATCCGGCGAAGAAGGCCGGGGAGAAATGCTGGAGCAGGTCGAGCTTCAGCCCCACCATCGCGAAGTACACCGGGATGAAGAAGGCGAAGGAGAACCCGCTGATGGACGCCCGCGCTCGGACGGCAGAGTCCCCGCGAGCGGCAGCGGCGGCGATCCCCGCCACAAATGCACCGAACAGCGGAACGATCCCAAGCGCGAGGGCGGCGCCGCTCAGGGCGAACATCGCAGACAGCTCGA
>C688J18823_10002483_pt1 | contig 11525 bp, 12 predicted proteins | sample HopSoiMetagenom1_FD_18823 | JGI IMG/M metagenome (IMG submission 18823) | reverse complement strand
GCAACCCCCGCTCGCGCAATTGCGATTTTTGCCCAGCGCGTCCGAATACGCGAACCTCGAACAGCTTGGTCTCGCTCGCCAGGATATCCCGCACATCGGAATCGTCGGCGCGGTCCGTCAGCATCGGCGGAAACTTGATCTGATCGAGGCCGCGCTGCTCGGCCTCCAGCCGCGCTGCCCGCGCCCACAATCCATTCAGCGTCTTGACGACGATGGCAAGGCTCGCCTTGACCACGGTCTCGTCGAGCCGGACCACGATATCGCCGGCCTTGACGATATCGCCGTCGCGCACCCTGACCTCGCCGACCACGCCGCCGGTCGGATGCTGCACCTTCTTGACGTTGGAATCGACCACCACCGAACCCGGCGCGATCAGCGCGCCCGAGATCTGCGCCGTCGAAGCCCAGCCGCCAAACCCGACGGCCAGCACCAGAATCAGTGTGAGGCCGAAGATCAGATGCCCGCGTATCGAGCGGTGCGCGCCCGTCAATTCGGCGGTCATGATTTTTTCCCAGCTCCCGCTTCGGACACGATCTTGATCGGCGTCGGCGGCGCGACACGCTGCAGCACCTGGCCAAGCACGGTTTCCTTCGGCCCGAACGCCTGCATGCGGCCGTCCTTCAACACCAGCAATTGGTCGACCGCCTCGATGCCGATCGGCCGGTGCGCCACCACGACCACGATGGCGCCGCGCTCACGCGCGCCGCGCACCGCACGCGTCAGGGCCTCGTCGCCCTCGCTGTCGAGATTGGAGTTCGGCTCGTCGAGCACGATCAGGAACGGATTGCCGTAGAGCGCGCGCGCCAGCGCCACGCGCTGGGCCTGGCCGGCCGACAGCGCCGTGCCCTGCTCGCCGATCTGGGTGTCGTAACCCTCGCGCATCTTGATGATCATCTCATGCACGCCGGCTTCCTTGGCGGCGGCGATGATCGCTTCCGACTTCGCCTCGGGATCGAAGCGGCAGATGTTCTGCGCCACGGTGCCGGCGAACAATTCGACGTCCTGCGGCAGATAGCCGATGTGGCGGCCGAGCACGTCCGACGACCATTGGTCGAGCGCCGCGCCGTCGAGCCGCACCTTGCCGCGGGCCGGCATCCAGACGCCGACCAGCGCACGCACCAGCGACGACTTGCCCGAACCGCTCGGGCCGATGACGCCGACGCCGGTGCCGGCCTCGGCCGCGAAATTGACGTCCTGCACGATGACGCGCTGGTCGCCCGGCGGCACGATGCTGACGGCCTCGACCGACAGCCGTTTCGACGGCGCCTGCAACAGCGTCTGTTCATTCGCCGCCGGAATTTGCTGGAGGAGCTTGGCCAGGCGATGCCAGCTCTGGCGCGCGGCGACAAAACCCTTCCAGTGTGCGATAGCGAGATCGACCGGCGCCAGCGCGCGGGCGCTCAGGATCGAGCCCGCAATGATGATGCCGGCGGTGGCTTCCTGGTGGATCACGAGGTAGGCGCCGACCGCGAGCACCGCCGATTGCAGCATCATGCGCAAGACTTTGGCGACCGCCCCCAGGCCACCCGCGATGTCGCTGGCGCGCTGATTGCCCGCCAGATAGGTCTCGTTGGCCTCGCTCCAGCGCCTGGTCAGACGTCCGGACATGCCCATCGCGACCAGCACCTCGGCGTTGCGCCGGCTGGTGGCGGCGAGATCGTTGCGCCGCGCGGCCAGCGTCATCGCCTCCTTTGCCGGCGTGCGCGACAGGAACTCGGTGATCAGCGTCAGCGTCACCAGAACGATGGCGCCGGCCAAAGCGGTGACGCCGAGCAGCCAGTGAAACGCAAAGCAGATCGCGAGATAGAACGGCAGCCACGGCAGATCGAAGAACGCGCCCGGACCCATGCTGCCGAGAAACGACCTGACATTGTCGAGGTCGCGCAGCGGCTGCAGGCCCTCGTTGCGCGCGCCTACCAATAGCGGCAGCCGCACCACGGTTTCGAACACGCGCGTGTTGAGGGCTTCGTCGAGCGCGGTACCAATGCGGCCGAGAACGCGCCCCCGAATCAGATCGAGCCCGCCCTGGGCGGCGTAGAGGCCCGCCGCGAGAATCACCAGGCCGACCAGGGTCGGCACGCTGCGACTCGGCAGCACCCGGTCGTAGACCTCCAGCATGAAAATCGAGCCGGTCAGGTACAACAGATTGATCATGCAACTCATGACGCCGACGCCGATAAAGGCGTTGCGACAGGCGCGCAGCGCTTCACCGAGCTCGGAACGCCGGACGGGAGCAGCTGCCATTAATGCGTATCTCTTCAAACGGATAAGGTACGTGGCGGTTTTACCGATGTTTTCGGACACCGTCTATTTTAAGTCACGTTAACCTTCATCCATTCACCGCCATGAAGCGGGTAGAGACGGAAGTCGCGCCTTTGGGCACTTAATTTGACACCGGCACCCGCCCCGCGGCGGATTCGGGCTTTGAGCTGCCCGGAAACGGCACCAGAATCACCGACATCGAGACCCGGCCGATCTCGCCGTAGATATCGCACAGGACGCCGCTTCCGACGCCCAATCCGCCCGCTGGCCGCCATCTGGCCTCCGCGCGAATGCCGATCCATCGGCCTTCCGGCTGGCGGAACAGCTGAACCGTCAGATTGGGGTTCGGATCCGCCACCACATCCTGGAATGGCCGGGCGATACCGTGGGTCCAGTCCGCNGGGCCGAGTACCGAGGAAAGCGGTAAGTTCGACATGGGTCCGGCGCCGTCGATGATCGCCTGATTCATGCGAAACCAGGCGACGCCGTCCCCCTCGCGGGCTTCCATGGCATCCATGAACCAGGGCCGGCCATGCGCCGCCCGCCTCGTGCGCACCGGAAACCGGGTGGGATCGGCGGCCTCGCTTGCGGGCTCGGTAAAGCCTGGTATCTCTGCCGCGCGCTCGCGCGACAATGTCACCCGCACGGCGGCGCAGGGCTGGTCCTCATTGGCCGGCCACGACGTGTTGTCGATCACACTGACGCGGCCGCCTTCGGTGAGGACGGAAAGTTCTGTCCGCAATTCCGTCATCGGCGTCGGCCGCAGGAACCAGGCCGACGACGCGATCGCCGTGCCCCATTTACGCTTCTCCGCCAGCGCTTCGACTTCCGCGGTCAACAGGCTTGCGACCGCACCGCCCTGCAGGCCGGCAAAGGGGCCGGCGGCAAGCGGCGTGGGTTGCCAGCGATTGGGTCCGGTGGGCTCGAAGATGGCCAAGGTTGCAATATCCCGAGATGAGGAATGTTGAACGCTGGGCCAATCTGGCGGAAGCTGGCGCGTCCAGCAAAAGGGAATTCCTCACCTCAGATGAGTATTATTCACCCATTGGAAGCCCCGCTCTCGCCGCTGCGCGCGATCCCGCCCTTGACCGCCTTGCTGGCGTTCGAGCGCGCCGCGTCGCAACTGAGCTTTCGCCGCGCGGCGCGTGACCTCTCGCTCAGCCCGTCGGCGATCAGCCATCAGATCCGCGGGCTGGAAGAGCAGTTCGGCACCAAGCTGTTCGTGCGCGGCGCGCGTTCGGTGCGGCTGACGGCCGATGGCGAGCGCTATTTCGCAAAAGTCTCGGCTGCGCTGGTGGCGTTGCAGGACGCCAGTCGCGACATGCTGCGGCATCGCCGCAATGCCGACGCCGAACTCTGGATCAGTTCGCTGCCGTTCTTCACCTCGGCCGTGCTGATCCCGGCGCTGCCGGAATTCAAGCGGCGCAATCCGGGACTGACGCTACGCATCGAGGCGACGCATCAATATGCCGACTTCAATGCTTCCCGCGTCGACGTCGCGATCCGCTATGGCCGCGAGCATTCGGCGGGTCTGAAATTCGAGCCGCTGGTTGCGGTGAAGGGTCTGCCGGTCTGCGCGCCCGCGCTAATCAAGGGCGGGTTGCGGAAGCCGGAAGATTTGGCGGGCGAGGTGCTGATTCATCTCACGACGCAGCCGCGCGCCTGGCCGGCGTGGCTCAAGGAGGCTGGCCTCTCGCATCTCACCCCGCGCGGCCATCTCTGGCTCGACGGCGTGCCGGCGATGCTGGAGGCTGCCGAACAGGGGCTCGGCGTCACGCTCGGCATGTCGCCGCTGATCAAGGCGCGGCCGGGCTTTGGCAAAAAGCTGATCGCGCCGTTTGCGTTCGAGGCCACGCATAGCGAGACGATCTACCTCGTCTCGCGCACCGAACAGGCGCGCGACCGCGGGATTGCAGCGGTCCGGCGCTGGATCGTGGAGGCGGTTGGCCGCGCCAAATAGCGCGCTACAGCCGTCCGCCAGTCCGCACCAGCCGCACGATCAGCAACAGGATGACGGCGCCGATGGTGGAATAGACGATCTCGGAGACCAGCCCGGTACCGATACGAATGCCGAGCTTGGGAAATAGCAGGCTCGCCAGCAGCGCGCCGGCGATGCCGACCAGGATGTCGCCGATAATGCCGAAGCCGGTGCCGCGTACGATCTTGCCGGCCAGCCAGCCGGCAACCAGTCCGACAAACAGAACAACGAGAATGCCTTCGTTGGAAATATACATCTAACGTCCCCCCAGGGTTTGCCGCGCTGGCCGGGTGACAGCCTATCGCATTATTGTCCGATATGACGAGCCGCAAACCGCGCNCCGTCCAANGACGCCCGCGAAGTGAAACTTTTTTACGTCACATGCGTTAGGTCGGCATGAAACACGGCGATATTTGGTATGTGACCTTTGGTCCGGACAAGACGGACAAGACTGCGGAGAGCATGACCCGCTCGACCCGCACCTTCAAATCGGAAATCGATGCCAAGCTGTTCGCGATGCAGATCCTGTCCAAGGGCTGGTCTGCCAGCGCAGGCACACTCAATCCCCATCAGCCGAAGCAGGTCGTGGGACCGGCGCAGATCGAGAACTGGGCCGATCCGGGAGTTGGTGGCTAAAAATTCGACGTGAATGCCCAGCATCCGTCTAGCCAACTAAGCGGCGTCGTGCGGTCCTCTAGAGCGACTCGAAAAAGACGTAGTTCTGCCAGCTGCGCATACGCAGCAGAATCTTCCGCAACAACGATAGCTCGTGAAAATGTTCGGTGTAGATGGCGGCTTCGCCAGCCGAACCAAGCGGGACCTGATAACCCGATATGTCATCTAGAACATCGAGCTCGGCCAGAGCCCTATCTCCAGGTACCGCAAGGCCGACGTCCTGCAGGGTTCCTGTGGCTTGAAGCTGGCCGGCTGCAATCGCATCAATCACGAGCCGCACCTTGGCCTTGAAGACGCGGCCCGGTATACCCTTGAACAGGACTTCAGCTTCATCACCGGCACGAACCCGCTGCAGGCCATTCTGCTGGAACGCGGCTACCAATACCCGATCTCTTTGGCTGTCATTCACGAAAACCATGGCGGGACGGAACGGTGCCGGGACCACATACAAGCCCGGCCGCAGCGCGACCTGGGTAACAAACCCGCCGGCGGGTGCCCGGACCACGGTTTGCTCCAGATCGTATTGAGCATCGGCGAGTTCGTTGCGCAGACGTACGATGGCCGAATGTTCGCCGTCGACGGTCGCGCCGTAAGCCTGTTGCGCGCGGTCCGCGGCAGCGACAGCTTCGGCCACGGTCTGTTTCGATGCATCGAGATTGCGGGTTGCAGTGTCGAGCGTCGCCTGGGCGACGACATTCTTCTGGAAAAGCGTCGCCTGACGATCATAGTTTTCCTGGGCGAGTTGCAGCTGGGCCTTGGCCTTTTCGACTGTCGCCGAGGCTTGATCGACCGAAGCCTTCATCTGGGCAACACTGGCCTCCGCGTCGGCCAGCCCTGCGCGCTTCTCCGCAACGGCATATTCGTACGGTTTGGGATCGATCTTGAAGAGAACCGCGCCTGCTTCGAGATGTCGATTTGTATTGCCCTCGACCGGCACTTCGATCACGCGCCCCTTGACCGCCGGCAGTATCGGCGTGACCGTGAAGTAGATCCGCGCATTGGTTGAAAACGGGTGGTTGTAGGCCATCGTTATGAACAGCAGCGACAGGCCGAAGATGCCGCCGAGTGCTGCTGTCGCAAGCGTCCATTGATTGACTGGAATTCTGAAGAGCTTGAAGGTGGCATAGCAAATCGCCACGTAGGTCAGCGTGAGCAGTATTTCCATGAGTGGCCTCCATCCCGAGTTCGGATAAGGCATTGGCTATTGCCGCGCACCTCCGCCTCCCGCAGGGGTCGCAGGAACCATTTCCTTCTCGACGGCCGGACCCGTTAATTCCGGCGAAGGCCGGAGTTGTCCCCTCTCGAAATGAGCTGCTCGATCTTCGCTCCCAAGTCTCGCCTCGACCTCCGCCAAACGACGCCTGAGTTCTTCCAGCTCAGCCACCGCCTGCTTGGGAGAGGCCGGCTCGCCCGGCTGGCTACTGAAACCCCAGCCCCGATCCGGCTGATACATCATTGCCCAAATCCAGAGGAACGGCCAAAGCAGGTGCAGCAGGAACAGGCTGATCCAGCCGGCGGCGTGGATCGCATCCGCGTGTGGGTGCTGACGCGCATGAGCGATCCGAGCTGGAATGTCGTGGATCGCGATGATGCCGTAGACCAGCACGATTACCACGAAAAACAGCAGACCAAGCGCGAGGTAATTCAGGAACGGGTCTTCCATGAATTTCCCGATCAGGTTCGGCACCGCGACCCTTGTCGGCCGGGCGCGCGAGCACAACATACTCTGCATACTCTGCACCCCCACGAATAGGCTGCCGCTGCCAATCTCCGGGAGTCTTGAGATGGGTCAAGATCCGCACGACTTTGAGCTGAACGCTTTGCAGGCTGCCGACGCCGTGCGGGGGCAACGTTGATAGCCCGGACTCCAGTCCAGGGCGCCACCAGTCGGAAACAGGTCAGGATTGCTGAACAATTTCGCTAGGTCACTGCCGGCGCGGCAGACTCGCTTCAAGGAAATCAGGATGAGATCCGCCGCACCATATCTGGCTCTTGCAATGTTGGGCACTCCCACCGAGCTTTGGGCCGCGCAGTGCTCGTCCTACTACATCTCCGAAATCAATCTCGTGACGGTGGTCGAGGCAGAGCCTGGCAATGTTCAGACATTCGTTGGATTCGGACTTTCCCAGGAAGAGTCGGAAAAGAACGCCGTTGGGGCATGCTCGCACGTCAGATTCGATGTAGAGACTTGCCTGGAATCCGATCGCACCTCGGGCCTTAACACCCTTTCCAATGCCACCGATAACTCGCTTCATCTCAAGTACAGGAAGGCGATCAAACGTATCACCGGTTGCAGCTGAGGGCGTCCCTGCTTCCTGCCCCTGTCGACCTGGCGATCAAATCCTCGGCTGCCTTCGAACTCAACGACGTCCTTCATGCGGGACACTAGGCGGACTCGGGAGAGCCAGAAGGCCGTCGAAGGCTGTGACTTGGAGCTTGGCGACTCGGAGCAACTTTTTAAGCTGTAGCCGTTTGCTCCGCCAGCACACATCGCGCGGCGCGATCCGCCGACACCTGCACATTGGGCGGCAAATCCTCGCTGCAGCGCGGCTGCGCGTAACCGCAGCGTGGCGCGAACGAACAGCTTGCGGGCGCCTTGTCGAGCGAAGGCGGCGTGCCGGGAATGGTCTCCAGCCGCTGGCCGCGTTTGGCACCGTGGACCGTCGAGGCCAAAAGCCCCTTGGCATAGGGATGGACCGGCGAGCGCACGATATCGCGCAAGCGGCCCTGCTCCACGATCTGGCCGGCATACATCACGGCGACACGGTCGCAGATTTCGATGGCGACGCCGATATCGTGGGTCACGAAAATCACGGACATGCCGAACTCGCGCTGCAATTCGCGCAACAGCAGCAGGATCTGGATCTGCACGGTGGCGTCCAGCGCCGTGGTCGGCTCGTCGGCCAGCAGGATTTTTGGCTTGCAGGCCAGCGCCAGCGCGATCATCGCGCGCTGCCGCATGCCGCCGCTCATTTCATGCGGATAGGCTTCGAGGCGACGCTTGGCGGAGGGAATGCGCACCACCTCCAGCATTTCGAGCGCGCGGGCCGTCGCCTCCTTCTGGCTCTTGCCTTCATGGCGCATCACGCTTTCCGCGATCTGGTGGCCGATCGTATAGACCGGATCGAGCGCCAGCGCGGGCTCCTGGAAGATCATGGAGACGGTCTGGCCGCGGAAGGCCGACAGTTGCTCCTCGTTCATCGCCAGCACGTCGCGGCCCAGAACCTTTACAGTCCCTGAGATCTGCGTCCGCTTCCGCGGCAACAGCCGCATCAGCGCGCGCAGGGTCACGCTCTTGCCGGAGCCGGATTCGCCGAGCAGGCCGAGCACCTCGCCCTCGCCCAGCGAGAGCGAGATGTCGTTGACGGCGTGAACCGTGCGCTCGCCGGTGAAGCGGATGTTGAGGTCGCGGATTTCGACGAGGTTGCTCATACAGCTTTCGGTACCCTTTGGTGATAATCGGTGGCGCGCTGGAACGCCGCGCCGATCCGCACCAGCCCCGCCTCATCGAAGGCGCGGCCGATCAGTTGCATACCGACCGGCAAGCCATTTTTGGTGAAGCCCGTCGGAATCGAAAGCGACGGCAGGCCGAGATAATTGATCGGGCGGGTGAATTTTGTGATGCGCTGGATCACGGCTTCCGCGTCGGGGCTGTTGCCGACATCGCTCTCGGCAATGGTCACTGCGGGCATCGGCGCTACCGGTGCGATCACGGCATCGGTGCCGGTGACCGCGGCAAGATAGGCGGCGAGCGCCGGCCCGCGCCAGCGCATCGCCTCGAGATAGGTCACGCCAGGAATAGCGAGCCCATTCTGCAGCCGCATCAGCACCTGCGCGCCGTAATCCTGCGGACGCTCGATCAGCCAGCGCTTGTGGAACGCGGCGGCTTCGGTAGCGAGCACGATCTGGCAGGCGGCGGTGAGCTGGCGCTGGTCCGGCAGTTCGACCTTGACGATCTCGGCACCTTCGCGTCTCAGCGTAGCGATAGTCTCGTCGAGCACCCGCGCCACCTCGGAATCGAGATCGTCGACATAGAAGGCGCTCGGCACGCCGATCTTGAGGCCCTTGAGCGAGCCTGTGGTCGCGGCCATGTAGTTCGGCACCGGCAGTGACGAGGTGGTGGGATCTTCGGGATCGGCGCCCGCCATCAACCCGACCAGCAGGGCGCAGTCTTCAACCGTCTGCGCGAGCGGTCCGACCGTATCGAGCGACTGCGACAATGGCATTGCGCCCGCGCGGCTGATCAGGCCGACGGTGGTCTTGAAGCCGGTGACGCCGCAGAAATGCGCGGGCATCCGGATCGAGCCGCCGGTATCGGAGCCCAGCGCCGCAAAGGTCAGCCGGGCCGCGACCGCAGAACCCGAGCCGGACGACGAGCCGCCGGTGATGTGATCGACATTCCAAGGGTTACGCACCGCGCCGTAGTGCGGATTATGGCCGGTCGGGCCGTAAGCGAACTCCACCATCTGCAGCGAGCCAAGCCTGACCGTGCCGGCGTCCTTTAGCCGCTGCAACGCCGTGGAGGTGGTCGTCGCCACGAAATCGCGACGGATCTTCGAGCCGCAGGTCACGACCTTGCCGGCGTCGTAATACATGTCCTTGTGCGCCAGCGGCACGCCGTGCAGCGGCCCGAGATTGTTGCCCTTGGCGAGCACCGCATCGGCGGCGTCAGCGGCGGCGAGCGCTGCGTCCGCCTCGATCGCCATGAAGGCGTTGACGCGCGGCTGCCATAGCGCGATCCGATCGAGACAGGATTGCGTGACCTCGCGCGAGGAGAATTTCTTGCCGGCGATCGCCTTGGCGACCGCGACCAGCGACATCAAAGCCGGTTCGTCGCTCATTTCGACACCTTGGCGCGCTGCACCAGCAGAAAGCTCGCAGGCTCGAGATCCATCGGCAGTGTTCCGCTAACGGGCGCAAAACCATCGAAGGCCGGGCCGATGGAATTGGCGATCCGCGCGGAGACGTCAGAATCCTGCGGCACGCCGGCGATTTCGGTCATTGCCTTGACCTGTTTTGGATCGGGTCTTGTCATGCAGCACTCGCTCCCTTGTCATTTTCTTTGGCCGGCGCGCAACTGTGCCCGGAGCCGGCAATGGCCATGTAGCACGCCGCCTGATGGCCCATTGTATCGACATCGCTGAGTTTTGGCGTCGCATTTGCGCAGAGCGGCTCCGCAAATGGACAGCGGGTGTGAAACCGGCAGCCGGGCGGCGGGTCGATCGGGTTGGGCGGATCACCCGAGATCGGCGGCGTCTCGGTGCGGTTATCGGGATCGGACGACGGCATGGCTGCCAGCAGCGCCTTCGTGTAGGGATGCGCCGGCGCGTCCCAGACCTTGTCGACGGGGCCGAGCTCGACCACCTCGCCGAGATACATCACCAGCACGCGGTCCGAGATATAGCGCACCACGTTGAGGTCGTGGCTGATGAACAAATATGTGAGGCCGAATTCGCGCTTGAGATCGGCGAGCAAATTGAGCACCTGGGCTTCGACCGATTTGTCGAGCGCCGATACGGCTTCGTCGAGGATCACGAGCCGCGGCGACAGCGCCAGCGCACGCGCGATGTTGACGCGCTGGCGCTGGCCGCCAGAAATCTCGTGCGGGTAGCGGTTGGCAAAGGTTTCGGGCCGGAGGCCGACCTTGCCGAGCAGCTCACGCGCCAGCGCGCGCGCGGTACCGTCAGCCATGCCATGGACCTTGGGGCCGAACGCGATCGATTCCTCGATCGTCAGGCGCGGATTGAGCGAGGCGTAGCTGTCCTGAAACACCATCTGCATGCCGCGACGCAGCTCGCGCAGCGACAGCGCGCGGCCGACCTGCATGCCGTCATAGATGATGTCGCCGGCATCGCGCTTCATCAGGTGCATCAACAGCCGCGCGGTGGTCGACTTGCCGCAACCGGATTCGCCGACGATGCCGACGGTTTCGCCCTTGGCGATGGAGAAGGACACATCATCGACCGCGCGCACGGTTTTGCGGGGGCTGAACAGATCGCCGCGCACCGGGAAATGCTTGGTCAGGCCGGTGACTTGCAGCAACGGCTGCGCCGCGCCGCCGACGTCCGCGACCGGCTCCAATAGCTCGACTGACTGATACGTCTCACTCATCGCGTCAGTTCCTGATGTCCATAGCGCTGCGCATGCCGTCGCTGAGCAGGTTGAAGCAGATCGATACCGCAAAGATCATGACGCCCGGCAGCGCCGCCACCCACGGGTTGACATAGATCGCGGTGCGCAGCGTGTTCAGCATCAAACCCCATTCCGGCTCCGGCGGCTTTGTACCGAGCCCGAGGAAGGACAAGCCCGCCGCGAGGATCATCGACACCGAGATCAGGCCGGTGGCGTAGACGAAGATCGGACCGAGCACGTTGCCCAGCATGTGCACGCGCATGATGGTGAAAGGTCCGGCGCCGGAGGCGCGCGCGGCCTCGACAAAATCCATGTTGCGCACGCCCGTCGTGACGCTCTCCGCCACACGGGTAATTTGTGGCACGAACACGATCGTCAGCGACACGATGGAGTTGACGATGCCCGCCCCCAGCGCGCCCGAAATCGCGATCGCCAGCAGCACCGACGGGAAGGCGTAGAACACGTCGATGGTGCGCAT
>C688J18823_10002482_pt1 | contig 11532 bp, 9 predicted proteins | sample HopSoiMetagenom1_FD_18823 | JGI IMG/M metagenome (IMG submission 18823) | reverse complement strand
TTCGGCGACTGCCGGCGCCGTGGCGTGAGCCGTCGTGCGGCCGGCGACGCCGACGGCGCCCGCGTCGTCCAGCTTCACGCACGCGATCGAGACGCGTGTCGCGAGCGCAGTTGCGGCGTCGGCCGGAGCCGCACCCGTCAGCGCGTGCGCCTCGGCAGCGTTCGCAAACAGGACCGTCTTCCGGTCGCCGAATGACAGCTCGGCGTCGCGCGCGGCCGCGGCCAGCCGGGGAGATGCGACGTCGATCCCGACCAGGTCTCCCGTGAAGCGGTCGATTGCCGCGCGTGCGGCATCCGCCGATCCGTGCTGGAACAACGCGAACCCGGAGACGAAGAGCGCCTCGGCGTCGATCGCCGCCGGGACATCGTCGACTGCAAGGTGGGCGTTTGCGCCGCGGGCGGCGACGACGCTCGCCCCGTCGGCCGTCGGAAAGACGACGGCCGTTCCTGTCGGTGCGTCGGCGTCACGCGCGAGCACCGCGCGCACACCTCGAGTGGCCAGCTCTGCGAGCACGACTTCTGCGGCGGCATCGCGTCCGATCTTGCCGACGACGCTCGCCGTTGCGCTCGCGTCCGCGGCTGCCAGGGCGGCGTTGACGGCGGAGCCGCCCGCGCGGATGACGATGTCGGCATGTACGCGCTCGCCCGCACGCGGCGTGCGCGCACACACGACGTCGACCATGACGTCGCCAACGGCGACGAACCGCGGCGCGGCCTCAGGCGACAGCGCTGCGCCCGGCCGACGACAGCGTTTGCGCGACGATCGGCGACGTTCGCAGCGTTGATGCACGCCCGGGTGCGAGCGTCGGCAGGAAGCCCTGGATCAGATCGGCCGCGTCGTTCACCGCGGTCGCGGCGACATCGTCCTGGCCGAGCGAATACGCAACTTCGCCCAGCGCCGCGCGCGCCTCCCACCGCGCCGGTGCGCCGACCAGATCGTCGACGATCACGACCGCGGCCCGAAGGGCGTCGAGGGCTTCGTCGCCTCGCCGCAGCCGCGCGAGCGCGTGGCCGAGGAGTGTCAGCGACCGTGCTTCGTACTTGCGCCGCTTCGTTCGCCGGGCGATCTCGAGCGACGTCTGCGCCCATTCCGCCGCGGCCTCCGGTGTCTCCGCGTGGAGCGCGATCTCCGCGCGCGCGGCAGCGAGACGCCCCGCGACCAACCAGGTCGTCCATGCGGTGGCGTGTTGCACGTCCTCCCAGCGCGAGGACCACGCCGCCTGCGCGCCTCCGACGTCGCCGGCGAGCAATTGCGTGAAGATCAAATCCGAGCCCGCGAACTGTCGCGGCATACCGAACGTCCCCGACGCCGACAGCTCGAGCGCGTTCTCCGTCCGCCGGCGCGCTTCGTCGAGATCGTTCAGCTCGCGGTACGCCAGCGATGAATAGTTGAGGACCGTCTGCGGCGTGCGGCCGATGTCGCGCGCCACGACGAGCATCTCGTCGAAGATCGCGATCGCCTCTTCGTGCCGGCCCAGCTCGCACAGGGCGAGCGCTTCGAAGCCTCCGCCGCGAAGCAGCGACTCTGCGACGTGCTCTTCACTGGCGAGCGCGCGTGTCCGCCGCGACAGTTCGAGCGATCGTTCGTACTGACCGACCCAGTACGTCGCGTCGGCGTGGAGGTGGAGATGCTGGACGAGATCGAACGGCCGGCTGTCGGGAACCCACCGTTTGAGGGCGAGGTCGCCGAGCCGCAAGGCGCGCTCGATGTCGCCGTCGGCGCCGCGCATCGCGAGCGCCTGACTCTCCATCGCGAGGACGGCCGCCTCTGCGGACGCGTCGTCGACCTCCGCGAGCATCGCGCGTGCTGCGGCAGCAGTCGCGAGCGTGTCCTGGTCGCGTTCCGTCCACAGGAGTGCATGACCGAGCGCGATCAGCGCGTCCAGCTTCTCTTGCCGCTCGAGCGAAGGCACGAGCCCCGTCAGCTCCTCTGCGGCGCGTTCGTAGTCGCCGAGCTCGACGAGCGCAACAGCGCGTTGCAACCGCAGGTGCGCTTGCGTTCGCTCGTCCGGAGCGAGATCGACGGCGGTCGAATAGAGCTCGATGACGGTGCCCTGGGCCCAGCTGCGGCGCGCCGCGTCGGCGGCCGAGACGAGGTAGGGAATCGCGCGCGTCGGCTCACCGGCTTCGCGCCAGTGATGCGCGAGAATCGTCGGCACCGTCTCTGCGGCGCCCGCGAGCGTTTCCTCCATATACCCCGCAACGGCCGCGTGTCGCTCGCGACGGACTGCCCGCGGCAGCGTCGCGTACGCGACCTCGCGGATGAGCATGTGCTTGAAGGTGAACTGCGGGTCGTCCGCGAGCTGGCTCGATGCATCGCGTCGGATGAGGTCGCGCGATTCGAGCGTGGCGCAGGCCGCGTCGATGTCGTCGATTCCGTCGAGTGCGAGCACGACGCTGCGCCAGAACGTCCGGCCGACGACGGCAGCGGCGAGCAGCGCGGTACGTGCGTTTGCCGGGAGCGCGTCGATGCGCGCGGCGATCGCCTCGCGAACCGTGACCGGCAGGTCCTCCTGCGTGTTTCGCTCCGTCACCGCAGCCGCGAGCTCTTCCAGGAAGAGCGGGTTCCCTGCGGCCGTCTCGACGATCTTGGTCACGTCCGGCGCGGTCCCGTCGCGCGACGGGACGAGCACGGCAGCGAGGTCGGCCGCGTCCTGCGGCGAGAGTGGGTCGAGCGGGATCGTCGTTTGCGCGGTCAGGCCGGAGCCCCAGCTCGGGTGGACGTCCATCAGCTCGGGCCGTGCCGCGGCGACGAGCATCACCGCCGAGTCACGGAGGTACCGGGCGAGGTACTCGAGCAACGCGATCTCGCTCGCTTGCGCCCAGTGGATGTCCTCGAAGACGAAGATCGTCGGCTGTTCGAGGCCCATGCACTCGAGCAGGCGACGCGCGGCGAAGAAGAGCAGCTGCGGGTCCGGCACCTCGGCGTCGGGCGCGAGACCGACGAGGAGCGCGACGTAGCGGCTCGTTTCCGACGCTTCTGCCGGCGGCATGAGCGCAGCGACCGCGTCGTCGAGCTTCTGCCGGGCGACGGCGGTCGGGTCGGACCCGAGGATCCCGCACGCGGATTGGACAAGGCGCGAGAACGCCTGATACCCCACCTGCTCCTCGTACGGCAGGCAACGGCCGCGGACGATCCGGCCGCCCTCCTCGGCGACGAGCGACGAGAAGTCGCGGCAGAGCCGCGATTTGCCGATGCCGGGCGGGCCGAGGACTGTCACGAGCTGCGGCCGAAGCTCTCCGGCGCAGCGGCGCCACGCCGACTGCATCAGCGCCAGTTCGTGCGAGCGGCCGAGGAGGGGGGTGTCACGCAGCACGCGTTCGGCCGGCCCGCCGATCGGTGCGACAGCGAGCCACGCCTCGACCGGGTCGGCCTTTCCCTTCGCTGCGATCGGCTCCTGCGCCTCGTAGGCGATTGCGCCGCGCGTCGCTCGGTATGTCTCGGAGCCGACGAGCAGTTGGCCTTCGGGCGCGGCCGTCTGCAACCGCGACGCTGTGTTGACGACGTCGCCCATCGCAAGTGCTTCGCCGCGGCCGGAGTCGAGCGATACGACGGCCTCGCCCGTCGCGACCGCCGCGCGCGCNGCAAGGTCGAGCCCNTGCTCGCCGTTGAGGCCGCCGATCGCATCGAGGACGCGCAGGCCCGCACGCACGGCGCGCTCGGCGTCGTCGCCGTGCGCGACCGGAGCACCGAAGACGGCCATCACCGCGTCGCCGATGAACTTCTCGACCACGCCGCCGTACTCCTCGATCCGTCGCTTGGCCTCCGCGTGGTACAGCTGCAGCGCCTCGCGGACGTCCTCGGGATCGGCCTGATCCGACCGGGCCGTGAACCCGACGAGGTCGACGAACAGGATCGAGACGAGCTTGCGCTCTTCACGTGGCGCGAGGGCGTCGAGGCGCGCGCCGCAGCTGTTACAGAAGCGCGACGAGGCGGGATTGGCCGCGCCGCAGCTCGGACAGAGCGGCCCGACGGGCGCCTCGGTCGGCGTGGTCACGCACCGAAGTCTGGCGGTTGGGGCCGCGGTTGCCAAGCACTCGACGGCACCGTTGAGCGGCTGCGCCCGCGCCGGACTAGGGCTTCAGCACCACCTTGAGGCAGTCGTCCTGCTTGTGCTTGAACAGCTCGTAGCCCTTCGGTGCCTCGTCGAGCGAGAGCGTGTGCGTGATGATGAAGCTCGGGTCGATGTCGCCGTTCTGGATTCGCTCGAGGAGCGGCCGCATATACCGCTGCACGTGGCACTGCCCGGAGCGGATCGAGAGGCCCCGGTTCATCAGCGCTCCGATCGGAAACTTGTCCACGAGCCCGCCGTAGACGCCGACGATCGAGATGACGCCGCCGTTTCGGCAGCTCATGATCGCCTCGCGCAGCGCGAACGGCCGCTCGGTCTCCATCCGCGCCGCCTGCTTCATCCGATCGTACGCGTAGAGCGGGCCGTGAAAGTGCGCCTCCATCCCCACCGCGTCGATGCACGCATCGGGGCCGCGCCCGCCCGTCAACTCTTTGAGCGCCTCCGGGACGCTGTCGACCTGCTCGTAGTTGAGGGTCTCGACGTCGCCGTTCTCCTCCGCGATTCGCAGCCGGTAGTCGAACCGGTCGATCAGGATCACGCGCTCGGCGCCGAGCATCTTGGCGCTCGCAGCGGCGAACTGGCCGACGGGNCCNGCGCCCCAGATCGCGATCACCTCGCCGCCGCTGATGTCGCACATCTCGGCGCCCATGTAGCCGGTCGGGAAGATGTCNGACAGAAACAGCACNGCCTCGTCCGGCAGCCCGTTGTCGATCTTGATCGGCCCGACGTCGGCGAACGGGACGCGCACGTACTCGGATTGGCCGCCCGCGAACCCGCCGGTGAGATGCGAGTAGCCGAAGATGCCGGCGGTCGGGAAGCCGAACATCTTCTCGGCGAGCCGGGCGTTCGGGTTGGAGTTCTCGCACAACGAATAGAGCTCGTGCTTGCAGGCCCAGCAGTTCCCACAGGCGATCGGGAACGGGACGACGACGCGGTCGCCGACGTTCAGGTTCGCGACGCCTTTGCCCTTGTCGACGACTTCGCCCATGAACTCGTGACCGAGCACGTCGCCGCGCTTCATCGTCGGGATGTAGCCGTCGTAGAGGTGGAGGTCGGAGCCGCAGATCGCGGTCGACGTGATCCGGACGATCGCATCACGGTCGTTGAGGATCTTCGGGTCGGGGACGTTCTCGACCTCGACCTTGTTCCGGCCCATCCAGCACGTTGCTTTCATCGAACGGCCTCCTCGAGCGGTTGCGCGGGTCGTTGCTTCACGTGAGTTGCGAGCAGGTGGCCGGTCGGAGTGCTGTCGGACCGGACGACCTCGCCCGTCTCGACGCGCTGCTTGAACCGGCGGAGATCGTCGCTGAGCTCCGTCGCGAGATCCTTGCCGATCAGCTTCGCCGCCGCGGCGCCCAGGTCGCCCGCGAACGGCCGTTGCAGGAACTCGACCGCGACCTCGGTTCCGCGGTCCGCCGGCGCGTTCGTGAACGTGACGGCGCCGCCGGACTTGGCGATCTTCTTCCGCAGCTCGTCGCTTTGCACCCACGCCGTCTCGACCTCGTCGCGCGTCCGGTCGATCGTCACGGCTTTGCGAACGAGCATCGACGCCTGCGGCTCGCCCGTCTTTCGGCTCAGGTGCAGGCTTTCGAAGACGTCGGGGACGGTGACGCCGAGGACGTTCGCGATCGCGAACGCCGTGCGTCCGCGGCGGCCGCCGTTTCTCGCCGCGGTCACTCCGAGCAGCGACAGATCGAGAGCGTCGCCCGCGACGCGTGACCACAGCCAGGTCGTCGGCCGGGGCCGCGTCAGGATGCCGATCCCCTGTGTCACCTCGCGCGTGCCCATCAGCCGCATGACTCTCGGCGCGGCGCCTTCGTCGTGCGCTCCGACGACGCGGCACAGCAGCCGCGGTGCTGCGACCTGCGCCGTTCCCAGCGCAAGGCTGAACCATCCGAGGAACTGCGCAAGCGAGTCCTTGTCACGTACCCGTACTGGATCGGTCGGCACCGAATCACCCCTTTTTGCGTTCGTCCTGTCCCTCCCGTGTGCCAGCACGCCCCCGGACTAAACGTGGACGCACCTGTTTACTCGCCGCGCCGCGAGGTCATCTCCGGGCCGTGTTCCATCGCAACGCCGCCGAAGGGGTCCACAGGGTCGAGGACGCGTACACCAACTGGTACGTCGTCGAGGAAGGCCGGTCGCTGACGGTCGTCGACACCGGCCATCCGCGGTCGTGGCGGTCGCTCCACGATGCGCTTCGGCAACTGGGTCGGACGCCGAAGGACGTCGCCGCGGTCGTCCTCACGCACGCCCACTTCGACCACATGGGGTTCGCCGAGCGCGCGCGAGCGGAGCTGGGAGTGCCGGTCCTCGCGCACGAGGACGAGGTCCCTGTCACCCGACACCCGTGGCGGTACGACCACGAGCGCAGCCGGATCCCGTACATGCTGCGGCACCCCGGCTTCGACCGCGCCTTCGCCGCGATGGCCGCGATGGGTGCGCTCTTCGTCAAGGGCCTATCGCAGGTGCAGACGTACCGGGCGGGCGACGATCTCGACGTCCCCGGCCGTCCGCACGTCGCCTTCACGCCCGGTCACACGCACGGGCACTGTGCCCTTCACCTCCGCGACCGCGGCGTCCTGCTCGCGGGCGACGCCCTCGTCACCTACAACCCCTACCGCGACTCCGATGGGCCGCAGATCGTCTCGGGCGCCGCGACCGCCGACAGCGTGCAAGCGCTCGCGTCACTCGATGTGCTGGCGGCAACGGACGCCGCCATGGTTCTCACCGGGCACGGCCCGCCGTGGACGCACGGAATTGCGTCGGCGGTTGACCGCGCGCGCTCTCTCGGCGCGACCTGACGCGCTCGCACCGTCTCGGTATGAGGCCGGGATGAATCGCAAGTCCTACCCCGATCGGGGGGACGAGGGGCTGTCGGGCGGCCGATAGCAGTGGTGCAGCGCATGCGGAGAACGTGCGCGAGAACCACCCGGAGGCCGGCGAGCCTTCGGGCAAAACCAGGAGGAATGACCCGAATGAAGCGTCTTGCAGTTACCCCCAAGCTGATGGCCTCGCTGGCTGTGATCGGTGCAGCCGCGAGCATTGCGGGCCTCGGCACGTTTGCAACGTTCACGAGCTCGACCAGCGCGCAGAACCAGGCGCTCACCACGGGCACGGTCTCGATCGTCCTCGGCAGCGCGAACCGCCTCGCCGTGGGCGCATCGAACCTCGTCCCGGGTGACACGGTCGAGCGTGCAGTCGACATCAACAACAACGGCTCCGCCGGCACGAGCTCGGTGGGCTCGATCACGCTGACCACGACGGCGTCGCCGAGCTCCCTGCTCGACACCGACGCGACCAACGGTCTGCAGATGCAGATCGACTCGTGCTCGGTCGCTTGGACGGAATCAGGCCCGCCCTACACCTACACGTGCGGCGGCTCGACGTCAGTCGTTCTCGCCTCGCGGGCCGTGATCGGCAACGCGATCTCGCTCGCGAACATGAGCGCGCTCACGGCCGGCAACACCGACCACCTGCGCGTGAAGCTCACCCTTCCGAGCGGCGCGGGCAACTCGCTCCAGGGCCTCGCTTCGACGATCGGCTACGTCTTCACCGCGACGCAGCGCAACGCGGCCAGCAAGTAACTCGCAACAGCGCGGCTCGATGCACGACACATTCCTCCGGGCACCGAAGCGGACGACGGTCGAAACCGTCGTCCGCTTCGAGCTATGGCTGCTCTTCGTCGCGGCGGTTGCCGCGGCGGCTGCGGCGGCTGCCCGCGGCGGCATGTGGTTCGCGCTCCTCGGCCCGATCTGCCTCCTGCTCGCGGGGCTCGCGCGCGTCGCGGCGAAACGGCCCCTCCGGGCGTGGGTCAACGCCGCGACGACAGCAGCGTTGACAGTCGCGCTCGGGCTGATGCTCCTGCTCGGGATCCTGCCGCACCTCGGTCTGTACCGGCCGTTGACGGTGCTGTCAGGCTCGATGCGGCCGACGTTCGCGCCGGGCGACATGATCTTCGTCACCCCGGAGCGACTGCGCGACGTGCGGGTCGGCCAGGTCATCACGTACAAGGTTCCGGTCGACGACCACCACGTCGAGAGTCACCGCGTGATCCGGATTCTGAAAGGTGGTGACGCTCCCGTCGTGATCACGAAGGGGGACGGGAACCGGATCCCGGATCCGTGGCGCGCCGAGCTCCACGGCAACGTCGTCTGGGTCGAGCGGCTCCATGTGCCGTTCCTCGGCCGCCTCGTGCTCTGGTTTCGCTCGCCGCTCTTCCACACCTTGACCGTCTTCGTCCTGCCGCTCCTGCTCGCGGGCTACGGCCTGCTGCGGATCTGGCGGACGCCGGCGAAACCGACTGACGTCCATGCGCCGAAGTCTGCGTAACCGCCTCGTCGTCCTCTCGGCGGCAGTAGTCGCGGCCGTGGCCTTCGCGGTGCCGTTCGCCGTCGGGTCGTTCCAGACGTCCACGTCGTCGCAGTCCGCGACCTACGCGTCGGGAACGCTCGGGACGCCCAGCGGTCTCGCCGTCGTTTGGGGAACATGCGCGAAGAACGTCTCGTTCCAGATGAACCTCAGCTGGTCGGCGGCCGGCAACGCGAAGAGCTACAAGGTGTTCCGCGCGACGACGACCGGCGGCCCGTACACGCAGATCGGCACCACGAACGGCACGACGTATACCGACAACGGCCCGCAGGTCGGCCCGCCGGTGCTCACGTGGAACGTGACGTACTTCTACGTGGTCAGCGCCGTGGCCGGTGGCTGGACGAGCGGAAACTCCAACGAAGCAAGCCTCCGCTCGCCCAAAGCGGCCAACTGCGCCTAGACCTGATCCACCAGCGCCCGTTGCGGCTGCGCGGCCGGCCGGCGCCTCGGCTGCGATCGACGTGCCGGCGGGACCGGATGGTTCGCCTTGAACAGGTCCTCCGGGTCGTACGCCGCCTTGATCTCGCGCAACCGGTGGTAGCCGCTGCCGAACAGCGCCTTGCCTGTCCGCGGCTTCTCGGCGAAGTTCATGTACATCCGGCCCGCGTCGTAGCGCCGGAGCGTCTCCTGGACGTAGTCGATCTCGGAGTGGACAGCGGTCGCGATCTCCGGCGTCATCGGGATGCCGACCGCGAACATCGCGAAGCCCGCCTCGACCGAGGCGAAGACGCCGTTCTCGGGCCGCGCGTTCGCGAGCTCGCCGCCGAGGTGCCGGACCTCGACCGAGAGGAGCGACGAGCCGCGGCCGAGCAGGTCCGTCAGGTCGTCGATCGCCTCGGCCGGCAGATCGGACAGGAGCATGCCGTCGCCGATGCCCGGGACCGGATGCTCCGGATCCATGTGCAGCTTGTCGAGCGTCTGCACCGGGATCGTCGCGAAGGTGTCCATGAGCGGCCGGAGCTCGCGTAGCGGCCGCAGGAGCTCCGCGCCGTCGTCCTCGGTGCCGATGTAGGTCGCCTCGACGATCGCGAACGACCGGCCGCGCAGTGGCTCCGGCACGTCCGGGATCGGCGGGAACTGCATGAACCGGCCCACGGACATCACCTCGTCGGGGACGGACTCCGTCCACTCCCGCCACGCGTGCAGCACCTCGCGAAGCCGGTCGGCCGGGAAGAAGAGCGCACCCGCGTAGACCTCCGGGACCGGGAACAGCCGGAACTCGAGCGCCGTGACGACGCCGAAGCTCCCGCCGCCGCCGCGGATTGCCCAGAACAGATCGGGCTCGTTGTCCGCATCGGCGCGGACGATCCGTCCCTCGGCGTCCACGAGCTCGACCGCCGTCAGGTTGTTCGTCGCGAGGCCGTACTTGCGTGCGAGCCAGCTGATGCCGCCACCGAGGTGGTAGCCGGCGACACCGACGTCGGGTGACGACCCGGCGAGCGCCGCGAGACCGTGCGGTGCGGCAGCCTGCGTGACGTCCATCCACAGCGCTCCGCCACCGGCGCGCGCGATGCGCGCCTCCGGGTCGATCTCGACCGTCCGGAGCCGCTCGGTCTTGACGAGGAGTGTGTTCGAAAGATCGCCGAGCGGGCTCGCGGTGTGCCCGGTGCTCTGCGGGACGACGCGGAGGCCGCGCTCACGTGCATACCGGACCGCCTGCGCGACCTGCTCGGCGGTCTCGGGCAGCGCGACGGCCGCGGGGTTCTGGTCGACGGCGAGGTTCCACGCTTGCCGCGCGGCGTCCCAGCCTTCGTCGGTCGGAAGAACGAGCGTGACGTTGTCCATGATCCTCTCCTGCGTCGGGGGCATGGGAGGAGCGTGGCAGCGCCACGGCGAGCGAAAAATGCGGCTGCCTCGTGTCTGTCGGTGCGGCGAGCCGCACCACCGGAGGCGCTACCGATGCTGGTAGTTGCCGACGGCCGAGACCATCGCGCTGGCGGCCCGGTTCATCGGCACCGCCGAGAAGCCGCCCTGGATCTTGAAGAACTCGCGCGCCGAGGGCGGAAGGGTGCCGAACGAGAAGCCGGTGCCGCCGCCGAGAATGTTGCCGCCGGCGTCGAAGACGACGGCAGACAGCTGCGTGTTCTGCAGGACCAGGTTCGTCTCGTCGTTCGCGACCTCGCCGTCGACTGCACCGACGTACGTGGGGTCGATGATGCTCGGCTCGATGTAGAGGTTCGAGATCGTCGGTAGTCGCAGCGAGTGCGACTGGCGACTCTGGATCTGGACGACCACCTCCAGCCGCGAGATCGACGGCACCGAGCCCGGGAACGTCAGGTCGCCACCGACCGCGAACTGCTGGTTCGCCGGGATTCCCTGGAGCGTCGTCCCTGCGGATCCCACCAGGTGGTTGTCCGGCCCGACGAAGTTGACGAGCGTGTAGACGTTGAGCGCATCCTCGCTCGGTGACGCGTTCTTGAGAATGACCCCATAGCTCGCGACACCGCTTCCGAACGGGAAGTTGCGTACCGAGAATCCCGTCTTGACGACGACGATGCGGGCCGGGATGACGGACCCGACGACGAGCGCCGACCGCTGGGCGACGCCGGCGCCGCGGCACGAAGCCGTGACGGTCGCGCGGCCGGGCGCCGCGTTGCCCATCACGCGAAAGCGCCACCTGACGCGGCCGTTCGAGCCGCCCGCGGGTGGGAGGTTCGGCTGAAGTTGCCCGTCCGCGTAGCGCACTGCGAGCGTGCACACGCTCGGGCGCGCGGGGCGTGCAACCGCCGTGATCGCGACGAGGTCGCCCTGCGCGAGGCGCTTCGGCATCGTCAGGCCGACGCTCGAGGGCCGCGCGCCGGCCGAACCGGGGGCGGCGAGCAGCAGCGCGAGCGCGGCGAGCGGCAAGAGGAGGTGTCGGCGGCGGGTGTGGGCCATGAAGATCGTCGTCCCGCCGCGCCGCATCGCCGGGGTCGTCGTCTGCTGCCCTTTTCGGCGCGCCCCCGAGCGTCGGCCATCCCTCGGATGAGGCACGTTTCGTGCCGCGTGAAGCTTGTCCCGAGGGCGCTCTACGCCGCGAGCCGCTCGAGCGCTGCCGGAAGCTCCGCGAGCGAGGCGATGACGACGTCGGCAGCCGCGAGCTCGTGCGC
>C688J18823_10002481_pt1 | contig 11534 bp, 13 predicted proteins | sample HopSoiMetagenom1_FD_18823 | JGI IMG/M metagenome (IMG submission 18823) | reverse complement strand
GATCGGATCGGTCGAGGACATCACGATTCCCGCCGCTCACCTCGACCTGCCCGCCCGGATTTACCGTCCGGCTGGAATCACCTGCCCGGCAGGAGGGGTCGTCCACTTCCACGGGGGCGGATGGACCCTCGGTGACCTCGAGGCGGCCGACGCTGTCTCCCGGTGGCTAGCACACCACGCCGGCATCATCGTGATCTCGGCCCACTACCGGCTCGCCCCGGAGAACCCGTTCCCGGCCGCTCTCGACGACGCAACCGGCGCGTATACCTATGTGGCAACCCACGCCGAGGAATTCGGGCTCGACCCAGCCCGCATCGGCGTCAGCGGCGAGAGCGCGGAGGCAACCTGGCCGCGGTCATCGCTCAAGCGATGGCTCGGGCTGCCCGCTGCGGGCCATCGCCGACTCCGGTGCTGCAGGTGCTCTTCCAGCCGGTCACCGACCTATCGGCCAAGCGTGAGTCATACCGGCTGTTCGGCGAGGGATTCACCATGACCGAAGCCCACATGAACCTCTACAAGCGGTCCTATCTGGGCGACAACGGGTCAGCTACCGATCCGCGCATCTCGCCTCTACTGGCCGACGACCTGTCTGACGTCGCGCCGGCATACATCTCAACAGCAGGATTCGACGTGCAGCGCGACGAAGGCGAAACTTACGCACGCAAACTCGAACAGGCCGGTGTACCCGTCACGCTCATGCGGACGCCGAGTCTCGCGCATAGCGCCATCAACGTTCCCAACGCGTGTCCTCCGGCGCAGGACGCCCTCCTCGCCGCAGCGGAAGCCATCCGCTCAGTTCTGGCGCCAGGCGTTGACGCCTAGGGTCAACAGATCGCCAAGCGTTCGATAGTTGTCTCGTGAGTCGATCTAAGATTTTCTCACTCGAATTTGACCGAGGTGCCGCTGGCAACCCTGCCGGGGGTCCGTCTCGAACATTGCGCCGCCCTGGCCGAACGCGCCAAGAAAAGCGGTGGGGTACCCGAAAGTATGGATTACCGGCTCGTGTTTGAAATCTTGATGGGAGTAATCCTGCCCGCGCGGACGTCGGCGTCCTCACGCGGCATGTGCGAGCAGGAGTTCGTGGGCGCGTTCAATGATTCCTTTGGCTCCGGATCGGTTGGCCGGCAGACGATCACCTTCGCCGCCAGCGTGCCGCGAAACGCTTGGCAGTCGGCCGTCAGCTCGGTCCGGCCACCACGCGATCGCGCACTCGCCGTCCCAAACCAACAGCCGCGGCGCCGCGCCCAAACGATGAATCAACTGCCAGCAGCCGGCGGAACACGTCCTGCGATCGTCGCGACGGGATCTACCCGTTGCGGTTCCGCGGGACCGCAGTGTTCGATCCGCTGAACGCGTGAACCGATCTATCGGATCACGGATCGCTTATCGCGCGGATGCTGTGACGTGGGCCCAGGCGTTGTTGCCGTATCCGCGTGGATTCCATAGCGATGCCGGGGATTCGGGGTGGGTGACGCCGGTGTCATCCCACGCCCGGGCGGTGAGGCTGAGTGGCCCGGGCGGGGTTTCAACGGTGATCGACCACTGCCGCCAGGCCCACCGGCTGATCGCAGGTTGCAGGTCGGCTTGTTGCCAGGTGCGGCCGTCGTCGAGGGACACGTCGACGCGCGCTACGGTGCGGCCGTCGCCGGCCAGTGCCCACCCGCGGATGGTCAGCGGGCCGGCGGGTATCTCCTGGTCGTCGCCGGGGACCAGGATGTCGCAGTTGAGCGGCAGCGACGACAACGAAATTCCCTCGCCCGGCGCCGCGGTGGCGGGGTCGGCGTCCGGAGGCAGCAGCCGGTAGTCGAGGGCCTGGAAGTAGTTTTGCGACGGGACGGGTTGCACGGTGATGGCGGTGACCCACTTGACGCTGCGCGCCCCAATATATCCAGGCACCACCGCCCGCACCGGGCCGCCATGGGCGCGGGGCAGCGGTTCGGAGTTCATCTGCCAGGCCAGCAGCACTTCGGCCGACAGCGCCTTGCTAAGCGGGATCGAGCTGCCGTAGGACTGCACGGGGACGGCTTCTGGGGCGACGTCGGGGGCGGCGAACGCGACGTGCAAGCCCTCGGCAGAGTGGACTCCAGCGGCGCGGAGGACGTCGGCCAGCCGCGCTCCGCGCCATTCGGCGGTCGAGATCGCGCCATGGGCCCACGGGTCCTTGCCCGGTATCGGGTGCACGTTGAGCAGTTCAGCGCGCCGGTTGCCGGCGCAGACCAGGGTCGCCACCACCGAGTGGGCACTGAACTCGCTGGTCAGTTGGTCGTAGGTCACCTCGAGTGGCATGTCGACCGCGCCGTCGACGGTCAGTCGCCACTGCTCGGGCGCGACGTCGGGAAACGGGCCGTGGTTGCGGCTGTAAAAGGCGTCCAGCGCGGTGATCTCGCCATCGGCCAACACCGCAGCGGGTGGCTCTGCATTGAACGGCACCCGGCCACGCACAATCATGTCGGGGCGCTTACCCCACATCTGGTTGGACCTCGAGACAGCATCCAACTCACCTGTCAACTTCGTCACGGGCGCTGTCTCCTCGTCGGGTGGCAGTGTCTTTGATGATTCGTCGCCCACCGAGCCGGCCGTCGCGGTCCACACGGTGGCCGGGCGGTAGACGAGTCCACTCATAAAGACAGGGTGGCATCGATGTCGGGGCAACACACGACCGCGAGCGCCCGTCATGGGCTGCCGCTAACGGCAAGCCTGGGACTCCTGCTGACCGGTATTGAAGTCCAGTGCTGGAGGTAAAGACACGCCCGACCCGAGAAGCGATCATTGGACCGCATGAGCGGACAGGGGATCATTTACGACACCTCGCCGTTCAATGCCGACGCGACCCGGCCGGCGCTCGCCGAAGAGACATCGTGGGGCGGCCGTGCGGGAATCACCCAGCGGGCGCCGATGTTCGCCGCCGTATTCACCGCCGAACTAACCCATCCGCCACCGCCGATCTGGGGCATGTTGCTGTTGGCCGCGGTGGGCACTCGTTGGGTCCGTCTTCTCTCCGGCCGACGCCGGCGGCGATCAACGACCAAGCAGCGGAATGGTCGCAGTTAGTGACGTACCCTTCTCGACGGTGCTCGACAGTGTCAGGCGACCGCTGAGTGCTTCCACGCGGTCTTTGAGGCCGATGAGACCGGAGCCTTTGTCGAAGTCGGCTCCTCCGATACCGTCGTCGCGAACCAGCAGGTGCAGGTTTTCGTCGTCGGCGTTTGCCGTAACGGCGAGTTGGGAGGCTTGTGCGTGTTTGGCGGCGTTGGTGAACGCCTCGGCCACAACGTAATAGGCGGCGACCTCTACCATTTCCGGCAATCGTCTCGGCACCGCCACTTCAAGGGTGACCGGTATCGTCGAGCGACGGGCTAACGACTTCAGCGCCGGACCCAATCCGCCTCTTGACACGATCGCCGGGTGCATCCCGTGTGAGATCTCCCGCAATTCCTCACATAGTTCGGTGAGGCCCGATCCTATTTGGGACAGCAGCTCTCGGACCGCGCCGAGCTCGCTGGGGACCAAGTTTTCGGCGGTGCTCAGCTGCAGCCCCAGCGAAACCGCGCGCTGCTGAGCGCCGTCGTGCAGGTTTCGTTCCAGGCGCCGCTGTGTCTCATCGGCTGCCGCGACGATGCGCCTGCGGGACTCGATAAGCTCGGCTCGGCTGGTCGCCGCGGCGATCGCGGTGGCGACCAGATCGGCGAACTCGCCGACGCGCTCCTCGGTGTCCGGTGGTAACGGCTCCGGTCGCCTTGAGCCGACGATGGCCAGTCCCCACACCCGATCGTCGACAATGATGGGCGCGCCAACCCGCGAGCGAATCCCTAGGTCACGCATGCGTGCCGCGATGGAGCCGGGTGCTAGTTCGTAGCTGTCCACCCGAGCTGGCCGGCCGGTACGCCATACCTTCCCGGAAACATTTTCGCCCTCGCACAGCAGACTCTCACCGACCGGGATGTCTGGCACGCCCGATTCGGCGAAGGAGCCGACGGCGGCGATCCCGGCACCATGTTCTTGGTAGCGGCACACTTCCGCGTTTGCCACCTTTAAGCAGCGGGCCATCTCCTCGGCCACCGCGGAGAACACCTCGGCAGGGCTTGCCGCGCGTGCGACCAGGGTGGCCACCCGACGCAAGGCGGCTTGCTGCTCGGCAAGAGCAGCAAGCTCGTCGCGGCTGCACTGCAGTTCGGAGCTGGCGTTAGCCCCGAGGGGGCCACCGGTGGCACCGGTGATCCCGATAGTCGGTCGCATCGCTCCTTACCTTCCCGCTTCAGTCCCTGCGGCACCGATGCGCCGTTGAAGGCGGTCGTGCTCGTCGTCAATCACCGTTGGACGAGTTCGAATCAATTGTGCGCTTTTGCTTTGTTGTGGTGTCGGGGATCGTCTCGGTTCCAGACACCTTGTGCTTGTCACCGCCGAGGCTGCTCGGCTTTTTGGTGGCGGAAGCAAGTCGAGCCGCGGTTGCTTGGGTATGTCGCGATCACGACCTGGTCTTTGCCAGCAGCGGCGGGATGGCGGGCACCTCGGGTGCGTTCACAATGTCCTCGAGGGTCATCTTGAAGTCGTCGGGGTAGGCGTCGCGGTCGGTTCGGCGCGCGGGTTCGCTGGTGCGCCAACAGTAGAGGCATTGCTGGCATTGCATTACGTCCCACACGCCGGGGACCGGAGAGGTGTAGAGCTGCTCGATCGTGTCGAATGCGCATCGTGGACAGATCACGTTGGTAGTCATGGGGATTCCCTTCGCATTGAGCTCACCGGTTGGCGGCGAGGTGTTGGAGTTTGCTGAGCCACTCGCCCATCTCGGGAAGGTCATGGACTTGGTTGTCGTAATTGCCCCGGTGGTCGGCTCCGATGGGTGTGGTGGCGTCGATGATGAGCTTGTCGACGATGCCCGGAGTATCGGCTTGCGGTGCCAGCGCAAGCACCGGCATGTTGGGTACCTGGATCAGGTCGCCGGCCGGGTTCATTTTCGTCGACAGCGCCCACATCACCTGCGGCAGGTTGAACGGGTCAACATCCTCGTCGACGACTATCACCGTCGCCGCGTATCCGAGCCCGTGCGGGGTGGTCAGCACCCGCATTCCGACCGCCTTGGCGAAGCCGCCATAACGTTTCTTGGTAGAGACGATCACGACGAGGCCGTGGGTGTACATGGCGTTGACCGCCTGTACCTCGGGGAAGTCCTTTTTGAGCTGTTTATAGAGCGGCACGCAGGTGTTGGGGGCCATCAAATAGTCGATCTCGGTCCACGGCATACCCAGGTAGAGGTGCTCAAAGATGGGGTCATCGCGGTAGGAGATGGCGTCGATGCGGATCACGGTCATATTGCGCCCACCGGAGTAGTGGCCGGTGAATTCGCCGAACGGACCTTCGATTTCACGCTTGCGTCCCTCAATGACTCCTTCGATGACGACTTCCGAACCCCACGGCACCGGCAGGCCGTGCAGTGGTGATTTGGCAATCGGGGCTGGCTCGCCGCGCAGCGCGCCGGCCAGTTCGTACTCGTTCTGGTCGTACTCCATCGGTGTGGAGGCGACGATGGAGATCACCGGGTCGTTGCCCAGGGTGATGGCAATTGGCAAGTCGTCGCCGACCTGTTCGGCCTTGCGCAGGTGCTGGGCGATGTCGTGCATCGGCACCGGCTGCAACGCAAGTTTGCGCTTGCCCTTGACCTCGATGCGGTAGATGCCGACGTTCTGCTTGCCGGAGTTCTCCGGATCCTCGGGGTCCTTGGACACCACCGCGGCCTTGTCAAGGTAGAACCCACCGTCGCCGTCGTTAAGCCGGACGAGCGGAAGAACCTCGAAGATGTTGACGTCCTCACCGACTTGGGTGTTGTTCGCCCATGGCGGGTCCTCGCGCCACACCGGTTTCACCGGGAACCTCGCCCAGCGGGCGATGAACTCGTCGACCTGAGCCTTGACGCCGGTGTCCTTCGGCAACCCCATGGCCAGAGCGTGGTTGGCCCACGATCCGTGTACGTTCATCGCAATCCGCGCAGCGGTGAATCCCTTGACGTTGTCGAAATACAGCGCCGGGGCATTCTCGCCCAGCCGGGGCGCAGCGTTGGCGGCAGCGGCGATATCCGGTTCGGGCATCACTTCCTCGGTGATCCGCAGAAGCTGTCCTTGCTCGTCGAGAGCTTTCAGGAACTCGCGCAGGTCGTCGTAGGCCATCAGATATCTCCTCTCGTGTGAAAAATCAAGCAACAGTGTGGATTTCGCGGGCGGCGCGCATGCCGTCCCAACGCTTGGCATCGACTGCCGGCAGATCGAATTGGTCAAGGATCCGTACCACCAGGTGATCGACGATGTCGCTGACCGACTTCGGGTGATTGTAAAAAGCAGGCATCGGCGGAACGATCTGCACACCCTTGCGCGCCAAGTCGAGCATGTTCTCCAGGTGGATCTCACTCAACGGTGTCTCACGCGGGACCAGGACGAGCTTGCGACGCTCCTTGAGCACGACGTCAGCGGCCCGACACACCAGTCCTTCGGCATACCCCGTGCGGATACCGGCCAGCGTCTTCATCGAGCACGGCACGATCACCATCCCATCGGTGCGAAACGAGCCCGATGCGATCGTCGCGCCCTGATCCTCGGGGCGATGAACGACATCGGCGAGCTTGCCCACCGCCGCCGCCGACATCCCGGTCTCCAATTCGATGGTGGTGCGCGCCCACCGGCTCAACACCAGGTGCGATTCCACCTCAGGCATCTGGGCAAGGTGCTCCAACAACCTGATGCCCAGCACCGCGCCGGTCGCTCCGGTCATCCCCACGATCAGTCTCATGATGGTCACTTCCAGTCATAGCATCGAGCTTCGGGCGATCGAGTGAAAGCTTCGTTTCCTCGTCGAACTGACTATGACGCTAGGCCGACGCCGTCGTTCGGCCCAGGGACCGCGGCGACACGTTATAGTCAAAAACGGACACCTGTTTCGAGGGTTGAGGGGGTCGAACAGCCCGATGAACATCACAGAAGTACCGTTCCGGAGCGCCGAAACCACCCCTCCCGGGGTCCAGGTGCTTCCGTTCGACGCGCTGCTCGAACGCGCGCGCGGCCACCTGATCAATCCCAGCGCGCCAATGCGACCTACGTTCCACCACCTCGTGGCGGTGCGCGGCGGGCGGCTCGATTGCTCGGTTGACTTCTCCGAACATCGACTAGTCGACGGGGATCTGATTTGGGTGAAGCCCGGCCAGATACTGCAATTCGGACCCCAACTCCACACGTCGCAGGGAATCATCGTGCTCTTTGCACCCGGATTTGTCGACGACGCCACGGCGTCGGCGGCACACGCCGACCGGCCCGATGCGTCGTTGACCGCTGTACGCTCTCCCGCGCTGTTCCACTTGGCTGAAATGCTGGCTGACGAATACGACAACCCTGGCGGGCTCCCCGCCACAATCCACATCGCAATCATCCGCCACGTGCTGTCGATTCTTCTGCTGCGTATCGGCAACCACGGCCACCCGTCGAGCGAGCCTGCCAATGCAGCGTTCGAGGCGTTCCGACAAGCCGTCGAAGACGGTTTCGCAGTAACGCACCGCGTCGAGGATTACGCGCGCCAACTGGGCTACAGCGTGCGAACCCTCACCCGCACATCGCATGTCGCCACCGGCTACGGCGCAAAACGCGTCATCCAGGAACGGGTACTTTTGGAGGCCAAACGTCTGCTAGCGCACACCGAACTCACCAGCACAGCGATCGCAGGGCGCATCGGCATGCCGGACCCGGCCACATTCGGCAAGTTCTTCCGCCGCCAAACAGGCCAAACACCGACGACTTTCCGGGACCGCCTCCGCGGCGCTGACAACAGCGATTAGCAGCCCGGCCAGCGTTTCCAGGTGCCTCAACCCGCACAGCGATCGCGCTACACACCACACCCGAGGCGCCTAGATGGCATCGGTGGTCGCGGCGACCACCGCGGGGGTGGAGACCGATGTGCTCGGCACGCGACTGGATTGCCTGCTGGACAGCGAGATCGACGCTGTCACGACCGACCGCCCAAGGCCCACCGTCAAGAACGAGATCCTGCCAGGCTTTCATCACACGGACTTCGTCGAGGTGATCAAGAACTCGGCGCAGCAGGATTAGACGCTACCGCTTGTATCAGTGTGCTTCCAGGAAGGCGATCACCGCGAGGACCCGGCGATGGTCGTCGCCAGTCTCGGGCAGGTTGAGCTTGGTCAGGATGCTGCGCACGTGCTTCTCGACCGTACCTCCGGTGACCCAAAGCCGGTGGGCGATACCGGCATTCGACCGACCCTCCGCCATCAGCGCCAGCACCTCCTGTTCGCGCGCGGTGAGGACCGCTAGCGGGTCGTCGCGCCGTCGTGCCGACACCAACTCCTGCACCAGTGCAGGATCCACCACCGACGCGCCCTTGGCGACCCGCTGTAACGTCTCGACGAAGTCCGCGACGTCGGTCACCCGGCTCTTGAGCAGATACCCGATGCTGTGGCCGCTGGCCAGCAACTCCATGGCGTGCTCGATGTCGACGTGCGCCGAGAGCACGACGACGGCCGTGTCGGGCAACTCCTCGCGAATGACGCGGGCCGCATCGAGTCCCTCGGTGAAATTGGCCGGCGGCATTCGAATATCGGTCACCACCAAGTCGGGCGTCGTTTCGCGGACGATGGCGAGGAGTTGGTTGCCATCGCCGGCCTGCCCGATCACATCGAAGCCCGAACGCTGCAAAAGGCTTGCCAGACCCTCGCGCAGCAGAAGATCGTCCTCCGCCAGTACGACACGCACCCGGCTCGCAGGTGTGTTCGGACTATGGATCGCAGCGGCGCTGTGCGCACCGCCACCGTCGCCACCGGGAGGCACATCCATGCCGTCGACGGTGAGACCGTGGCGATTTTGGATGTGTCGCAACTTGTTCCCAAAGTCCGCCGCCGTCGCAGGCCGATCGTCGGGATCGCTCGCCATTGCGTGGTCGATGGCGGCGGCGACGTCGTCGGGGATGCGGTGGAGGTCAAGTTGCGCGGACGGCTTGGTCGTCATCCTCAGGAACTGGGCGACAATCCGCTCGTCGCTGCGCCGTTCGAAAGCGGTGTGACCGGTCAGTGCACAAAACAGGCTGGCACCCAGGCTGTAGATGTCCGACGCCGGGGTTGGGCTCTGACCCTCGAGTACCTCAGGCGCTATGTACGCAGGCGATCCGATGACGATGCCGGTCGCGGTTTCGAAGCCGCCGGCTATCCGTGCGATGCCGAAATCCGTCAGCTGGGGTTCACCGTAGTCGGTGAGCAGGATGTTCGCGGGTTTGACGTCGCGGTGCACGGTGCCCAGTCGGTGTGCGGTCTCCAGGGCACCGGCCATCTTCACTCCGATGTGCAGCGTCTCGGCCCACGTGAGCGGGCCCACGGCATGGATGCGTGTGCGTAGTGAGTCGCGCGGATGATATTGCATCACGATGTACGGACGGCCCGACGCGGTGGCGCCGACCTCGAAGACGTTGACGATGTTCGGATGCCCGCACAGTTTGCCCATTGCGCGCTGCTCGCGCAGAAACCGCTCGACGTTGTCGGAATCGAGGTCCGTGGTAAGGACCTTCACCGCGACGGTGCGCTCAAGCGAGCGCTGCTGGCAGCGGTAGACCGCCCCGAATCCGCCGACTCCGACTTCGATGGCGTCGTTGAGCCCGGCCGCGGCCAGCTCCGCGGCGATGGCCGGCGTTAGATCAGACCGGCGGGCAGGCGGTTCGCACTCGGCCATCGGCCACCTCGGCCCCGATACTCGATACCTGCGATTGCAGACCCATGCAATGACACCTCGAAGGAGTTCAGTCGAGCATAACGCCTGCCGGGTGCCATCTGCGTAGGTCGGTGAACGTGCTTCTCAGGGGATCCTGGCCTGCAACGACGACCCTGCGCCGGGCTGACTCGAGACCGGCAGGGTGACACCGAGCGCCTCAATGCGATCGCGAAGGCCGGTGAGTCCGGATCCTTCGGTCGCATCGGCTCCGCCGATTCCGTCGTCTCGGCTCGACAGCTGCGAGGAAGTACGCGTGGCCACCGCGCCCGGCGACTATGTCTTCGTGCCGCCCTACGTTGCGCACCGGGCGGAGAATCCCGATCCTGACCATCCCGCGGTGATCGTGATCGCACGCAGCACATAAGAGGCCATCGTGGTCAATCTCGTGGAACTCTACCCACTTTCAGACGAGCCGGCCGACAAGGCTGACGCTGCAATATAGTCGGCGACTCTTGTCATCCCGGCTCCGCTGAGACGTTGATGTTGAACCTGCGACCGATTTAGGTGGCTCCACCGGCGTACGGGAAATAATCAACCTGCGGCGGCGAATCATTGATCTGTACATTGCCCGCCGACTGGCATTGCGACTGTGTGCCGCCCAAGCCGATGCACGACTGCTGCGAGGCAGAGCCCGAGGCCGCCGATGTGGCCGCAGGCTGCGCCGACTGGTCAGACGCGGGCGCAGCCACCTTCAGTGGCGCCGCGGCGATGGCGGCGGCACTGGCCAATGCCACAAGCGCAGGGCCGCAGATGGTTCTCATTCTCATGATGTCCTTTTCCGTCCAACGATGAAGGCGCAGAAACTCGGTGCCCGATATCTATCGGTGGCCGCCGCCTCCGCCGTGGCCGTGGAACCCTCCACCCGCACCGACGAAGCCGCCACCTCCACCGAGCAGAAATGCGCTGCCGCCGTACGGATAGAAGGCGGCCGGCGGAGGAGCGTCATTGATCTGCACGTTGCCCGGCGACTGGCACACCGCGCCGGTGCACGATTCCTGATTTGGCGCGATGCTGGTGGCAGCGTCCGCAATTGGTGCGGCGCTGATGGCGATGGCGGCAGCCGCCGCCCCGAGGAACGGGGCGATATAACGCAATGTGATTCGCATGATGTGACTCCTTGCAATGGTGGCTGTATATGTCTGCAATCCAGGATCGTCTTGCGGGCAACGCATGTCGTCACGGCTGGCACCCATCGGCGGTGCCGCCAACGGGAATCTTCGGGGGCCAGTCAGCGTGTGACGGCGTCATGCGCGGCAACGTCCCCCAGACGGTGTCCAGACACGCAACGCCGGACTCCGGCGAGGCTCACGACTCTGTGTGCGTGGCGCCGGACGCATTCACCGGCGACGACCCGTCGGCCCCCGGTGTGGGTAGTGCTAGTTGCAAGAGCCGGTGCAGGTTTGCCCCCAAGGGTGTGTGCCGCGGTGCTCGCCCCTGAGTTTCCAGCTAGCGGGGTCGGTGAATGGGTGCCACCAGTGGCGACACGGGTTAGCTGATGCGCGACTATTTATGCAGTCCAAAGCGCCCGGACACGCAGCTCAGGAGAACACCGATGAAAACCGTAACCAAGTACGCGGCACCGTGGTTGGCCCTCGCCGCGATCGGTGGCGCGATCGCTCTCGCGCCGATCGCCAGCGCCGACACCGACCCCCTCGTGCCATACGGCACCAATCCCCACGCGCCCTACGTCTTCGGTTTCCACGAGTCCAACCACGACGAGGCCGACACCACGAACGGCCAGGTGGACGTTCCGTTCTGATCCACCGACCACCCAGATCCCCGGAT
>C688J18823_10002480_pt1 | contig 11535 bp, 10 predicted proteins | sample HopSoiMetagenom1_FD_18823 | JGI IMG/M metagenome (IMG submission 18823) | reverse complement strand
TATCATAATATAATAATTAAATAGCGACGGATTTATCGGAGAAGATATAGCAAACCATCAGCACTAAAAGCCATAAATGTATAAATCCCACATGTAGCCTACCACAGAATGACAATCTTAAACTGGTCTCCAAGACAATACAGTATATCTATTGTAATGATTGATGACGTACCTATAGTATTAGGTCAGATATATTTAAGAATTCTAAAAAAATTTACGATATGTTCTATACCCTACTTGTAATTGTTGTTTGAATCTCTGAAAGATAAATGTACAATAGTTAGAGTATACAGTACGATAGACCAAACTATGCATAACTGTGCATAACTATGCATAACTATGAACCACGATAACCCGTGTTTCTAGTAGCATACTAATCGGCACCGATTTTCGTTTTTTCAAACAGAATTGTACTCATAAAACTAATCAGCTATAGCACTAGAAAATACCAGTGCTCATTACGGTAACCATATGCCAATGTCTAAAACTTTATCATTAACAGAAAGTATGTGGCCAGGATTTTCATATTCGCTTTAATCTTTCTTATAGTATATTTATACGTAGGTAGTATCCTAGTAGGCGGTAGAAGGAATCAGGTTTGTAGCAAAGAATACAAACAGAATTTTCTTCATTTATTATTTATTATCTGCGGGAATTAATCATTACCCTATTAATCCTTATTGCGAATGAATATTTAATTATCAATATTTCAATAATTGTTAGCATCTCTCATTTTTTGCTAGTTATATTCTTCACAAAGCTTGTAAACTATGTCAGATTTTTAATTTAATCACTAAGGGTGACGGATCAGCTAAAATATTCAAATTTATTATAAAAGATTTGAATAATACTGATTGCTCAGGTGTTCACGTAACACTAGAAGATTGAACCAGTCGATAGGCACAACCATGCAGAGAACTATCATTACATTCTAGTGCTATACAATCATTGTTTACACTGTAGTTCATAAATCCAGCTTGTGCCTAGAGTTCGCATAATTTTTTACAGTTATCTAATCGAAAACATATTAAGATATCCCTATCCAAAAATTTAGTAAATAAATGATTCCAATTGAATTACTAACCGTAATTTAATTTATACCTGGAAATATTTACGCACCGTGACCAACGATGATCGGGGTTCACTAAATCCGACCATTATTTTAGCACAACCGAAAATATTACATCAGAACTATATCTTCCTAAATTTTTGAGCCGCAGTCCTCGCAATAAAGCGCACCCAAATTATTCTGGTATCCGCAGGAATTGCACTTTATAGAACTGGAACTGGAACCATGGTCTGTCTGAATTGATTGTGTTTTAGTATTCACCAGAATAATGTCACCTATTTTTGAAATATCATCCCAAGATACATCGATGGCATTAATATTAGTGTTACGTGGATTCTCATTACTAACTTCGCTAATCTTGACATTTATTTTTATATTTCCACTTTGCGATCTTCGAAGTCCGACTTCCTGAACATTTCCAATTAACATTGCACCACTATCATAGGCAGGCATCCCAACCAGTGACTGGATAGGAAAGAATTCGCCTTGACTTATCAATGATCTAGTTTGAACGTTTGGAGAACTACTGCGATTGTGTTTCGCTCCTATTGTAGTGGATTCATTCCTGGCGGTAGATAGGTTGTCACTTGAATCTTGATTTGACGATCCAGATCCTGTTTGAGTTGATGAAGTCGAATCATTACCGAATTTTCGATATTGCGCAATTGTACTATTGCATTCTCCACATATGTATTCTCCTTTCTCGATTAAGGTTACGCCCTCGCCAAGCTGCTCATTCGGATTTTCATAGCTAATCCTCGGTGGTCCATCATATTGTTTTTCACATTTATTGCAATAGTATTTAGAGAAACGTTCCTCTTGCAGCCTTCCCACACCTGCAAGAAACAATTCTGGCCCTCCTAGATTTCCACTTCTCTGTTCTTCATCCGTGACATTCGCTATTGCGTACCCGCCAGAGCCTCTTAGCTTCTTCTCTTGTAGTTTGTCTTTGTCTTCTCGAATCATAACAGATTTAATAATTAGTTGACTAATCGTTGCTATTAGTGTTTTGGACAGTAACTCACCCACGTGCACATGACTGCATTGTAATAGCAAAATAGAAGTCATATATTCCCAGAATTATTCATGACTTCAAAGCAAAGACTCTATCAAGTTTATTTTATATTGGATTGATATAATCGAAAGCGTCCACAGGAAAATAAAGCTTTATCCTCGGGACCAGATAGGGCGAAGGAATTCCAAGTGGAATCCTTGTCATGGCCTATAAAATAAAGCCAATTAAAATAATAAAATATTTATAAAGATTAAAAAAAACCAGCTGAAATTACTATTTCAGATGATATTACGCTATACATTTCAGAAATATCAGTCACAATAATAAAAAGTATGAAGCTCGATCATTTATCGCATACCTTATATCTGTGTATATAGTACAACATGTAAGCAAGAGGTTGACGGTAGATTTTAAAATAAGAGCTAATTTCTTCCGTAACTTTTGTAATATTAAAAGTGAATAAAAAGTTGACACCAACATTCAAAGAATTAGGAATGAGTGCTGAAATACTAAAGGCACTTGAAGAAAATGGATTTAAAATGCCCTTTCCGATCCAAGAAGAATCTATACCATATATTTTGAAAGGTGTAGATGTCATCGGACAGGCACATACAGGCACGGGTAAGACAGCTGCGTTTTCGTTGCCATTATTGACAAAGTTAAAGCCCAATGGACCGATTCAAGTTTTGATATTGGTCCCAACTAGGGAATTGGCAATGCAGGTAACGAATGAGATTAATAAATTCGCAAAATATGTTCATGTCAGAACTGTATCGGTCTATGGTGGCCAGAGTATCGGCATACAACATGATCAATTGAGGAAAGGGGCGCAAATAGTAGTAGCAACCCCTGGAAGATTGATAGATCATGTCAAGAGGGGCTCAATTCATTTAGACCACGTGAGGTTTGTTGTTCTGGATGAAGCTGATAGAATGCTAGACATGGGATTTATCGATGACATCAAATTCATACTCTTTTATGTTAATGAAGATAGACAAACATGCTTGTTCTCTGCTACTATGCCACCAGAAATTTTGCGCCTGGCTCAAGAATATATGAAAGATGTTCGGGAAATAAGGCTAAACGAAGAGGAGCTGAGTTTGGAAACCATAGATCAATCATATCTTATTGTGGATGAGAAGGAAAAATTCAAACATTTGTGTGATTTCATTAGAAATAGAGATAAGAAGCAGACCATCGTTTTTGCTGCGACTAAACAAAGGACGCATAGACTTGCTGGCGAATTGAAGCACAATGGATTTAGCGCAGTAACAATTCATGGAGATCTTTCGCAAAAACAAAGAGATAACGCAATGTATCGATTCAAAAAAGGGACTGATGATATCCTTGTTGCCACTGACATAGCGTCAAGGGGAATAGATGTTCCGGCTGTAGGTCATGTGATTAACTATGACGTTCCCGGAGACCCCTTAATATATTTCCACAGAATAGGGAGAACTGCCAGGGCTGGAGGAACCGGTAGAGCTATATCCTTGGTCTCTCATGATAGAGTTGATGACTTTTCTAGGATTTTAAACCAAACTGAACATCCCATCCGAAGACTCAACGATGAAATGGGCGTCAAGATTCCAGTTTTTCAACAAAACTATTATCGTAGACCTCAATACAGGCGCGGCTATAGTAACAATACGAACAGATCCTATGACAATCGAAGTTATGGTAGCGGCGGTAGTAGATATGGTAGAGATCAGCATAGGCGCAGCTATAGTAACAATACGAACAGATCCTATGGCAATCGAAGTTATGGTAGTGACGGTAGTCGAAGTTATGGTAGCGGCGGTAATAGATACAGTAGAGATCAGTATAGGCACAGCAATAATGCCCAACATTTCAGGTGAATATGGCTTTCAAATGACTGCCCTCTAACTAAACTTGTAACTGACTGCCTACCATATAGCTCGGGTTAATGTTCTTACCTTCATTTTTTAAGAAATCTGATATTATGTACTAGGTTCTCTTGCCGATATGATCCGTTATGAAATTCTAAAAGATTGGGTGGGGTGACATTGCTTCAGATAGCCTTGACAATATAACCAAGTTCTTTCAACTTGTTTAAGATTGCTCAGCCGATACTGGAAGAACTAATTCAGGTATAGACATAGGGAATAACGTTGCTATCGGTAAATATATATCTGAAAAAAAGAATTATGTATTAGATGCGCTATATTGAACAGGATGATTCTTTTGTTAAAATTGCTAACTTGATCGGAGGGGAGGAATACTTAAAAGTTGCACGCTCTCTCTTAAGTACGGAAGACGCTACTGATGAGGAAATTGCAGGAGCGACGGGCCTTAGAATTAATGTAATAAGGAAAGTCTTGTACGACATGTTTGGAAAGGCGCTAATTACCGGTATACGAGTTAAGGATGAGAAGAAAGGTTGGTTTGTGTATAGATGGCGTGCAAAAGGAGATCAGGTCGACAATTTTATAGACAACCAGAAGAAAAAAATTCTAGATAGATTACAAAAACGTCTCGAATATGAAGAATCTTCAGAGTTCTATCACTGTGGTAACAAAGATTGTCCTTATGTAAAGTTCGATTCTGCTATGGAAGTTTTCTTCAAATGTAGCAATTGTAAAGAACCATTGAACATGATAGACAATAGCAAAATTAAAGAAGCCCTAAGATACAAAATTCAACAAATATCGAATGATGTATCATTAAGGAGATAGACGATATGATTAAATTTTCTGGGCATAAGTAGTCAACCCCTCAATAGTATGAAGGCTAAACTCGTACTGATCAGCCAAGTCATAAAGCACAATCACTGTAATTAATAATTTTCATAATAATGATTTTTATAACATGTAGTACAAGACTATCTCACCACCGTCTTGTTTGACAATCTTTTTTAACTTCATCCTTATTCCCTCGGACATTCTTGAATATCCGTATCCTTCAACGATAGTAGTAGCTGATCTGCCACCTACGATCCTTGGTGCTATTGTTACAATCAATTCATTGACGATACCCAATCTAAGAACAGACCAATTAATTTCGCCGCCTCCTTCGACAAGAATTTTTTGGAATCCCATTTCTTTTAATCGTGCAAACACCATTTTCAGATTGACGTCTTCTGTTCCTGCAGTCATGACCATTGCGCCAGTATTTCGTATCTTCTTAATTCTCATACTTTTCGCTCTTCTCGTTACAGCGATTATGGTCCTGACTTTATAAGCAGATTGTAAAATCCTTGATTGCAGTGGTATTCTCGCTGTACTGTCTATTATTATCCTGGTAGGCTCTCCTCTATCTCTCTGTACCTTGTCAAGCCTAGCTGTGAGTCTTGGATTGTCCATAAGAACAGTTGATATACCTACCATAATGCCGTCTACTGATGATCTTATCGTATGAACCCTTCGTAGGTCCTCCATCGACGAGACTGTAGAATTTCCTATTATCGTTGCAATTTTACCGTCAACCGTCATGGCTGAGTTGATTATCACATACATGTTTTATAGATCCGATCCGTTAATGAATCTGCCAGAGATCATGACACCTTTGATCGAATTTTGGTTTGCTCTGTGGACTATTGAGGCATATGGATCATGTATTGGATACAATTCTATGCTAGTCTTATCAAGAAATATGAAATCAGCAGATCTGCCGATTTCGATGCACCCTGAATTGAGGTGGAGTATTTCAGAAGCATTGATGGTAGCCATTTTCAGCACATTCTTTGCATCTAAATTTATTCCGCTTGACCTAGAGGTCTTCCAAATGTAGTCCATTTCTCGAAACATATCAGGACTATTTATCATTATGTTGTCAGTACCGATTGCGACTTTACATCCACTTTTTAACATATGTGTAATCCGTGGGATCCCGCAACCTAGGACTCCATTGGCACGGGGACAGACTACAATTCCTATTTCATTCTTGGCTATCAACGAAATATCTTCATCGGTTGCCTGAGTCATATGAACCACAAAATTAGGTTTCAGATGTTTAACTATCCTATAAACTTCAGTCTTACCAGTTCTACGTAAAGAGAATTCTACTGTGCTTTTAGATTCTGCAGCATGAATTCCTAATTGAATATTTTTGGTCCTATTTTTAGGGCCATCTGATTTCGAGAGTTTGTTTATTAATTCGTTATATTGTCTTAATGATGAATCGGTATTTTCATTTGCGCCACTTATCCCGAACCCATGGCTAACATTCAAAAGATTAGTTGCTATCTCTAACACTTTAACTGGGAGTTTGCTTTTTTTTATTGGCTGCACATTCTTGTCTTCATGCTGTCCATTCCGATCTATATCAAAATAATATTCTACTCTTCCAAGTATTAAACACTTTATCGGGAGATCGAAAATTGCATTTCTAAGAATTGCTACACCTTCTGTACCACCTTCCCTGAAATCTACGAATGTTGTTATCCCATTCTTCATCATGGATATCGCCGATGCCCTCATCAAAGTACTCAAATGTTGTGAATTGCTTTTTTCAAGTATTTTCTTTTTTATTCCTCTCATAGGATGAACCGCTTCTAGACCACGATCAGTTGCCATGTCCTTTCCGATAGAATCCCCTATGTGAGTATGGGCATTAATAAATCCAGGTACTATCAAATAACCCTCGGCATCTAGAATGTTTAAAAATTTATAATTATTATTACTCTCATATTTTGCAGCGCTAGCCTTCTTAATTATTCCATCCTTGCCTACTTCGATAAATCCAATGTCTATATAATCTAGGTTTTTTCCGAGTAGTAAGCTCGCATTTTTTATGACTAGAGACATTGTATTTCATAGATTGGCTGAACCTTTCCACTTTTTCGCATGTGTCGAATGGTGTCCAATGCTCTCGTTGAAGCTTCAGCCGCTCCTTTGCCTGTCCTGCCTATGCCTATGCCGCAGTTTAGTTTAACTCCAAGATCCGTGCTGATATCATTAAAAATTCGCTGTATTTCATTATCAGTTGCATCATTAGTTATTACCATGAAATTGTCTCCTCCAAGAAAAAATGTTAACGATTCAATTTTAAGAAATTCGTCAGATAACCTTGAATATATCTTTATGACAAGTGAGGTAACTTCATAAGGCGATAGCTGATTACTAATCGTAGATGATCCATCTATATCTATGTGCATTATCTTCACATGATTATCTTTTGAATTCGAGTCCACTACATCATTTAAATTTCTGGCAAATATCTTGTGCCCATCGACTTGTATTATCCCACTTCTTCTAACTTCATAGGCATCCAAGTTTGCTTTATATGGTGTATCACCACTTCCAATCGCCATTGACATATCCAGGTTGGGATATGACTTTGCAAGTTCTATATCGATGGGTATATGACCATGAACTGAAAGACAATTAGTAACAGCAAAATATTCGTCGAATCGATTACTATATGCGATGCAATCCCTTTGTGAAAATAGTCGTTGAATATCATAATATATCCTTGCTTGAAGCATCTGTAGCTGAGACTCTCTATCTGTGCCCAGTGTGGATGTCCATAGACCGTATCCATCAATACGGATGATACTGAGTTGGACAGTCATTTTATTATACTCACTGAATTCATAGTATGTAACTTTAGTTTCTCGTTCCTAATCTTTCTCATTCTAAATACCATTTTTATAGCAGCATCGACTGCACGCATTGGAATAATTTCTATTCTTTCCATCGCCTGTTCGATTGTCATACTCGGCCCTGTAACCCCCAGAGAAACTGGCTTACCAGATCGCAAGGATAAATCAGCAATTAGTCTAGCAACATTGCCTGCTATAATCTCATCATGACCTGTTTCTCCTTTGATTACTGCTCCCAGAGTTACCACGGCATCGACATCTTTTTTTTTAAGTAATTCTCCAATCATAAGTGGCATATCGAACGATCCCGGGACGTAACAAACGTATCGTATTGAAGCATCTGCTCTCTTGATGTATTGCTTTGCTCTAGCCAACATTTTGTATGTGATTTCGTTATTAAATTCAGAAACAACGAGGCCCAACTTAGCTTTCAACTTTTGAAACCTCATTGTATCTCTTTAATAGCTCTGCATCGAGAATACATAGATTGTTCTCTTCAGCATACTTCTCTGCTTTATTAATGGATAATGATCTATACGTTTCTGAATCTAGCATTTCACAGATTGTAACAGCATGAACCAGACCGGCCAATTGGGCGAGATATATGCACAATTCTGTGTGTCCAATCCTTTCACGTATTAACCCTTGTGAGGCAATTAATATCGGCACATGACCAGGTGAACGAAAACATGTGGCAAATTCTTCTACTCCTGTGGTATCAATATTGTTACAAACCGCAGCCATTTTCGAAATGGTAAGTGCTCTATCGGTATCAGTGATGCCTGTAAATGTGTCCCGATGGTTGACGGCAATCGAAAACGATGGCCTGTCTCCATAAGGTGATATACCAGATGCCAATTTAGAATATAAAGGATTGATTTTTGCCATCAACTCCATTATACTATACATGTATGTCAGCCCTAATTTGATCGCGTATGTATTTGAGATAGCTAGACATATTAATCCGCCTGCAGCCATTCTCATAGTCGAGATATGTTCTGGTTTAACATATTCAGCAGGAATTACCATATCAACTTCGTTCTCACGTCCTTTATCGTCATGAACGAGAATGAATTGACCACATCTTAACGCTGCGATCGCTTCTTCTATTGAATGCAACACTTCAATGAAATGTTCACGATTTTATATAGTTTACTAAAAAAGGAGTTGTTACCACTACTTTGGTTGAAGAATATTCACATACCTGCTAACAACATCTATTTCGATGTTAACTGCATCGCCTTTGGATTTCTTCCCAAGAGTGGTAACAATCGCAGTATGAGGAATTATAGCCACCGAGAAACGATTGTGCTTTACATCAACAACCGTCAAACTTACCCCATCTATAGCTACAGATCCTTTAGGGACTACGTAACGTAACAACTTTCTATTCATTAATCTTATCCATATTTTTTTCCCATCTGAAAGGTTAATAACATTCTCAATTCTACCAGTTCCGTCAATATGACCCAAGACCAAATGACCTTCTATCCTATCCCCGAACCGCAGACACCGCTCTACGTTTACCTTTTTATCTATTCCTAACGACCCGAGGGCAGTTCGTCTTATAGTTTCACCTACGATATCAAAATCAGCATAATGTTTATAGTTAATCTTTGTGACGGTCAAGCATATGCCATTAATGCTTATACTATTGCCAACTTTTATCCCATTTCCTAATCTGCCTAAATCGACTGTCATTTTCATCCCAGCCGCTCGCTTTCCATTTTCGAGCTTTGTGATTGACTTGATACGAGCTGTGCCTTCTATTATGCCAGTAAACATATCTCATCTCCTCATCTCGTGCATTGTATGCAATGAATAGATATCACTTTATATTTAATGAGTTTCAGCTATGGAAAATAGAGAAAAAATTAAAGTTCTGAGTACGGCTACGAGTCCTCATTAATGTTATTTAATATCGTCTTTGCGTGTTTGTAATGTACTGCATCTATCATCTTACCATCAATCCTGACTGCACCGGTTTTACTCCTCTTTTCCATGGATGGTCCTAGGGACTCTATTATTTTCTTGGCCCATTCCACTTCATTCTTACTGGGAACAAATATCTTGTGAACTGGTTCGATCTGAGTAGGATGAATGATGCACTTTCCTACATAGCCCAATCTCTTCGCAAGGATGGTATCGTTTATTAGACCATTCATATCATCTACCTTCTGCCAAATAGCATCGATCGCAGCAACTCCAGCTGCCCTTGCATCCACCGGAATTTTGGCCCTTGCATATGAATATTCGATTCCACCATTTTCAACATACTCAAGATGCATATCATTAAGAAAATCGAAAACACCAAACACCAATAGATTCACTCGAATATCTGACTTTGCTATCGAATATGCATTTACAACTCCTTTGGCTGTTTCTATAGATGGTACCACCTTTATAACATCACGCCCGATTTTTCTCTCTATTTCAAGTCTAGAAATAAACGATGATATTTCACTGATTTCTGTATTATCATTGACCTTTGGTATGACGACACCAGTAATTCCTTTCTGTATTACTGCCGTAAGGTCTGTGAATAGATGTCCAGAATCATATGAGTTCGTCCTGACGTACAAACTGAATGTATTTTTGAAATCATCTGTTTGGCTGATGGTCTCTCCTATCATTTCTCTTGCAGAAGATTTCTCGTGATATGGTACTGAATCCTCTAGATCAAAACATACAATATCTGCATTTGATTTTTTGGCGCTACTAATAAATCGTGCACTGTTACCAGGAACAAAAATAAGTGTTCGATTCATTGGAACACGTCTGGAATTATAGTTTTTGTGGGGTAGTAACTATCTTTCCTATTTGTTCGGCCTTGGCCATCATTTCATGCCCTTTAACCATATCTTCAAATGGCAAAACTGTGCCTATCACTGGCTTTATTCTTTCTTCACTAGTCCAATATATGACTTGCTCTAATTCAGCTTTTGTTCCCTGGGTCGATCCTAATAGATTCGTGCCTTTGAAGAAAAGGTATCGTAAATCAATTGTTGAATCATAACCTGTGGTTGCACCAGTTGCTACAAGTGTCCCTCCCATCTTAAGAAGTCCTACTTCATATGGGAACGTCGTTTTGCCAATATGTTCGAAGACTACGTCTACCCCTTGTTTTTTTGTAATCTCTCTAACCTTTTTATACCAATCTTGCTCCCTATGATTTACTACATGATCTGCACCAATTTCTAGGCATTTATCCATTTTTTCTTTATTACCTGCCGTGGCTATTACACGGCAATTAAATAGCTTTGCAATCTGGATTCCTGCCATGCCTACGCCACTAGTCCCTCCCATTATCAAAACCACCTGGCCTGGTCTTATTTTTGCTCTTCCAACCAACATGTGCCATGCAGTCATCCCTACCATTGAAATCGCCGCAGCAGATTCAAAAGAAACGTTATCGGGGATTTTTGCTACGTTTACTTCTGGCAAATGTGTATATTGAGCGAAGCCCCCCCAAAGCGGACCTGTTTGGAAACCCCAAATTGTTCTATCTGCACAATCATACTCTCTGCCAGATGTACACATCTCGCATACCCTGCAACTCATGTTCGAATGGGATACTATTCTATCTCCAACTCGTATGTGCAACACATCTTCACCAACTTCAACTGCCGTCCCTGCTACATCACTTCCAGAGATGTGCGGGAGTGGAGTCTTGATGGGATCGCCCCAAATTGCCCATAAATCGTTGTAATTATATGATGCTGCCTCTACCTTAATCATGATTTCGTTAGGCTTCAATTTCGGCATATCTATAGCTTCTATCTTAACAACGTTTGTCGGATCCTTATTGTATTCCCTGAATACGGCTGCCTTCATGAACTTTGAAGCGCAACTTATACTTAATATAGTTAACTCNCCCAAACGACGATC
>C688J18823_10002479_pt1 | contig 11536 bp, 12 predicted proteins | sample HopSoiMetagenom1_FD_18823 | JGI IMG/M metagenome (IMG submission 18823) | reverse complement strand
AGCCGTCGCCGTTCGCCATTCCCGACGCTGAGCATCCGATCCCCGATCCCGCGCGCCCCGGCTTCTACAAACCGGACGACACGAACGGCGGCCGCACGTACTGGTGGACGTCGTCCGACATCCGCATCGATGTGCCGTCGAACGATCCTCAGCAGAACACGTTCAACGTCGTCGATTCGATCGAGATGCAGACGTGCCCGACGCTGATCGCGAAATGTCCCGCCGGCACGATGATCGATTCGCCACCCGAGGCGGCGAAGATGGCGCATGTGTACGTACAGGTGGCGAACCGCGGGACGCAAGCCGTTGCGAACACGCGCGTGATCGCGATCTGGACAGCCGTCTCCGCGGCGGTGCCGCCGCTGCCGGCGAATTTCTGGAGTCAGACCTTTCCGGCGAATGGTCCGTGCGGCGCGCTCGATCCAGCGACCGGCTGGCACCTCGTCGATCCGGCGAATCCGTGTCACACCGTCGCATCGATCGGCACCGATGTGCCGGAGGTCGTGCGCTTCGACTGGGGCGTGCCGATGGGCGCGAACGGACATGCGTGCATGATCACGATGGTCGATTCGGCGGACGATCCGCTCGATCCGAACATCCGCGCGCAGAATCTCGTCGATGCAATCACGTTCGTCGCGCAGTCGCGCCACATCGCGCAGCGCAACCTCACCATCGTTCCGTTCCAGTCGGTGAAGATCAATCCGCCGCGGCTCTATCCGGTGTTCGTGCCACTGCAGATCATCAACACCACTCCGCTGCGAGGCGTCGAAATCGACGTCTCGCAAGTCGATCTCGACGATCCGGTGCGCTTCCTGCTGCGGCCCGGCATCGCGTCGCGCACGATCTCCGACAGCCGTCTGTTCCTCGACCTCGCGCCGGGCGAGAGCACGACCGTCACGATCATGGCCACGCCGCCGCGCAAATCGGGCACGGCACGCTTCTCCGTCATCGAGCGCGCACGCGAGCAGACCCTCGGCGGTAACACATATCTGTTACGGCCCGAATCACAGCATTGAGAAGTCCGTACACTCTTTTGGATGACATCTGCCCATACGTCCGGCACGATCCTGCGCGGCCGCGACCTCGGCGGCATCAGCGTCGAAGAAGTGCTGATGCCGTCCGGACTCTGCGTGCCCGAGCATTCGCACGACGGCGCGCAGATCTATTTCGTGCTGGAAGGCGAGTACGCCGAGGATGAGCATGCGCTCGGTCCGGGCAGCGCGTGGTTCCGTCCACCACATCAATCGCATCACAACGAAGTTCTCGGAACCGACGCGGCGCTGACGCTGATCGTGACGATCGACGAAAACCGTTTCGCGCGCACGCAACGCCGCACCACGAGCGGCCGCGAGCTCCACTCGCTCCTCCTCGGCGAGACGCGATCCGAGCTCCTGCGCGAATTGCGCGATGCGGACGACGAGACCGCGACCGCGCTCGAGGGATGGTCACTCGTGCTGCTGTCGCGCGTGGAGCGTGCGCTCACGGGCATGCCGCCGTCGAAGCCGGAATGGCTCAACGATGCGGTCAGCTTCATGGAGCGCTGCTATCGGCAGCCGCTGTCGCTGTCCGGAATCGCGGCGCATGTCGCGGTTCATCCGGCGACGCTCGCCGCTGCGTTCCGCCGCTTTCATCAGACCTCGGTCGGCGAGTATCTCCGCGGGCTGCGACTCGATTACGCGCGCGATGCGCTGCTGCACACGCCACGTCCGATCAAGGAGATCGCGCTCGACGCCGGCTTCTACGATCAGGCGCATTTCGGACGCCATTTCAAGCGTCGCTTCGGCACGTCGCCGGCGAAATTGCGCGCATACCAGCCGTAACGCGATTCGTCCTAGCTCATCGCGTTTCGCGCGCGGACAATCGCGCTCATGCTCGTCCTCGCTGCGCTCGTGCTCGTCGCAAAAGGCGTGTTCCTGATTCCCGGTCATTTCAGTCCCGGCTCCCAGCCGGACGGAAACACGATCGTCCTTCGCGGCAACGACGGACTCGTGGTCGTCGACACAGGACGCCATCCCGAGCACACGAACGAGATCATCGCGTTCGCGCGCAAACAGAAGCTGCCGGTGACCGCGATCGTGAACACGCACTGGCACCTCGATCACACCGGCGGCAACGCGCTGCTGCGCCGCGAGTATCCGAACGTGCACGTCTACGCGAGCGACGCGATCAACGATGCGCTGCATGGATTTCTCGCCGACTACCGCAAACAGCTCACGGACCGCGCGGAGATCGCATTAATCGATTCTCTCGTCCCACCCGATGAAGTCATCACATCGAGCGGCACACGTACTCTCGCCGGCCGCAAGCTCGAGCTCCATCTCGAATCGAACGCCGTGACCGCCGGCGATCTCTGGCTCTTCGACCCATCGACGAAAACCCTCATCGCCGGCGACCTCGTCACCCTCCCCGCCCCCTTCCTCGACACCGCCTGCCCCACCCACTGGCGCGCCGCCCTCGACGAGCTGTCAAAGGTCAACTTCTCCCAACTCATCCCCGGCCACGGCGCCCCGATGAAGCGCAAAGAGTTCGACCTCTACCGCACCGCCTTCAATCACCTCCTCGACTGCGCGGCCTCTTCTCAATCGAAAGAAACCTGCATCGACGGCTGGCTCAAGGATGCCGCGCCGCTGATCAAAGGCGAGGACATGAAGTACCTCCGCGCAATGGTCGATTACTACATGACGACAAGCCTGCGCGCGGACGCGGCGCATAACGCGAAGTTGTGCGGGGGCTGATTTCTGGAGCGGGCGACGGGACTCGAACCCGCGACCAAGAGCTTGGGAAGCAGAGCAGATGTTTAGGGAATCTTGGTGATGGTCGGGGAAGAGAGTAAACAGCCTCTCCCGATCATCACCATGGGGCGCGAGAGGCATCTGATACCAGCCCGCATACGATCCGGATCGCGAAAAGGAACGTGCATTCTACAACCCGCGTGGCGTAGCAGTTCGAAATGATGGCTTCAATCCGTAATTCGCACCGTCGTTTCCGCCGATAAAATCGTGCCGCTGGCCGACAGCGTCGTTGCGCGAAGCGTCACTAATCCTCGATAGGTCGTCGAGCCGGGGGAGTAGACGGCGGTCGCTTTCTGCTCACTAGTGGAGAGGCCGATGTTGCGGAAGCCGCCGATTGTCTGGCCCTGCGCGTCTGTTGCGGTGAATGTGATGATGCGTCCGGCGGTCACGCTGCCGAGGTTGCGCGAGAGCGTAGCCGTCACGATGATCTCGGTCGATGCTTTCATCTCCACGGTTGCGGGGTCGACTCTCAAGAGATCCGGAAGCGCGGGCACGAACATCAGATTGGTCTCCGCGAGGACGCCGCTCACGGCCGCCGTCAGGCGGGTCGTGACTGCGTCGGGTGGCGTTTGCAGATCCGCCGTGGCACGATTGCGATTGTCGGCGCGAACGACGACCGAATGATTCGTCCCGCCGATGAACGTGCCATAGATGGTCGTGAAGGTCACGTTGCGCTGATCGCCCGTCAATGCCGGTGCAACATCTGCATAGACCTGCAGGATCGTTGCGCCGTCCGCAGGCGGCGCGGTATTCGAAACGGAGATGCGTACGATATCGGCGGCCGAGGGCGGCGTGAAGTCGACCGAGATCGTCCGTACGACTGTCGTTCCAACTGCAGCGGTCACAATGACGTGACCTGGGCTGGTCGAGCTCTGCAACTGCGCAGTGGCAATACCGGTGGCGTCTGCGAGCACGTCGAGTTTCTTCCCGTTCTCGGCCGACGTGCCGACGCCGACGAGCGTGCCGTCCGTCGTGCGGAACGTAATCATCCGATTGGTGGGCGCACTGAGCGGATCGATCTTTGCGGTCAATTGAATGCTTGAAAAGCCGGACGCCGGAATTGATGCCGCGGATGCCGTGAAGAGAAGCACTTCGTCGGGGCCGAGCACGGTTCGCTCGCGCGATCCATGGCAGGCGAGCATCAGAGCGACGGTGAGCAGAACCAGTTTGCGCATGGCAGTCTCCCTATTGCAGGTGCACAACGGCGGCAACCTGATCCGAGAAGCCCGTGTTGTCAGTGACCGTCATGATGACGTTTCGAAGACCGGGCATGCCCGAGACGGTCACCGTGTGTGCGACGGTCGTGTTCACCGGCGTGAGCGTCTTCTGCGTTTGAACCTGTGGCTGTCCGTTCAACTGCAGGTCGGGAAAATCGGGCGCGGAATACGTGACGGTGACGTTTGAGGTTGTTCCGTCGGTCGTCTGACCGTCAAACGTGAGTTGCACCTGGCGCGGCGCAACGAACGAGTTTGGATTCGCCTGACCGTTATCAATGGTGAAAGCCATGGTCGTCTCCTTATTTATTGAAGCTCAGCACTGAGCCGAGCTTGCCGAGCGTCGATTGCACGTCCCAATCGATCGAGAACGCCACGAATGGATCGATCTCCACGCTCTGCTTCGTAATGAGGGGATTGGCATTGGAACGCTTGATTCCTGCGTACCCACCCGACACGCGGATCGACTCGAACAGGCGATATCCGATGGCGCCGACGAGCGCTTTTCCTCCCAGTACACCCGTATAAGAGCCCTCCTCCGAGACGTCGTTGATCGACGCACCGATCATGAACGACAAGCGTGACCATGCATCGCGACTAGGAAACAGCGGCGCTGGCACATGCTTGTTGACCGGATGCGGGTAAATGTTAATGCCCGCGTATGTAAACGTGTCGTTCGGATCGAATATGTGCGCAAACCCGACGTCGGCGCTGATGTAATAGTTCGCCCGAGTCATGAAATCAGGTGTCGATGACGTCAGAAGGGTGATGTCCTGTTCACCAATGACCTCGACACCTTTGACCATCAGATCGAGCGCATCTTCACGTTTTTCGAGTTGTGTCTTCGCGCGCGTGATCGCGCCGTTGACCGCGAGCGCCGTTCCGTGCAAATGATTCAATTCTTTATCCGCAGCATCGATCTGTGCCGCGGTGACGTTGACCTCCTTCGCGATCTTCAGCTGGTCATTGCGCAGCGCGCGGACGATGGCCAGCACCGCATCGACGTCGCTCGCGATTGCGCGCGTCTGCTGGATCGACGAATCGAGAGCATTCGGGAGCCATGCATTGACGAGACTGTCCGGCGCATTGCTCGCGTTGCAGGAATCGTCTCGTTGCAGAGTCTGCGCGATGTCGTCATCGCCATTGCCGGTGAAGAGCACGCGGTCGAATGACGTCACGGTTCCGGTCAGCAGCGAGCCGACGTCCGCCTTGGTCAACCGTTCTGCGTCGATGGCCTTGAGCACATCCTGAACTTTGCTGCTCGTTTGCACGTGACCAATCTCGGCGATCAGGACGCCGCGATTGGTGCAATAGTTCTGGATCGCCAGTGTGCGATTGACTTGAGCGTCGATGACCGGCCTAAGCAATTGTTCGAAGGCGACCTGAAGCCGCTTGTCGTCTGCGTTTATCGACAACGGCGAGGTGTCCGGCGTGATGATCTCGACATTCTGGAGGGCTGACATCCTCTTTGCGACAGCGCGCACGTTCGCGCGCAGATTCACGAGCTCGTTATGCGAAACGCCCTTGATATCGTTGTTCCGTAACATTTCGTCCAGCTGCTGTGTCAATTCCGTCCGAAAACGTATGGACGTGGCGGGATCGATGAGCTTGCTCTCGACATGGAAGGCGAAGCAGTAGGTCTTGTTCGGTTTCAGCTCGGGCGCGGAGAAGAGCAATTGCGAAACATCCTCCGTGCCGGTTTTGAACTTGACCAGCCTGCCTGTCAATTCGCCGCCGACGCGATCAGCCGCCTGCTTGCACTTCTCACTAGGAAAGATCTCCAACTTGCCGCCAGTCGTGCTGGTGTCGACCGCCGAACGAATGTTGAAGATCTCGCCGAAGGGCAGAACGCTGTCGGCGCTTTCACTTCGGAGATCGAGAACGAAATTCGGGATCGACGGGGGCGGGGCGTCACCGGCGGCGGCGTGCGCCGAGACCGCCATGAGCAAGAGAAGACCCGCTATCAATCGTCGCATGCATCCCTCCAAACCATTCATCTGGTCTGGACGGACATGCCAACGGTTTTCCCGACTCCTTCCGGAGAATGCGCTAGTCTCTTGCTCTTCTTACTCGATCTGCGCTGCGTGATTCCAAAGAGAGAGAATAGCGGGCCGAAAATGAAGAGAGCGCGTAAGGTCAGGATCTCGATGGACGTTCGTGTCTGGAGCGGGCGACGGGACTCGAACCCGCGACCAAGAGCTTGGGAAGCTCCTACTCTACCAACTGAGCTACGCCCGCTCGATGTGGCAGATGCCGATCTTACAACATCAGAATCCGCGGTAGATGAACGTCGAATCGAAGGACGCGAAGAGGAACAGGACGACGATCAGCGCGGCGATGCCGAGGGAGATGAGGAGGTCCTTCAGCAGGCGCTTCATCGCGCGGCTCCGAACATCAGCGCCCACATGTGGATCGCTTTGTCGAGCGGCAGGAAGAACGGCACCCAGCCGATGGTGACGAAGAGGAAGGTCGTCGCGATGGCGAGCGCGCGGTACCACGGCGCGTCGCTGAGTCGCGGCACTTTCATGCGGATCACGTTGTACGCGGCGAGCAAGAGGCCGTGGTACACGCCCCACAGGATGAAGCCGGCGCTGAGGCCGTGCCAGGCGCCGACGATCGCGAACGTCACGAGATAGCTGATCGTCGCGATGACGGCGGGATAAGGGCGCAGTCGGGTGCGGAAGAGCGCGCGGCCGGCCGGGGTGAAGATGTAGTCGCGCACCCAGTGCGACAGCGTGATGTGCCAGCGCTCCCAGAATTCGCGGATGTTCGCCGCGAGGTACGGCCAGTTGAAATTCTCCGGCAGGCGGATGCCGAGGATGCGGGCGAAGCCGATGGCGATGTCGGAGTAGGCGCTGAAATCGAAGAAGAGCTGCAGCGCGAACGCGAGCACGATCGTCCATGCGTGCTTCATCGACGATACATACGACGACTCCGCGACGGTCAGCGCGAGCACGTCGGCGAGCAGGTACTTCTTCGCGAAGCCGAAGAGGATGCGGAGCAGTCCGCGCCAGATGTTTTCGGCGGACAGCTCCGCTTCTTGGATTGAAGCGAGAAACGGCGGCAGTCGCTTGATCGGGCCGGCGATGCGCGCCGGTGCGAAGAACGCGAACGCGAGCAGATCGCAAAGCGGCGGACGCGCGATCTTTCCGCGACGCCGTTCGATGACGACATGCAGCAGCTCGAATGCGAGATACGAGATGCCGAGCGGCACGACGATCTGCGGCATCGCTTTGACCGCGATCAGCACACCGACGATGACCATGCCCGCAATCGGCGCGGCGGCGAACAACGCGAGGAGCGTCAGCACGAGAACGAGTCCGATCCAGGCGCCGGCGAACGTCGCGTAGAAGACGATGCCCCACACCGCGAGCGTCATCGCGCGGCGGTGTCGCGGGACGGCGAAGAACGTGATCGCCATCAGGATGAAAATGACGATGAAGCGCAGCTCGGTGAAGATCATTGCGCCGCCTCGTGCGCGAGGAGCGTCGCTGCGACCGCATCCGCGCCGTCCGGCGTGAAGTGCAGCCGGTCGTATTGCAGCGCCGGCGGAATCTCCGGGATCACGATCTCCGCGTACGGCGCGTACGCCGCGTTGAAATTCGCGGCCGCCGCGGGCGCAAGATGCTGCACGTCGATGAGGATGATTCGCTTGTGATGCGAAACCGCGAGCTCGCCGAGATCGCGCAATATCGGCGGAAGTGACGCCTGATCGCCGGATGCACTTCGCGGTGCGAAGAGCGGCACCGGCGGCTGCGGATGAACCGGCGTCTCGGGTTGCGGATGCCGCCCGAACAGCAGCTCGCGTTTGTGCAGATAGAGAGACTGCCGCGTCGACGTACCGAAGAACGCGGCCTGCAATCGATCGCTGTTGCCGTACAGCCGCCACACGCGTCCGAGTTGCGACTGCAGCATCGCTTCAACGCGATTCGATCGCTCGAGATGGAAACGCTGTGCGTCTGCATCATCGACGGGAATCAATTTGCCGAGAATCGGACGCGCCCCTTGTCCCGCGATGAGCTGCACGTACAGCGCATCGACGGAATCGATCACCGACTTTGCGATGAGATAGCTGTCGCCCATCTCCTGACCGTTGATCGCGGCGTTGAAGACTCGCGCGTTGCCGGCGCGCTTTTCGTATCGCGCCGGAATCGCGTCACGCGCATCGATGCCGTAGCCGAAGATGACGGAGTTGCCGAGGAAGAGGACGCGGCGGCGATCGCCGCGCGGATGCTCGCGCAGGTAGCGGACCATCGGACCGAGCGCGAAGAGATCGGAGTTGTCGAAGCGGAACGCCGTGCCGCTTTCGTAGCGCGCGTGCTCGGCACGCTGCAGGACCGGCGGCACGAAGAGATCCGCGATCACGAGCCACGCAACCACGAACACCAGCCGCCGCTTCATACGGTCTTAATCGCCTCGGACAAACAGATCATCTGCTGATCTTCATCGCGCACGAGACGGAATCGGAAGCCGAGTCGCGCGTCGCTGCGCAGCACTTCGACATGAATCGTGATGGTGTCTTCGACATCCGCGTTGCCGTAGTACGCGATGCGGCGGCGTCGCAGCGAGCGCGTTTTCGCGTCGATGCCGAGGGAGCGCAGGGCGAGTCGCTCGGCGGTGTCCATGAACGCGACGTAATTCGCGAAGTAGACGAGGCCTGCACCATTCGTGTCGCGATCAACGTCGATGGTGTATCTGTGGTCGTACGCACCGATGGGCGTCCACGAATCGTCGATGACGCCGAGGCTGCCGCTCTGTTCGGCGGCGCGAGTGATCTGGAACGGGTTCTCTTCGTTCGGCAGCAGCGGCAGCGATGCGAAATCGGCCTGCGCCGGCGGCGCGACGCGAAGGCGGCTGTTGCCTTTCTCCGGCGTGATGAAGATGTTGGCGAAGTGGATGAAGGGCGAGTCGGCGCCGAGGTTTTCCGGGCGATCGAATTGGATCTGTCCTTCGATCGCGATGTTCTTGAAGGCGCGGAGGGAGATCGCGAAGCGGACTGCGTCGTCGAGGCGGAACGATTCGAGCGGCGCCGAATCGGGGATGCGCTCTTCGATGTAGTAGAAGCTCGCGTAGACCTCGCCGCCATTCGTCGTGCGCAATGCCGACAGCGGCAAGCCCGCGGCGGCGGCGATCGAACTCCATTGAAAGTGACCGGCGTACTTCAGCAGATGGTGCTCGGAGAGAAAGCGGTGATTGGTGTGCGGGAGTCCGAGGGTGAGGTCGTAGTGAAAGGTCACGACGCGCGGACCTTGTCGACGAGCGCGGCGATGCTGTCGACGGTTTCGAATTCGGTCAGCTCGTGCCGATTCGGATCGATGGTGATGCCGAATTTGTCTTCGAGGAAGGCCATCACTTCGAGCACGCCGAAGGAGTCGATCACGCCGCTGGAGATGAGCGGGGCATCAAACGAAAGCGCGCTTCCGCGGATGGTGGAGCGGAAGCGCGCGAGGAGATAGGCGGCGATCGTGTCGCGGAGATCCATTCGGAGGAAGGATCTTACCGGAGCGCGGACGTCCCGTCCGCAGTCGTCGGGCGTCTCGCGCGGCGACGCAGATCGCGATCGGGCGAGACGCCCGATCGCTGCGGGCGGGACGCCCGCGCTCCGAAAGCCTCAGATCTTGTTCGCTGTGTCGATCAGAAGCTCTTCGTTGCCGCCGCACGACACGACCTGGCCCTTGACGTGGACCTGCGTGCCGCTCTCCGTGCCGAGCTTCAGCACGGCGTTCTTCGTCTTCTCGCAGACGTTGTAGGTCTTGCCGGTGTCGGAGACCTTGAAGGTGTTCTTGTCGTGATCGTGGAGGAGCGTTCCATTGAGCTCGACGCTCTTGCCGGACTTGATGTCGCACGTCTTCCCGCCGGCGAACAGCGGCATCGCGAGAGCCAGAACCATCAGTGTGATTGCAAACCGTTTCAGCATGTGTGTGTCCTTTCACCCACGAATGTAGTCCCGCAGGCGAAAGGAGTCTTGTCAGGACGGTGAACAGTTTGCGTGAGGATGTGTCACTCGCCCAACGCTCCTCAGCTGGCGATCGCGGGCTGGCCGGTGACCTGTTCCAGTTCCGGTTCTTCCTGCATCCACTCCGTCGACCGGAACGCGTTTTCGCTGCGCGCGATGACCACCGTCGCGAGGCAGTTGCCGATCACGTTCACGCATGTCCGCGCCATGTCCATCAGCTCGTCCACACCGAGGATCACGATCACACCCTCGGCCGGCAGGTTGAACGACGCGAGCGTGCCGAGCAGGATCACGAGCGACGCGCGCGGCACGCCGGCGACACCTTTCGACGTCAGCATCAGCGTCAGCAGCATGACCACTTGTTGTGTCCAGCTGAGCTGCACTCCGGCGGCCTGCGCCACAAAGATCGATGCGAGCGAAAGGTAGAGCGTGGTTCCGTCGAGATTAAACGAGTAGCCGGTCGGCAGCACGAATCCGACGATGCGGCGCGGGACGCCGAGGCGCTCCATGTTCTCCATCGCCTTCGGCAGCGCCGATTCCGACGACGTCGTCGCAAACGCGATCGTCGCCGGCTCTTTCACCGCGTTGAAAAAATCGCGCAGCGGCACGCGGAAGATCAGCGCGACGGGGAACAGCACGAACAGCAGAAAGACGATCAGCGCGCCGTACAGCGTGCCGACCATCAGGCCGAGATTCTTCAGCACGCCGAGGCCGGAGTGCCCGATCGTGTTGGCCATCGCCGCGCCGACACCGACCGGCGCGAACTTCATGACGAACTCGGTGAAGCGGAACATGATGTCGGCGAGCGACTCGCACCAGCCGACGATGAACTTCGCTTTGTCGCCGATGCTCGTCACCGCAAGCGCGAAGATCACGGAGAAGATGACGATCTGCAGCACGTCGCCGTCCGCCATCGCCTTGATGATCGATGCAGGCGAAAGGTGCGCGATGATCTCACCGAAGCTCTGCGGTTTCGCCGGAGGATCGGGCGCGGTCAATCCCTTCGAAACTGCATCCGCCGCTTCCGCTGCTTTTGCCGCCGCAAGTGCCGTGTCGCCCTTCTTCGAAGCTTCCGACGATTCGGCGGCGAGCTTCTTCGCGCGATCCGCGAGCACCGCCTTGTCCACCGGCCTGGTGACGCCCGCGAGTGACACGCCGACGCCCGGCTTCGTGAGGTTCACCGCCGCGAGCCCGATGACGAGCGCGAATGTGGTGACGATCTCGAAGTAGATGAGCGACTTGATGCCGATGCGTCCGACCTGTTTGATGTCGCCCGTTCCGGCGATGCCGATGACGAGCGTGGAGAAGATCAGCGGCGCGATGACGGACTTGATCAGATTCAAAAACAGGATGGAAAGCGGACGCATCTCGACTCCCCAATCGGGCTTCAGCCAGCCGAGGAGAATGCCAAGGGCGAGGCCGATGAAGATTTTCGTGGTGAGCGAGATTTTGGGCATGGGCGAAGGGTAGCAGAGCTTGGTGTGACGCCAAGGTGTCATCCTGAGCCGCAACGACGGCGAAGGACCCGTTCGTCGAGCTCGATGTGGGGGTCCTTCGCCGTCGCTGCGGCTCAG
>C688J18823_10002478_pt1 | contig 11536 bp, 10 predicted proteins | sample HopSoiMetagenom1_FD_18823 | JGI IMG/M metagenome (IMG submission 18823) | reverse complement strand
CCGCCGCTATTTTGGAGAGGCGAGCATCGGCCTCGGCGCCTGCGCGGCTTGCGGCCTGCCGGCTTCGGGCGGCGGGTCCGCCGCCGAGGCAGCCGCCGCCAGCATTACTGCGGTCAGAGCCCGAGGCTATGACCTCTGGCACATTGGCGCCCAGCGCGAGACGATCATGAACGGCAAGCTCGCCGCCGCGCTCGATCTCGGCACCCTTGCCGGCGAGGAGCATCTTTACGGGCTGGGGCCGCTCGAGCAGCTGCGGGGCGAGGTAACAATCGCCGATAGCCGGCCGTCGCTGGCGCGGGTCGCGGCGGATGGCTCGGTGACGGTCGTCCAGAGCTTCAAGGCCGGTGTGCCGTTCTTTGTCTGGGCCAGCGTTCCGCAGTGGCGGCAGGTGCCGATTCCCGCCGAAATCCGCTCCTTTGCAGACCTCGAACGATTTGTGCCGCAAGCCGCGGCCGCGGCCGGCCTCGATGCAATGCAGCCCCTGCCCTTTCTGGTAACCGGCCCGCAGAAGCTGATCGAATTTCACGTGCTGAACCGGATCGGCGACCCGCCGCACGGCATGGAGATGCACAAGAAGATCCAGGTCGCTTTCGAACTGCAAAAGACCGAGGCGATCATTGTCGGCTTTCACTCAGCCGGGCATCGCGGTGTCTTCACCCCGGGCGACAGCAACATCCACATTCATTTTCAGACGCCGAATAACCGGCAATCCGGCCATATCCAGCAACTCGAATTGGCTTCCGGCGCCGTGCTGAGCCTGCCGGCGGCCTAGCTCGAACCCCGTCCCGTTCAGGCAAGTGTTGGCTAGCCCACCCTCACGTCGCGACCGGTGTCGGACGCCTCTTTCGTCGCATCGACCAGGCGATGCAGCTCGACAGCGGTATCGAAGCTCGGCAGCCCCTTGCCGCGGCCCGGTGCCGCGCGGTTCCTGATTGCTTGCGCGAACAGTGCGTACATCTGACCGACATTGAAGGCTTCGCCCGCCGGGGTGCCTTGCGAAGCAAAAGTGAAGCGTTCCGGCACCAGCATCGGCGCCAGCGGCTTGTTGCCCTTTGCCCCGTAGAGGGTCACTTCGCTGAGTTGCGGCGAATCCTCGCCGGCGGCGACCAGCGTGCCCTCACGGCCGTAGATCTCCATGCGATAGCCGCTGCCAGCGTATGGGATGGCCGCGACATGCGACGACACCACGGCGCCATTGCCCAGGGCGCCGCTGATCAGGATGTTGTCGGGCGCGGTGACGTCGAGCCAGATGTTGCTGCCGGTGTCGAGCCACTGCTTAGCCCGGGTCGCCACAACGGCGGAGAGGGACCGGAAATCGCCGGTCACGAAGCGCATCGCGTCGACCGTGTGGCCGTTGGCAATGGTCAGCGTATTGGCCCCGAGTTCGGCGTCGCGCTGCCAGATGCGGTGCGAGGGCCGGGTCAGCACGCCGTCGCGAAGCATGCTGAGATGGACCGCCATCATCTCGCCGACAAAGCCGGAGGCGACAAGCTCCTTCATGTAGAGGATGGCGGGGTTGACCCGGGCCTGCAGGCCGACCGCGGTGACCAGCCCGTTGGCTTTGGCCAGCGCCGCCAACTCGACCGCCTCGGCGGTGGTGCGGCCGAGCGGCCATTCGCAATAGACGTGCTTGCCGGCTTCCAGCGCCGCCTTGGTCGGCGCGTAATGCGACGGCACCCGCACGACCACGGCAACCGCGTCGGTCTCGGGCGAGCCGACCATCTTGCGCCAGTCGTCGAAGGCGAGGCGGGCGCCGTAAGCCTGGCGCGCCGCTTCCGCGGTCTCGGCCTTGGTGGTGCACACCGCCGCCAACTCCACATCGGCGCTGGCCCGCAGCGCCGGCAAATGCGAGCGAGAGGACCAGGTGCCCTTGACGCTGGCGCCGATCAGCCCGAGCCGGATCTTGTGTGCCATCTCGCTCTTCCCTCTCCGTCTTCGCAAAACTTGTCGGCAGCCCTATTGTACCGCGAAACGAAGGCGGATGAGCCGCCCATCACCCCCAGAGAGAGGATGCGCCAATGATCTACGAAGTCCGCACCTACACCCTGCGCGCCGGCGCCACGGCCGAATTCGAGGAACGCTACGAGAAGCGTCTCCCGGCGCGCTTGAAGCACTCGCAACTGGGTGCCTTCTGGCACACCGAGTTCGGCCCGCTCAATCAGGTCATCCACGTCTATCCCTATGACGACCTGCAGCACCGCACCCGCGTGCGCGCCGCGCTGGCATCGGATCCCGAGCGCAATGCATTGCCCGGCGGTCAGGACCTGATCGTGGCGCAGGAAGCCGAGATCATGAACCCGGCCCCGTTCATGCGTGCGCTGGGCAGCCGCGATTTCGGCAGCGGCAACGTCTATGAGATGCGCACCTACACCTACGCTGCGGGGGACATCCCGAAGGTGCTGGAGGCGTGGGCCAAGGTCATTGAATCGCGCGAGCGGCTCTCGCCACTGGCCGCGTGTTGGACCAGCGAACTCGGCGGGCTCAACAAATTCGTCCACACCTGGGTCTACAAGGACCTCGCCGAGCGCACCCGCGTCCGCGAGGAATCTCGGCGGCCCGGCAGCGGCTGGCCGGCGCAAAGCGGAGTGCGGCCGATCCGGCAGGAGAACAAGCTGCTGGTCCCGGCGAGCTTCTCACCGGTGCGGTAGCCGGCAAGGGCAGGCGCGCTGGGAAAAAACGCCTTGCTCAGCGCGCCCTCGCCCGTGCCCGGGCCTTATCCAAATCAGGCATGTTGCTGGCCGAGGCGGCGTCGCCGAGCCGCGAGCCCCTGGTGACGGCGAGCGCGGCGACCGCGGCCTCGTTCTCCATGACCTTCGCCATAATCGCCTCCTTGGCGCGGTCGAAGACGCCGCGCTCGGTCGCGACAAAACGCTGCGACTCCCTGAGCCCCGCCAGATATCCGTTGATCTCCGGCACCACATAGCGGGCGACCATGTCCCAGCTGCGGAACGTGTTTTCCGGGTTGGCCCAGTCATGCACGAAGCCGACCAGCGTGCCGAAGCCGCCGCTGACCTCGAGCACCGATTTGATCCGCGCGACGAGGTCGTCCGGCGTGCCGATCGTCGCCGCGGCGCCATCGACGAAAGCGGTCTTCTCGATCGCCTCGTCGGTAGTCTTGAAGGCGGTCGCGCCGGGCCGCTGCAGCGTGCCGACAACGTATTCGTTGTGATGGCGCAGCAGGCCCTCGCGGGCTTCGGCGACCGCCTTGTCGCGGGTCTCGGCGATATGCCAGGAGAGCAGCACCCGCCAGTCCTTGCGGTCGACGGCCGTGCCGTGCTTCTTCGCCGCCTGCTCGGCAAAGCTCCATTGCGTCGCCAGCGCGTTGAGCCCCTCATCCGACAGCGAGCCAATCGAGATGACGCCGATGCCGTGCTTGCCGGCCAGGGTCATACCCGAGGGGCTGATCTGCGACGCCACCGCAAACGGCATCTCCTCCTGCAACGGAAGGAGTTGCAGCTGCGCGTCCTGCAGGGTGAACCAGTCGCTCCTGGCGGTGACCCGTTCGCCCTTCATCAGCCGGCGGATGACGCCGATCGCCTCATCCTGCTGGTCGCGCTGCACCATCGGGTCTATCCCCAACGTGTGTGCGTCGGAGGCAAGCGCGCCCGGCCCGGAACCGAAGATCGCCCGGCCGCCGCTCATCCAATCGAGCTGCACCATCCGCTGCGCGACGTTGAACGGGTGGTGATAGGGCAAGGAGACAACCCCGGTGGCGAGTTTGATGCGCTTCGAGCGCTCCGCCGCGGCGGCGAGGAACATCTCGGGCGAGCCGATCATCTCCCAGCCGCTCGAATGGTGCTCGCCGCACCAGAATTCGTCATAACCGAGCCGGTCGAGATGCTCGACCAGGTCGAGGTCGCGGCGGAATTGCAGCAGCGGGTTCTCGCCGACCGGATGATGCGGGGCGAGAAAGGCGCCGAAACCGAGACGCGGCATGATGCTTCTCCCTGAAAGAGCGGTGCGGACGACTACACGCCCTCGACGATGCGCAGATCGCGGTCGGCGCCGTTGCCGAGCACCTTCAGCGCTTCCTGATAGCCGGGGCTGTCATGCGCGGCGGTGGCCTTCTCGACGCTGTCGAACTCGACGATCACGACGCGCTGCAAGATCCCCGCCTCATAGGCTTTCGCTGCGGTGCCGCGTGCCAGAAACCGCCCGCCGGCGGCCTGGATCGCCGGGCCAGCCAGCTTGGCGTAGCCGGCCAACGCATCCGGGTTTGAAATCGAACGATAGGTCGCCACCCAATAGGCCTTCGCCATTCTGGTCTCCATTGCATGCCTTGACCTGAGCGTAGCACGTAGGCCGCGCCGATCAGTAATACGCGGCGCCGCCGTTGACATGGATGGTCTGGCCGGTGATGAAGCCGCCATCCTCGCCGACCAGGAACAGGCAGGTGGCGGCGATCTCGTCGACATGCCCTTGCCGGCCGAGCGGGATCCCGCCGGCGTTCGGCACGTGGCCCCCGTACCATTCCGGGTTGTCCCGCCGCGTGTCGATGCTGCCGGGCGAGACCACGTTGACCCGGATGTTGTGCGGCGCGAATTCGGTGGCGAGCCCGCGCGCCATGCCGATCAGCCCCATCTTCGCGGCGGACAGGTGGGCACGTCCGGTACCGCGAGCGGAAATCGAGCCATCGCCGCAGAAGAACAGGACGCGGCCGTACTTGTTCTTCACCATCTCGCCGATCAGCGCCCGCGTCAGATAGAAGGCGCCGTCGAGCACGACATTGCGGACCCTTTCCCAGTCCTCGTCGCTGACCTCGAGAAACGGCTTGTGCGGCCGGATCGCGGCGTTGTTGATCAGGATGTCGACGCGGCCGAACTCCGAGAGCGCCTTCGACGCCAGCGCCTCGATTTCCGCCTTCTTACCGACATCGGCGATGACCGGCAGCGCCCTGACCCCGAGATCCTGCGCCTCGCGCGCGACGGCGTTCGCCTCCTGCTCGTTCGAGCGCGCATTGACGACGACATGCGCGCCTTCCGCCGCCAGCTTCAGCACCGTCGCGCGGCCGATATTGCGGCCCGACCCCGTCACCAGCGCGACTTTCCCGTCCAACTTGCCCATGCGTTACCTCCCATAATTCTGCCCGAGAGGTAGAGGGAAATCGCATGCGGTGGCAACCGCAAACCGGGAGGGCGCGCGGCGAAATGGGCGTTTGGCGCGGCCGTTTCGATTGGTATAAGGCGCGGCCACACAGGGAGGCATGGCAGATGGAACGCAAGAAGGCATCGGATTTTCCGCAGGAGTTGTTGAACCTGCTCGACGGCTATGTGCATGGCGGGGTCAGCCGGCGGCAATTCCTCGACCGCGCCCAGAAATTCGCCGTCGGCGGCGTCACCGCGGCGGCGCTGTTCCAGATGCTGAAGCCGAACTACGCCTGGGCGATCCAGGTGCAGCCCGACGACAAGCGGATCAAGTCGGAGCGGCAGACCGTGCAGTCGCCGGACGGCAATGGCAGCATCAAGGGCTACCTGGTGCGGCCGGCGAACGACACCAAGTTGCCGGCGGTCCTGGTCATTCATGAAAACCGCGGGCTCAACCCCTACATCGAAGACGTGGCGCGGCGGCTGGCCCTCGCCAATTTCGTCGCCTTCGCGCCGGACGCACTGACATCTCAGGGCGGCTATCCCGGCGATGACGAGAAGGCGCTGGCGATGTTCGGCCAGCTCGACCGCGGCAAGACGAGCGAAGACTTCCTCGCCAGCGCGAAGTGGCTGAAGGCGCGCCCGGACAGCACAGGTAAGCTCGGGGCGGTTGGCTTCTGCTTCGGCGGCGGCGTGGTCAACCAGCTGGCGGTCAAGATGGGCGCGGATCTCAACGCCGGGGTGCCGTTCTACGGCGCGCAGCCGAAACCCGAGGAGGCGGCCAACATCAAGGCGCCGATCAACGCGCAATACGGCGAGCTAGACGAGCGCATCAACGCCGGGTGGCCGGCCTTCGACGCGGCGCTGACCGAGGCGAAGGTGCCGCACGAGGGACATGTCTACAAAGGCGCCAATCACGGCTTCCACAACGACACGACCCCCCGCTACGACGAAGCCGCCGCCAAGGAGGCCTGGCAGCGCACGCTCGACTGGTTCAACAAATACCTGCGCGACGAACCCAAGCGGGCTTAGCCCGCTCGAGCGTTCTCCGGCGCGGCCCGGAACGGTTGTCGAGCCACGCCGGTTTCATCGGCATGGCGAAACTCGATGCCCCCGCGGTCGGGCGGCTGCTCGTCGAGCTCGGGCGGCGCACCGCGCTGTCCGGTGACAACTACTACCGCTCGCGTGCCTACCTTCGCGCAGCCGAGAGCTTGGCCGGGCTCGGCGAGCCGCTGGAGCGCGTCGTCCACGAGAACCGGTTGCGCGAGATCCCGGGCATCGGCGAGGCGATAGCCGATATCGTGACGGAGCTGCACCGCACCGGCACGCATCCGCTGCTCGCACGGATGCGCGACGAGATCCCGGAGAGCGTGCTGGAGTTGCTGTCAGTGCCGGGCCTCCGCCCCGAGAAGATCCACACCCTCTACAAGGAGCTTGGTATCAATACCCTGTCACAGCTCGAACAGGCGGCACGCGAGGATCGGCTCAGCAAGGTCAAGGGGCTCGGCCCCGCCTTGCAGCGCAAGATCCTCGACGGGCTGGCGATCCGAGAGCGGACGCAAGGGGCGCGGCACCTGCATCGGGCGGCCGAGCTGATCGAGGCGGCCAGCGCGAGTATTGATCGCTCAGCGCTGGGTTTGCGACGCATCGTACCGGCGGGCGATCTGCGCCGCGGCGGCGAGCTCGTCAGGGACCTTGCCGTCGTCGCCGAAGCCGAACGGGTGGCCGGCGGACCCAAAATGATCAGCGAGGGCGAGCTGTCGGTCTACCTGACCGATCCGCGGCATTTCGGCGCCAGCCTGTTGTTCGCGACCGGCTCCCAGGCGCATCTGCGAGAGCTCGGCGAGGTGGCGGAAAGCCAGGGCCTGGCGCTGTCCGCCAAAGGCCTGCGCCGGGGCAGGAAGGTGATCGCCTCAAAAACCGAGGCACAGATCTACGACTCGTTAGGCCTATCCTATATCGAGCCGGAGTTGCGCGAGGGAACCGGCGAGATCGCGCTCGCGCGGGAGGGCCGCCTGCCCAAACTGGTGCGCGCGGAGGATCTGCGCGGCATCCTGCACGCCCACACCGACGCCTCCGACGGCGTCGCCACGCTGGAACAGATGGCGGACGCGACGCGCAGCCGCGCCTACGCCTATCTCGGCGTGACCGACCATTCGCGCTCGGCGCATTACGCCGGCGGACTGAGCATCGACGAGATCGAGGCGCAGCACGCCGAGATCGATCGCCTCAACGCCGGCTACGACGGCAGCTTCCGGATCTTCAAGGGCATCGAGTCGGACATCCTGCCGGACGGCTCGCTCGATTATCCCGAGGACATCCTGCGGCGATTCGATTTCATCATCGGCAGTGTGCATGGCCAGTTCCGGATGGACCGCGAGGCGCAGACCGAGCGGGTGCTGCGCGCCATCGCCAATCCGTTCGTCAGCATCATCGGCCACCTGACCGGGCGCCAGCTGCTGCGGCGGCCGGGCTACGAGCTCGACATCGAGCGCATCCTGGCCGCCTGCGCGAAACACGGAGTCGCCATCGAGGTCAACGGCAACCCTTGGCGGCTCGACATCGACTGGCGCTTGCATCGCCGCGGCCTCGAACTCGGCTGCCTATTCAGCATCAACCCCGATGCTCACTCGGTGGGAGAGATCGACTCCTCGACCCGCTGGGGCGTCGCCATCGCCCGCAAGGGTGGGGTCGGTCCCGACCGCGTCGTCAATGCGCTCGATGCCCGCGGCTTCGCGGGCTGGCTCGAACAGCGAAAAGGCCGCCTCGCCGCGCCGAAACATCGACAGGTACAAAGCGGTAAAGCCGCAAACTCAGCTTGAACAGCAGGATTCCCAGGGTAAGGGCATAGAGCCCGACCCAGGTGGCGATCACGACGACGTCCCCGGCCATATAGGACAGCAGGGCGCGCCCGAACAGGCCGGAGGCAATGCCGCAGAGCAGCAGCAAATAACTGCCATTCACCCGCCGCAGTACGACGGAGCCGACCGCGAAGCTCGTTCCGAAAACGATAGCCCAGACCGCCATCAGATCGAGCAGCCCGGGCAGCGTGATGCCGGGCCAGCCGTAGGCCGCCGCCGCCACGGCAATGTCGGCGCAGCCGCCGAGCAGCAGCGGCCAGACGCAACGCGAGCGCAGGCTCCATCCGCCGGAGGACAGGATCAGGACGCCGTCGAGAAAGGCGTAGGCGGCGAACAGCCGGGTCATTGCCGCCTCGTCCATCGCCGGCCACAGAAACGCGATGGCGAACAGGATTCCGGCGCCGCTCCGCAGCGCGAAGGACAGGCGCCGCTCATCGATCAGCTCAGTTGCGATCGAGCCGTCGGTCACTCCCGAATACGGCGCTTCGAGCATCGCGATTAAGGGCTTACCGCGGCCGGGCGCGTCGGTACTGAGGCGCCGCCGCCGTAGATATCCTGGGCTAGCACGTCGCGAACGGTGTCGAGGTCGAGCCGGTGCGTGGCAATCAGATCGGCGGAATCGGCGATGATCGTGTCGATATCGCCAAGCAGGCTCAGGCGCTTGTAAAGATCCGGAATGCGGATGCCCATCGCCTCCCCGATCAGCTCCATGAAGTTCAGCAGCTCGAAGCTGACCTCCGGCTGGAACTTGACCAGCTCCCGATGGCAGCCGTGAAAGATCGACGCGAAGGTCGTCACCCCGGCGGCAGCCGCAGCGGCGAACTCGCGCTGGCGCAATTCGTCCTTGAACTTCGGCAATACCGAGAGGTGACTGGCCTGGGTGCTCACCACCGGCACGTCGAGCTCGACCACCTCTAGCCCCGGAATGGCGCGCAGCACGTCCTTCACCGCCGCCATGACCCCCGGCAGCGCGGCGCGCTCCTGCAGCGCCACGCGCTTCGGCACCGGATGCACGAACAACGGCCGTAGATCGTCGAGCCGCTCGGCAAAGAACTCCGCAATCGGGTTCAGGTCGAATGGCATCGAGCCGAACGAGTCGCGGTAGGCCGGCAATGCCACTTCGCCGATCTGAATCTGGCAGCTTGGGCACCAGGAGATGACCCGGGACGCGCCCGGGCGTGCCAGCCGCTCGATCGTGTTATAGCCGACGCGTCCGGCGGTTTTGGCGTCTCCCTGCTTGAACTGCTGAATGCCGCAGCATGTGGAGGTGCCGCCCATCACCTCATAGCTGACCCCGAGCGCGTCCAGCACTTCGAGCACGAGGAGCGCAATATGCGGTGTCTTGATCACATTGCAGCCGGTGTAGAACACGATGTCGGGCGTTTCCGGATACTCTCCTGCTGCGCGTAACGGCGGGTTCAGGCGCTCGACCACCTCGGGCGCCAGCTGCAGCCGCGAGATCACCCTCGTGCCCCGGCTCATCGTCGTGAAATACTGATGCGCCGCACGCCGTACTTCGGCGTCGCCGCGTTTCGCCTTCACCGCGATCCGCGCCATATTGACCATGAAGCGCGGGTTCACCCCGTAGTCGCAAGCTGGGATGCATTTGCCGCTGTTGGTGCAGACCTGCGCCCAGCGCTCGGCCTCCTGGGTCCCCTCCCCGCCCGCGATCAGATCGAGGATGCCGCCGACAATCGCCGGCGCGTTGGCGCTCCCCTCGCCCAGATCGATGCCNGCCGGCTCGATCATCGGGCAGGCTGCCACGCACTTGCCGCAGCGGGTGCAGGCATCGAGAGTGTCCTCGACGCGACCGTGCAAGGCGTCGAGGAACAAGGAACCGCCGGACTCCGCCATCGCCATTGGCTCCGCTCCGCACGCCAGGATTTGCGTGAACCTAAGGCAGAGCGGGGTTTGTGGCAACGCACAGCGCCGGGCATGGTCATGCCGCACGCGTTCCAATAAATTGAGGCCGACAAGGCTGGCGACAGTTACAGGACAGCGAGCCCGACCCTGGGAGGCAATATGACCGCAACGACCCGGCGCACCGTGCTGCAGACCGCGGCGGCGACAACGTTCCTTTCCATGCCGTTTGTGCGCGGCGCTCACGCCGCCGGGAAGCTTTCGGTCGGGTTCTGGGATCATTGGGTTCCGGGCGCCAACGCGCCTTTGGAAAAGCTCTGCCGCGACTGGGCCGAGAGGGAGAAGGTCGACATCAAGATCGATTTCATCACCTCGAACGGCGACAAGGACCTGCTGACCGCCGCCGCCGAGGCGCAGGCCCGCACCGGCCACGACATCATGCAGCTGACCGCCTGGTACGCTCCAGGCTACGCCGCCAGCCTCGAACCGGTCGACGATCTCATGGCCGAATTGATCAAGCAGCACGGGCCGCTCAACGCCGGGGCGGAGTATCTCGGCAAACAGGACGGCCATTGGGTCGCCGTGCCAACCTCCTATGGCAGCACCTTGTCGCCGCCCTGCGCCCGCATCGACCTGATGAAGCAGATCGTCGGGCTGGATATTACCAAGATGTACCCTGCCGGCGCGCCGCCGGACAAGGAGCTGACCGCCGCCTGGACCTGGGAGTTCTTCGCGCAAGCGGCGGAGAAATGCCACAAGGCCGGGTACCCGTTCGGGATGCCGATGAGCACCACCAGCGACGCGGTGCAGTGGGTCGGGGCGGTTTTCAACAGCCATGGTGCTCACCTGGTCGATGCCAAGGGCGACATCACGGTCAAGACCGATGCGATCCGCACCGTGCTGGAATGGTTCAAGAAGACCGTGCCGTTCTTCCCCGAAAGCGCCTTTGCCTGGGATGACGCGTCCAACAACAAGGCGCTGATCTCCGGGCAGAGCGCCCTCATTTTCAACGCACCCTCGGCCTGGGCGGTGGCGAAGCGCGACGCCACGAAAGTCGCCGAGCAGCTGTGGACTTTCCCCGCCCCCAAGGGGCCGAAGGGCCGGCACATTTCCGGCCGCTACCGGTATTGGGGGATCTGGAATTTTTCCGCCAACAAACCGGCGGCGAAGAGCCTGTTGCTCCATCTCTCGACAAAAGAGGCCATCGCCAAATTGCTGGAGGGCGGCCAGGGCTTCGACGTGCCGCCCTTCGACAAGGTCGATTCCCCGGTCTGGGCCGAGGCCGAGCCGCCGAAGGGCACCCTTTACAATTTCCCGCCGCGTGAGGATGTCATCGTCTCGGTCGCCGGCCATCCGGCGCCGGCGCGCATCGGCGTGCAGATCTATTCGCAGGGCACGATGTGCAAGATGATCGCCCAATGCACCCAGCAGGGAAAATCGATCGACGCCGCAATCGCCTTCGCCGAACAGGAGCTTGAAGGCTATATGCGGACCTGATCGCCGCCAGGAGATAAGCCCGATGCCAGAGACAATGCCCGGCCGCGCGCATCTGATCGCCGGCGGTTTTCCGCCCGGCTCGATGGGCGGGCACGACCACGATTATGCCCGGCTGCGGTTGTTGCAGCTGCTTGCCGAGCACGACATCCCCGCCTTGGTCTCGAACGACTTTGCCGATGTGACAAAATGGCTGCCGGTCAGCCGGCTGCTGATCACCTATGTCGCCGGTCCCTA
>C688J18823_10002477_pt1 | contig 11538 bp, 9 predicted proteins | sample HopSoiMetagenom1_FD_18823 | JGI IMG/M metagenome (IMG submission 18823) | reverse complement strand
CGCTCGCCGCGCTCGCGGCCGTGCCGCACGTGCTGTTCCGCCACACGGGGCGGGACAACATGTACTCGCGCATGGCGATCGTTGCGCTCGCGGACACGGAGGGCGCCCGTCAGTTCACGAGTCTCGCGTGCGAACGCATTGCCTTTGCCGGCGGACACGGCATTTGCCTGCAGGCGCATCGCGACATGCTCACCACCTACGAGGCCGTGCTGTTTGACGCGACGTTTGCAGTCACTGCAACGCTGAAGCTCGAAGGACCGCCCACGCGCACGCGCGTCGCACCGAACGGACGCATCGCCGCGATCACTACCTTCGTCGTCGGTCGAGACCAGGGATATACATCGCTCGGCTTCTCGACCAGGACGATCCTCGTCGATCTGACGAATGGGCAGACGATCGCCAACCTCGAGCAGTTCAAGGCTGAGCGAGATGGGCGTCCGTTCACGGCGCCCGATTTCAATTTCTGGGGCGTCACCTTCGCGAACGACAGCAACACGTTTTACGCCACGGTGATGACCAACCGGCAGACGTATCTCGTGCGCGGTGATGTCTCACGGAAAACGCTCACTGTTCTGCGCAGCAATGTCGAGTGCCCCGCGTTGTCGCCCGACAACACGCGCATCGCGTTCAAGAAGCGCGTCGGTACTACGCAGGCGCCGTGGCGATTTTTCATCCTCGATCTCCGTACCATGCAGGACACGCCCGTCGGCGGCGAATCGCGTTCGATTGACGACCAGATCGAGTGGCTTGACGAGGGGCATGTGCTCTACGGTGCGTCGCGTGACGCGCCTTCGTCCGGGTCCGATGTGTGGATGGCGCCCGCCGGCGGAACTGACGCGCCGCGGGTGTTCCTCACAGACGCGGAGTCGGCGGCTCTGGCGAGGTAGGCGAGATGTGGCCGGCCCGCGAAACTTAAGTCCGCGCACGGGCAGACTTCGGCCGAAAACGTAACTCAGCTCATCACTTGGAGCGCCGCCGGCTGGCGAGCGGCTTGCGTCCGAGCGACCGACCCATGTACGCCATCGACTGGTCTGCCCTGCGTATCGGTGTGCCCCGCGACGGCCGGGCGCGGAGCCGCTGGTTCCCGATCGTCCATCGCACGGTGTGGGCGCTTGGATTCACCAGCCTGTTCACCGACGTCTCGTCCGAGATGGTCGCGAGCATCCTTCCGATGTATCTCGTCGTGCAGCTCGGGATGCAGCCGTATGCGTTCGGGTTGATCGACGGGCTGTATCAAGGAGCGGCTGCGCTCGTGCGCGTCGCCGGCGGAGTGCTGGGCGACCGGTGGCGGCGCCACAAAGAGATCGCGACGCTGGGCTATGGTCTTTCCGCCGCGTGCCGCGTCGCGATGTTGTTGGCAGGCAGCACGTGGGGCGCGATCGCGGGAGTCATCGCCGTCGATCGGACGGGCAAGGGACTGCGCACGGCTCCGCGCGATGCGTTGATTACGTTGCGCACGCCTCCGCAGGATCTCGCGATGGCGTTTGGCGTGCATCGCGGGCTCGACGCGGCGGGCGCGATGCTGGGGCCGCTGATGGCCTTCCTGATCCTGGCGGCCAGCCCCGGCCGCTTCGACATCCTCTTCGCCGCGAGCTTTGTTGCCGCCGTGATTGGCGTCGCGATCATCATCCTTTTCGTCGAGCCGGCGGNGGCAGGCGCGAGCGCCGCGGTGGCGCCGCGCCTGCGCGCCGCGTTCGACCTGCTGCGCGTGTCGCGCTTCCGCTCGATCGTGCTGGCGGGGTTCGTCCTCGGGCTGCCGACGATCAGCGACGGATTCATTTTTCTGTCGCTCCAGCGCAAGGCCGGCATCGCCGTCACCGCATTTCCGTTGTTCTTCGTGGTGACGTCGCTCTTCACCGCGGTCTGTTCGGCGCCGTTCGGCCGCCTGGCCGACCGGGTCGGGCGCCAACGCGTGCTGCTCGCCGGCTACGTCCTGCTCGCGCTGACCTATGTGTCACTGCTGCTGCCCGTCTCATCGCTCTTCGCCGCGATCGTGCCGCTAGTACTGCTCGGCGCGTATTACGCCGCGACCGACGGCGTGCTGACCGCGATGGCGGCGACGGTGCTGCCCGCCGAAACAACCGGGAGCGGATTGTCACTGCTGGCCACCGCTACGAACGTGTCCCGGATCCTGGCGTCCGTGCTGTTCGGCGTGCTCTGGACCTACAGCGGCGTGAACACCGCGACCGTGCTCTACCTGTGCGCGCTGACGGTCGCGATCACCGCATCGTCGGTACTACTGAGGCGCACGCTCGTGCTCGAGTAGCCACTGCTTCCGCCACTTGCCGCCGCCATAGCCGCACAGCGTGCCGTCGGCGCGAATGACGCGATGGCAAGGGACGATGATCGCGATCTGGTTCTGCCCGTTCACACGCCCGATGGCGCGGACTGCGGCCGGCGAGCCGACGCGGCGCGCCATGTCGGTATAGGAGCGCGTCTCTCCGTAGGGAATCTCGCGCAGCGCGTTCCACGCCGCCACCTGGAACGCGGAGCCGCGCTGCTGAAGCGGCACATCGAACTCCCGGCGCGTCCCGGCGAAGTACTCGCGCAGCTGCTCCGCGGTCTGCCGAAGGACGGGGTGATCGCCGGGCACGATCGCCCGGCCGAGTGACGCGCGCATGCGCTGCAGCTCGGTTTCGAGCGCCCGCCGATCGACGAACTCGAGCAGCTCGAGCCCCTCGTCGCCGGCGATCGCGAGCATCGGGCCGAGCGGGGTCTCGATCCACGTGGCGGTGAGGAGCACCGTGTCGCGCGCGCGGCCGGGTGTGTCGCCGAACACGCGCGCGAAGGCATCGCGGAAGCCGCTGTCGGATTCGAACCCCGCGTCCATGCCGGCGTTGATGGTCGGCGCGCCCGCATGCAGGGCTTTCATCGCCGTGCCGAGACGGCAGGCGCGCTGATAGGCCTGGAAGGTCATGCCGAAGCTGCGCTTGAACGTGCGTCGCACCTGCACCGGATCGAGGCCGCGCACGCGCAGGTCGTGGTCGCGCAGCTTGAGATCCGGCTGCTGCTTGATCTCCTCGAGCAGCGGCGCCAGCCAGTTCGGCGTGCCGGTCCCACTCGACATCGGCTCGCACAACTGGCAGGGACGATAGCCGCGGTGCAGCGCCTCCTGGATCGTCGGCGCGAACTCCACGTTCTCGGGCTTCGGCTTGCGTGCATGGCACGTCGGCCGGCAGAAAATCCCCGTCGTCCGCACGCAGGCATAGAACAGCCCTTCGAACGACTGGTCGCGCTCGACGAGCGCGCGGTACATCTCGGCGGTGGAAGGCAGCGTCATCATGCCCCTACCTTAGGGGACGCCTCCATTGTGCGCTACCGCGTTTTGGACGGCCAATTTGACACGACCCCGCGCCTGCCCCGACCATGTTCACATTCCCCGGGAGATGACCATGGGTGTGGTGTGGATGAATGGGCGGCTGGTGCAGGATTCCGAAGCGATGGTGCCGTTCCTGACGGCAGGACTGCACTACGGCATGGGCGTGTTCGAAGGGATCCGGTGCTATGACACGCCGGAGGGGCCGGCGGTCTTCCGCCTGCGCGAGCACATCCGGCGGCTGCTCGCATCGGCGCGCGTGCTGGGCTTCCGCGATCTGCCGTGGGACGAGGCCTGCCTGCGGCGCGCGGTGCGCGAAACGATTGCGGCGAACCAGCTGTCCTCCTGCTACATCCGGCCGCTGATCTACCTGGCCGAAGGCGGGATGAACCTGTCGATCGACACGGGCCGGGCGCACATCGGGATCGCCGCCTGGGCGTGGTCCGACTATCACGGCGCCGGGAAGGGCGACGGCAGCATCCGCGTCAACGTGGCATCGCACACGCGCCACCATCCCAACATCATGCCGACGCGCGCCAAGGTGGCGGGCAACTACGTGAACTCGTTCCTGGCCAAGACCGAGTCGATGCGGCTGGGATTCGATGACGCGGTGCTCCTCGACCCCGAAGGCTACGTCTCCGAGTGCACCGGCGAAAACCTGTTCATCGTGGTCGACGGAGAGGTCGTGACGCCGCCCACGGCCGGCATCCTCGAGGGGATCACCCGCGACACCGTGATCACCCTCGCGCGCGACGCGCAGCTGGTGGTGCGCGAAGAGCGCTTCGTCCGCGATCGCCTTTACGACGCGGACGAGATCTTCCTCACCGGCACGGCCGCCGAAGTGATCGGCGTGCGCGAAGTCGATTTCCGCGCGATCGGCGCGGGCTCGACCGGGCCGGTGACCGCCCGCCTGCAGCGCGCCTACAGCGACGCGGTCCGCGGCGCCCACGCGCGTTCCGCCGCGTGGCTCGAGCCGGTCGCCGGGGCCTATTAATTATTCTTATGGATTCAAAGATAATATAAGTTTGACAACTAGCCGCTCCGGGCCCGATCATCACCCGGAGCATGAAACTGAGCGGGGCGGAGATTCTCTGGGAGTCGCTCGTGCGGGAAGGGGTCACCGACGTGTTCGGGTACCCCGGTGGCGCCATCCTGCCCGTCTACGACGCGATGCTGAACTACCCGATCCGCCACACGCTGGTGCGGCACGAGCAGGGCGCGACCCACATGGCCGACGGCTACGCGCGGGCGACCGGGCGGGTTGGCGTGGCCATCGCCACATCCGGACCGGGCGCCACCAACATGGTCACCGGGATCGCGACCGCGATGATGGACTCGTCCCCCATCGTCTGCATCACCGGGCAGGTCGGCAGCCGCCTGATCGGGACCGACGCCTTCCAGGAAATTGACATCACCGGCATCACGCTGCCGATCACCAAGCACAACTATCTGGTGACGTCGGCCTCCGACGTGGCCGCGACGGTGCGCGAGGCCTTCCTCATCGCAAGGTCCGGCCGCCCCGGCCCGGTGCTCATCGACATCACGAAAGACGCCCAGCAGGCATCCTGCGTGTTCGACTGGGACGCCGCGGCGCCGGTCTTTTCCGGCTGGCGCGAGGCCGCGCCGCTCGATCCCGCTGCGCTCGACGCGGCGGCGGAGTTGATCAACACGGCCAAGCGTCCGGTCATTCTCGCCGGCCACGGGGTGATGATTGCCGGCGCCGAGTCCGCCCTGCGCGCGCTGGCCGAGCGCGCTCACCTGCCGGTCGCGACGACGCTGCTCGGCATCGGCGGCTTTCCGGCGTCGCATCCACTCAACCTCGGCATGATGGGCATGCACGGCGAGGCGTGGGTCAACGTGGCGATCCAGGAATCGGATCTCCTGATTGCGTGCGGCATGCGCTTCGACGATCGCGTCACCGGCAACCTGAAAACCTACGCCCGCGGCGCGCGCAAGATTCACATCGAGATCGATCCCAGCGAGATCAACAAGAACGTCCCGGTCGACGTGGCGCTCGTCGCTGATGCCGGCGATGCGCTCCGGCAGTTGCTTCATCGGGTCGAGGCCAGCGACCGCAGCGGCTGGCTCGCCCGCATCGCGGACGCGAGGGGAGACTCCGCCGTTCGCGACATCCAGTCGCTGCCCGACAACGGGCATCTCTATGCGGCCCACGTCATCAACGACTTGTGGCGCGCGGTCGGCGCCGGCGACACCATCATCGTGACCGACGTCGGGCAGCACCAGATGTGGGAAGCGCAGTACTACCATCACGACCGGTCGCGCTCGCTGATTACCTCGGGCGGCCTCGGCACGATGGGCTTCGCGGTGCCCGCGGCGATCGGCGCCAAGCGCGCGCGCCCCGACGCCGAGGTCTGGGCCATCGTCGGCGACGGCGGATTCCAGATGACGATGTGCGAGCTGGCGACGGCCGTGCAGGACGGCATCCACGTCAAGGTGGCGATCGTCAACAACGGGTATCTCGGCATGGTCCGCCAGTGGCAGGAGTTCTTCTACGAACGGCGCTATGCGGCGACGCCGCTCTCGGGGCCTGACTTCGTCGCGCTCGCCAGGGCGTTTGGGATTCATGGCGCCGCGGTCAGCACGCGCGCCGATGTGCTGCCGGCGATCACGGAGGCGCGGCGGATCGACGGACCATCCGTGATCGATTTCCGCGTCGAGCAGGAAGACACGGTGTACCCGATGGTGCCCGCGGGCGCGGACCTGGACGCGATGATCCGGCGGCCCAGCCCGATCGTCGAGAGCGCATCAGACTGAGGGGGACCGATGACACTGCACACCTTCACGGTGTACGTCGAGGATCGTCCGGGCGTGTTGAACCGCGTCTCGTCGCTGTTCCGCCGCCGCGCGTTCAACATCGAGTCGCTCAGCGTCGGGCACGGTGAAACACCGGGCGTGTCGCGGATGACGGTGGTCGTCGCCACTGATGAGGGCGGCGCCACGAGAATCAAGGCGCACCTCCTCAAGCTGGTGCACGTCGTCCGCGTCGACGAGCTGACCGATCGTCCATCGATCGTTCGCGAGCTGGCGCTGGTGAAAATTTCCGCGGGGCACGATAACCGCGCGGCGGTGATGCAGCTGGCGCAGGTCTTCGACGCACGCGTGGTGGACGTCGCGCCCGCGTCGCTGGTCGTGGAGATCTGCGCGTCCGAATCGAAGGTCGACGGGCTGCTCGACGTGCTGCGGCCCTACGGGGTCATTGAAGCGGTGCGGACCGGGCGCGTGGCGATGGCGCGCGGCAGCCTGTCCGCCCCCGGCGCCGCTCGCGCCGAGGCGGTGGTCGACGAAGGTATCGCGTACAGCGTGTAGGAGGCGTGATGGCTCGGGTGTTTTACGACGGGGATGCGGATCTGTCGCTCGTGCGTGGCCGCAAGGTGGCAGTGATTGGCTATGGTTCGCAGGGACGTGCCCATGCGTTGAACCTGCGCGACAGCGGCGTGGACGTCACGGTCGGCCTGCCTGCGACCAGCGCGTCGAGGCACAAGGCGACCGCTGATGGTGTCCGTGTTCTGGACCCCACAGCCGCATCGCAGTGGGCGGACGTGGTCATGATCCTCGCGCCGGACACCACGCAGGCGACGCTGTTTGCCGAGTCCATCCGGCCCCAGTTACGCCCGGGCAACACGGTCATGTTCGCGCACGGCTTCAACGTCCGGTTCAACCTTGTCGATCTGCCCGCACACGTGGACGTTTCGATGATCGCACCGAAGTCACCGGGACACCGCGTTCGCGAACTCTACGAGGAAGGCGCCGGCACGCCGGCTCTGGTCGCCGTCCACCAGGACGCGAGCGGCCACGCGCTGGCGATGGCATTGTCGTACGGTAAGGCGATTGGCGTCACGCGCGCGGGCGTCATCGCCACGACGTTCGCCGAGGAAACCGAGACCGACTTGTTCGGCGAACAGGCCGTGCTCTGCGGCGGTGTCACGGCGTTGGTGAAGGCGGGGTTCGAAACGCTCGTCGACGCCGGCTACCAGCCCGAAATCGCCTACTTCGAGTGCCTGCACGAATTGAAGCTGATCGTCGATCTGATGTATCAGGGCGGCTTGTCCTACATGCGGCATTCGATCAGCGACACTGCCGAGAACGGCGACTACACCGCCGGGCCGCGCATCGTCACTGACGAGACGCGCGCCACGATGCGGCAACTGCTCAAGGAAGTGCAGGACGGGACCTACGCCGCGAAATGGATCGCGGAGGATCGCGCCGGGCGCCCGCAGTTCAACGCGACGCGGCAGCGCGAACGCGAGCAGCAGATCGAACGCGTCGGCGCGACGCTGCGGGCGATGATGCCGTTCCTGAAACCGGTCGCCGTCGATCCTGCGCCGGCGCAGGTCTGAGCCTTCCTGGCGCTGCCAGGACTTATGACGCGACGGTGCGCAGCTGCGCGAGCCACGGGCCGACACCCAGGCACACCACCAATGTCGTGAGCGCGGCGAGCGTCCGCTCCCAGCCGGCGCAGTACAAGAGCGCCGCGCCGGCGCACGCCATCGTCTTCGCGGTCAGGAGGGTGACTCCCGGTCCAAGCAGGTGCATCCAGGTCTGCAGCACGGGATTGCCTTCGGCGACGGGACCGAACACGCGGACGGCGCCGAACGTGATCAGCCCGTCGGCAATCTGCAGGACGACGAAAACCGTCAGGACGAACCGCGAAGATCCCACGATCAACTCCGATTCACGACTGCTGCCAGTCCGACGGCCGCGGTTTCTCTGCAGCCTCCGTGATTGTCTGCCTGACGGATGTCTTTAGTCGCGAATAAGACGCTGGAAGCTACCGCTGCGCGAGCGGCAGGAACTGCTGCGGATACGTCGGCCCGATGTAATCGGTGCGCGGACGGATCAACCGGTTGTTCTTGTACTGCTCGAGGCAGTGCGCCGTCCATCCCGACACGCGGCTGACCGCGAAGATGGGCGTGAACAAATCGATCGCGATCCCAAGCGTGTAGTAGGTCGACGCCGAGTAGAAGTCGACGTTCGGGTAAAGCTTCTTTTCGCCGGTCACCAGCGCCTCGATGCGCTGCGACATCTCGTACCAGCGCGTGTTGCCGGCGCGCTCGCCCAGATCCTTCGACATGCGGCGCAGGTGCGTCGCGCGCGGATCCTCGGTGCGATAGACGCGGTGGCCGAACCCGGGGATCTTCACCTTGCGCGCGAGCTTCGAGCGAATCGCTTCGTCGATGCGTTCCGGCGTGGCTTCCGGCCCGATCTCGATCAGCAGCTTCATCACTTCGGCGTTGGCGCCGCCGTGCAGCGGTCCCTTCAACGCGCCGATCGCACCCACCGTCGCCGAATAGATATCGGTCAGCGTCGCGGCGGCCACACGCGCGGCGAACGTTGACGCGTTCAGCTCGTGATCCGCGTGCAGCGTCAACGCGATGTCGAACGCATGCGTCGCCAGCGCATTCGGACGCTCACCTTTCAGCATGTAAAGAAAGTTCGCCGCGTGCCCGAGCGCGGGATCCGGCGCGATCGGTCCCCCGCCCGCCTGCAGCCGTCCATACGTGGCGACGATGCTGCCGATCTGCGCGGTGAGACGGACCGCCTTGCGGTATTGCGCCTGCGGCGAGCTGTCGTTGACCTCGGGATCGTACTGGCCGAGCGCCGACGTCAGCGTGCGCAGCATGTCCATGCCGTCGGACGCCGGCAGCTGCTTCATCAGGCGCAGGATCGATTCGGACACGGGCCGTGCCGCCGCGAGCTGCGACTGCAGGTCACCCAGCTCCGCGCGGTTCGGCAGCCTGCCGTGCCACAGCAGGTAGCAGACCTCCTCGAAGGTCGCACCCTTCGCGAGGTCGTGAATGTCGTAGCCGTAGTACGCAAGAACGCCGCGATTCCCGTCGAGATAACAGATCGACGAGGTCGCGGCGACGACGTCTTCGAGACCAGCTTTTGGTTTTGCTTCTTCAACCGCCATACAGGGCGATCATATCTTCAGTTTCTTCACTTGGCGATTTCCGGCGCCATCTGCTCGTCGGCCGTGAATTGCTGGAGGATCGACAGCAGGCTCGTGTAGAGGAAGCCGACCTGGAAGAGCATCAGGAACGGCACGGTGCCGTAGATCTGGTTGATCAGCGCGTAGAAGACCGTGCCGGTGAAGTAAAGGCCGAGCGCGAGCTCGATCAGCGTCTGCGCGCCGACGGTCTGGTGGTACTTCTTGCCCGACCAGTCGTCGCTGTCGCGCTCGATGCCGTACTTCGGCGTGCGGGCGAACTCGCTCTGCTTCTTGAACAGCGCCTCGAGCACGGCGCGCGTGTTGTTCACCGACAGGCCGATCCCGACCGACATCAGGAATGGCAGGTACTTCACCCGCGTCTTCCAGTCCGCGTGCAGCTCGCGCTGCGCGACCATGTAGAAGCGGAAGAACGACGCCGTCGCCGCAAGGAACAGCGGGATGTCGATCAGCAGCATCTCGGTCCAGCCCATGTTGTAGCGCACCCACATCGCGGGGAACATGAGCACCGACAGCAGGCACATCAACAGGTAGTTGAAGTTCGCGGTCAGGTGGAAGAACGCTTCCACCTTCACCTTCAGCGGCTGGTTCGAGCGCAGGATGCGCGGCAGCAGCTTGAGGCAGGTCTGGATCGAACCCTTCGCCCAGCGATGCTGCTGGGATTTGAACGAGTTCATCTCGACCGGCACTTCCGCCGGCGCCACCACGTGCGGCAGGAACTTGAACTTCCAGCCGAGGAGCTGGGCACGGTAGCTGAGATCGAGATCCTCGGTCAGCGTGTCGTGCTGCCAGCCACCCGCGGAGTCGATTGCTTCACGCCGCCACACGCCGGCGGTGCCGTTGAAATTGAAGAAGCAGCCGCCGCGGTTGCGCGCGCCGTGCTCGAGCACGAAATGCGCGTCGAGCAGGATCGCCTGGACCTTCGTCAGCAGCGAGTAGTCGGCGTTGATGTGCCCCCACCGCGCCTGGACCATCCCGATCTTCGGGTCGTCGAAGTGCGGCAGCGTCTTGAGCAGGAAGTCCTTCGGCGGAATGAAGTCGGCGTCGAAGATCGCGATGTAGTTGGCCTTGGCCAGCTTCAGCCCGGCTTCGAGCGCGCCTGCCTTGTAGCCCGTGCGGTCGATCCGGTGCACATAGGAAATGTCGAAGCCGCGCGCCGCGTGGCGCCGCACCGCAAGCTCGGCGATTTCGCGCGTCTCGTCGGTCGAGTCGTCGAGCACCTGGATCTCGAGCAGCTCGCGCGGATAGTCCATCTCGCAGACCGTGTCGATCAATCGATCGGCGACGTACATCTCGTTGTAAATCGGCAGCTGGATCGTGACGCGCGGAAGCGTCGTCAGCGGCGGGATCGGGAGCGCCGGGCTCGGGGCCTTGTCCCGATTTTTCGTGTAAAGATAAACGAGATAGTACCGGTGCCACCCATAGATGGCGAGGATGCTGAGTACGAAGAAGTAAGAAACGAGAATGAGTGTCTCAGTCGGCGACGTCATAAAGAAGATGAATCTCTCACGCGGTCCAATCGATGATGTTACGGTTCAGTTCACGACAAAGTCAACCCGATGAACCGTCAACAATTGCGGGCCCTTCTCGACGCCGTGGGGGCCGGCAGCCTTACCCCTGAGTCAGCGCAGGAACGACTCCTTCAAGTTTTGCGCCAGCAACCCTTCGAAGACCTCGGCTTCGCCCGTGTCGACCACCATCGAAAGACCCGGCAGGGATTCCCTGAAGTGATATTCGGGCAGGGAAAGACCCCCGACCAGATTGCCGCGATCGCTGAACGGGTCGTCGCGGCGGGCGACAACCTGCTCGTCACCCGCACGTCCGCCGACGCATTCGCCGTCGTGCAGCGCCAGATTCCCGACGCACGCTTCCACGAGCTGGCGCGCTGNATCACCCGCGAGACCCACCCCGCNCCNAGGGGNAAAGGCACCGTCCTGATCGCCGCCGCCGGCACGGCCGATCTCCCGGTCGCCGAAGAGGCCGCCGTAACCGCTTGCATCATGGGGAATACGGTCGATCGCCTGGTGGACGTCGGCGTCGCGGGGCTCCACCGGCTGTTGAAAGAACACGCGCGCCTCCAGGCCGCCCGCGTCATCGTCGTCTGCGCAGGGATGGAGGGCGCGCTGCCATCGGTGGTCGGAGGGCTGGTGGACGTGCCGGTCATCGCGGTGCCGACCAGCGTTGGGTACGGCGCCAGCTTCTCAGGATTGACCGCACTGCTCGGAATGCTGAACAGCTGCGCGACCGGGATCTC
>C688J18823_10002475_pt1 | contig 11539 bp, 12 predicted proteins | sample HopSoiMetagenom1_FD_18823 | JGI IMG/M metagenome (IMG submission 18823) | reverse complement strand
TTCTTGGTGCCACCAGCGGCATCCGGCCCAGCGCGCGCGAGGTCAAAATAGCGCCGCCATGGCTCGGCGCCGCCGCAGCGACGCTCGTAGTCGCTTCGACCATCGCCACTGCGCGCAGCGCTACGCAGCTCATGGCCATGAGCTCGGTTGGCCGGGGAGGGCTCACCGCCGGGTGGGTGACAGGAGCGATGTGGGATCCGGGCAGCTACAGGATCAACCTGCGAGTCGCGGAGCTTTATTCGAGGCGCGGTCACTGCGCCGTCGCACGCGGCTACGCGCGTCAGGCAGTGTCGTTATTTCCGCATTCGCCCGACGCGAAGCGCATCGCCCGTAACTGCGACTAATTCAGATCGGGCGGATTTCCAGCTGTAACCAGCCAATGTGACTGCGGGCAAAGCCGGACCACTCTGGCTCTACCCGGAAATGGCGATGGAGACCGCGCCACGCGCATCTAGCCAGAGCGTGGTCGGTGTGCGGGCTATTCGGAGTACGACTCCATCGCAGCTCGGACAGCGCATGACGACTCCCATGCCGTGAGAATACACGTGCAGCGCTCCTACCGGCCGTGTCATGCCGCAGCCGGCACATTTGGCGCGGCCGGTAGTAAGGTCGGAGGCGAATATCTCCCTCAGTACGCCGGCGGCTGCGTTGCCATCCACGCGCAGTGAGTCAACCGCGCGATCCGAAATGTCTCCGCCTTCCAGCCGCTGGTTAGGTCGCTTCGGCATTATTTGCTCTCTTTGGTTGTGGTTGATTGTGGGGTGACGGAGCCAGTCGGGCCGAATCTCTCCGTCTTCACAAGCGCAGGCTGGTGTCCGAGCTCGACGAGAGTTCCCGCAACTGATTCCACCAGCGGCGTTGGCCCGCAAACGAAGACCCGCGGATTTTCACGAGCGGGCCACGCCGTTTCAGCGAGCATTTCTTTATCGATTCGTCTGCGGAAGCCAGACCAGCCTTCCGGCGCCGAGCGCGTCAGCGTGTGCACGACTTCGAGCGTGTGATCCTCTGCCGCCAGGTGGGCCAGCTCATCGCGATAGATGATTTCGTCCCAGGCGCGAGACGAGTAAAGCAATCGTGTCCTCAGACTGTGCGCGTCTCCCGCTGCGGTCGCCAGTGATTCATGTCGATGACGGACCATCGCCATCAGCGGCACAATACCGGATCCGCCGCCAACGAGGAACAAAGGGCCGCCCGTCTCTATGTCCCACACGAAGTATCCGCCGATGGGGCCACGTAGCTCGATCTGATCGCCCGCGCGCAACTCCTCGGTGAGATAGGGCGAGACCTCGCCATCGTCGAGGCGTTCTACTGTCAGCGCGAGACGCGCGTCGTTCGGAGCTGACGCTATCGAATAGCTCCGCTCAGTCTGATAACCATCGTCAGCGGTGAGGCGCACGTCGACGTGCTGACCGGGACGGTGTCCGGGCCACCCGGGTACGTCGAAAACGACTGTGCGCGTTCGCGCAGTCTCCGGAGCGACAGACGCCACAGTTGCAGTCCGCCAGGGAATGCGCGTTGCCGTCGGCGGAGCAGTCACTCGTCGCCGGAGTAGCGCTGTTCGCGCCACGGATCACCGTAGTTGTGATAACCAAGCGATTCCCAGAATCCCGGCGAGTCTGTGTCCATGAAGCGTAGCTCGCGCACCCACTTGGCGCTTTTCCAGAAGTAGAGATGCGGAACGAGCAGGCGCGCCGGTCCTCCGTGCTCCGGCGGTAGCGGTGAGCCGCCGTAGCCGAACGCGATCCAGGCTTTTCCGTTCGTCAAATCGGCCAACGGCACGTTGGTAGTGTACCCGCCGTCGGAGCGCGCCAGAACATATGCCGACGTCTTCACTTCCTTTGCTGCTGCCTCGGAGATCAGGGTGTCGATGCTCACGCCTTCCCACCCTGTCGCGAACTTCGACCACTTGGTGACGCAGTGAATATCGACGGTGATTTTCTCACGGGGTAGAGCAGCGAACTCGTCCCACGTCCAGCGAGTCGATTTTCCGTCGGCTCCGCGCAGCGTCAGATCCCACGCTGGGAGCGGGGTGTGCGGAGTAGGACCGGCGGACAGCACCGGAAAATCCCGGGTTTCGTACTGACCGGGAGGCAGGCGCGCTGCCGTTCCCTCCGGCTGACGGCGGCCGCGAAATCCTCGCGAGATGGGAGTCATCGTCGTCTACATGCGAGCCTCATGCTCGCGACTTTCGGTGAGAACGCGCGAAGGAGAAAGAGCGGCTTTCACATCGTCGAAAGTCATCGCATCCCGGGCATTGCCGAGCGCCCAGGACAGCGCGAAATCTGCCACCTGCTCCCAGCCCGCGTGCGACAGCGTATTGCGGTCCCGCTGCGCAAACTCGAGGTACCCTGTGATCGCCATTGCCCCGGCGTACTTCCGAACCTCGGCTCTGTTGACCGCGGGCGTTACCAGCCGGGCCTCCCCATCGGCGATAAAGAGCAGCGGCCCGCGCTCGCGCACAGAGTGTTCGACCCTGGACTTGAGCAGAGATAGAGCGCCGCTCCAAAGGATCCGCGCCCCGGTCGGAACCCTGAGTGCAGCCACTTTGGATCCCACCTTCGAGAACCCTCCCGCGGGACTGCGCGTCGACCGCGCGTCGATCACGACACTGGCAGCGCCGAGCCCGCGATCTGCAAGGTGTTGAACGATCAGACCGCCGAAGGAATGCCCCATCAGAATGGGCGGGTTCTGATGATGCCGAACGACCCGCACGTAGTGATCGATGATGGTCTCGAGCGGAAGTCCGATCAGCAGCGTAGGGATGTTGCGGGTCCCCTGGACGTCTGCGTCGATTGCCGGCCACGTCGGCGCGAGCACCTCGTGACCGGCGTTCTTGTAGCGAGTTGCCCAACCATTCCAGATCGCCGGCGTCTCCCCAAGTCCGCGTATAAGGAGGATGGCCGGCTTCGTCCCAGGGCTGCCCATTGCACCTCCATTGCTTAGTCGCGTCGCAACGAGAATTGCAGCACCAATACATACGACAGGACTGGCAACAAAAAAACCCCGCCACTGAAGGTGACGGGGTTTTGTTTTCAGTCGGGGCGACTGGATTTGAACCAGCGACCTCCTGCTCCCGAAGCAGGCGCGCTACCGGGCTACGCTACGCCCCGAAAAGCGAAGCTTCGCTCCAAAACAACCGATTTGTGAGTGGGCTCGCGTGTAGGTGACACATCATAACACGCCCAGAGGGCTGGCGGGAGCCCGGATTTTTGCGCGGTTTTGCACTGTGCGACCGCTCTCGCAATTCGCAACCAAATGGTCAAAAGGCGCATATTTGTGACTAACCTAAGTTATTGAAAATAAATGGCTTAGGGTCAGTAAATGTATTCATTTGTATCTGCAGTTTTTGCGTTGCGCAGCGCGCTGGAGTCCCGTCTTATCGGTAGAAAAGGACAGCCGAAAAAGTTCTATCGCGAGCTGTCGACCACACGCAACCTTGGAGCAGAAGAAGATGAACGCGACCCGTTTTATTCTGGCCGCGATGGTGCTCGGCTCAGCCATCAGCGCTAACCAGGCAAGCGCGCAGTGCAGTGGTAACGCTGGTAGCTGCAATTTGACCAACACCGTTTCAGCTTCTGTGAACAATCTGGTCAAGCTCCAAATGACCTCGGCTTCCACGGCGCTGTCTTCGCCCACGGCAGACCAGGTCGAAGTCGGAGTCACACTTCCCGATGCCGGCCCGAGCTTCACGATCAAAGCGAACCGAAGCTGGTCGCTGAATGTTAAGACCACGAACGCTTCGAGCTGGACCTACGTCGGATCGAACGGCGGTGTCAAGCCGATCAGCGACCTGACCTGGGCGAACGCAGTTGCCGGAACCTTCGTCGGTATCAGCACCACCGATGCGCTCCTGGCGTCTGGTGCTTCGGCGACGAATGGCGCAGCCGCGCAGGTTTTCTTCAAGACTGTCTGGGCCGCTGGCTTCACCATGCCCAGCAATGCTCCTGGTACCTATAGCATGCCGGTTGTCTTCACTCTCTCGGCGCCGTAACTGGCGTCCAAGCACCTTATCACACGAACCTTACCTGGGGATTGACTAATATGATGCGCAACAAGAAAGGCTTTACACTCATCGAGCTTCTGATCGTGGTCGTCATCATCGGCATTCTTGCCGCGATTGCGATTCCGAAGTTTGCAAATACGAAGGACAAGGCATACGTCGCCGCGATGAAGTCTGACCTCCGCAATATTGCGACGTACGAAGAGCAGTACGCTGCCGATAACGGTGGCGCGTATTTCGGTGGAACTGCGACTTCTGCGGCTCCGCTGCAGGGCTTCAGCCCTTCGCAGAACGTCACTGTCGTAGTGACCAACGTTGCCGGCCCGCCGCCTTCATGGAGCGCGACCGCCACGCACTCGCAGTCAGCGAAGACCTGCGACATGACGAACGGTGTGATCACCTGCGTCTAAGCAGAACACCTGTTGAAAAAGAACGGGGACGGCCAAAAGCCGCCCCCGTTTTTTTTCTGCCTCGGCGGTGCTCGTCTTACTTCTTCGGCTCCAGGATATCTCCGATTTGGTGATCCACACCCTGAAGATGGAGTTGTGTCTCGCGATCCGCCGCTCGCGGTATCGCACGACGGACGTCGGCGCGCAGTGATACCAACTCGCCCCTGAGCTCGTTGCGCGCATCCTCCAACAGCGGCGGCGGCGGCGTGAAGCCCGGGAAATTTGGAGCAGGCGTCGTCGCCGGCGGAGGATTGAGTTTGAGATTGATCTGCGACAGATACTGATTCTGCAGAGTGCGCCGATAGGGATCGATCGAGACCCGAGATTGGTCGAGCTCCGTCCATACGCCGGTCTTCAGATCACCGAGCATCGATGCGAGCGAGTACGCATCGCCCCTGCTCGGGGCCAGCGCTTCGTTCTCCAGCAAGCGATTGAGTCTCTGGTCGTTCAGCAGTCCAGTAAGCACTCGCGCCTGAGCGTTGGTGATGCGCGTGATCATTCCACCCGCCTCGATCCTTCGCGCTATCGCCGGCTGAATGAGATACGTCGGAGTCTGAAACACGTTCTCATTCAGAAACCGCATCGCATCGACTTGCCTTGCCCTGGACAGCGGCGTGTAAACCGCGCCGGGCTGACTTCCCGATTTGTACTGGACGACATCACCGCCGACTACGGTCGCGACATGGCTGGCCTCGGTCGCCCACTGACCCACAGTGCGGTCGTACAGCTCCCGCAGATCATCGTTGTCCTCGCCGGGGCGTGTTGCGGCTGACGAGATGTACGTGACCACTCGCCGCAGATTCTTGAAGCCGAGGCCTGTCGACCTGACCGGATCCGCATCTCCTACGGCCTCGTTGAGCGTGCCGTAGCCACCTTCGTTGTTCTCGGAGAAGCGATACCACGGAATCGTGTCCTGCATGCGGGCCCATTGATCCAGAGTGGGACGTTCCTCGTCCGAGGTCCGGGCACCTGGAATCGGGGTGTATCCCCACATGATCGCGTATTTGTCGTACGGCCCGATCCCCGGGACAATGTTGGCGACAGGGATGTTATCCTCGGGCTGCGCGACATAGTTGAATCGCGAATAATCCATGATCGACGGAGAGTGTCCCATGCGCGCGACCCAGCTGGCACTGCGCACACTGTCTGCCGGGTATGTCGAGCTCCCGATCTGGTCGTGACGCAGTCCGAGCGTATGGCCGATCTCGTGCGCCACCACGAACTCCAGCAGGCGTCCCATCAGTGAATCCGGGAATGGCAGAGTACGCGCCCTCGGATCGAGCGGCGAAGCCTGCGTGAAATACCAGTCGCGTTGCAGGTTCAGCACGTTGTGGAACATGCGCACCGATCCGTTGAGGATCTCACCTGTTCTTGGGTCGCTGACGTGCGGACCCTGCGCATTCTCCACGGTCGATGGGAGCCAGCGGATAACTGTGTGGCGGATATCCTCGGGCGACCAGTCCGGATCGTTTGCGGGCGGGTCCATAGCGAGAATCGCGTTCTTGAACCCCGCCGCTTCGAACGCCGGCTGCCAGTCGAGAATGGCTTTTCTGATCCATGGCTTCCACTGCTCCGGGGTCGCTGGATCCACGTAGTAGACAATCGGTTTCACCGGCTCCGACAGCGCCGCGTTAGGATCTTTCTTCTCGAGTCGGTAGCGTGTGATGTAAGTGCGATCGGCTGACCGCTGCTCGGTGGTGCCGAAGTCAACCTGACTGATGGAGAAATACCCGACACGCTCGTCCCAGCGTCTCGGCACCATCGGAACGTCGGGCAGTCGCACCAGACTCCAGTGAGCGAGCACGCTCTGCGCTGCCTGTGCCCCGGCGCCCTGGCCGCCACCACCGCCGCCTCCTCCAGCTGCCGGCGTCGGCGCGGGCGTTCCCGTTTGTGTCGCCTCGATCTCGACGTTGTCGGGGAACGCCAGCGAATTCTCGATGAAGCTGCGGCGCTCGTCGAGATTTCCGCGGATGGCAGCGAACTCCGGAATGCTGGTGGTGTAAAGACGCGTGACGTCGATTACCGCGGCGCTGTCCGGGCCATAAGCTTCGACGTTGAACACTGCGATCACCGGCGGATAGTTGGCAGCCTGCACCGCGCGATACACCGGGGTGGTGGTGTCGGCGACGATTGCAAAGGAGGGCGAGCGGAGCACGATACGATTTCCGCTCCTGTCCCACCTGAGTGTTCGCTCGGCGAATTGGTCGCCACCATAGTTCCCGAATTGCCCCCCGGGCAAACGCGGATTGGCTGCGGCTGCCCGGGTGTATCGACCGACGAGCAGCATGTCTCTGCCGAGCTCTTTGCGGGGAATCTCGAAATAGAGTTTGTCGTTCACTCTGTGTACCGCGAACATTCCGCGTCGGGTTCTCGCGTCACGAGTGATCACGCGGTTGTAAGGTCGGGGCTGCGCAGCGCCCCCCGCGCCTCGTCCCGAGGAATCGCCCGCTGCCCGTACGGCTGTATCACCACCCTGGGCAGCAGATCGCTGGGTTGAAGGAGCGGTACTGGGTTGCGGGTTCTTTGAGCAGCCAGCGGTGAAGGCGAGAGCGAACGTGAGAACGGCGATCGTTGTTTTCATCGACATGCGGGATGATGTGGACGGGAGGACGCGGCACCGGCGTGCCATTCCGGAATATCAGGTTCTACTCTTTTTTCGTATAGCTCTGCCGAAGTGTTGGCGCCGACCAATATGGTTCCGTGTCTCCGATGGGCGGAAGATTGCTAGGTGATGGTCGCATGGTGAAAGAACACGAACTCGTAACGAGGTAGCCGATTGATCCGGACGTCGTACGGAAAGCTTGCGATCCCTCTTCTTCTGGCGGTTGCCGGATCGCCGGGCACGGCGCAGGTCCCGGCGGCTGTCCAGGTCGACACTTCCGCGCTTTCCAGACTCATCGCAGCGGCCGCGACGGTGAACGCCCAGGTGCCAGAACGTCTAAAGGCCTACCGTACAAGAATCGAGACTGAAATGTCGGTGGTCGTGCTGGACTCGGGTGGAAGGGAGCGCACTACCCAGATCGAGCAGATTGCCAGCGACGTTCGGTGGCGCGCTCCCGATCGCTACGATCAGCGTGTTATCGGATACCGCAGCCAGTCTATCGGACCAACATTTTCTCTGATGAGTCTTTTCGGCGGCTGGACCATCCCCACGCTGTATGGAAACCGTCTTCAGCTGGGGCTCACATCGGTAAGTGATCCCAACACGGTGATCAATGCAGCGCGCCGTACGCTGGCCGTGCATCCGTTGGCCGAGAATCGCAACCGGTATTACACCTATCAGGGCGGCGACACCGCGGTCACTCTCTTTTCGAATGGCAGACAGGTGCCGATCGCCAGAGTACGTGTGACTCCTCGGGCGGACGTGCCGGGCGACGCGATCCTGTTCCTCGGTGACATGTACCTCGACGCGGACTGGAAGCAAATAGTTCGCATGCGTGGCCGGTTGGTGGAGGTGCACAACGGAAAGGTGACTATCAACGCAGGCAGCCGAATCCCGGGTGTGAGCGGCGCATCCTTCGTAGAGCTGGTTAATGTCGAGGTAAATGGCCAATACTGGCTGCCGGCTTTTCAGCGAACGGAGCTCCAGGCGCGCATCGCGACGTTTGGCGGTTTCCGAACCATCGTGCGCGTCGTATCGCGGTTCGGAGACTATCGGGCAAACGATTCATCGTGGGCCGGACCCCAACCCGCTCCGGGCGTTCTCCACACCCTGACATTCGCATCGAGCGGTGACCAACAAAGATTCAAAGGCTGGGAGCGGCCAATAGGCGCCGCCAGCAGCGATGTCTATTACGGTGAGCTCGACGACCTCGCTCCGACGGAGTGGCGGGCCACACCCGACACGAAGCGTCTGCGCTTTTCCCCGCGCACGTTGGCGGAAGTTTTCCGGTTCAACCGCGTCGAGGGGTTGTACACTGGCATTGCACTCGAAAAGGAACTCCACGCGTCGGCGCCCCGTCTCTATGCCCACGGATCTGTCGGATGGGCCTGGGCGGAACAAACCGCTCGCGGAACGCTCTACGCGGCCAGGGTTACGGGCAGAACGACGACCGGTCTTCGTGTCGAGCGCGCGCTGGCCCAGACCAACGATTTCAAGCTGCCCTTCTCATGGGGAGCAACGCTGCCCGCATTGCTCGGAAGCACCGACAATTTCGATTACCTCGACCGCGTCACAGGCACCGCCTATCTCACCCGTTCTCTTGGTCTGCAACAGCGATCGTTGATCGGGATCGAATTCGGGCCAGGACGCGATCGAGCGGTGCAACAGAATATTTCTCGCGGATTGTTCGCGAATGCCGGCGAAGGATTCCGCCCGAACCGCGGAATTCGGGAAGGCGACTACTTCAGGACGGTCGCCGCTCTGGAATTCAATCCCGAAATCAGCGGGATGTTCGTCGATCGCGGAATGGGGGGGCGGGTCTACTATGAAAGAGCAGATGGAGGATTGCGCTGGCAGCGACTCGAATTGAGGCTCGCGGCGCGGCGGGAGATCGGGCCTTTTCAGCTGTTCGCTCACGGAGATGCGGGGACTCTCCTCGGGACGGCCGCGCCACAGGTCTTGTTCGAGCTCGGAGGTGACGAGGGATTGACCGCTTACGACTATAAAGAGTTCGCTGGTGACAATGCTGCGCTCGGGCGAGCGGTCGTCGGTTACACCCTTCCATTTCTGCAGGCGCCGATTCATCTGCCGAGTCGGCTGATCATACCCGGGCTCGCCCCTGGACTCGCAGCGGGAATTCAGGCGGGCTGGACTGAGATCTCTGGCCCCGCAGCGCAGGAGGCACTGATCGAGTTGGGAACCCAAATCAATCCGGCGACCGGCGCCGTCGAACCCCTCTCGCGGCCAACGAATGGTGTGCGTGCGTCTGCCGAGTTTCTGTTCACTTTGTTCAACGGCGCGTTGTCGGCTGGAATTGCACGTCCGATAGATACCCACGGCGCCTGGAAATTCACCGCCCGGATGGGTCAAGGTTTCTAGTGGGTGGCACCCAACTTGTAATTGTGCGGGCGAACGCTTTCCCAAGGAACGGTGCTATGAAAATGAAACAAACCTCGCGCGTAGTCGGCGCGCTGGTCATTGCCGGATCGGTGGTGCTTGCCGGTTGCGCTGGCATGAGTCAGAAGCAGCGCGGCGCTGTGATAGGGGCGGGTACCGGTGCAGCGGTCGGAGGAGTGATCGGGCATGCGACCGGGTCGACGGCGCGCGGCGCGATCATCGGCGCGGTAGTCGGAGGCGCTGCGGGCGCGGTGATCGGGCATCAAATGGATCAGCAGGCGAAAGAGCTCGAACAGAAAATCCCCGGCGCAACTGTTTCGCGCGTAGGTGAAGGAATCGCTGTGACCTTCCCGTCGGGTATCCTTTTCCCGTTCAACTCGACCGAGATCCTGCCAGATGGTCGAACCAATCTGCAACAGCTCGCCAGTAGCCTCACGGAATATCCGAACTCGGATATCCTGATTGTTGGCCATGCTGACAGCGTTGGCACGGACGCGTACAACCTGGATCTCTCGCAGCGGAGAGCCCAGGCCGCCAGCTCTTACCTCCAATCGCTTGGCGTTCCCGCCAGCCGGCTGCACGCCGTCGGCAAAGGCGAGTCAGAGCCAATCCAGCCGAACGACACGGAAGCGGGACGGGCGCAAAACCGCCGCGTGGAAATCGCGATTTATGCGAGCGAGGCCTACAGGAATCAGGTGAAGAGCCAGAACCCGTAGAATTCGTTGCTCCAACCCGGAAAAAAAGGGGCGTCTCGCGGGACGCCCTTTCTTTCTTGGTTGAAGAAAGTGCGAGCTACGCGCGCGTCCAGATACCTATTGTCGTACACTCCGTCTGGGAACTCCCACCATTGAATGGGGCCGGCGGAAACTGGCGCGGCGGATAAACCTCTGCGGCGACAACGCGCCGCACCGGAAGGAAAGTGTCTAGGCTTCGATAAGTTCCCCGGCGAACAATTCCGTTCACATAGGTGATGACACATGCCGGAGCGCCGTGCGCGTGGCTGCCGGATGTAGTCGGGTTGTCGAGCAGCACGGGGACACGCTTGAAAATGTCGGCGATCGTTCGTGGCTGGATCGACGCGATGTCCTGTGGCGTGACGAAGTACGCGTCCGGCACCGCGGACTGCCGTGTGACAAAGCCAACTTTTTCCAGGATCGCGGAGTCGTCGGTTACACGCGCGATCACGGCTTCAGTCTCATCCGGCGTGAAAAGCGTGACGTCGACGTGATTTCTCCCGCTGTCGCCCCGTTTCGTGGAGAATCTGGTTTCGGTGCGCGCCGTCGTGTACCCACTGTGACTCACGACCAAGGTCGCACGGCCGGCCCTGACATTGGTGATGACGTAATTGCCGTCGGCATCTGTACGCTGCACGTGATCAAAGCCGGCAATCGAAATCTCCGCGTAGGGTAGTGGAGTCCCCTCAGTCGATGTAACTCTTCCGTTCACGGTTACCTTGCCCGAAACGTCGGGGGCAAAGCGCGCATTTTCGGAAAACGTGGACGCGCTGGTGCAGGCGAAGACTGCTCCCGCTATCGCGCTCAAGCGAAGCGATGCGATCAACATATGTTCACATTATATCCGTTGAGGAAACATTTCGCTCGGACCAAAGGCCTATGCCCGCGTCCACGAACGTCGGGATGCTCGGGCAAAAAAAACCCGGGCCGCAGTGGGCCCGGGTTCTGAACGCGCCCGGAGAGACTCGAACTCCCAACCTTTTGATCCGTAGTCAAATGCTCTATCCAATTGAGCTACGGGCGCATCTNTGNCTGCGNACTAAAGTCGGTNTTTCAGTCCTCAGCNTCTCCTATGGGCGGTACAAGACTCGAACTTGTGACCTCCACGATGTCAACGTGGCGCTCTAACCAACTGAGCTAACCGCCCCTCTCTGCGTCGCACTCGAGAGCGGGAAACGGGACTCGAACCCGCGACCCCAACCTTGGCAAGGTTGTGCTCTACCAACTGAGCTATTCCCGCGAACAAACAGCTGTTCTCGCGTTTACCACGAAGCCATGGAGGTGAGGGGAATCGAACCCCTGACCTCTTGAATGCCATTCAAGCGCTCTCCCAACTGAGCTACACCCCCGGCATTTC
>C688J18823_10002474_pt1 | contig 11539 bp, 10 predicted proteins | sample HopSoiMetagenom1_FD_18823 | JGI IMG/M metagenome (IMG submission 18823) | reverse complement strand
ACCCTTAGCGTGGCCGAGGGTCTCCACCCAGTTGGTGACGCCTGGGTTGCGATCGGCGACCACGACTCGGATCTTGCCATCCGGATCCGCCTGCGCCTGAGTGCCGTTCAGTGACGTCTGGTGGTTGATGTAGTCCAGCGAGATGTACCAGAGACTGCCCAGCTGAAAACCAAGGTACGGCGCGTCGCTCACCGGCAGTGTGATCACCAGCGCCTGGTCCGGCGTCAGATCGAATTGCCCGACCGACGAGTACTGCGTCGCCAGCCCACCCGGGGTGAGCCGCGGCGGCACTAACGTGTTGACCGGCATATCCGTGTAGAACCATTGCGGGAACTGCAACCACGTCTTGACCCGCTGCACCAGCTGCTTTCCTGCTGTGGCATAACGCTTTTCGATGGCCGCGCGGGTCAGCGGCGACGGCGAGGTGCCCGCTGTGTCGAGCCGCTTGATGGCGAATGAGCCACGCTGCGCCGACCAGTCGTTGTAGACCTCCCTGATCACCAGCTGGGACGGTGTTTCCGGGCGGAACCGCCATTCGAAGCTGCCGTCCGCCGCGATGTCGAGTTTGCGATCGTCGAACGCCGTCTCGCTGTCGGGCACCACGGTGTCGGTGTACTCACCGCCCAGCAACTGAAAGCTCACATCGGTGGTAGTGCCGCGCTTCCCGGTCACGACGTAGTCGTGCCCCGGCAGCACCCGGGTTCCGAAGTAGAGCGTGTCCGGGTTGTCGAGGCCCATCTTCGTGAACGGACCCGTGCCGCTGTGCAGGAATGGATGATCCCGCTCGTAGTCGAACGCCACATGGGTACATGCGGCGATGCAACCGGCGAGATACTGCAGGCCCTCCAGGAGGTCGGCTTCGGATTCGATGAACGGTGCTTCGGCGACCAATTTCTCGGCCTCGGCGATCGCGTCGATCAGTGGCTGCGCATACACGCCTTCGAAACTAGAACGTGTTCTAGCAAGAGTCAATATATCGACCGCAACGGTACATATATGGAACAGCCAGGTAGTCTGCTCGAATGTCCGCCCCACAGTCGGCCGGCCGCGCGTCGCCGCCCACCGAACGGGTGGTTCGCATCCTGGATTTTCTCGCGGGCCGCCCAGAGGAGCGCTTCGGCCTTTCCGACCTGGCCCGCCGGCTAGGCCTGAGCAAGCCGACCTGCCTTGGCATCGTCACGTCGCTCACCGACGCCGGCTACCTCGTCCGCGACGCCGGTGACAAGACGTACCGGCTGGGCCCGTCGCTGATCACGCTCGGGCACAAGGCGCAGGAATCGATGCGGGTCAGCCCGGCAGCCCGTGGCGAGCTGCGCAGGCTGTCGGCGCGCTTCGGGGTCACGGCGGCCCTATCCGGGGTGATCGACGACCGGATCACCCTGCTGGACCTGGTCGCGCCCGCCGACGCGCGGCCCGGTGTTGAAGTCGGCCAGAGTTACCCCTTCGCGCCACCGGTCGGACTGATGTTCGTGTTGTGGGACGACGAGGCCGAGCGCACCTGGCTCGCGAAGGAGCCGACGATCCCGCTGCGGACGAACACGGACCGGCTCAACCGCGTGATCGCGGCGTGCCGGGCCGACGGTTATCTCGTCGAACGCCTGACCCCCGGTGGGCGGCGGCTGTATTCGTTGATGGCGGGCATGTCGAGCAACCTGCCCGACGAGTTGCGCGCGCTGCTGGGCGAGTTGGTCTCCGACATCGGCGAGCGGGTGTACCTGCGTGGCGAGGAGGGATTCGGAAGAAGCCTCCGCACCACCCGTTTCGATATCAGCGTGATCTCCGCTCCGGTCTACGACCACTACCAACGTCAGGTCATGGTCGCTTCGATGCATATCGGAAAGTCGTTGACCGACAACGAGATCAGTGAACGGGCGCGTGCACTGGTGGCGACGGCCGACGCGGTCACCAAACAGCTCGGCGGGGTAAAACCAGCGTGGGCCCCTAACTGACGCTGACCAAAGCGAACGGCAGCACATCGTCCGCGCCCGCCCGGCGAAGGACCGGCGCGGCCATCATCATGGTCCATCCGCTGTCGGTGATGTCGTCGACAAGCAGGATGGGCCCGGACAATTCGGGCAGCTCCGGTTGCATCCACGCTTCACTCAACGCCGCAATACGATATATGCGGAGTTTGCCGCGGTGACGGGGCGACGAGCGGGCCCGAGTCGACGCCCATCACTGCGACCGGGCGGGTCTGCCATTGCCAGCCGGCGAGCACCGCCACCGCGGCACGCAGCACGTCGTCGGGTGCGGGCCCGTCGGGTTCTGCCAGCACCTTCTGCAGCCGGGCGCCCACCCGAGGTCGGTGAGCCGCCCGATCGTCNGCCCCACTGACGGCCCGTCATCGATCCGGCCACTGACGTCCACGCCCAGCTTCTTCATGCCGGACGGCCATTGCTTGCGCGGCGCCAGTTCGACACCGGGCCGCTGCAGTTGGTCGCGGGCGGAGTCGACAGCCGTCGTGTCGACGTCCGCGCTGTACCGGNCGCCCGCGCAGTTGTCGCATCGTCCGCATAGGGCACCNTCAGTCAGTTCGGGTTCGTCCAATTGCGCGCGCAGGAAAACCATCCGGCAGTCGTCGGTGCTCTGGTAGTCCAGCATGGCCTGCTGCTCGCGGCGACGGGCTTCGTCCAGCTTGCGGTAGCGCGGTTCGTCGTAGGTCCACGTCGANGACCTTGAGCACCATGGGNTCCGACGGGAATGCCACCGACGCGAAATNACGCCAGATGTCCTGGTCGTCGTGGCCGGGAAGCAGAACCACCTCGGCGCTTGACGTCGATCGACCGGCACGGCCGACCTGTTGGTAGTACGCGATCGGCGAGGATGGAGCGCCGAGGTACATGACGAAACTCCGCACGCCATTTTTGTGCTCGAGATCCGCCGTCTCTCTAGCCTTCGGGCGTGTGCGCCGGTTGTAGGCTCGGCCCGTGGTATCTGCCCGTAGAAACGGAGTCAACGCGGCACCGCCGCGCGACGTGTCTGCTCTGCCGCCAGCCCCCGATAGCCCGCTGCCCTGGCGACAGCGCCTCGACGCGGTGCGGTCATTTCACACCGGCATGGACAAGCTGCGCGACGCCGGCGGGCCCGTGACCCGAGTGAAGTTGGGCCCACGCTGGCTGATTCCGCCGATCGTGGTTGCGACGTCGCCGCAGGGACTTCGCGACGTTCTGGGCGTCAGGGACGGGTCTTTCGATAAGACCAGCGGCGTGCCGCTGGAGCTTCGCCGGCTCATCGGCCCGAATCTGTTCGACCTGCCGTATGAGGAGTGGCTGCCGCGTCGTCGCACCCTGCAGCCGGTCTTCACCAAAGACAGTGTCCGCCAGTTCGGCGGGCACATGGTCGAGGCGGCTGAGTCGGTCTGCGCAACATGGGATGACGGCTCGACGGTGGATCTCGATGCGCAGTGTCGCATGGTGACGTTGCGCGCATTGGGTCGTTCAGTGCTGGGGTTGGACCTTGGTGAGCGCGCCGAGGCGATCGCTGAACCGTTGCGTGTGGCCACGAGTTACGCCGTGCGCCGCGCGATTAGCCCGTTACGCGCGCCGAGGTGGATCGCGACGCGATCAAGCCGTGAAGCGTATGCGGCGGCGACGACGATCCGTGATCTCGCAGCTGAGATTCTGAAGGCGTGTCGGGCTGACCCTTCCCGGGACGCACCGCTGGTGCATGCGCTGATCGCGGCGAGGGATCCGGAGACTGGGCAATCGCTGTCGGACGATGAGATTCGCGATGAGCTGGTGATCTTCTTGTTCGCCGGGCAGGACACCACGGCGACGACGTTGACGTATGCGTTGTGGGCATTGGGGCGCCATCGTGAGCTGCAGGAGCGGGTGGCCGCGGAGGTAGGCGCGCTTGGCGATCGCGCTCTTACCCCCGATGACGTTGAGCGGCTTGGTTATACGGTTCAGGTGTTGCGGGAGGCGCTGCGGTTGTGCCCGCCGGCGCCGACCGGGTCGCGGATGGCGACGCGCGATGTTGAGGTTGACGGTTTCCGGGTTGAGGCCGGCACGATGGTGGCCTTGGGCAGGATGGCGGTGCAGCGGGATCCCCGTTTGTGGGTGGACCCGTTGCGGTTCGATCCGGACCGCTTCAGCTCGCAACTGAGCGAGGGGCGCGACCGTTGGCAGTATGTGCCGTTCGGTGGCGGGCCGCGGTCGTGCATCGGTGATCACTTCGCGATGTTGGAAGCCACGTTGGCGTTGGCGTCGATCGTTCGCCGCATGGATGTCTCGTCGCTAGACGATGACTTTCCCCTCGCCGTCCCTTTCACCATGGTCGCCGGCGGCCCCATCTGGGCCCAGGTAAAACAGCGCTGATCTCACAGTCGGGCACGGCACAGTTGCAGTTAGCTGGCGCCGTTGGTGTCGCGCGATGGCGGCGGCGGGTTGCGGCGCAGCTGGCCTTCGCGGATCAGGTTGGTGACGGCGGTGTCCCAGCGTTGTAGCTGCGCGGCGGTGGTGAACGATTCGCCTAGGTAGCGTTCGATATGGGGCCGTAGGATGATCGCCCCGATCCGCAGGATCAGCGGGTTCAGCGCCGCCCACTGGGGGTCGAGGTCTTCTCGGGTGAGTTGTTGTGCGGTGAAGTGGTCACGCTGGGCGGCGCTGATGCCCAGTAGACCGTCGAAGATGACCACCCCGATCGCGTCGCCCTCGACAAGTGAACGGCCCGCGTACTCGAGCACTATTGCGTTCTCGGCGATGAGCGAGGTCATCCGGTTTCCGGCCTCGTAGAGTCCGTCGTCCGTGCCTCCGGGCAGCGGCCGTGACTCCATGGTTAGACCGACGACGTCGAGGACGTGCTCGTCTACGGCAGCGATGAGGGCGGCCTTGCTCTTGAAGTAGTGCTGCACAAGCCCGATCGACACGCCGGCGGCCTCGGCGACCATCCGGTAGGACGTCGCGGCGATGCCATGTGCGGCAAAGGTCGCCAGGGCTGCATCCCGAATGCGCTCCTCGTTGGTCGGTTCGACCACGGGAACGTGACGGGGAAAAAACACGGCGGGCTTTTCCACGGGCTCGACAATACTATTAACTTGTGTGACGATACGGTCATATCGCCGCAGCGGTTGGGACAAAGCGAAAACAACACCCGGGCATGGGCCGCTCGCCGGTTCCAGTGGCGACGTTGCAGGTAGCACCGAAAGGAGCCGTCGATGTGCCCACCGGGGACATTCCGCCGGTGCCCGACCCAGACGACCTGGCCACTGTCCGTGACTTCAACTTCGCCCTCAAGATCGCCTGCGACGAACTGCATGACGATCCGTTCAACCCGGTGGCGCGCGCCGAACTGGTGCGTCTGACACCGATGAGGCCCCCACCGCAGACGCCGCGCAGCTTCGCGTGGCGACGTCGATGTGGACGATCGCAGTGCGTGAGCGTGAGCGCAGCCTTTGACGTCGCGTTTCGATCTGCGAAACATCGTTGAGGGATAAAGGTTAGGTGCCTGATGTCACCTTCCCCGCTGCTGCGGGGCCGCTCCCCGCATATCTTGCGGTTCCCGATCGCGAGGGACCGTGGCCTGGCGTCGTTGTCGTCCATGACGTTCTCGGCATGACGTCGGACTTGCGGCGGATCACCGACCGCTTCGCGACCAGCGGGTTTTTGGCAATCGCCCCTGCGCTGTACCGGCGCGGCATCAAGGTCAGATGCGTCATCAGCACGGTGTGGGCGCACTTCGCCGGTAGCGGCACCGCTTTCGACGACCTCGTCGCCGCCCGCGAATACCTCGCTGCTGACCCGCGCTGCACAGAAAAGGTCGGTTTGGCTGGATTCTGCATGGGCGCGGGATTCTGCATCCAATTGGCGCCGAGCGGGAAGTTCGATGCGACAGCACCGAACTACGGCATGATGCCCAAAGACGTTGCCGTGCTGAAGGACGCGTGCCCGGTCGTGGCGAGCTTCGGCGCCAAAGACCGCATCGTGGCGCGCGGGACTGCGGCCCAGCTCGAGGCCGTGTTGGCCCAAGGCGACGTGCCCCGCGACATCAAGGAATACCCGACTGTTGGCCACAGCTTCATGAACGAGTGGGGCACACCCGCTCCCTTTCGCATCGTCGAACGAATTGCCGGGATGGCGTACTCAGCACCCGAGGCCGAGGACGCCTGGCGGCGCATCGTCGCCTTCTTCAGCGAACAACTCGCCTGAACCGCGATCGCCCGCTTGGATAACCGATCGCGGTCGGCTGCCCGACCGCCACCGTTGTCCCTTCCGGCAGCCCGTATCGTTAGCGCAGTTCAAAGCGTCGGACCTCCACGAAGGGCGGCATGGAGACCCAAGACGGTGCTACGTACAGCGCGCAGATCCTGGACCCGGACGACCCCGCAGATAGCGCGGTGTTGGAACGGCTGCGGGCAGATCCCAACGTGGACTTCCTTGACCACCGCGACGCGCAACTCACTGGTCTGCACAGGCTTCGGCCGCCGCCTAATCCTGAGCTCTTGGGGGAGCCGGGTCGGTGGGCCTATTTCCCGTGGCGGCGAACGGCAGTTGCGGTATTGGGCCAGCAGGGCTTTCGCGCGGTGCGCCTCGATCGCAATCGCAACAACATCACCACCCGCGAGCAGGATCGGCTGGGCGCGCTACGCATCGGCGTCGCCGGGCTCAGCGTTGGGCATGTCATCGCGCACACCCTGGCTGCTCAGGGGCTCTGCGGGCAGCTTCGACTCGCCGACTTCGATCAGCTCGAACTGTCGAACCTGAATCGGGTGCCGGCCACCGTGTTCGACCTTGGGCTCAACAAAGCCCACGTAGCGGCGCGCCGGATCGCCGAGCTTGACCCCTACCTGCCGGTCGAGGTCCTTGCCAGCGGACTGACGGTCGACAACTTCGATGAGTTTCTCGACGGCCTCGACATCCTTGTCGAGGAGTGCGATTCGCTCGAGATGAAGGCCGTCCTGCGTGAGGGCGCACGCGCGCGCGGCATTCCGGTGTTGATGGCCACCGGTGACCGCGGGATCGTCGACGTGGAGCGCTTCGATCACGAACCGCAGCGTCCGATCCTGCACGGCCTGCTCGGTCAGCTCGACCTTGATCTGCTTCCTGGCATGAGTAGCCGCGAGAAGATCCCGCACATCCTGCGTCACCTTGAGGCCGAACGGCTTTCACCTCGTGCCGCGGCTTCGCTCATCGAGATCGATCGCTCGTTATCTACCTGGCCCCAGCTGGCCTCCGACGTCGTCTTGGGCGCGTCGGTGCTTGCCGAGGCGGTACGCAGACTCGGGCTCGGCGAAGAATTGCGTTCGGGCCGCGCCCGCATCGACGTCCGCTGGGCGTTGAACCAGCTCGACGAACCCGACATCGCCGGCGACGAGCATCGCCCCGTTACCGCGGAACACCGGGAGAAACCTGACCTTCCTGGTGTTGCCGGCGTAATCGCCGCCGCTGCGATCCGCGCGCCCTCGGGCGGAAACGTCCAACCCTGGCGAATCGTGGCCGCGCCCACCGGCATCGCCATTAGCGTTGCCCCAGAACACACTTCGGCCATGGACGTTGGTTTCCGCGCGAGCGCCGTCGCGCTCGGCGCAGCTGTGTTGAACGCGAAAATCGCCGCATCCGCCCATCACGTGCTGGGGCCGGTCAGTTTCACCGACGATGAAGATCGTTCCCCGCTGCGGGCGGCCATGCGCCTCGAAGACGGCAGCGATCCCCGGCTCGCTGACCTGTTTGATCTGATGATCGCGCGCGAAACCAATCGCAATCACGGCACGCCACATCCCCTCGCCGATGACATCGCCGGACCGGTGCAAGCCGCCGCGAAGCGAGAGGGCGCGCGGCTACAGCTGCTGACCGCCCGAGACGCCATCGAAACGGCGGCAACGATCCTCGCCGCATCCGACCGCATCCGATACCTCACTCCGCAGCTACATAAGGAGATGGTCGCCGAATTGCGCTGGCCCGGAGACGCAGACCCCGACACAGGCATCGACGTTCGAAGCCTCGAGCTCGACGACGGCCAGCACGCACTGCTGGGCATCCTGCGCCGCGCCGATGTCATGGCCCACCTCGCGCAATGGAACGCGGGCAGCGCGCTGGGTGACGACACACGAGACCGGATCCTGGCCAGCTCCGCGTTGGCCGTCGTCAGCGTGGCCGGACACGCCTTGCGCGACTACGCCAGGGGCGGCTCGGCCGTCGAGGCAGTATGGATCACCGCACAGGGACTGGGCCTGAGTGTGCAGCCGGTGTCGCCGGTGTTTCTCTACGCGCAGAGCCGAGCCGAACTCGACGAGTTATCGCCAGACTTCGCCGACGAGTTAGACCAGCTGCAGCGAGAATTCGGCGACCTCACCCACGCTTCGTCGGACGAGTCGGTGGCGCTGGTTTTGCGGTTGACGAGCGCGCCGCCGGCATCGGTACGAAGCCGGCGCGCTGTTGACCGCGTCCGGCTGCTTTCCGACTAGCAGTGCGGGCTGCTGCAGCCGGTACAGTGCTGGCATGCCGGACGTCATGGATTGGGATGCCGCCTACCGTCACGAGATTTTCGGAGGCGCGCCGCCGTGGAATGTTGATGAGTCCCAGCCAGAGTTCGCCGAGCTGATTCGGCAGGGAAAGCTGCGCAGCGAGGTGCTCGACGCCGGGTGCGGCGTCGGTGACACGGCACTCGAGCTCGCCGCGCAGGGCTACTCCGTGGTGGGCATCGACGTGGCGGCCACGGCGATCAATGCCGCCGCGACCAAGGCCGCCGAGGAACGCGGCTTGACCAACGCCACGTTCGTCCAGGGCGATATCACCTCAGCACTTGAGGGCGACGAGGGGCGGTTCGTGACAATCTTGGACTGCACGCTGTTTCACTCATTGCCGATCGAGGCCCGCGACGGCTACCTTCAGGCGGTGCACCGCGCGGCCGCNCCCGGCGCGGNGATGCACATGCTGGTGTTCACCACCGACGCGTTACCGACCGACTCCCCTTGTCCGATACCGAATCTGGTCACCCAGGACGAGCTGCGCGAGGCTGTCGAGAANTACTGGCAGATCGATGAGATTCGGCCTGCCTTCGTTCATGTGCAGCTGCCGGATATTCCCAANCTGCCGCCTAACCCGTCCGGGTATGACGAGAAGGGCCGCGCGAAGCTGCCGGCATTGATGCTCACCGCCCACAAGGCGTAGCCGCTGGCGGCTCACCCCGCCCGGGAGTTGCCGGCCGTTGCCCGATATCGCTTGCGCCTATGCGAAGTCGACCGGGAGGTTGCCCCGTTCGAACAACGCTTCCATCGCCGCCCCATCGACAGGCCGCGACAACAGGAAGCCCTGCGCGCGCCGACAACCCAAACCCAGCAGAGTCATTGCCGCCAAGGGGGTTTCGACGCCTTCAGCGACGACATGCAGATCGAAAGCGTCGGCCAAAGCCAGGATCGCCCGCACGATCGACAAATCATCCGGGTTGGTACCCAAGTCACTAACGAAAGATCTGTCGATCTTGAGGGTGTCGATCGGCAGAGACTTCAGGTAGGTCAGCACGCTGTAACCGGTGCCGAAGTCATCGACGGCGATCTGGACTCCGACGTCTTTCAAGCCGTAGAGAGTATCGCGGGTGGCTTCGATATCTTGAACCACAACGCTTTCGGTGATTTCCAGACATATTGCCGGGCCGTCGAGTCCAAACTCGTCCAGAGTTGCGGCCACAGTGTCGACGAAGTCGTCGGTGACCAGCTGCACCGGTGAGACGTTGATTCGCATGACGGCGTCACGGCCCAGGCCGCGTGATCGCCACATGCTGAACTCTTTACAGGCCAACCGCATCACTTGACGCCCCAATTTGCCTGCCAAGTTGATACTTTCAGCGACACCGATGAACGCGGCGGGTGGCAGCAGGCCGCGGGTGGGGTGCTGCCACCGAACCAGCGCCTCGGTCCCCAATACGGCGCCGGTGCGCATGTCGACCTCGGGAAGGTAATGCAGCACTAACGCGCCGCCACCGCTGTCGATTACACCCTCGAGGTGCAGCTCGACGTCGTTACGGATCGCGTGACGTTCTGCCATCTCGCGGGTGAAGAGTGCGGCCCTGCTGCCTCCGGAGCTCTTGACAGATAGGGCCGCCTGATCAGCCCAGCGCAGCAGATCCGAGGTGGAGTCGCATCCAGGCACGCCTACGGCCATGCCGATACTCACGGTGCGGGTGAGCATTTCGCCGTCGATGATCACGCGCTGGTGCAGACCCTGCTGCAGTTTCTCGGCGAATGACTCGACGTCGGTGAGATCCATCGGCGCGGCGGGCACCACCACGAACTCGTCGCCGCCGAAGCGGGCGATCACCGTGCCCGCGTCGACGCTCTCGCGCAGGCGCTCGGCCACGACTTTGATGAAGAAGTCACCCGCGTTGTGGCCGAGGTAGTCATTGATGGCTTTGAATCGGTCGAGGTCCAAGAACAGCAGCGCAACGGGGCCCGGCTGGCCGGCAGCCAGCCGCTGGTCGAGGTAGGCGATCAGGGTCCGGCGGTTGATCAGACCGGTGAGGTCGTCATGCTCAGCCAGGTAGTGCAACTGTTGTTCGGCGTCAACGCGGGCCTGTAGTTGAGCGAACAGCGCCGCGATCGCCTGCAGCACATTGAGTTCCGGCTCAGTCCATTCGCGATCACCGTATTTGATGAAACCCAGCACGCCGGTGGTGAGGTCACCGGACAGCAGCGGCACACACGCCATCGAAACTTCTGGCACCGCAGTGCCTTCCTCGATGGTCTTCTGATAGTCCTCAGTGGCCGGTTCCGGACGGAAGACGGTGGGCTCTTTCTGGTGCTCAGCGAGCGCGAAAACCGGGTCGGCGTCGGCGAAATACACCACCCCTATTGCCTGCATCAAGTCCTCAGTCGCCGGCGGCCACTGCGCGATGAGTACGGTCGCGCGAATCGCCTGATCGTTGCGGCGCAGAAAGCTGACGTCCACACCGAAGTGGTCGACGAGGTCGTGCAGGACGCGTTCGCTCGCAGCCACAGCGTCGGCCGCGGTGGCGCCCATCAGCTCGGCGGCAACCGCCGTCACCAACTGATCCAGGGCCCGCGTCATGTTCACACCGTAAACCCGGTCAGCCGATCAGGAGCACCCACTCGCTAAGGCCGAGCCCACCCGCACTCTTCGTTCACCCTTCGCGCGAATTGGCCGCCCATGACCGGCCAGGAGGTATTCGACCGGCAACAAGCGCAGACGTGCCCCGGGTTTGGCTGCGGCGACATCATCGACGGTGTCCGGGGCGAACCGAGGCGTTCCACGCATCGTGATGACCGCGTCGCCGGAAATCAAAGTCCGCGAGACCTCGTGCGATGCTGTCGTCGGTGTGACCGTTACAAACGTAATTGGCCGTTGTTGGCCGTTGCCGGGGTAACGGTTGCCCGGCCAGGTAGCCGTGTTCTTGTCCGGGAGAGTGCGCAGGATGTGGTTCCCCGTGTCCCTGGCCGGTGACGGCTATCGGTGTTCGCCTGGTGGCTTTTGGGTCCGGCCTGGTTGGTAGCTCTCACGCCGCGATCCTCAGGTCGCGGTGGTGTCACACCTTTCCGACGCCGGGCGGAATAGCCTTGGGCGCGACGCCCGATCACGGTGGCGGCTGC
>C688J18823_10002473_pt1 | contig 11540 bp, 11 predicted proteins | sample HopSoiMetagenom1_FD_18823 | JGI IMG/M metagenome (IMG submission 18823) | reverse complement strand
GAGGATCGGTGCGGCTCCGCTGTCAATGCGCGGGATATAAAGCGTGTCCTCCAACGCCGTGCGCCACACCATGATCAGCGCAACTCCCGCGATCCCCACAAGCAGGGTCACCAGCAGAGGACCGGCTGCAGAAATGGGTTGGCCCGATCGTGGCGGCGCACGGCCGGTCACCCGACGTTGAAACACGCCATTGGCCCGATAGCGCGCAAAGAGCTTGCATCGCAGGCGTTTCCTCCAATGAGGACGACGGGCAAGGATCGAATTCGATGGCATCGTCAACTCGCGTCGTTGGACCCAAGAATAATTGCCGATGGCTTCGTCACACCGTTGGCGATCAATGCGCGTTGCGCCGTAGCCCGTGCGCCAAAGGCGCTATCCTGGCGCGCCATATAGCGGGGCATGGCTCTGCACGCGTCATGCAATTAAACGACTTCGTTGCAGCGTAGGCGCGACCTTGAAGAAATAACGCAGGCCGATCTTTTCAATTCGTACGCGCGAGTTTTCGGCTGACGATCACCCCATGATTTTCGTGAAGACTGCCCGGCCACTTTCTTTCCAGCCTCCCTCAACTGCCTGACTTGCTCGGCGAATACCGACGCTAGGTTGCCGTCGATTTTCAGATGCGATCGGCGGCCGTCACATGTGCGATGGCCATGAACGATGAGGAGTTGAGACCATGGCTGACCTGATCTCCTATGGTCTCCTTTGCTTCGGCGTCTTCGCCGGCGCGTTCGTCTCCGGCCTGGCCGGCTTTGCGTTCTCTGCGGTTGCGGGCGTATTCGTGCTCCACGTCCGGACGCCAACCGAGGCCGTGCCTCTGATGATGGCTTGCAGCATCGTGGTTCAGGGCGCCAGTCTCGCCGTTCTGCGCAATCGCATGACATGGCAAGGCAGCCTCGCCTTCGTCGCCGGCGGCGTGCTGGGAATCCCGCCTGCGCTCTATCTGCTGCAACGCGCTGAAACCGGAATCTTTCGGGTGGGCTTCGGCGTCTTCCTGGCGGCCTATGCCGCTTACATGCTTTTTCGTCCCGCCGTTGCACTCGTGCGGCAGGCGCAAAGCCGGCGCCGGGATGCGATGGTCGGGTTCGCAGGCGGTTTCGTCGGAGGCCTGACGGCGATGCCGGGAGCGCTGCCCACGATCTGGTGCGACCTGCGCGGACTGCCGAAGAATCAGCAAAGAGGTCTGGTTCAGCCGTTCATCGCGACGATGCAGCTGTTGGCATTGTTGCTCATGATGTCCCGCCGCACTCTCCCGACCGGCATGCTGAACGACTTCATCATCAGCCTGCCGGCGCTGCTGATGGGAACGGTCGCGGGCATCGTGATGTTCGGTCGCGTGAACGAAACGGCATTTCGACGCGTAGTCCTCATCATCCTGCTGATCGCCGGGCTCGGCCTGCTCGCCTGACGTCATTGCATCGTTCGCGCCGAGTCGCGCATTCTTTGCCGCTGCAAGGGCCGGCTATCAGCCGTGCATTCCGGCCGCGGCCACAGCCAGGGCCGTCGCAGCCGCGCGGGTGCCGACGTCGAGCTTGCCGTAGACCCGCTCCAGGCAATGCTTGATGGTGGCGTGCGACAGGCCGAGAATGCCGGCGATCTCCGCATTGCTCTTGCCGTGGGCGAGCCAGGCCAGAACCTCGGTCTCGCGCGGACTGAGCCCGAGCGAGGCGATGTCCGCGGGCGCGATGCGAAGCTTGCGCTCGCTCAGCAGCAGGAACGGCCCACCGCGGTCGCGCAGGATCTGAATCGTGAGACGTCGGCCGTCGCGCTCAGCAACAAGTGGCCGCAACGGCGCAATGGAAGCATCCGCGGTGAGCTCCTGGCGCCGCAACCAGCCGTCGACCGGCGTAGGCAGCGCACCGCGGTCGGTCCAGTGGAAATACGCGGTCAGCAGCTCCTGCGCGCGCGCACTCGTCTGGCGAATGCGTCGGTCCGGCCCGAGCAGGATAGCCGCGCGGCCGTTCACCTCGAGGCCCTGAAGGAGAGTAGCAAGCTGCGCCTTGAGGTCGCTGACGCCCTCGGCATAGCGATAGGCCGCTTCGAGATGCGGCGCCAGTAGATCGAGCACGCGGCGGTCGCGGCCATCGAAGTCGAGCGTCTCGCGCATCGCGACGACGTGCATCTTGTAAGGATGGGATACACGAACGGCGACGCCGAGCATATGCTCGATACGAAACGGCCGGTAGACCTCGTTATAGAGCGCGGTGTTGCGCCATAAAGGCTGGCTGACCAAATCGCTCAGCGTGGCTGCCTTGACGGTCGCCTGGTCCGGAGCCCAATGTTCCAGGAACGGATGTTCGTGCATGTGCCGCTCGAAGACTTGCCTGACGTTGGGCATGCGCATGGTCGGACCCGAGGCCCAGCTCGATGACCAGCGAGCGCGCCGCAGACCCGGATTGATGCCGCTCATATGGAAGCTGTTGCAGTTGATGACGCGCTGAAGCGATCGCACCATGCCGATCTCGCACTCCTCGGGCGCCTGGTAGGAATACAATTCCTCGACGATTTCCAGGATCGCGTGAAAGTCACGCTGCCTCAGATGCCTCATTTGGTGCTCCTCGGGATGGCATCACCGAACCTGCCTGGTGGCTTTGGGTCCGCGTTCTCCGGTGAGGCCGCTCTCCCTCGCGCAAGTGAAAGACCGATGCTGCTGTGAAGGTTGGCCATCAACCGTGCGTTCCGGCTGCAGCCACGGCCACGGCCGTCGCGGCCGCGCGGGTACCGACGTCGAGCTTGCCGTAGACCCGCTCCAGGCAATGCTTGATGGTGGCGGGCGACAGACCGAGAATGCCGGCGATCTCCGCATTGCTCTTGCCGTGGGCGAGCCAGGCCAGGACCTCGGTCTCGCGCGGACTGAGACCGAGCGAGGCAATGTCCGCGGGCGCGATGCGAAGCTTGCGCTCGCTCAGCAGCAGGAACGGCCCACGGCGGTCGCGCAGGATCTGAATCGTGAGGCGCCGGCCGTCGCGTTCGACGACGAGTGGCCGCAGCGGCGCGACGGAAGCGTCTACCGTGAGCCCCTGGCGCCGCAACCAGCCATCGACCGGTGCCGGCAGCGCGCTCCGGTCGCTCCAGCGGAAATGCGAGGTCAGCAGGTCCCGTGCGCGCGCGCTCATCTGGCGAATGCGTCTACCCGGTCCAAGCAGGATGGCCGCGCGGCCGTTGGCCTCGAGGCCCTGATGTAGGGTAGCAAGTTGGGTCTGGAGTTCGCCAACAGCCTCCGCATTGCGGTAGACGGCCGCAAGATGCGGCGCCAGCAGATCGAGCACACGACGATCGCGATCACCGAAGTCGAGCGTCTCGCGCAAGCCAACGACGTGCACGGCGTGCGACCGAAATCCGGGAAGCGCGACGCCGAGCATATGTTCGATGCGAATGGGTCGATAGATTTCGTTATAAAGGCCGGTGTCGTGCCATGAAGGGCGGCTGATCAGATCGCTCAGCGTGACTGGCTTGAGATCCTCACGGTGGGACTTCCAGCGCCGCAGAAACGGATGCTCGTGCATATACCGCGCGACGACTTCGTTCGGATTTGGGATGGTCTCAGGTCTGCGCGAGGCCCAGTCGGAGGTCCATCGAACGCGACGCCGCTTCGGGTCGCTTTCGCTGAGATGCCAGCTGTCGCAGTCCATCACTCTTTGGAGCGATTCCACAATGCCCGCCTCGCAGGCATCGAGTGTCTGATACGAATACAGCCGCTCGACGATTTCCATGATGGCGTGAAAGTCACGCTGCCGCAGCCAGCTCATTCATCGCTCCCAATAGACCGATAGGGCCGAACGCCCCTTGTGACCTGCGGTTGTATGGATCAAGTTTCGTGCCACCGCCCCGGCGGCGGCTTCGACGAGCCCGCGTCTCGCGCATATTCTCGCGTTCGGGACTTCAAGCTCAAACCACCTCAGTCGCGAACCACGCCAAATTGATGGAGTTGCCCGTTGTCCCTCGCTTCCAACGCCCAGCAAGAGCCTGCGCACAGGGCACCGGCTACTGACGTGAAGCCGGACCAATTTGCGGCAAAACTTCGACATGTTGGAATGAACACTCGCGCCCCCGGCCAGAACGGAAAACCGTTCGGCCATGGTAGCGTCCATAGCACTCCCTTCGCGCCACCCTCTGTGATTGCGATCACAAAATATGATGATCCAGAGAAAGAGTGGCCTCATAGCCATGCGACCGGTAACGCCCGTGCTTGACGTCGGCGATGTGAACCAGATGACGGCATTCGAAAGCAGTGAGGCTTGCATTGGTCGCGCGAGCGCGGTTCGGGATAATGAAATTCTGATTGGCTTGATTGGCGCCATCTACGAAGCGGCGCTCGATCCGGCACAATGGGCTGGGGTTCTCGATACCATTACTGATTTCATCAACCCCGGCCCGGAGCGTTTCTTCCACGGTGGATTGCAGCCGCGGGAATGGATCGATGCGGCGAGTTCCATGCTGGAAGAACCGGCCGATGATCTGGTGTCCGGCACACGCTATCGAGTCGGCGTGGCGGACGACGTGCGGCGGCGTCTGGCCATGATCCTGCCGCACATCCGCCGGTCGTTGCAGATCGGCGAAAATATCGCCCGCAGCCGGGCAGAGACCGCAGCGCTTGCCGACACGGTCGATGGTCTCGGCGCTGGGCTGTTCGTCGTCGACGGCACGACGCGAATCCTCCACACCAATGCCGCCGCACGCCGGCTTCTCGCTGCCGAGGACGTGCTGTCCTCACACGGCGGGCGTTTGGTTGCCTGCGATCCACAAGCCAATCGAAGTTTGCGCCTGGCCTTGACGGCCACCGACGGTCCGATCGATGTCATGCCCGACCCGTTACCGCTGATAGCGCCCGACGGTACGCGTCGTGTCGGCCACGTACGCCCTCTGAAACCAGTCGCACGATCGTACGGCAACGGCCCTCAGGAAGCCCTTGCCGCAGTGCTGATTTATAAGGCGGGCATGGAATGCCCCCGGCCGCCCGACATCATCGCGAGATCCTACAACCTGACCCCCACCGAATTGCGCGTCCTGCTTGCCATCGTCGAAATCGGCGGCGCACCGGAGGTGGCGGCGAAGCTCGGCATCGCACCCAGCACCGTGAGGACGCATGTCGGCCGCCTGTTCGAAAAGACCGGCACCAAGCGGCAGGCCGAATTGGTCCGGCTCGTCGCGGGATTTGCCAGCCCGTTCCAGGACGAATGAAGCGCGCCCGCCGGGTCCAGCCTTTACAAATCGCAACGATCATCGTGGATGACGGCACGCGCGCGGCAGCACCATCATTCATTTGAAGGAGGGCAGTCGGGAAGAGGTTCGGTTTCTGATCGCATTCGCGCTCAACCCGCGCGAGCGCGGTGGCCGCTGGCTACATGGCCGACCGTAGAGACAATATCAGGTGGAGCAGGACATCGCCGGGCGAGCTGTTGCGCCGGCCCCGGAGATCCGGCGGCTTCCGCACCTCAGGGGCGAAAGGCGTGTGAGCGCGCGGGCATCTTGAAAGGCTTGGTGGGCGCACCAGGGCTCGAACCTGGGACCCGATGATTAAGAGTTCAAAACGAACTCTTCGCAGCAATTTCCAAATGCGCGCTACGCTACGATGAAACTGATGAAGCCGTTTGTTTATCGGCATTTCTCGCATAGCCTCGCATTTCCTCGAACGTAAACATTCAAACTTCTCGATTCGCTAAAACCGTTTGAAAACCGTTTTAGTTTGCCTGGACTCCGCTCATGGCCGACATCCGTATTCTTCTGACTGACAAGACGATCGCGCAGTTACCCTGTCCAAACGATGGTTGGTACTTGGCTCGCGACGCGGAATTAAAGGGCTTCTTTGTTGTAGTTGGAAAACGGAAACGGACCTTCACGGTGCAGGGCGATCTCAGACAGGGAGGAAAGCGCGCATCGTCTATCCGAGTTTCGATTGGCGACACCCGTGAAATGTCGACCCGAACTGCACGCGCGATAGCGAAAGAGTATTTAGCTCAGATTAGCAAAGGACAGCACCCAAAGGCAGACCAGCGTGATGTCCAGTTCGGCGCAGTCGAAGCCGCAGCGAGTAAGCCGGACGCTCAAGTGGACGTGACGCTCAGGCTGGCGTGGCAACGATATTTGGAGGCTCATCTTGTTCGAAAAGGTCGCAGCGAAACGACAATTGACGGGTATCGCGGCCACGTCGAACGGATCTTTGTGGAGTGGCTAGACATCCCCCTCTGCGAGCTGGCAGCGGACCCAGCGCGCGTGGCAAGGAAACACGACGATGTCACAAGAGAAAACGGGCCATACATGGCAAATGGCAGCATGCGCACGTTGCGAGCTATCTACAATCACGCTCGCAAAACCAATAGATCACTGCCGCCCGACAATCCTGCAGATGCGATCGATTGGAATGAGGAGAAACGGCGCGACACCGGGATGGGCATCAGCGACTTGAAAGGATGGTTCTTAGAGTTGGCCGGCCTGGACAATCCGGTCCGCCGTGAATTCCATCTGTTCACGTTACTGTCGGGATCGCGACCTGCCGCCTTGCAGGAAATACGACCCGATCGCATCGATTTTCGGCGACGCACTCTGCACATCTCTAAGCCGAAGGGTGGCAAGAAGCGAGCTTTCGATATTCCGCTATCACGCCAGATGGTTCTTTGTCTCATTCGAGCAATTCGCTTTGGCAGGGAGATGCATCCAACCCAAGCGCGCGAATGGGTATTCCCAGCTGACAGTGCATCAGGGCACCTAGCGGAAACCAAGGAAGACCGCGACGCGTTGTCAAAATGGGGCAATGATCTTCGTCAAACCTTCCGAACCATAGCGACAGCAGCGGGTGTCTCAGAGATCGATGCCAAGCTCCTGATGAACCACGCCATGCCCGGCGTGAACGCCGGCTACATTACTCGACATAAGCTGCTTCACGATCATCTGCGACGGCAGCAACAAGTAATTAGCAGCGCCGTGTTTACGGCTTTGGGAACTTCGCTGACCGAAAGTCAATATTTGCAAGATTGGCTGGGCCATGGCGCAACCCAACGAGTTATTCAGAGTGCACAGGTCAAGCCAGCCGATTGCGACCCGGAGCACGTAACGATACGACGGGCCGCCTAATTAGGGCCCTACGCGTGGTTCGTAGTCCATCGTGCAGCGGCAAGCCGATTGAGATCGTTCCACCGTCGGGCCCGGCGTTGACCCAGGCTTAGCTGCCTGCGCGAGTTGGCAGGCGCGGGACCGAAGCCCCGCGCCCTTTTCCGCGCCCGGTGGTGAGCCGGGCGGCCTGTCGCTGAGGTTTCGTTCTTTAGGCTGGGTCCGGCTCAATCGTGGGTTCGCCGTGGTGCGGCTGGTGCTGCGCGGTACTGACCCATTATTATTTGACAGTCGGCAAATTTAAAATTAGTCGAGCCGCGGAACTGAACCTTCGGTTCTGCTTTTTTGCCCTGCCTTTTCGCCCAACCCAACGGTCTAGGACCCGTTAGCCCAGAGGTGTGTCATGCAGCGTCGCCGATCCGCTCCCCACACGTTTGAAGAGAACATCGCAGCTCAGAAGGCCAAGTTAGAGGCCCAGCTATCCGGGCTAAAACCTGGACCCCAGATGGATGCGCTCCGCAAGAAGATCCGGCAACTAGACACGTTATCCCATATGAGCGACTGGCTTTCGTCGCCGGGACTACAATCGCCCCGATAAGCTCGGCTCGGTGAACAAATCGGCCATTTCCGCGTCTTCATAAAAAGTGAGGTTCGATTCCCGGATGATCGACCGAGCCAGTTCTTCTATTGGGATGACATCCCGGCCCGCCGACTTAGGCCGGAAACGCTGGATCGTGCTACGGCGCTGGAGAAGGCGAAGGCTGTAGCGTGGGCTGCACGAGGGATAGGAACGAGGAGCAGCTTGGCGCGTTGATACAGGCGCCAGTCATCGTCGCCCCCCTGACTTGGCGCATTGGAATGACGGCCCCAGTTTTTAGAGAGGGCTGGGGCCGTTTCTCATTCAGATGCGGACGAAATCCACGGAGCTCTTCCGCCGGAGTCGGATTTATGTCCACCGGATTATTTATAGCGACGGATGGATCGGTCCAGGTTGAATACGCCGGCGTTTCGATCCCGATAACTAAGTCGAAATACCAGAAGGCCGGGTACAAGCCAGATTTCGACAAACTGCCCCCCGAAGACGAATACAGAGCGGCACAGGAGAAGTTGCGTAATGCCCCGAGGCCCTAAAGGCGAGAAGAAGCATCCTTCGAACTGAAAGAGGCCGCCAACCGAGGCGGCCTTACTTGCCCTCCGGATGAAGTTGGCCTTCTCAGCTTCCGCTTCCTTAATTAGCTGCGTGATCCCGTCAACCGCTAGCCGGTCATTGATCGCGCCTATCACTCTCCTGTAGCGCTCGATCTTCTTATCGAGTTCACTGCACTTGTCGCACATGAACCGCTATCCTGCTTCGTTGCAGGCGGGAGCCAACCGAGCCACCTGTAAAAACGAATTACAAAGTTATCGGGAATTGGTTCCGGGATTGAGTAAGCGAACGGGGCCAGCCAGGAACTGGTAGGTCGGAACCCAAGCAGTGTTCCAAGTCTCCAAAGTCGTGTCGCAAAGCGACCACTCGAAACTGGCGATTTGGCGCTCTGGGGCCATCGCCTCGGTGCGGCTGTAAACCGCTCCGCATTGACAGGATCGGTGATGAGATTCTGACATCCGCGCTTGTGCGCCCGAAAAACAAAACAGGCTAATCACGATTTCAACTGGGCTACCTTCGCGCCGGCGGAATTTAAGTCCGGCGTCCGGGTCTTCCGGATTAACATCGGGATGGGCCCGCTTGACCGCGCGACGGAATGCAGCCCTCAAGTCATCGGCATCATCGTTCGGAAGCGCGCCGAGCAGATCGTAAAGCGTCTCCATGGCAAAGCTCTCGCTGTCGGTTTCCTGTATCCACCTCGAACTTTCCGCCGCGAAATCATCAAAGGAATAAGCGCTTCTCGTCCTGTTGATGATTCTTTTTCAGGGCGGCAGAAAAATGACTGAACTGTGCGCAACGCGAATGGAACTCCACCACGCATTTGTGGAGTTCCCACAGATTTTTCGCGCAGGCTTCCCCGGGTTTCGACAGCGTCGTCACGCTGCCAGTCCGACTGCAGGTTCTAGATGATCGCGCCCGGTTCGATGTCGTAATCGGGTGAATCGCGTCGATTTGGGCGCGTCCCGACTACGTCCGGTTCACCCCTCACAGCCGACGTAAAGACAAGTGCGGGGGTTGGTCGGTAAGGGCCAGAACCGGAAGTCAGNTACGTTTGTCTCGCGGCGATGTTCACCTAGGGAACAGCCAACCGCCTCGACCGATTCCGTTAGGGACGTCTCATCCGCCGGCTGGTCGAACTCGGTCTCGCCAGCACCACCAAAGCTCCCGCTCGACGCTGCGAGAAGAACGCAGCCAAAGCCAAGGACCTCGCCGCCGCGGCAATCGATCGCCTCAGCGAGAGCGCAGCGCACCCGGAAGAACAGGCCAGCCGTAAGCGGCGGCTACTAAAAGGGCCGGAGGAATTTCGCGAGGTTCGCGTCGATCGGGCGAAGGCAAAGAAATGACCGACAAAAGACCCCCGCCGAAGCCTATCAGCGCTGCAGAGCGCGAGGGCCCGGAAGGCATTCAAAGAGGTCGATGCCGCTAACCTGCTGTCAGAGCACCAGCTCAAGGAGAAGGCTTTCTTCGAAAACCGTGAACGCTTGAGAGCAGAACGGCTGGCGCGAGAAGAAAAGGCAAAACGCGAATGACCGCCGTCTGGTCATTTCTGAGACTGTGTGCGCTTTGCCTGTTGGTCTCAGCCTGTGCGAGCGGTCCCCATGTAGCCGACATGCCACATGCGATAGGCCGACTGCCGCCGGGCGTGCCTCCACGGCCGGGAACGCCAGACTATGATGCCTGGCAGGCCGAGCGGGCGAAGGAAGCCGCGAAGCCAAAGACCGGAAATACCACCCAGCCGACCCGCTGAGTTACTTAAAATCCATCCCCTTTCGGGGCGCTTTGGCGTGCACCGTCGTGAGGGCGATCACACAGCCTCATGGGGTTCTAGGCGCCGTCGCGTGTCACGGACACGACACGACTCAGGAATCGGCTCCGCATGCGCAATCCCGCGCTGATGGAGCGAGCCAACCCTCGATGAAATCCTCGACCCGTCACCATACACTCCATCTCTTCTTCAAGATAAAGTGTTGCGTCGGACCGGTTGAGACCACCCTTCACAAGCAGACGAAGCTAGGCAATGAAGCCGAGAAGGTCCTCAGCCAAGGAGCGATCGGTACAATTCCAGATATCGATCAGCCATCCGGTCTACCGTAAAACGCTCGGACACCGCTGCTCGGCATACGGCACGATCAATTTCGCCGACACGGCTGATCGCATTTACGGCTTCATCGATGTTGTTGACCAGGAAGCCTGTCACGCCATCGTCGATCAGCTCGGGCATCGATCCGCGGTTGCAGGCGATCACGGGTGTGCCGCAGGCAAGCGCCTCCACGACCGATAGCCCGAACGGCTCGTCGAAATTGATAAGATGGAGCAGCGCGCGCGCGGAACCCAGGGCGTTGGTGCGGGCCGCGCCGCCTACCGGGCCGCGATAGATCACGGAGCGCTCGTCCAGCGCCGGCACGACCTGCTCGTTATAATACTCCTGATCCTGGACGATACCGGCCATGATCAGCCGCCGACCCGCTCGACCTGCCGCCGCAATCGCCTCGGCCGCCCCCTTGTCCGGGTGGATGCGGCCGAAGAAGAGCAGGTCTTCGCTGCCGTGCGGGTCGAGGGAAAAGTCCTCCAGCCGAATCCCGTGGTGGATTGTCGCTGCATAGCGCAGGTCCGGATGGCGATCGGCATCGCTGATCGCGACATAATGGACCCGATCTTCGTATGCCTTGAAGGCGGGCAGGATGCGTTCCGAGGAGAAGCCGTGGATCGTCGTCACCACTGGTGTCTTCACCAACCGCGAGAATGCGAGCGGCACGAAATCGGCCTGGTTGTGAATGAGGTCGAACTCACCGGCGCGCTCGAATACATGGGCGACGTGGAGCATCTCCCATACCTTGGCGTCGATGGTGGGGTCCTCGGAATAGGGCGCCGGGCAGACACCGGCCAGTTTGCCCGCCGTCCGGCTATCCTTCGTGGCGAACAAGGTGACGTCGATGCCGCGCGCCACCAGCGCCTCGGTCAACAGGCTCGTGACCAACTCCCATGGACCATAATGGCGCGGCGGCGTGCGCCACGAGATCGGAGCTAGCATGGCAATACGCACGCGATTGTCCCTCGTTGCTTTTCGTTAATCGGCCATCAGGATCAGGCCTTCGTCCGCCCGTAGCAGCACCGCACCGTCTCCGGGTAGCGCTGCGTCGGGAACAGTGGACAAGAGCGCCCGATAATCGCGCGCCCAGTCCGGTAATTCCAGGCGCTGCGAATGTCCCCCGAGATTGAGTGCTACGATCAAGCGCTCAGCGCCGTGCCGACGCTCATAGGCGACTACATCGCCCTCCGTGTCCAGCAGCGTGAAGTCGCCGATCGCCAACGCCGGATGTGCACGCCTGGCGACCAGCAATCGGCG